>WNFL01290641.1_pt1 | contig 14377 bp, 15 predicted proteins | sample 5400361 | NCBI WGS metagenome assembly WNFL01 (sample SAMN13153351, study PRJNA577476) | soil metagenome | isolation source: 40 cm soil on Douglas fir-dominated hillslope | place: USA:California | collected 2013-09-17
GTGGAACAGATCGTGCGCGATCTCGCCGAAGTCGGCATCGCGCTCGTCCGCGCGCAGAAGCGCAAGGACGTCGAGGCGCAAGCCGAAGCCAAGGCCGAGGACCGTGTGCTCAACGCACTCGTCGGCTCGGGCTCGGCCATGTCCACGCGCGAAAGCTTTCGCAAGCGCTTGCGCGCGGGCGAGCTCGACGACAAGGAGATCGAGATCGAGTTGCGCGATTCCGGCGGCATGCCGGCGTTCGAGATTCCGGGAGTGCCCGGCGCGCAGATGAGCATGGTCAATCTCGGCGACATTTTCGGCAAGGCGTTCGGCGGCCGCACCAAGACGCGGCGTACGACGGTCGGGGCGTCACACGATCTCTTGATCGCCGAGGAAGCCGACAAGCTTCTCGACAACGAAGCGATCGTCCGCGATGCGATCGACAATGTCGAAAACAATGGCATCGTTTTCCTGGACGAGATCGACAAGATCACCGCGCGCGGCGAAATCCGCGCCGGGGCCGACGTCTCGCGCGAAGGCGTCCAGCGCGATCTCCTGCCCCTCTTGGAGGGAACCACCGTCGCGACCAAGCACGGTCCGGTGAGGACCGACCACATCCTCTTCATCGCCTCGGGCGCGTTCCATCTGGCAAAGCCCTCGGATCTCCTGCCAGAGCTGCAGGGCCGCCTACCGATCCGCGTGGAGCTCAAAGCGCTCACGCGCGAGGATTTCCGGCGCATCTTGACCGAACCGGAGGCGAGCCTGATCAAACAGTACCTGGCCCTGATGGGAACCGAGAACGTCACCCTCGAATTCACCCCGGACGGGATCGATGCCATTGCCGCGATCGCTGCCGACGTGAATGCGTCCGTCGAGAACATAGGCGCGCGCCGGCTGCAGACGATCATGGAGCGCGTGCTCGACGAGATCAGCTTCAATGCCACCGACCGCTCGGGAGAAAAGCTCGTCATCGATGGGGTTTACGTGCGCGCCCGCGTCGAAGGACTGGCCAAGGACCAGGACCTCTCGCGGTTCATTCTCTAGCGCTTCGGCATCGCCCTCTCGTCATTGACCCCTGGTGAATTCCTTGCCAGAAAGCCTTCTTCCAGCTCCGAGGGACGGGATGCAGCGCGCCAGTTATCTTTTTACCAGCGAATCCGTTGCCGAAGGCCATCCGGACAAGGTCTGCGACCGCATTTCCGACGAGGTCGTGGACGCGTTCTTCCGTCTGGGGCCAAAACACGGCTGGGCGCCCAAGGATTTGCGCGTTGCCTGCGAGACGCTTGCGACCACCAACCGGGTGGTGATCGCGGGCGAAACCCGCGGACCGAAGGAGATCACTAAGGAGATATTGATCGACACGGCGCGGTTTGCCATTCGCGACATCGGCTACGAGCAGGAAGGCTTCCATTGGCAGAAGGCGCAAATCGACGTGCTGCTGCACGCCCAGTCGCCGCATATCGCGATGGGAGTCGACGCCAAGGACAACAAGGACGAGGGCGCGGGCGATCAGGGCATCATGTTCGGTTATGCCTGCCGCGAGACCGATGGCCTGATGCCGGCTCCCATCCATTACAGCCATCTGATCCTGCGTTTGATGGCCGAGGCGCGGCGCGCCGGACGCGAGCCGAAGCTCGGCCCCGATGCGAAATCGCAAGTCACCGTGCGCTATGAAAACGGGAAGCCGGTCGAAGCGACACAGATTGTGGTCTCGACGCAGCATTTGGACGCCGCCATGGAGTCCAAGCATGTGCGAGAAATCGTCGAGCCCTACGTCAAGAAGGCGCTGCCTGAAGGCTGGATCACGCCCTCGACCGTATGGCACGTGAACCCGACCGGCGCGTTCGTCGTCGGCGGACCCGATGGCGATTGCGGCCTGACCGGGCGCAAGATCATCGTCGACACTTATGGCGGCGCCGCACCCCACGGCGGCGGGGCGTTTTCCGGCAAGGATCCGACCAAGGTCGACCGCTCGGCAGCCTATGCCGCGCGCTATCTCGCAAAGAACGTCGTTGCGGCGGGCTTGGCCGAGCGCTGCGCGATCCAGATCTCGTACGCGATCGGCGTGCCCGATCCGCTCTCGTTCTATGTCGATCTGTACGAAGGAGCCGAGGTCAATCCGGCAAAGCTCGAACGGATTCTCCCCGAGCTGATGAGCTTGAAGCCGCGCGGCATCCGTGAGCATCTGGGTCTCAACAGGCCCATCTACGCGCGCACCTCGGCCTATGGACATTTCGGCCGCGCGCCGGATGTCGACGGCGGGTTCAGTTGGGAGAAAACCGATCTCGCCGACGAGCTCAAGCGCGCATTCTGAAGAGGGGCACCGACGGCGCCATTTCGGGCGGCGCAAAGGCCCATCTTTAAGCGCGCATCAGAAGCAGCTGTTCGACACGCTGCTTCCCAAGCTTGCCCTGAATCCGCAGCAAGGCCTCGATCCGCGACAATACTTTTCCGCTCCTGAGCAAAGTGTTTCCGAAGCTTGGCTCGAAATCGGCTTCGGCGGCGGAGAACATCTGCTCTGGCAAGCGGCGGCGCATCCCGGCATCGGCATCATCGGCGCGGAACCCTACGTCTCGGGTGTGGCCAAGCTCTTGTCGAAGATCTCCCTCTCTGGCGGGCGTGAAAACATCCGCATTTACACGGAGGACGCGCGCGACATCATCGAGGCGCTTCCGGACGCATCGCTCACGCGGGTTTTCGTGCTCTTTCCCGATCCGTGGCCGAAAACCCGTCATCACAAGCGCCGCTTCATCCAGAAGTCGATGTTGGACGAGCTCGCGCGCGTGATGCAGCCTTCCGCCAAGCTCCGCTTTGCGACGGATGAGAACGGATACCTCGTCTGGGCGCTCGAGCGCCTGATGGCGCATCCCGCTTTCGAGTGGAGCGCGCAAAGCCCGTCCGACTGGCGCGCGCGTCCCGCCGATTGGCCGCAAACGCGCTATGAGGCGAAAGCGATCAGAGATGGACGAGTCTGCGTCTATCTCGAATTCGTTCGCGCGGGGAGATGATGCTCGACATTTACAATCTCATCGGCGGCATCGGCGCCGCAATCGTTATTGTCGCTTATTTCGCCACGCAACGCGGACGGCTGAGTGCCGATGATTGGAGATTCCCTCTCGCAAATCTCCTCGGAGCCCTGCTGATCGTCATTTCGCTGTTCGCCGACTGGAATCTGCCGTCGTTCATTGTCGAGATATTCTGGATCTTCATCAGCTTCTACGGGCTTTGGCGCTCGCTCCGCCGCGGATGATCACGTGCCGTCCAAGGCAAGCATGATAAGGGCGGTCCCGTTCACGGCGGCATGCAGCAGGAACGTCAGCAGAGTCGAGCCGGTGAGCCAGCGTACGGTGCCGAGCAACAGGCCGAGCGCGACGATCTCGCCGATGAAAAACCACTGATATTGGACGTGAAGGCTTGCCCAGAGGACAGCCGTTATCACGATCGCTGCCAAGGGACCCAGGCTCTCGGCGAAGCCGCGAAAGAGAAAGCCGCGAAAGAGAATCTCCTCGCTGAAGGGCGCGGCAAGGACGAACGCGAACGCGACGAGCGGCAGCTCACCCATGTCTTTCGCGCTCTTGAACGTGTCTGTCATGAATGCCGGCGTGTCGACCTTGGCGAAGGTTTCCGCCAGGGCGACGAGGGCCAGCACGCCTGCAAGCGCGACGAAGCCAAGCAGAGTTTGCGGCCAGCCGGGCCATTTGAGCCCGAGATAATCGATTAACGACCTGTGCGCACGTCGTGTCGCGAGTGCGAGGAAAGCGACGAGAAATGGCGTGGAAACAATGATCGTCCAGGCAATGAGAGGACCGTTAGCGACGATCTGCTCGATTCCGAACGGCTGTTCGGGGTGTGCGCGCCGTGTCGCGATTACGAGGATAACGGCGACTATCCCCTGCGATACGAAAAGCACCGCGGCTGCCCCGAGAGCCCAGGCAAGCGTCAGCCAGAAGCCCCAGGTCTTCGGCGCGCGCCGCGGGTCTGAGGGCCCTGAATGTGCGGCCGAGTCCGCGCTTGTGTTCATGTTTTAAATCTCATGGTTAGCGCGAAGAAAGCATGACCTTAAGAAAGCGTGGAACCGGATTTGAAAGACAAGCCGAATCGCTGCTCTTGAACCTGCCTAAAGGAAATCGTACATAGTCCTCATCCCTGACAACAGAAATCTGTTGTGTGACGATCGTGAGGTCGCCGCGGCGGGGAGGTTTTAGGCGTCGCAAGGTTACGATTTGGGGACGACGAATTCCTTTGAAGCGTCTCGTGCGCCTGCGCGTGATGGGCGGCACGCGGAAAACGCTGCAAGTGATGGCCGAGCGGCCCGACGGGCAGATGGATGTCGAGGATTGCGCGAGCCTCTCTCGGGCGCTGTCCGAGATTCTGGAAGCCGCCGACCCGATCTCGGAGGAGTACGTGCTGGAGGTTTCCTCGCCGGGTATCGATCGCCCATTGACCGCGCTCGAGGATTACGCCCGCTTTGCCGGCCACGAGGCGCGCCTCGAGCTTGGCCATGGAGTCGACGGGCGGCGGCGCTTCAAGGGGAGACTGCTCGGTGTTGAAGGAAGTGACGTGCTGATGGATGTGACGGATGAGAAGGAAACGCACCGTATGCGGCTCCCATATTCGGACATCGCGGAGGCGAAGCTTGCGCTCACCGACAAGCTCATCCAGGAAAGCCTGAAGCGAAGCGAGATGATGAGAGAGGCGAAAGCCTCGCACCGAGATTCTAGAACGGAGTGACATTATGGCTACCGGAGTTGCCGCCAATAGGCTCGAACTGTTGCAGATCGCGGATGCGGTTGCGCGCGAGAAGTCGATCGACAAATCCGTCGTGATCCATGCGATGGAGGAAGCCATGCAGCGCGCCGCGAAGTCGCGCTACGGCTCGGAGAACGAGATCAAGGTCGAGATCGACGCCAAAAGCGGCGAGACCCATATCTCGCGCTATCTGCACGTCGTCGACAAGGTCGAGAACGACAAGATCGAGATTTCGATGATGGACGCGCGCCGGCGCAATCCCGCGGCCCAGGTCGGCGACATCATCGCCGAGACGCTTCCCCCCATAGAATTCTCGCGCATCGCAACGCAGGCGGCGAAGCAGGTTATCGTCCAGAAGGTGCGCGATGCCGAACGCGAGCGCCAATATGACGAGTACAAGGACCGCATCGGTGAGATCGTGCACGGCACCGTCAAGCGGGTCGAGTTCGGCTCCGTGGTGGTGGATTTCGGCCGCGCCGAAGGTGTGGTGCGCCGCGACGAGATGATTCCCCGCGAATCTTTCCGCAATGGCGACCGCATCCGCGCTTATATCTACGACGTGCGTCGCGAGACGCGCGGACCGCAGATCTTCCTCTCCCGGACTCATCCCCAATTCATGGCGCGCCTATTCGCGCAGGAAGTACCGGAGATCTACGACGGTATCATCGAGATCAGGGCGGTTGCGCGCGATCCCGGCAGCCGCGCCAAAATTGCGGTGATCTCGAAGGACAGCTCGATCGACCCGGTCGGCGCCTGCGTCGGCATGCGCGGCGTGCGTGTCCAGGCGGTGGTGCAGGAGCTCCAGGGCGAGCGTATCGACATCATTCCGTGGAATGCGGATCCCGCGACCTTCATCGTCAATGCGCTCGCGCCTGCCGAAGTGACCAAGGTGGTGCTGGACGAGGAAACTCATCGCGTCGAAGTTGTCGTTCCGGACGATCAGCTTTCGCTCGCGATCGGACGGCGCGGCCAGAATGTGCGTCTCGCCTCGCAGCTAACCGGCTGGCAGATCGACATCTTGACCGAGCAGGAAGAATCCGAACGCCGCCAGAAGGAATTCGCCGAGCGCACTCAGCTCTTCATGGAAACCCTGGATGTCGATGAGACCATCGCGCAGTTGCTCGCGTCCGAAGGCTTCGGCTCGGTCGAGGATGTCGCCTATGTCGCCATCCACGATCTCGCCGAGATTGAAGGCTTCGACGAAGAGACTGCCGAGGAATTGCAGTCGCGTGCCGTCGGTTATATCGAGCAGAAGAACGCGGCTTTCGACGCCAAGCGCCGCGAGCTCGGCGTGGTCGACGAGGTGGCCGAGGTCGAGGGCCTGTCGCCGGCTATGCTGGTCAAGCTCGGCGAGAACGGGATCAAGACGATCGAGGATCTGGCGGGCTGCGCCAGCGACGATCTTCTGGGTTATGTCGAGAACAAGGGCAATGAACGCGTGCGGGTGCCCGGTGCCCTTGACGGGTTCGATCTTGCGGCTGAGGAAGTCAACGACGTCATCATGAAGGCCCGCGTCAAAGCGGGGTGGGTTACCGAGGAGGATCTGGCGAAGCCAGAGGCTCCGGTCGAAGGAGAGGCATGACGCCAGTCGTCGAGAGCGATCTTGCAGACGAGGCCGGCCGGGTGAGCGGATCGCGCGAACGGCGTTGCATCGTCACGGGCGATCATCTCCCCGAGGCGCGGCTCTATCGTTTCGTCGCGAGCCCCGAGGGAAAAGTCGTGCCGGACGTTGAAGCGAAACTTCCCGGCCGCGGTTTTTGGGTCCGCGCCGAAAGAAAGACCATCGCCCAAGCTTGCGCCAAAGGGTTTTTCTCGCGTGCCGCCAAGACGCAGCTTGCCGCGGGCTCCGATCTTCCTGAGCTTGCCGAAAAGCGCCTCGTCGAGCGGATGCTGGCGCTGATCGGCCTTGCCCGTCGCTCAGGCGAGCTCATCCTCGGCTTCGATCAGGTCGAACAAGCCTTAAGGGGCGGCGGTAAGCAGGTGCAACCGCCGGGCCTAATCGTCGAGGCGGCGGACGCAAGTTCCGACGGAACGCGCAAACTACGCGGCGCCGCGCTTGCGCGAGGTATTTTCCCTTTCGTGATTGGCGCGTTTACGTCCGTCGAATTGAGTTTGGCTCTGGGAAGGCCAAATGTGGTACATGCAGCCCTCAAATCGGGACGGCTGGCAGAGCGGCTGATCTTCGAGGCTGGCCGGCTGGAAGGGTTCCGCCCACTCAAGTCGTGGAGCTGGGCCGGTTTTTCAGGAGGTGAGGGGAGTGATACGGGCGTATCCCGGCCGCTTCCTTGCGGTTTGTAGTTCGTGAAAGGATCGAATGAGCGAGACGGATGACACACGGTCGAAGGGCGGTTCCGGCGGCAAGACTTTGTCTTTGAAGCGCACGGAAACCTCGACGGTCCGGCAGAGCTTCAGCCACGGGCGCAGCAAGGCGGTCGTGGTGGAGAAGAAGCGTGCCCGCGTAGCGCCCGGAAAACCGTTCGAAGTGGAAAAGCCGGCGAAATCGGCCGCACCGGACGATCATGCCCATACGGTTTCCGACCTTCGCGAAGCCGAACGCCGTCCCGTCAGCTCCCGCGGCGGCGTGGTTCTGCGTGAGCTCACCGAAGATGAAAAGGAAGCCCGGCTTCGAGCCCTAACCGACGCGAAATTCGCCGAAGAAGAAGCCCGCAAGCGCGCCGAGGAAGACGCAACCCGCCGGGCGGTCGAGGAAGATCGCTTCCGTCGTGAGCGGGAAGCCGCGGAAAAGCGCAAAACCGAAGAGGAAGCGCGCAAGGCGGCCGAAGAAGACGCCCGCCGCCGGGCCGAGCAGGAAGCCGCCCGGCGCCTGGAGAAGAAGGAACCGGAGGTCACCGCCGCGCCTGCCCAGCCAACCGTGGCCGGCAAGCGCGCCCGCGACTTGACGGAGGAAGAAGAAGAATCGTCGGGCAAGAAGGGCAAAACGGCGGCAAAGACGCCCGCCCCGCGCAAGGCGACTCCCGGAGGCCGCCGCGCCGGCAAGCTCACCATCACGCGCGCGCTTTCCGACGACGAGGACCGCATGCGTTCGGTCGCCTCGTTCCGCCGCCAGCTCAATCGTGCTCACCGCCAGCAGCAGGTGCCCCCCCCGGCGGGCCCGCGCGAGGTGGTGATCCCGGAAACGATCACGGTCTCAGAGCTCGCCAACCGCATGGCGCGACGCGGTGTCGACGTCATCAAGGTGCTGATGAAGAGCGGCATGATGGCGACCGTGAACGACGTCATCGATGCCGATACGGCGGAGCTTGTCGCGACCGAGCTTGGACATTCGGTGAAGCGCGTTGCTGAATCCGACGTGCTCGAGGGCTTGCGCGGTGTGGCCGACGATGCCGGCGATCTGGTGGCGCGTGCACCCATCGTCACGGTCATGGGTCATGTCGATCACGGCAAGACCTCGCTCTTGGATGCACTGCGCAAGACCGACGTCGTGTCGGGCGAAGCCGGCGGCATCACGCAGCACATCGGCGCCTATCAGGTGACACTCCCCTCGGGCGCCAAGATCACCTTCCTCGATACGCCGGGCCACGCAGCCTTCACCGCCATGCGCGCCCGAGGCGCCAAGGTCACCGATATCGTGATCCTGGTCGTCGCGGCGGATGACGGCGTCATGCCGCAGACCGTTGAAGCCATCATGCATGCCAAGGCCGCACGCGTGCCGATCATCGTCGCCATCAACAAGATCGATAAGGGCGATGCCAATCCCTCACGCGTGAAGAGCGAGTTGCTCCAGCATGAGATCCAGGTCGAAGAATTGGGCGGCGACGTGCTCACGGTCGAGGTCTCGGCGCTCAAGGGAATCGGGCTCGACAAGTTGGAAGAGGCGATCCTCCTGCAATCCGAAGTGCTCGATTTGAGGGCCAATCCCAAGCGCGACGCCGACGGCGCGGTGATCGAGGCGAAGCTCGACAAGGGCCGTGGACCGGTGGCAACGGTGCTTGTCCAGCGCGGCACGCTCAAGCACGGCGACCTCGTCGTGGCCGGCTCCGAATGGGGCCGCGTGCGGGCGCTGGTGAACGATCGCGGCGAGACGGTGGAGCAGGCGCTCCCGGCCCAACCGGTCGAGTTGCTCGGGCTCTCCGGAACGCCGGAGGCGGGCGATGAATTCGTGGTTGTCGATTCGGAAGCGCGCGCGCGCGAGGTGACGGAGTACCGCGCCCGCAAGCGCCGCGAGACGCGCCAGGCCGCCCACTCGCGCCAGTCACTCGATCAGCTCCTGAAGAGCCAGAAAGAGGGCGAGAAGCGATTGCTGCCTCTCGTCATCAAGACGGACGTGCAAGGCTCGCTCGAAGCGCTCGATGGCTCTCTGGTCAAGCTCGGATCCGACGAAGTCGGCGTGCAGGTGCTGTTCGGTGGCGTCGGTGGCATCACCGAATCCGATGTCATCCTTGCCCAGGCCTCTGGCGCGGCGATCATCGGTTTCAACGTGCGCGCCAATACACAGGCGCGCGAGCGCGCTCGTCGCGACGGCGTCGAGATCCGCTACTACAACATCATCTACAACGTGATCGACGACGTGAAAGCGGCCTTGTCGGGCATGCTCGCGCCCGAGACCCGCGAACGGTTCCTCGGCAACGCCGAAATCCTCGAAGTGTTCAACATCTCGAAGGTCGGCAAGGTCGCGGGCTGCCGCGTCACCGAGGGCGTGGTCCGCCGTGGCGCAAAAGTCCGGCTCATCCGCGACGACGTCGTTATCCACGAGGGCGACTTGGTTACGCTCAAGCGCTTCAAGGACGAGGTGCGCGAGGTCCAGACCGGCCAGGAATGCGGCATGGCGTTTGCCAACTACCAGGATATCCAGAAGGGCGACGTGATCGAGTGCTACGAGGTCGAGACCGTCAAGCGGACGCTCTAGGCGTCGAACGCGACGGCTTGAGCTTTGGGCGTTTGAACGCGATTAGAATTATGTCCCGGCAGCAGACTCATTCATCGCAGAAAGGTCCCTCGCAACGTCAATTGCGGGTGGGAGAGGTGCTGCGCCACTCGCTCTCCGAGATCTTGCGCCAACGCGAAATCCGCGATCCCGAGCTCGCTGGTGTCTCGGTCACAGTGACTCAAGTGAAGCCTTCGCCCGATATGCGTCATGCGACGGTGTTCGTCGAACCTTTGGGCGGAGGGAAGGCGGAAATCATCGTTGCCGCGCTCAACCGGCATCGCGGCTACCTGCGCGGCGAGATGGGGCGAACCATCGCGCTGAAATTCACGCCCGAGCTCCGCTTCGTCGAGGACACCTCGTTCGCGGAAGCCGAGCGTATCAATCAAATCCTCCATTCCGAGCGGGTCGCGCGCGACTTGAAGTCGGCGGGTGACACTCCTGAGGATGATGATGGCTCGAAAGCGTAAAGGGTCGCCCGTTCACGGCTGGGTGATTCTGGACAAGCCGAAAGGCATCACGTCCACCCAGGCCGTCGCGAGGGTGCGCCGCGTCTTCGACGCGGCCAAGGCGGGGCACGCGGGTACGCTCGACCCGCTGGCGACCGGCGTCCTGGCAATCGCGCTCGGCGAGGCGACCAAGACCGTGCCGTTCGCGGTCGAGGGCGAAAAGCTTTACCGCTTCACGGCTCGCTGGGGCGAAGCCCGCGACACCGATGATGCGGAAGGGTCGGTTGTCGAAGTCTCCACCGTCCGGCCGACGGGTGAACAGATTCTGGCCGCGCTGCCGCGGCTCACAGGCGAAATCATGCAGGTCCCGCCTTCTTATTCGGCGGTCAAGGTCGAGGGAGCGCGGGCCTACGACCTTGCCCGCGAGGGTGAGGACTTCTCGCTCAATTCGCGGTTGATCGAGATCTACACCACCCGGCTCGTCGATTTCCCCGATCCCGACCATGCGGTATTCGAAATCACTTGTGGCAAGGGATCCTATGTCCGGGCCTGGGTCCGGGACCTCGCTCGGGGGCTCGGCACGGTGGGCCACGTCGCGGAACTGCGCCGGCTGCGGGTCGGCCCCTTCACCGCGGAATCGGCGATTTCGCTGGATATGCTGGAATCGTTGGGCCATAGTCCCGCCGCCTTGGAGCATTTAAGGCCCATCTCGACCGCGCTGGACGGCATCCCGGCGCTGGCCGTGAGCGGTCCTGATTCGGTCCGCCTCCGCAGCGGCAACCCAATCCTCATTCGAGCGCCGCAATTTGCCGCGCTCACCGGGGGCGGGGCCATCGAGGCGGGTACGGGCCTGCAAGGTCTGAGGGTCTATCTCACCGCCGGCGGCGAGCCCGTAGCGCTCGCCGAAGTGGCGGAAGGGGAATTGAGGCCGTTCCGCGTCTTCAACTTCGGGCCAAGTCCATAAGGCTTGGCCACAATTGTAAGGGACTATGAACGATGTCGGTGACTGCCGAACGCAAGAAGGAAGTGATCACCCAATACGCGACCAAGGAAGGCGATACAGGATCGCCTGAAGTCCAGGTGGCGGTGCTTTCCGAGCGCATTACCAATCTCACGGAGCACTTCAAGAGCCACGTGAAGGACAACCATTCGCGGCGTGGGCTGATCAAAATGGTGTCGCAACGCCGGCGCCTGCTCGACTATGTGAAGGCGACGGATCGGGCGCGCTATGAAGCGTTGATCCAACGCTTGGGTCTGAGACGCTGAATTCCGTATCTCCATCCGGCGGCCAAAGCTTCGCTGCCGCAACCAGCCGGGATAACACCTCGGCTCTCAACTTGCGCGCGCTCCGGAACCTAGAGACGCGCCGACCTGTTTTCTACAAATCAACAGGCAAGAAGGCCCGCCGCAATCCGGCGTCGGGAAAGAAGGACAAAGCTTATGTTCAATATTCATCGCGAGGTAATCGAATGGGGCGGGCGCAAGCTCGTTCTTGAAACCGGGAAAGTCGCGCGCCAGGCCGATGGCGCAGTCTTGGCAACCTATGGCGAGACCGTCGTGCTCGCTACCGTGGTCGGAGAAAGTGAGCCCAAGCTGGGCATCGATTTCTTCCCCTTGACCGTCAACTACCAGGAAAAATTCTACGCCGCGGGGAAAATCCCCGGCGGCTATTTCAAGCGGGAAGGCAGGCCCACCGAGCGCGAGACGCTGATCTCGCGGCTTATCGACAGGCCCATTCGTCCACTGTTCGTGGAAGGCTACCGCAACGAGACGCAGGTCATCGTGACCGTGCTCAGCCACGATCTCGAGAATGATCCCGATGTGGTGGCGATGGTTGCCGCGTCGGCGGCTCTCACGCTCTCGGGGATACCCTTCATGGGTCCGATCGGTGCGGCCCGCGTGGGGAGCATCGCCGGCGAATACAAGCTCAATCCCCAGATCGACGAGATGGTCAATTCATCGCTCGAGCTCGTCGTGGCGGGCACCGCGGATGCGGTGCTCATGGTCGAGTCGGAGGCGAAAGAGCTCTCCGAGGAAGCGATGCTGGGTGCAGTGATGTTCGGCCATCGCGAGATGCAGAAGGTCATCGAGGCCATCATCCGCTTGGCCGAAAAGGCGGCGAAAGAGCCCCGCGCCGTACATGCCGGTGAATACGAGGCCGAGCTCGCCTCACTCGCCGAGTTTGCCGAGCGCGATCTCAAGGCCGCCTATCAGATCGCCGAGAAGGCAGCGCGCCGCGAACGGATCGAAGAGATCAAGCTCGCTGCCGCCGCGGCTCTCGCAGGCGAAGAGGAAGGCAAGATTCCGCCGAACACCTTCAAAAAGCTGTTCAAGGAATTGGAAAGCCGGGTCATGCGGAGGTCGGTCATCCAAACCGGGCGACGCATCGACGGTCGCGACTTGAAAACGGTGAGGCCGATCACCTGCGAAGTGGGCGTGCTTCCGCGAGCGCATGGCAGCGCGCTGTTCACCCGCGGCGAGACTCAAAGCCTCGTCGTCACCACGCTCGGCACGGGCGAGGACGAGCAGTTCATCGATTCTCTCGAAGGCACCTACAAGCAGCACTTCATGCTGCATTACAATTTTCCGCCCTATTCGGTCGGCGAGGTCGGCCGCATGATGGGGGCGGGCCGACGCGAAATCGGCCACGGCAAGCTCGCCTGGCGCGCGATCAATCCGCTTCTCCCGGACAAGACGACCTTCCCCTATACAATCCGCATCGTTTCCGAGATCACGGAGTCGAACGGCTCGTCGTCGATGGCGACGGTGTGCGGGTCCTCGCTTGCGCTGATGGATGCGGGCGTGCCCTTGAAGCGGGCTTGCGCGGGCATTGCGATGGGTCTCATCCTCGAAGGGAAGGACTTCGCCGTCCTTTCGGACATCTTGGGCGATGAGGACCATCTCGGCGACATGGACTTCAAAGTGGCCGGCACGGAGTCGGGCGTCACCTCGCTGCAGATGGATATCAAGATCACCGGCATCACCGAGGAGATCATGCGCGTCGCGCTCAATCAGGCGCGCGATGGCCGCATGCACATTCTGGGCGAAATGGGAAAAGCGATCGGTGGCGCCAGGGCGGAGCTCGGCGAGCACGCGCCGCGCATCGAGACGATCAAGATTCCGACCGACAAGATTCGCGAGGTGATCGGCTCGGGCGGAAAGGTGATCCGCGAGATCGTCGAAAAGACCGGCGCCAAGATCGACATCCAGGACGACGGAACGATCAAGGTGGCGAGCGCAAGCGGCGATTCCATCAAGGCGGCGCTGAAATGGATCAAATCGATCGTGGCCGAGCCTGAAGTCGGCGAGATCTACGAAGGCAAGGTCGTCAAGGTCATGGACTTCGGCGCGTTCGTGAACTTCTTCGGTCCGAGGGACGGTCTCGTCCATATCTCCGAGCTTGCGCCGCGGCGCGTCGCCAAGGTGACGGACGTGGTCAAGGAGGGCGACACCGTCAAAGTCAAGCTGATCGGGCTCGACGACCGCGGCAAGGTGCGGCTCTCCATGAAAGTCGTCGACCAAGCGACTGGCAAGGAGATCGCTCCGGAGAAGAGAGACGAGTCGGCGAAGGAGTCCCAGCCGGCGCAATAGGACGCCCTTTCGACTCGCCCGGCATCGGACTATCCTTCTCCTTGGTACCGTCGGGGAAGGGGGCTTCCGTGCGGATCGTTCTCATCGTGCTCCAGTGGGTCGGCATCGTGTTCATCGCGCATGCTCTGATGCTGATCGGTGCGGACGAGATCACGACCTTGGAGCGAGGCGGTATTCTTACCGTCCGCTCGCTCCAGCAGATCCTGGTCCTCTACGGCGCCGATCCGGCAGTGTGGCTGAGCGGAGTCGGCGGGATATCTACGATCGTGCTCGGCTGGCCGGCCTGGGCTATTCTCGCCGGGATCGGCGGCATCGTCTGGATGCTCTCCCGGTATCTCGAATCGTCGTAATCACTCGTGCATTCCGGCCCAAGTGAGGGACCATGTTCGTACTCCGTTTCTTCAGTATCATTCTGATCATGTTCGGCCTGATGTTGTTCGGCGCCGACGTCGTGAGCACGCTCGAAAACAGCGGCAAGCTGGTGATCCGCTCCTTCGCGCAAATCCTCATGCTCTTCCACGTCGATGCGAAGGCGTGGCTCGAGCTGAATCTGCCGCCCCAGCTGGCCGCCCTTTCGGTCGCGGTGATCTCCTGGCCGGGATCGGTGGTCTTGGGGGCGCCGGGGCTGATCTTGAGCGCACTTTTGCCTGCGCAGCATGACGGAAAGAAGCGCCGCCCCGCGGCGCAGCCCCCGATCCAGCGCTAGGTTTGGCAGGGTTGCGGC
>WNFL01064263.1_pt1 | contig 14371 bp, 12 predicted proteins | sample 5400361 | NCBI WGS metagenome assembly WNFL01 (sample SAMN13153351, study PRJNA577476) | soil metagenome | isolation source: 40 cm soil on Douglas fir-dominated hillslope | place: USA:California | collected 2013-09-17
CCGCCACCTGATCCTCTCGCGCGACCGCGGCGGCCAGGAAGACCCGGGCCTCTACCTGCAGCCGGTGGACGGCGGCGCTCTCCAGGCCGTTCAACACACGCCGCGGGTGCAGACGTCCTACGCCTTCACCAGCGCCGACTCGAAGTGGGTCTACTTCACCGCGAACGACGTCAAGCCCGACAGCTACGCGGTCTATCGCTATGACGTCTCTGCGGGGAGAAGGGAGTTGCTCTTCTCGCAGGACGGCCTCTGGGACATCGCGGACCATCGCGAGGAGCCCGCGGAGACGAAGCTCCTCCTGCAGAAGGCGACCGGCGCCCTCTCCTCGGAGCTGTACGAATGGGGGACGACGGGCCGAACCCTGACGCCGCTCCTGGGCCAGGGCGAGACCACCGAGTTCCAGGTAGCCTACGCGGCCGGCCCCTCCGAGCTGCTCGTGGTCACGAACAAGCTCGGGGACTTCCGCCGGCTCTACCGCTGGACGCCCGCGGGCGGCCTCACCCCGGTGAGCCCCGAGATGAAGATGGACGTGTCGGGCCTGACGGTGGATCCCGCGCGCCGCCACGTCTACTACACGGTCAACGACGGCGGCTACACGCGCCTGCGCGTGCTCGACGCGCGGACCCTCGCCCCCGCCTCCTTCCCGGAGATGAAGGACGCCGATCACGTGTACCCGGGGACCCCCAGCCGCGACGGCCGGTACGTGACGCTCGGGGTGGAGACGGCGCGGGCTCCGCGGGGGAGCTACGTGTACGACTGGGAGACGAGAGCCCTCACGCAGTGGGCGCTGCCGAGCGCGCCCGAGGTGGACCTCACGAAGTTCGCGCTGGCGCGCCTCGAAAGCTACCCCGCCCGGGACGGGACCAGGATCCCGATGTTCGTTCGCTACCCGGCCCGTTGCGCGCCCGAGGCCGCGGCCGGAGGCGATCCCTGCCCGGTGGTCGTGGAGTTCCACGGGGGACCGGAAGGACAAGCCCAGCCCGGCTTCAACCCGTATGCCCAGCTCATGGTCGACGCGGGGTTCATCTACGTAGAGCCCAACGTCCGGGGCAGCGACGGCTACGGGAAGGCCTGGCTGGAATCCGACAACGGACCGAAGCGTCTGGCGGTGATCACCGACATCGCCGACGCCGGCCAGAACGCCCGCGAGCGCTTCGCGCGGGGCGGCCGGATGCCGAAGGTGGCGATCATCGGGGGCAGCTACGGCGGGTACTCGACCCTCGTCGGGATGACCATGTTCGCGGGGACCTACGACGCGGGGGTCTCCATCGTCGGCTTCTCGAACCTCGTCACGTTCCTCCAGAACACCGCCCCCTATCGCCGCCTGCTCCGCGTCACCGAGTACGGCGACCCCGACAAGGACCGGGACGCCCTCGTCAAGCTCTCGCCGATCACCTACGTCGATCGCGTGAAAGCCCCGCTCCTGCTCATCCAGGGGCTGGACGATCCGCGGGTCCCCGCGGGAGAGGCCGTGCAGATGCAGGAGGCGCTCGCGGCGCGGGGCGTCGTGTCGAGCCTGATGCTGCTCGAGGGCGAGGGGCACGGGTCAGCCCGGCGAGGGGGACAGGGGATCATGGCCGGCCACACCCTGCGATTCCTGGAGGAACACCTGCTCGCGCACCCGCCCGCCAAGAGCGACTAGGTGGAGACGTACCGCCGCAAGCACGGCGAGGGCGGCAGGGAGCGGGTCGAGGTGCGCCTGCGCGGGTCGCCGCTCCTCAACCACCCGATGTACAACCGCTCGACCGCGTTCACGCGCGAGGACCGGAAGGAGCTCGGGCTCGAAGGGCTTCTCCCCGACGTGGTGAGCACGATGGAGCAGCAGGCCCGGCGGGCCTACGGCAACATCGTCCGCAAGAGCGACCCCCTCGAGCGCTACATCGGCCTGGCCGCCCTCCAGGACCGCAACGAGCACCTCTTCTACCGCGTGCTCACGGACCACCTCGAGGAGTTCCTGCCCATCGTCTACACGCCGACGGTGGGCCAGGCCTGCCAGCAGTACAGCCGCATCTTCCGCAGGGCCCGCGGCCTCTGGATCACCCCCGAGCACCGCGGCCGCATGGCGGATGTGCTGGCCAACGCCCCCTACGACGACGTGCGCCTCATCGTCGTCACGGACAACGAGCGCATCCTGGGCCTGGGGGACCAGGGGGCGGGCGGGATGGGCATCCCGGTCGGAAAGGTCGCGATCTACGTGGCGGCGGCGGGGATTCATCCCGTGGAGACCCTGCCCGTCAGCCTCGACGTGGGGACCGACAACCCCGCCCTCCTCGGGGATGACCTCTACATCGGCTATCGCCAACCGCGCCTCCGCGGCCAGGTCTACGACCAGGTGGTCGAGGAGTTCGTGCGCGCGGTGAAGACGCGCTTCCCGAAGGCCATCCTCCAGTGGGAGGACTTCAAGCAGTGGAACGCCTTCCGGCTGCTCGACCGCTATCGCTCCGAGCTGCCGTCGTTCAACGACGACATCCAGGGCACCGCCGCCACCGCGCTGGCGGGAGTGCTCGCGGGCGGGCGCGCGGTGGGGACGCCGCTCGGGGCCCAGCGCATCGTGATGGCGGGGGCGGGCGCGGCCGGCATGGGCATCGCCCGTCTCTTGCGCGCCGCCTTCCTGCGCGCAGGCGTGAGGGGGGAAGACCTCGTGCGCGCCCTCGCTCTCGTGGACGTGGACGGCCTGGTGGTCGACTCGGACCTCGAGTATCGCCGGGGCCTCTCCTGGCCCGCGGCCCTTGCCGAGAGCTACGGGCTCCGCGAAGGCAACCGCGATCTCCTCGCCGTGGTCGGCGCCCTGAAGCCCACCGCGCTGCTCGGCGCCTCGGGAGCCCCCGGGCTCTTCACCGAAGCGGTGGTGCGTGAGATGGCTCGCCACGTCGAGCGGCCGCTCATCTTCCCGCTCTCGAACCCCACGAGCCGGGCAGAGGCTGTCCCTTCGGACCTGCTCCGTTGGACCGAGGGCAAGGCGCTCGTCGCCACGGGCAGCCCGTTCGGGGCGGTCGAGTTTCAAGGCCGGACCGTGCGGATCGGCCAGGGCAACAACGTTTTCGTGTTTCCGGGCGTCGGCCTGGGCGCCCTGGTCGCGGAAGCCCGCGAGATCACGGACACGATGTTCGCGGCGGCCGGCGAGGCGCTGGCTGCCGAGGTTGAGGAGGCCGAGATCCGCGAGGGCGCCCTGTACCCGGCGATGGGACGGCTGCGACAGGTCACGGCGCGGGTGGCGGCGGCGGTGGTCAAGGAGGCTCGCGACCGCGGCGTGGGGCGGCCCCTCATCGACACCGAGATCCCGGGCGCGGTGGCGGCGGCGATGGGGGAGCCGCTCTGCCCGGGACTGGAGCCCGTGTAGGGCCGGCGGGCGCCGATCAGAAGAGACGCAGCTGCCCGAGCCCCTTTGCGGGCTTGGGCCTCGGCCGGCTCACTTCGATCCACCCCGTGCCTTCGGGACCCGTCAGCGCAACGCTCACCTCGCTGCGCCCGCGCCGGCACAGCGCCTCCTCGGCCGCCATCCGCGCGATCTCGGGATGGTTGTTCTTCTGCGAGAGGTGCGCGAGGACCACCGTGTGGCACGCCTCGCCCAGCCCCTCGGCCAGGTAGCGCGCCACGTCGCCGTTCGAGATGTGTCCCAGCGGACCGAGGATGCGCTCCTTGAGCGACCACGGGTACGACCCGTCGCGGAGCAGGCCGGGGTCGTAGTTCGACTCCATGAGGATCGCATCGCAGGGCCGGAAGGCGCGGACGAGCGCGGGGCTCACGTGGCCGAAGTCGGTGGCGTGGCCAAGGCGCTCGCCGCTCGCCGTGACCACGAAGGCGAGAGGACCCGCGGCGTCGTGGGGCACGGGGACGGCGGTGACGCTCAGCGACCCGAAGGCCCGCGTCGCGCCGGCTTCGAGAACGTCGTAGCCGGCGATGTCGCAGGCGCCGAACCCCGCCGCCGCATAGGTCCCCCGCGAGCCGCAGAGGCGCACCCCCCACTTGGCGGAGAACGCCGCCGCGCCCCGGGCGTGGGCGCCGTGCTCGTGGGAGACGAGGATCGCCAGCGCGGGCCGAGGCCGGCATCGATCAGGATCGCGGTTCCGTCGCTCTCGACCAGGGTGGCGTTGCCGGTGCTGCCCGACCCCAGCACACGGAAGCGAAGGCTCACGCACGGTAGTTGAACACAGGACGCCGCGCGGGCCAAGCCCGATCTAGACCCGCAGCGCGGAGGCCCGGGGCCGCCAGCCCTTCAGGTTACCGAGCACGCTCGCCGCCAGCGGGCCGGCGAGCACCTCGTTCGCGATGCGCTGCACGTCGTGGGCCTGGACCGCCTCGATCCCCTGGAGCAGCTCGTCGAGGCCGATCTGGCGGCCGAAGTAGATCTCCTGACGGGCCAGGTGGCTCATGCGGCTGCCCGTGTTCTCGAGGGAGAGCATGAGGCTCCCCTTGAGGTGGTCCTTGGCCCGGCGCAGCTCCTCGGCGGGGAGGGACTCGCCCTTGAGCTTGCGGAACTCCTCCAGGGTGAGGCGCAGCACCTCGTCCACCGAGTCGAGGCTCGTGCCCGCGTAAACGCTCAGGATCCCCGCGTCGGAGTAGGCGGTGACCCCGGACGAGATCGAGTACACGAGGCCGCGCTTCTCCCGTACGTTCTGGAAGAGCCGCGACGACATGCTGCCTCCGAGCACCGTGTTCAGGATGTAGCAGCCGTAGCGGTCCCGGTGGGCCTGGGGAAAGGACGGCGAGCCCAAGCACAGGTGGACCTGCTCCAGCTCCTTCTTGGCCCGGGTCACGACGCGGGCCCGCGCCTTCGGGGCGTGGCCGTTCGACGGCGTGCGGCCGGCCGAGAGGGCCCCGAAGTGGCGCCGCACCAGCTTTGCCGTCGCGGCGTGCTCGAGGTGTCCGGCCGCCGCGATCACGATGTTTCCGGGGTGGTAGACCTTCTTGAAGAAGGATGCGAGATCGCCGCGACGGAAGCTCCGCACGCTCTGCTTGGTGCCGAGGATGGGACGGCCGAGGGGATGATCGGGCCAGAAAGCCTGGGTGAACAGCTCCATCACGAGGTCGTCGGGGGTGTCCTCGACCATGTTGATCTCTTCGAAGATGACCTTCTTCTCCTTGGCCATCTCCAGGGCATCGAAGAGGGGGTTCAGGACGACGTCGCCCAGGATGTCCATGGCGAGCGGGAGGTGCTCGTCCAGCACCTTGAGATGGAACGACGCGTACTCCTTGGCGGTGAAAGCGTCCATGTAGCCGCCGATCGAGTCCACCTCGGCCGCGATGCGCTCCGCGGTGCGGTTCTTCGTTCCCTTGAAGACCATGTGCTCGATGAAGTGGCTGATCCCGGTCTGCTCCGGGGTCTCGTGGCGGCTCCCCCGCTTGAGCCACACCCCCACGGCCACGCTCCGGACGTGCGGCATCCGCTCGGTGAGCAGGGTCAGTCCGTTGTCGAGCACTTCTTTGACGATCATGGGAGTTGGCCGATGGGCCGAACAGGAAAAATACCACGACGGGGCGGGCCCGTCGACTTGCGCGCTGCCGGCCCCAAGGCCCGGGGCTTGCTAGACTCGCGATCGGAGGGCCGCTTGAACGACGAGGATTACCGGCGCTTCGTGCGGATCAACCTGCCCCACGCGCGGACGATCGTGGCCCGGGTGGGCCGCACCCTCGATGCGCTGGGGGCCTTCGGAGAGGGCGTCAATGGAGGGGCCATCGCGCTCCACGCCGCCTTCGACTCCGTCGAGCAGAGCTTGCGCTCTTTCGACGAGGACCCGGCCCCGGAAGAGACGATCTCCGCGGCCGACGCCGCGGCGGAGAAGGCCCGCGCCCTCGTGGAGGCCATCCTCGAGACCCCGGCCCGCAGCGACCGGCTCGGGCAGCACGTGCGAAACCTCTTCGAGTGCCTGGGACTCGCCGAGGAAGCCGCCACCCTCTCGCTCGAGTGCGGAGAGCGGCCCGACTCCTTCCTCCGCTGAGCCGCGGACGCGTACGGTGGTACGATGCGCGGCTGAGTCACGGGAGGATCATCGATGAAGACCCGGTTGCCCCTCGTTGCCGCCCTCGTCGTCGCGTGCGCCGGGCCCCTGCAGGCCGAGAAGATCCCCGCCGAGTTCAGGGCTCCCTTCGAGCAGAAGTTCTGGGCCGGCAAGACCTACGCCGTGGTCTTGCAGAAGGGGATCCCCACGATGTCCATCTACGGGGTGAGGGGCGACTCGACCAACGCGCATTACTCGATCGACGTGATCGGCGAGAACTGGAAGGCCTCGGAAGGCCTCCTCGACTTCGACCAGACGGACGTGGCCTACCTCGATCTCGGCGAGGTGATGGAGCTCAACAGCCTGTCCTGGAAGGACAACCGCGTGGACCTGAAGCTGATCTCCGTGGAGTCCAAGAAGGTGACGCGGGGCAGCGGCTTCCTGAGGAGCACGAAGCGCGAGCCCGTGTCCACGAACTTCAAGTTCTTCTTCCCGTTCCCCAAGTCCAAGGTGATGACCGCGGCCGACCTGCCGGTGTCGCTCGAGTTCATTCAGCTCTACCTGCAGCCGTTCCCGAACGAGGCCCGGGCGCGGGTCTATGCCGCGGAAATCATCGCGGGCGGGGCCCGCCCGGCTTCGGCCCCGGTCCCGCGCCCCCAGGCGGCGCCGGCCCGGACACAAGCAGCGCCCCCGCCAGCCACCAAGAAGGAGATCAAGGTGGGCATGACCCCGCTCGAGGTGCTCGACATCCTCGGCCGGCCGCAGAAGGAGCTGACGTTCCAGAACACGAACCGCTGGACCTACCCCGACCTCACGGTGATCTTCGAGAACGGGAAGGTGAAAGAGGTCCGGTTCTAGCTACCGCAGCAGATCTTGCACCACCGGGGCCAGGGCCTCGGCGGCCATGCGGTGGGCCTTCTCGTTCGGGTGGCGGTCCACCGGGTGCACCCAGAACGACGCGCTGGGCTGGCCGCGGAAGACGGGCAGCAGGTCGTGGTGGGCAATCCCCTCCCCCAGGCAGAAGCGCGCGATCGCCTCGTGCACGGGCGTGAAGGGGCGTGAAGGGGTAGGCGCCCTCCAGCCCCACGAACAGCGGCCACGGCGCGATCAGCAGCCGCGCCCCGCGTTGCCGAGTCTGCCGGTTCATCTCGCGGAGAAAGCCCTGGGTGCGCTCCCAGCCCTCCCGGTTCCCTTCGCCCCACATGTCGAGGTACCAGCCGGTCGTCTCGCGGCCGACCCGCCAGGCATGCACGCGGTCCGCGACGAAGTCGGAGACGCGCGAGTGGAAGAGCCCGGGCGGCCCAGGCGGCTCGTTCTCCTGGTCGCGCCGGTCGACGATCCAGTCGTTCAGGTACGCCTGGCGGGCACGGAACGCGTCGGACTGGTCGGCGTCGTTCAGGACCAGCGCGTAGATGACAAGGTCGGGCTCGAAGGGCAGGAGCTGCTCGAAGGCCTCGAAAAGGGCCGGGAAGTCGGCCCCGCGACGGCCGCAGTTGCGCACCTCCCACTTCCCGGATGCCTTCTCGTCGAGGAGGCGCTCGAGGACGCGTGCCAACGTGTCGGCCTCCTTCACTCCCTGCCCCTCGGCGAAGGAATCGCCGAGGATCATGACCCGGGTGACTCCCGGCCGCTTCGGGCCGAAAGGCCCGTCACGAAACTTGAGGTCGTTGTAGCGCGACTCCACGGCCCAGGGCACCCGCCTCACGAGGGCGTCGAACCGCAAGGGGGCCAGGCGCCGGTACTTCTCGGCGTTGGCCGGCTCCCGAAGGTCGATCTCGAAATAGCCGCGGGGGTTCGACGGGTAGCAGTCGAGGAGCTCCCTGAAGCGCGCGTCCACCATCCGCGCCGGGGCGCGGTAGCGCTCGGGGACGAAGCCGCCCAGACGGAAGGCCGCTTCGACGAGCAGGAACACCGTCAGCAAGGAGGCCCCTGAGAGCAGCAGGCCCTTGAGCCGCTCGCGGAAGCGGGGCGTCATGGAGTCAGGGGGTGGGCCATGCGAAGTCGGCGCGGTAGATCAGGATCGAGTATCCGACCTGGTCGATCGGGGTGGACCGGCGGAAGCGCTCCATGAGCGGGCGATCTTCCGGGTCGAGATACACCCCTTGCAGATTGGTCGCGCTCACCGCCACCAGGTCCCCAGGCCTCACCTCGCGCGTCACCCGGACCGGATGGGGGGCCGAGTAGCCGGGCAGGGCATCGGCGTCGATCCCGTAGTACGACGGATCGGCGCTGCCGAAGTACGAGAGCTTGATCCGCGCGACCCCCCGCGCGTCCATCCAGGCCCGCAGGCCCTTCAGGTCCTGGCCCCAGTCCAGGCTCGAGTCGACCAGCCGCTTGTAACCGTTCCGCGGACCGCCCGCCAGCTCGTTGAAGTAGGCCAGGTAGTGCGGGTGGACGGCCAGCGTGCCCACGGCATACCAGGCCACGAGGGCAAGCACGACGACGCGGACGCCGGCCCGACCGGCAAGGTTGGCGGCCCGACCCGCGGCCACGAACAGGAACGGGTATATCGGCAGCAGGTGGCGGTGGCCGATCTGCAGGCCCCGGGTGAACGTGAACGCCAGGTAGACGACGACGGGCAGCCAGAGGAACGCGGCCGAGCGCCAGGAGAGCCGCGGGGTCACGAAGGCCGCGAGGACGAGCAGGACGATGAGGGGCAGCGGCGTCTTGAGGGCAAACGAGACCGGGAAGAAGGATGGGGACGGGCGATCCGAGAGCTGACCGCCTCCGAATGCTCCAGGACGAAGAGCAGGCCGCGCACGTAGTCCTCGGGTAGAAGGCCGAGGTCGGCGGCGCGCAAAACCCCCGCGGCAAGGGCTCCGCGGCCAGGCTCGTCCAGCAGGGCGCGCCCCTCGGCGCGGACGACCGGATCGGGCGAGAGCTGCCCGCGGAAGCCGTAGGAACCCCACAGCACGACGAGGGCCATCAGGCCCATCCCTGCGAGCATCGCGGCTGCATGCGTCGCCCTTCCCGCCCGGCTCTCGATCGTCCTCGCGCTCCGCGAGAAAGCGGAAGCCATCGGCTCGGGCGCCACCACGGCCGCCAACCCCAGAACGATGAGCACCGGCACGAGGATCGGGGCCGAGAACTTCGTGGCGAAGGCCGCCCCGAGAGCGAGGCCGGCGAGGAGCAGCCGTCCCCACGTTGCCCGTTCGCTGAGCCGCTCGAAGGCCACGACAGAGAGAAAGAAGAACAGGGACAGGCCACGGTGGTCACGAGGTGCCCGTGGGCCAGCACGTCGGGCGAGAGCACGCACAGGAGCAGTGCGAGGGCGCCCGCGGGAGCCCCAAAGAGCCGCCGCGACCAGAAGAAGACGGCCGCGGCCAGGGCGCACGCCAGGGCCACCACGGGCAGCCGGCCCCAGAACAGCAGCCGGTCGGCGTCGTTCCAGCGGTAGAGGAAGCGCCGGCCGAACTCCCACTGCCGGGCGGTGGTCCAGGCCTCGTCGTCGGCCTTCAACACGGGCCGCAACGCCAGGAGCGGGGCCGCCGCCAGCAGCTTCACGAGCGGCGGCTGCTCGGGGTTCAGGCGGTGATCGCCCAGGGCAAGGTACGTGTAGCCCGCCGGCAGGTGCGCCCCCTCGTCGAAGGTGGCCGACCACGAGCGCATGCTGGCGACGGACAGGGCGGCGTGAAGCGCGAGGCCAGCCACGAGGAGGGGGGTCGAGGGCCGCCGCCCCCCGGTCACGGCGCCGCCTTCGGCACCACGTCGTCGAGGGCTTTCAGGAGCGTCTGGGCCGCGATCCGGTGGGCGATCTCGTTCGGGTGCTCGTCGGCCACGCCGTTCACCACCAGCAGCTCCCAGCGCAGGCCGTGATAGTAGGGCAGGAGGTCCACGACTTTCGCCCCTGCCTCTGCCGCCACCCGCGCCACCTGCGCGTGGATCTCCGCGAAGGGGTAGCCGTCGTCGAGGGGGTTGCCGAAGAGCGGGAAGATCACGACGACGAAGGGGATCCCGCGCTCGCGGCACATCCCGCCCATGGCCTTGAGGGCCTTCTGCCCGGCGAGCCAGCCGGAGAAGGTGGGCGCGTACATCGACCGGAAGCCCTCGATGCGCCGGCGGTTCTCGCGGGTGGCCCAGATGCGCGTGCGAACCATCCGGTAGAGGACCGAGCGGTCGAACAGGCTCGGGGCCGGAGCCGTTTTGCGGTCTTCTCGCCAATCCGCAGCCCGACGGGCTTCCGCCGCGGTCTCGTCCTCGCTGTCGTTCAGGACGTACCCGAGCACCACCATGTCGGGAGAGTACGTGAAGCCCTGGGAAGCGAGCAGGGCGGCTTCCTGCACCGTGCCCATGCCGGGCTCGGCGAGGTTGATCGCCTCCCAGGACTCCCCCCGCCTCGCGAGGCCGCGCTGCACACGCTGGACGTAGGTGTCCTCGAAGAGGACGCTGGCCCCCCAGGTGAACGAGTCGCCCAGGAAGAGGATGCGGCGGACTCCGGCGGGCTTGTCCCCGGCGTGGTCCAGATCGCGGTAACCCTCGCGGTTGATCGGTCGGCGCTCCCGGACATCGGTGTTGACCGGGGAGTAGCCAAGCGGCCGCGGACGGTCGGCGCCCAGGATCCGCACCGCCGCTTCCGCCAACCCCAGGAAGGAGATGAAGCTCAGGATGAGGAGGGCGATCTCGCCTCGGCGTGATCCGGCGGGCACGGCCCATGATATGCGAGGAGCCCCGCCGGTCCGGATGTTCAGTGGGCCTGAACAAGCTTTCGAGGCCCCGTGCTATGCTGGTTTTTCACGATGCGACGGACACCGCCGCGTGGTGCCTCCCTCCCCTCGCTTCGATTGTGCGGGCAAGCCTCCTGGCTCGCCTTCGCCATGGTCATCGGCGGCCTGACCACTGCCGCCGCCCAGACCCCCGAGCAGCTGCTGCTCGAGCAGGACAAGATCGACCTCACCGGGCGCACCAGCTTGACCTTCGGCTCGGGAGCGCGAGCCTTCGGCATGGGGGGGGCATTCCTGGCCCGGGCCGACGACGCCACGGCCGCCTCCTGGAACCCCGCGGGCCTCAGCTATCTGCGGGTCCCCGAGGTCTCCCTTGCGGGGAACCGCACGCTCTACCGAAAGGAGACCGAGACCGATCTTGGCGTCGACCGCGATCGCTTTGCCGGCCAGACTCCCGACTTTGCTGCCCTGACCTGGCCGGTTCGTATTGGGGGCCTCTCCGGCGCCATCCAGGCGAGCCTCCAGCGGACGGTGCCGTTTGGTGGCTCGTTCACGAAGGTGCGGCAACGAAGCGACGCCCGCGAAGCGGTCGAGTCCGCCGGGGACGCGAGCGGCGGCTTCGACGTATTGACCTTCGGCACAGGGTGGAGGGTGACCCGGACCCTCCGGGCAGGGGTCACCGTCAACCGCTGGTTCAACGGCTACACCCAGACCCTGGACCGCAACGTGCCCGACTCCATCCGCCGGAAGCGGACCTTCGACACCGACTTCGGCCTCGAGGGCTGGAACGCCAACCTGGGCCTCATCTGGTCACCCGTCGAGCAGGTGAACCTGGGCGCCGTCTTCAAGACGCCGTTCACGGGAGCCGTGAGTCTCAACAAGAAGCGGACCGACTACTTCTTCGAGGGAGACGAGGTCACCAGGAACTCTTTCATCAGCGAGGATGTGCGCCTCAGGTTCCCGGCCGTCTTCGGCTTCGGCACCTCCTGGCGGCCCCGCAGCGCCCTGACCCTCTCGGCCGATCTCACCCGTACCTTGTGGTCTCGTTCCCAGATCGTCGACTACTTCACCCTCCAGGTCACACCGCGGCCCGTGCCCGAGCCGGTTGCGTCGCCTCCCCCGGTCTTCTACGAGCCGCTCCAGTACCCGGCCCTCAGCAAACCCCAGGGCAACAGCGACCAGATCCGGTTCGGCGTCGAGTACGTCTTCATCACGAGCCGGTTCAAGCTGCCTCTGCGCGCCGGCTACTTCAATGACCAGCAGATCGAGCGCGCGAGCGACGGCAGCTCCCCGCGCTTCAACGGCTTCACGGCCGGGATCGGGATCATCCTCGGCCCGATCCTCTTCGACGTCGCCTACCTCTACGAATCCGGCAGGTTCACGGAAACGGTAGTCAGCGAGGCGACCGCGGATGTGCCGTCGACGACGACCCAGCGGAGCAACCGCCTGAAGACCGAGCGGTTCTTCGTATCGCTCATCTACCGCATCGGATCGCATTGAGCCTGGGCCACATCTATTGGTGGAGACGATGGCTCATCGAATACCGCTCCAACCTCTGATCTCCGCTCTTCTCGCGCTCCTTCTTGTCTCGCCGTTCGTGGGCGCGGCGACGGGAACGGGCTCCGTTCTCGTCAGCTACAGCTTCGACGAGGCGATCGCCACGGGACCCGACACGTTCGCCATCTGGCAGGGGGCGCGGCACACGAGCACCGGAAGGGGCCGGGTCTCCCTGAGCACCGCATTTCATGTGAGTGGCTCTCGCTCGGTCGAGATCAAGGACGTGGCGGGAGACGGCGACTTCCCGGAGCTGCAAGGCTACTTTCCCGTGCGAGGGACCGGCCGGCTCTTCTTTCATTTCGCGTTCCTCACCACGGATCCCAAGGAGGAGCTGAACGTCGCCCTGGCGGGCCCGCGATTCTTCCAGCTCGAGAAGGACGGCATCGCGTTCTGGCTCGGCACCCGCGAGGGCGGGCTCGTCCACATCTCCGACAGCATCCCGAAGAGGCTCGTCCCCGTCGAGGCCTTCGTCTGGTACACGGTGGACGTGGCCTACGACGTTGCCCCGGGGACCTACGCCCTGACCATCCACCGCGAGGGCCAGGAGCAGGCGCTGGTCGCGCTTCGCGATCAACCGAACGCAGCCCGCAAGGCGGCCTCCGCCATCAACAAGTTCTCGTTCGTCGGCTCACCGCACAACGACCTCTCGAACGTCGTCTACTACGTCGACGACGTCGTGGTCGGGACGGACGAGAGCGTGACGACGCACCCCTTCGTGGCCCCCGGCCGCCGCAAGCTGTTCGTCGACCTCTTCCGCGACTATCAGAAGCTGCTCCGGGAACGGCCGCGCTGCCTGCCCCCGAGCACGCCGGAGGACGTCGGGTTCACCTGGGACGACCTGGCGAGGCTCGGAGGCGAGGGGCTCCTGTACGCGGTCCAGCGCATGCTCGCCGGCGAGCGGGTAGACCTCGGGGGCTTCGCCCAGAACAAGCAAGGACGGTGGCAGCCTGCTTTCGAAGCGATCACCGACTGGAACGCGGGCTGCGACGCGCTCGAGGCCGGTGACCCGGCGCGCGCCCTCAAGCGCTTCGAGAAGGCGTCGGCGGCGGCCCCGGAGGCGCGGATCTTCACCCTCTCGACCGTCCTCGCCCTCACGGGGCTCAAGCGCTTTGCGGAGGCGGACGAGCGCCTTCTGTCCCTCACGGCCTGGCGGGACGATCCCCGCTACGCGGTGGCTTCGGCCTACGTCGGCATGAACCGCGGCGACCTGGAACGGGCCGAGGCCTGGCTGCGTGACCCGGCCGCGCGTGTCCTGGACCGCGAAGCCAACCCGCTGCTGGGCCTGCTGCGGAACGGGTTCAGCCCCCAGGTCCTCGAGACCTTGAAGCGGCAGCTCGGCGCGGCGTTCCGCGATCGGCTCGAGGAAACCCTGGTGGCCGAGCAGTACTACTACGTGCAGCTCTGGAAAACCCGCTACGACATGGCGCGCGACTACGCCCTGCGCATGACCGAGCGGCTGCGGCGGGCGGGGTTGCCCGCGGGAGCCTGGGCGGAGCGGGCCGGTGACGCGTCCTTCTACGGCCAGGACCTCGCGGAGGCGCGCGAGCTCTACACCGAGGCCATCGCGGGGGAAAAGGACAACGGCGCCCTCATGGCCCTCTACCTGAGACTGGCCGACCTCGCCTATCTCACGGGCGACCTTCAGACCGAGCAGGCGCTGCGCGAGCACTACTATGGCGCGCTCCCGGAGTAGCGCAGCCCTGTTTGCCGCCGCGGCTCTCCTGGCAGTCCCGCTATCCCTCGTGGTCGCCGGAGACCCGCGACAGCATCTATCATCACCTCTGCGCCCTGGATCTTTTTTGAACCGGATGCCATTGCGCCACGCCCTCCCCGTCCTGCTCGCCGCCTTTCTGCTTGCGGGGGCCACCGAGGACCAGCCGACGCTCGCCATCCGAGCCGGCCGCCTGGTCGACGTCGAGCGCGGGGAGGTCCGGGCCGGCCAGGTCGTGCTGGTGCGCGGCCAGAGAATCGTGAGCATCCAGCCCGCCGCGGATCCGATCCCCGAGGGGGCGCGGGTGATCGACCTCTCGCGGCACACCGTGGTCCCGGGCCTCATCGACTGCCACACCCACCTCGTGGACCAGATGCAGTCGGCGGGGGCGGCGGCGCCCCTCGAGAGGTCGGCCGCCCAGCAGGCCTTCATCGGAGCGCGCCACGCCAAGCTCACCCTCCTGGCCGGGTTCACCACCGTGCGCGACGTCGGGACGTGGCGGG
>WNFL01047521.1_pt1 | contig 14369 bp, 11 predicted proteins | sample 5400361 | NCBI WGS metagenome assembly WNFL01 (sample SAMN13153351, study PRJNA577476) | soil metagenome | isolation source: 40 cm soil on Douglas fir-dominated hillslope | place: USA:California | collected 2013-09-17
TGAGCGGTGGACGTTTGCGCAGTTGGAGTCTGGTGGGCATTGGAGCGATCGCCGGGCTCTCGATCAGCTATGGCTTGACCGCCTATGCCTTCCGCGATACGCACGGCCCGATTCCGCTGGAGGAGATCCGCGAGTTCACCGAGGTGTTCGGCGCCATCAAGGCCAACTACGTCGAGCCGGTCGAGGATCGCAAGCTGATGCAGGAGGCGATCTCCGGCATGCTGGCCGGTCTGGACCCGCACTCCGCATTCCTGGACGCCGACGCCTTCAAGGACCTGCAGGTTGGAACGCAGGGCGAGTTCGGCGGGCTGGGCATCGAGGTCGGTGCCGAGGACGGCGCCGTGCGCGTGATTGCCCCGATCGACGACACCCCGGCCGCGCGTGCCGGCATTCGAGCCGGTGACCTGATCATCAAGATCGACGACAAGTTCACGCGAGGCATGGCACTGGGCGACGCGATCAAGCTGATGCGCGGCAAGCCGAAGACGCCGATCACGCTGACGCTGGTGCGCAAGGGCGAAAACGCCCCGCTCGAGGTCAAGCTGATGCGCGACGTGATCCGGGTGCAGTCGGTCAAGTCGAAAGTTCTCGAGCCGGGCTACGCCTTCGTGCGGATCACGCAGTTCCAGGAACGCACGGTCGATGACCTGGCCAAGCAACTCGCGGATATGTACAAGCAGGGGCCGCTGAAGGGCATCGTGCTGGATCTTCGCAACGATCCGGGCGGTCTGCTGCACGCGGCGGTGGGCGTGTCGGCCGTTTTCCTGCCGCCCGATTCGACCGTGGTGACCACGGAGGGTCGCACCGAGGACGCGCACCGCCGCTACGCGGCGAACCCGTCCGATTACCAGCGCACGCATGGCGATGACGCACTGGCGCACCTGCCCGCGCAGGTCAAGTCCGTGCCGCTGGTCGTTCTGGTCAATGGAGCGAGCGCTTCGGCCTCCGAAATCGTGGCCGGCGCTCTGCAGGACCACAAGCGGGCGGCGCTGATCGGCACTCAGACCTTCGGCAAGGGCTCGGTTCAGACGATCATTCCGATCCGCAACGACCGGGACAATCCGACCGCGATCAAGCTGACCACGGCGCGTTATTACACGCCCAGCGGCCGCTCGATTCAGGCCCAGGGCATCACCCCGGATATGCAGGTCGACGACACCCCAGAGGGCAATTTCGCCGGTCTGAACGTGCGCGAGGCCGATCTGGCCCACCATCTGGAAAACCAGAACGCGGCGGCGCTCGAAGCGGTCAAGGCCACTGAGCAGCAGAACGCCACGGCCACGGACAAGGAAGAAGGTGCGACCGCGCCCCACCCGATCGCCGGGCCCCATCGCTACGAATTTGGCTCGGCCGAGGACTTTCAGCTTAAGCAGGCGGTCAACTTCCTGCAGGGGCGCCCGGTCGATACGGTCAAGCCGAAGGAGGCTGTGGCGGCCAGCCCTGCCCCGGCCCCGGGTCATTAAGTTAGCTAGGAAAGATCACGGGGACCCTCAGCCCCGGTTTCGCCGTGCGTAGCCCGGCCCCTCTGCCTGAAGGTAGAGGGAGGCGACGAGCCTAATCGCCGAACAGCTTCTGCTTCATCTCGCGGCGCTGCTGCGCCTCCAGCGACAGTGTCGCTGTCGGCCGCGCCAGCAGCCGGGGAATGCCGATCGGGTCGCCCGTTTCTTCGCAGAAGCCGTACTCGCCCGACTCGATCCGCTGCAGGGCCGACTGGACCTTTTTCAGCAGCTTGCGTTCGCGGTCGCGGGTGCGCAACTCCAGCGCGTGCTCCTCTTCGATCGTGGCTCGATCGGCCGGATCAGGGACGATCACGGTTTCGCGCAGATGCTCGGTCGTTTCGTCCGCGTTGGTCAGCAGCTCGCGTTCCATCTGCTGCAGCTGGTACTTGAAGAAGGCGAGCTGGTCCTCGTTCATGTATTCGCCCTCGGGCATCCGCAGCAACTGCTCTTCGGTCGGAAGCCGCCGGCCACGCACGATCACCGGCTCTTCGCTGCGACCCGACGAGCGGGTCAGCAGGTATTCATGCGCCGCCGCCAGGTCCTTCGGGCTGACACTGTGCACGGGCCGCGCCGCCGACTTCGGAGTCGGGGTAGAGATCTCCGGTGAAGGCGCCGGCACTACGGCGACGGTGGTTTTGGGCTTGACCGTGGCGGGTCTGACTGCGGCGGGCTTGGTGACCGCGACGGGAGCCTTGGGTGGCGCGACTGTCCTGACCGCTGGCTTTGCTTTCGTCGCGACGGCTGTCACGGCTGTCGACTTGGTGGGTTTCTGTTTGGCGGATTTGGCTGCCGGTTTGGCGATCGCATGCCGCGCCGGCTTGGAAACCGGCTTGCTGACCTTGCGGGCGACCGCTTTGGCGGCCTTGCCGGTCCTTTTCGCTGCGGTCTTCGGCCGCGCCGGCGCCTTCACTTTTGAAATCATCGGATTCAACCTTTTCTTGCCCGCGCCCTGGCGCCCTAGTGGGCCAGGCAGGCCTCGAGCCCCTTAAGAATCGCTTCCCGGGGCAGTTTGCGTCCTATGAACACGATCGTGCTGCCCGGCCGCTCGTCCCTGCTCCAGGGGCGTCCGGGTTCTGCGGCAATCACCATGTGCACTCCCTGCAAAATCTGGCGCCGCGGGGAGCCGCTCATAAAAAGGACGCCTTTATACCGAAGCAGGTCCTGCCCGTAAACCTGTGTCAGGGCGCCGAGGTACTCCTCGAGCCGCGCCGGCGCGAAAGGGCGCCTCGAACGAAACACGAACGCCTGCACCGCATCGTCGTGGGCCGAAGCGCGGGCGTGCGCATCGCCATGTCCACCCGCATCGCCGTCCCCATGTTCGCCATCGTGATCGTGTTCGCCGTGGTCGAGATCGTCGCGATCGCTGCCGTTTCCCGAGCGACGGTCGTGGTCGTGGCCATGCACGTGGCCACGCGCGGACGGGTCGGTCGCCTCGGACGCCAGGAAATCCGGATCGAGCTGAAGGATCGGATCCAGTCTGAAGCCCTGAATGTCCAGCACCTCGTTCAGCGCGACCTCGCCCATCTGCGCGATGCGGATCGGAGCGCGCGGGTTCATCCGGACCAGGCGCGCGCGCAGCGAATCGACTTCGTCCGCTTCGACCAGGTCGGACTTTGACAACAGGATCCGGTCGGCGAACCCGACCTGGCTCTGGGCCTCCGGCTGCGCGTCCAGCGTCGCGTGACCGTGCTTGGCGTCGACGATCGTGACGACGCCGTCGAGGCGGTAATAGCGGGCCACATCCTCATCGAGAAAAAAGGTCTGCGCAACCGGACCGGGATTGGCGATGCCGGTGGTCTCGACGATCACCCGCTCGAAGCGCGCTTGGCCCGCCTCACGTTTGTCGCGCAGCTCGACCAGGATCCGTGCCAGATCGCCGCGCACCGTACAACACAGGCAACCGTTGTTCATCTCGACGATCTGCTCGCGAGTCTCGGTGATCAGCAGCTCGTGATCGATGCCCTCGGGTCCGTATTCGTTCTCGATCACCGCGATGCGTTGCCCGTGCGGCTGCGCCAGGATGCGGTTCAGCAGCGTCGTCTTGCCTGCACCGAGAAAGCCGGTCAGGACGGTGACCGGCAGCAGCGCTGGGTCCATTGTGGGCAGTCGAAGCGGGGGGCGCGAAGTGTAGAGCAAAACGGCACAGATCACCCGCCGCAGTGCGGGGCGCGCCGATGATGCTTCGGTGCACGAGCGCGGCAGGCGGAGCATCGGTGTTCGGGCTTCGCGGTTCGTCCTTTCGGACGGCTTCGGGTAAGCCGCGATTTGGTCGTGCGTGGGAGGCCGATCGGATGGTGATATGGCCGCCAATACACGACGACGAAGTCGGTGACCGCGTAAGGTCGGCCGGCGGCGCGGGCCGTAGCGCCCAGCGCCGGACGCGCCGATCACAGGCACAATCCCGCGATGCGGCCGCGGGGGGCCGCGTTCCAGGCGCCCTTTTCGGGGAGACCGGCCGATGACGGCCCAAGACTACCTGTGCCGCGTGCTGAACGCGCGCGTATACGACGTCGCTATCGAAAGCGCGCTGGATCTGGCGCCCGGGCTTTCGGACCGTCTGGGCAACCGGGTGCTGCTGAAGCGCGAGGACCTGCAGCCGGTGTTCAGCTTCAAGTTGCGCGGAGCCTATAACCGGATGGTCAAACTGGACGCGGCCGAGCGCCGGCGCGGCGTGATCGCCGCCTCGGCCGGCAATCATGCGCAGGGAGTCGCGCTGGCCGCGCAACGGCTGGCTTGCCGTGCCGTGATCGTGATGCCGGTCACCACCCCGCAGGTGAAGGTCGATGCGGTGCGTGCGCGCGGGGCCCAGGTCGAGCTGCACGGCGACTCCTACTCGGACGCGTACGCGCGCGCGATGCAGTTGCAGGGGCGCCATCGGCTGACCTTCGTGCACCCCTTCGACGACCCGGACGTGATCGCCGGCCAAGGCACCGTCGCGATGGAGATCCTCAGACAGCACCACCCCGACGGCCAGGGCCCGATCCACGCGATCTTCGTGCCGGTCGGAGGCGGCGGCCTGATCTCGGGAGTGGCTACCTACGTGAAGGCGGTGCGGCCGGAGATTCGCGTGGTCGGCGTGCAGACCACTGACTCGGACGCGATGGCACGCTCGCTGCAGGCGGGCCGGCGCGTGCAGCTGCATGACGTGGGCCTGTTCTCCGACGGCACCGCGGTGCGCCTGGTCGGCGAGGAGACGTTTCGACTGTGCCGGCAGCACGTCGACGAGATCATCACGGTCGACACCGATGCGCTGTGCGCAGCGATCAAGGATGTGTTCCAGGACACGCGCGCGGTGCTCGAGCCGGCCGGAGCGCTGGCGGTGGCCGGCTGCAAGGCGTACGTGGAACGCGAGCGGCTCGCCGGCCGCACGCTGGTTGCGATCGCCAGTGGCGCCAACCTGAATTTCGACCGGCTGCGCTTCGTAGCTGAACGGGCCGAGGTCGGCGAGCAGCGCGAGGCCGTGTTCGCGGTGACGATTCCCGAGCAGCGCGGCTCGTTCAAGCGCTTCTGCGCGCTGGTCGGCAACCGCAACGTGACCGAATTCAACTACCGGATCGCCGACAGCGAGGTGGCCCACATCTTCGTGGGCGTGCAAATTGCGCGCAGGGACGAAGCCGACCGGCTGGCGCGAGTGTTCCGGCGCGCGGGCTTCGCCGCGTTGAACCTGACCGACGACGAGCTCGCCAAGCTGCACCTGCGCCACATGGTCGGCGGCCGCTCGCCGCTCGCCCGGGACGAGTTGCTGTATCGGTTCGAATTTCCCGAGCGGCCCGGCGCCTTGATGCGCTTCCTCAGCTCGATGTCGCCCGAGTGGAATATCTCGCTGTTCCACTATCGCAACCAGGGCGCGGACTACGGTCGCATCCTGGTCGGGCTGCAGGTGCCGCGCGGAGAAAAGGCGGCGCTGAGGCGTTTCCTGGCGACGCTCGGCTACCGCTACTGGGAGGAGCGCGGCCACCCGGCGTACAGGCTGTTCCTCGCGTAGCCGTCCAACGCGCAGCCCCGAATACTAGAACCGCTCGACCCAGGGCCGCAGGTCGAGTTCCAGCGTCCAGGCGCTGCGCGGTTGCGCGTGCAGCTGCCAGTAGGACTCAGCGATCGCGGACGGTTCCAGCTGGGCGTCGGCCGCGCCCGACGGGTCGGCTCGCTGCCCTCCGGGCGCGCGGATCTGCCCGTCGATGATCACGTGTGCGACGTGCACGCCGCGCGGGCCGAGCTCGCGGGCCATGCTCTGCGCCAGTGCGCGCAGCGCGAATTTCGGCGAAGCGAGGTTCACGAAGCGGGCACTGCCGCGAAGCGATGCGGTAGCGCCGGTGAACAGGATGGTGCCGCCGCGGTCGACCATGCGTCGCGCCGCCTGCTGCCCGACCAGGAAACCGGCGTAGCAGCCGATCAGCCAGCACTGCAGAAAATCCTGCGGCGTGACCTCGAGCACCGCACCGGGACGATACGTTCCGGCGTTGAAGATCACGCACTGCGGCGTTCCAAGCTCACGATCCACGCGGTCGAAGGTGGCGCCGACCGCATCCGGGTCGGCGAGGTCGCACACGAGTGGCCGCGCGTCGGGGCCGATCGCCGCGGCCAGCGCGTTCAGGCGGGACGCCTCGCGCGCCAGCACGGCCACGCGCATGCCGCCCTGGATGAAACGCTGCGCGAGCGCGCGTCCCAGCCCGGGCCCGGCCCCGGCCACCACCGCAACCGGCGGATTCATCCAAACCTCCATCGAGTCTGGCGCCGCCGCATTGTGCTCCGTCTCGACATAACGGGTGCCATAATATAGCGTGCACTCACTCTCAGATGACCTCCGCCACTTGAGAACAGGCCCCGATGGTCCGATATTAGAAATAAGGATGTGTGTGCCGCTTGACCCTCGGACCCCCGGGGTCAGAGTCCACCGCCGGGGCGGGCACGGCGTTAGGGATTGCATATGAACATGCTGTACAACAGCTCGAATTTCTGCGTGCTCGAATTCTCCGATTTCGGGGACGCCTTAGTGCACCCGGCCGGCGGCTTCGAGATCATGGACAAGGGCATGCGGCGCGAGATCTTCCTGGACGGCCCGCAGGCGGAGCACTTCAAGCGCGATGTCGACGAGCTGATGTCGACTGAGCCGACCTTCGACGAGTTCGACGCCTTCCTGGCCGGTTACGCCGGCTTGATGACGCAGCCGCTGGCGATGCACTGACCCGCCTTCGCGCGGAGCGCTTCGGCGGGCAAGCCCGCCCGCGGCGTCGGCGGCAGCGAGCGCGGGGCATCACATCTCCCCTCAACGCAGCTCGGTAGCTGGGCCGCCTTAGCGCCTGCCCGCCGAAGCGCGGTTCCCCTCCGAAACGCACCGCGCGAAGGAGGGCCGCGCGAAGGTGGGCATACGCCCCGATACAATCGGATCCATCCTCCCTCGGCTGCGAGACTGATCGTGATCCTGGATGGACCGAGGGGCACGATGATCCAGCGGTTGAAGCTGAGCGAGGACGAGTTTCGCGGCCGCGACCGCACGCCCCGCTTCGCGGCGCATCCGGTCGACCTGAAGGGCGACAACGAGTTGCTGCAACTCACCCGCCCGGAGGTGCTGGACGACATCCACGCGCAGTTCCTGGCCGCCGGCGCCGACATCATCGGGACCAATACGTTCGGGGCCAACCGGATCGCACAGCTGGACTACGGGCTGGGCGACCTCGCCTACGAGATGAACGTGGAAGCGGCGCGCATCGCGCGCCGCGCCTGCGAAGCCTATGCGTCGGACAGCGCGCCGCGCTTCGTGGCCGGCGCGCTGGGGCCGACGCCGCGGACGGCCTCGATCTCGCCCGACGTGAACGATCCGGGTGCGCGCAACGTCAGCTTCGACGAGCTGGTGCAGGCCTACGGCGAGCAGGCACGCGGGCTGCTGGACGGTGCGGTCGATCTGCTGCTGATCGAGACGATATTCGACACCTTGAACGCCAAGGCGGCGATCTTTGCGATCGAGCAGGAATTCGAGCGGCGCGGCGCGCGCGTGCCTCTGATCATCTCCGGCACCGTGACGGATGCCTCGGGCCGGCTGCTGTCGGGCCAGACCGTGGAAGCCTTCTGGAACTCGGTGCGGCACGCGCGGCCATTGGCCGTAGGCATCAATTGTGCGCTGGGCGCGGCGCTGATGCGCCCGTACATCGAGGAGCTGTCGGCCAAGGCGGACGTGTTCGTCAGCGTCTACCCGAACGCTGGCCTGCCCAATCCGATGTCGGACACGGGCTTCGACGAGACGCCCGACGTCACCTCGAGCCTGCTGGCCGAGTTCGCACGCAGCGGATTCGTGAACCTGGTCGGTGGCTGCTGCGGCACCACGCCCGAGCACATCCGCGCTGTCGCGCGGGCGGTGTCGGGCCTTGCGCCGCGCAAGGTGGCGGTGATCGAGTCGCGGTTGCGGCTGGCCGGTCTGGAGCCGCTGAACATCGGACCCGAGACGCTGTTCGTCAACGTCGGCGAGCGCACTAACGTGACCGGCTCGCGCCAGTTCGCGCGCCTGATTCTGAACGGGCAGTTCGAGGAGGCGGTTTCGGTCGCGCGCCAGCAGGTCGAAAACGGCGCCCAGATGATCGACGTGAATATGGACGAGGCGATGCTGGATTCGCCCGAGGCGATGCGGCGGTTCATGAATCTGATCGCCTCCGAACCCGATATCGCGCGCGTTCCGCTGATGATCGACAGCTCCAAGTGGAGCGTTATCGAAGCGGGGCTGAAGTGCGTGCAGGGTAAGTGCATCGTCAATTCGATCTCGCTCAAGGAGGGTGAGGCCGAATTCCTGCGCCAGGCGCGGCTGGCCCGCCGCTACGGGGCTGCGGTCATCGTGATGGCTTTTGACGAGCAGGGTCAGGCGGACACCTTCGAGCGCCGGGTGGCGATCTGCCACCGCTGCTACGAGCTGCTGACCGGACCGGCGGGCTTCGCCGCCGAGGACATCGTGTTCGATGCGAACATCTTCGCGATCGCCACAGGCATCGAGGAGCACAGCCGCTACGCGGTCGACTTCATCCGCGCGGTGCACTGGATCCGGCAGCACCTGCCCGGCGTGCATTCCAGTGGCGGCGTATCCAACGTGTCCTTTTCGTTTCCCGGCAACGACCACGTGCGCGAGGCCATCCACACGGTGTTCCTCTATCACGCGATCCGCGCCGGCCTGACGATGGGCATCGTCAATGCTGGCCAGCTGGGAGTGTACGAAGACATCGACCCTGACTTGCGCGAGCGGGTCGAGGACGTGGTGCTGGACCGCAGGCCCGACGCCGGGGAGCGGCTGGTCCAGTTCGCCGAGGGGCTGAAGAAGGAGGGACGCGTGCGCGAGGAGGATCTGGCCTGGCGCCAGACGCCGGTCGCGCAGCGCCTGGTGCATGCGCTGGTGCACGGCGTCACACAGTTCGTGCTGGAGGACACCGAGGAAGCCCGACTCGAGGTCGAAGCGCGCGGCGGGCGCCCGATCGAGGTGATCGAGGGTCCGCTGATGGACGGCATGAACGTGGTCGGCGACCTGTTCGGCGCCGGCAAGATGTTCCTGCCGCAGGTCGTGAAGTCGGCCCGGGTGATGAAACAGGCGGTGGCGCACCTGGTGCCCTTCATCGAGGCGCAGAAGGCGGCATCGGGCGGCGGTCTGTCCGCGCGCCACAAGATCGTGATCGCGACGGTCAAAGGGGATGTGCACGACATCGGCAAGAACATCGTCGCTGTCGTGCTCCAGTGCAACAACTTCGAGGTCATCAACCTCGGCGTCATGGTGCCGGCCGAGAAGATCCTGCAGACTGCTCGCGAGTGCGGCGCGGCGATGATCGGCCTGAGCGGCCTGATCACGCCGTCACTCGAGGAAATGGCGCACGTGGCGCGCGAGATGAAGCGGCAGAGCTTCTCGATCCCGCTGCTGATCGGCGGCGCCACCACCTCGCGCGTGCACACGGCCGTGAAAATTGCCCCCCACTACGACGGAGCGGTCGTGTATGTCTCGGATGCGAGCCGTTCGGTGTCGGTGTGCCAGGCGCTGGTGACACCCGAACGCTCGGTCAAGTATCTGGCCGACTTGCGAGCCGAGTATGTGCGGGTGCGCGAGCAGCATGCCGGGCGGCGTGGGCCGGAGATCATCTCGCTCGCCAAGGCGCGCGCCAACGCGACCCGGATCGACTGGAGCGGCTTCCGGCCGACGCGGCCGACGTTCCTGGGTCGCCGGCCGATGCGCAACGTGGACCTGGCCCAGGTGGCCCGCTACATCGACTGGGGCCCGTTCCTGCAGACCTGGGACCTGGCCGGTCCGTATCCGAAGATTCTGGACGATCCGACGGTCGGCCCGCAGGCGCGCGCACTGCTGAAGGACGCACGCGCGCTGCTCGACAAGGTGATCGCCGGGCGGTGGCTTGCCGCGCACGCGGTGGTGGGCCTATATCCGGCCAACGCGGTGGGCGAGGACATCGAGATCTACGCGGACGAATCGCGCCGCGAGCCGATGATGGTCTGGTACGGACTGCGCCAGCAGACGGCCAAGCCGGTAATCGACGGGGTGCCCAACCCGAACCAGTCGCTCGCCGATTACGTGGCGCCAAAGGACTCGGGCGTGGCAGATCACATCGGGATGTTCGCGGTAACCGGCGGCGCCGGCTTGGAGCAGCAGGAAAAGCGTCTTGCGGCCGAGCACGACGACTACAACGTGATCATGCTGAAGGCGCTGGCCGACCGGCTGGCCGAGGCGCTGGCCGAGTTGATGCACGAGCGCGTGCGGCGCGAGCTGTGGGGCTACGCGTCGGCCGAACGCCTGGATCAGGGCCAGCTGATCGCCGAGGCCTACCAGGGCATCCGGCCGGCGCCGGGCTACCCGGCGTGTCCGGAGCACTCGGTGAAGCGGCGACTGTTCGAGGTCCTGGAGGCGCAGCAGATCGGTATGGGATTGACCGAGAATTTCGCGATGACGCCGGCTTCTTCGGTAGCGGGCTTCTACATTGCGCATCCGCAGGCGCGCTACTTCAACGTCGGGCCGATCGGCCGCGATCAGCTGGAGGATCTGGCGCGCCGGCGCGCCGTCGAACCCTCGGAACTGGAACGCTGGCTCGCGCCGAGCCTGGCCTGAATCAGCTCTCGTCAAGACTGTCCTACGCGCGACTTCCTGATATCCGCGGCGACGATCGCCGTCAACGAGATCGGCGACAAGACGCAGTTGCTGGCCATCGTGCTGGCGGCCCGCTTCCAGCGGCCATGGACCATCGTGTCGGCAATCGGGTTGGCCACTCTGGCCAATCACACGGTGGCCGCTTATGTCGGAGTCTTGTTGCGGCAGGCGCTGCGGCCGGACCTGCTCAAGATATCGCTGGGCCTTTCCTTCCTGCTGGCAGCGCTGTGGGCGCTGAAGCCCGATTCCCTCGACGAGGGGGGGCCGAAGACGATCGGGCATGCCCGCGCGTTCGCGGTTACGCTCGTCAGCTTCTTCATTGCGGAAATCGGCGACAAGACCCAGGTGGCAACCGTGATGCTGGCCGCCAAGTACCCGTCGCTGCTTGCGGTGGTGGCCGGTACCACGACCGGCATGCTGCTGGCCAACGTGCCGGCGGTCTTTCTCGGTCACGTCGCGTCTGACCGCATTCCGTTCAAGGCCGTGCGGATCGTATCGGCGGCCGTGTTCGCTGCGCTGGGCGTGGCCACGCTGGCCGGATAGCATCGCGCCGATTCACGCCTCAGGCCGCCGAACGGGCTGCCGAAAAAGCCGGAAAGCGCTCGCGCATCATCCGATCGGCATACGCCACCGGATTGGCGCGGCCGACTCAGGTTCCCAAGGCGGTCTGCAGCGGCAGCGTCATCTGCGATTCGCGTCCGGACACGATCGTCCGGTTACGCCCTTGCTTCTTGGCCACCAGCAGCGCCCGGTCCGCGCGCCCCAGTAGTTGCTCCGGTGACTCGTGCTGTTCCCAGGTTGCCACGCCCGCGGAGAACGTCTGCCGGTCGGGCATCAGCGGACGCAGGCGCTCGATCAGCTGGCAGGCTGCGTCGGCGTCGCACGCTGCCAGCACCAGCGTGAATTCCTCCCCGCCGTAGCGGGCCAGCAGGTCGGTCGGCCGCAACTGCCGGCGCCACGCCTGGGCCGCGTTTCGCAGCAGCGAATCACCGGCGCCGTGGCCGCGACGGTCGTTGTAGCGCTTGAAGTGATCCAGATCCAGCATCACCACGGTCAGGTCCAGGCCGCTGCGCCGCGCCCGCGCCACTTCGATCGTCAGCCCCTCGTCCAGCCCGCGCCGGTTGGTGATCCCGGTCAGGCCGTCCTCGCGGGCCATCCGGTCCAGCGCGGCCATCACCTCCCGGCTCGCCGTCTGCGCGCGCCACATCAGCACGCCGAACACGCTGCCGAACGAGACCGCGAGCAGGGTCACGAGTGCCAGCGTGTAGCGCGCGATCAGGTTCAGGAACCGGCTGTGCTCGGTCGCCTGCCGTGCCCGCGCCGAAACCGATGCGCTGACCGAGTCCAGGTGATGCGCATCGAGGCTCTGCAGCGCGATCGAAATCGCCTGCTGGTAGCGTGCCTCGACCTCCTCGTTCAGCTGCACTTCCACCAGCAGCACCAGGGTCGCAAATGCCAGCATCGCGAGCGCCAGCGCGCCGATCAGCAACTGGCGGCGATAGGCACGCCGAACCAGCGCCGAGCTGGCCGGCACGCCGGGTTCGCTCGCCCGGCTCATCGACAGGTCCATGCGCGGCTCAAACCCCCCACGTGACGTCGACCTGCTTGCGCTGGGCCGCGCGCAGCATCTCGATCAGGATCGGCAAGACCCTCTCGCCATGGGCATCGCCGGCGCGCTCATCCAGGTCCTGGCGCGCGCGCTCCTGCTGCAACTGCGCTTTCTCCTGCTCGACCGCGGCGACCAGCCGGCTCACCGCGTCGGCTGTTTCGGCAGCGCGGATCACGCCGCGCTCGGAATCGGCCTTGCCGACGATCTGAAGCAGCCGCCGCGCGGTCTCGGCAAACATGAAGATTTCGGCCGCCGCCTTGGATCGGAACACCACCAATGCCATCGCGCGTGCTCCGGCTTCAGGTACGCAATTCTGGCACGCGCGACGGTTCCGGGGCCCGATCCGAATAGAATAGCTCGCATCGGCAACGGAGTCGGAGACGGCAATGGGCAAGGGCGATCTGCGCACCCGGCGCGGCAAGATCTACAACGGCAGCTACGGCAAGAAGCGACCGCATCGGGCAAGGAAAAAGTCGGTCGAGTCCAGGCCGCCGGCTCGCCGTTCGCCGGTGGGCTAGGCCGGGCAGACGAGCGCGGAGGTGTCCCCGCGCGAAGGCGGCGCAAAAGGGGTGAGCGATGGGCAGGACCGAACCGAACGTCGCTGACATCGTTCATTGGATCGGAGGACGTTTCGATAACGGCGACCCCTCGGCGCGCCTCGGCGATGTGTTCGATCCGGCCCGCGGCGAGGTGGTGGCGCGCGTACGGCTGGCCGGCGAAAGCGAGGTCGCCTCGGCGGTGGCCGCGGCCCGGCGGGCCTTCGAGTCCTGGTCGCAGCTTCCTGCGGGGCGCAGGGCGCGGGTGCTGTTCCGCTTCCGCGAACTGCTCGGACAGCGCCAGCAGGCGCTGGCGCAGGTGATCACGCGCGAGCAGGGCAAGCTGCTGTCGGATGCGCTGGGGGAAGTCGCGCGCGGGCTCGAAGTCGTCGAATTCGCGACCGGCATCCCGCAGCTGATCAAAGGCGAGCATTCGGACCAGGTGGCCGCCGGCGTCGATCAGTTCTCGCTGCGCCAGCCGCTGGGCGTGGTGGTCGGCATCACGCCGTTCAATTTCCCTGCAATGGTTCCGATGTGGATGTTCCCGCTGGCGATCGCCTGCGGCAACGCCTTCGTGCTGAAGCCGTCCGAGCGTGACCCATCGGCCTCGCTGCTGCTGGCGCAGTGGCTGAGCGAGTCCGGGCTGCCTGACGGCGTGTTCAATGTCGTGCAAGGCGACAAAGCGGCGGTCGACGCGCTGCTGCGGCATCCGGACGTGGCAGCGGTGAGCTTCGTCGGATCCACGCGCGTTGCCGAGACCGTTCACTGCGAGGGCGTGCGCCATGGCAAGCGCGTGCAGGCGCTGGGCGGCGCCAAGAACCACATGGTCGTGCTGCCCGACGCCGACCTCGATCAGGTGGTCGACGCGGCGATTGGCTCCTCCTACGGCGCTGCCGGCGAGCGTTGCATGGCGGTGTCGGTGGTCATCGCGGTCGGATCCGCGGCTGATGCGTTGGTGCCGCGGCTGGAGGCTCGTGCACGGGCGCTGCGCGTGGGCGATGGATCGGACCCGGCCAGCGAAATGGGGCCACTGATCACCCAGTCCCACCGGGCCGCGGTCGAGGCCTGCGTGCAGTCCGGCGTGGAGCAGGGCGCGCAGCTGGTGGTCGATGGCCGCGGCCTGGTCGTGCCGGGGCGCGAGCGGGGGTTTTTCCTGGGGGCATGCCTGTTCGATCAGGTTCGCCCCGAGATGCGGATCTATCGGGAGGAGATTTTCGGGCCGGTGCTGTCGGTCGTGCGCGTTCCGGACCTGGCTGCAGCGCTGGAACTGGTCAACGCGCACGAGTACGGCAACGGGGCGGCGCTGTTCACGCGCGACGGCGCCAGCGCTCGTGCCTTCACCCGCCACGTGCAGGCGGGGATGGTCGGCATCAACGTGCCGATCCCGGTGCCGATGGCTTTTTATTCGTTCGGGGGCTGGAAGCGAAGCCTGTTCGGCGAGGCGCATGCGTACGGGATGGAAGCGGTGCGCTTTTACACCCGTTACAAGGCCGTGATGCAGCGCTGGCCGGATGCGGCCAGCAAGGGGCCCGAGTTCTCGTTTCCGCCGTCAGCTGGTTGACGGGGCGGGGCCGGCGCCGATCAAGCCCGTGCAGGCGGGGCCGGAG
>WNFL01124046.1_pt3 | contig 14369 bp, 17 predicted proteins | sample 5400361 | NCBI WGS metagenome assembly WNFL01 (sample SAMN13153351, study PRJNA577476) | soil metagenome | isolation source: 40 cm soil on Douglas fir-dominated hillslope | place: USA:California | collected 2013-09-17
ACGCCACGTCGCTGCGCATGGGACGGCTCGGCTACCAGAGCGATGCGCAGGCGGCGCTCTGCGTGAGCTACAACAGCCTCGAGAGCTATGCCGCGTCGCTGGACGGCGCGCTGACCCAGCCGTTTCCGGCCTACGAGAAGATCGGGCTGAAAGACAACGGCGAATACAAGCAGCTCAACACGAGCCTGCTGCAGATCGAGAACGAGTTCTACAGCACGGTGCGGCCGAAGCGGCGCATCCGTCCCGGCGAGCGGCCGCTGCACGCGCTGCGCGAGCGCGGCGTCGAGTACGTCGAGGTGCGCCTGATGGACCTCGACCCGTTCGACGCGATCGGCATCAGCGCGCCGACGATGCGTCTGCTCGATGTCTTCCTGCTGCATTGCCTGCTCAGCGACAGCCCGCCCGACACGCCGCGCGAGATCAAGGCGATCGGCGAGAACCAGCACCGCGTGGCGGCGCAGGGACGCGAGCCCGGATTGAAATTGAGCAGGGATGGCAAGGAAATCCTTCTTTCGGAGTGGGGCGCGAGCATCCTCGCCGAGTGCGAGCCGATCGCCGCGGCGCTCGATGCAGCGCATGGCGGCGCCGCGCACCGCGAGGCGGTCTCCCTCGCCGCGGGCCTTCTGAAAGATGCGTCGCTCACCCCTTCGGCCCGCGTTCTGCACGCGATGGCGCGCAACCACGACAACGTCTACGTGCGCTTCGCCCTCGCCCAGTCGCTACTGCACGCGGGAAGCCTGCGAGGCATGCCGTGGTCCGCGGACCTGGAGGAATCCTTCGAAAGCCTGACCGAGAAATCGCTCGCCGAGCGGCAGCGCATCGAGGCGGCCGACACCCTCGATTTCGAGACCTACCGGAAGAAATATCTGGCGCACGACACCCTGATCATCGGCCAGCCGCGCTACCGGGAGAACCGGTGATTTTCGTCGCAAGGATCTTCCTGCTTTCATCCCTGATGCTGCCGTCCTGGGTATTCGCGGGCGACATCGGGGTAAACCTTTACGGCTTATCCTACCACTTCGAGCGCGCTCGCGCGAAAGAGCGCAACCTCGGCAACGAGTTCAATCCCGGCCTCGGCGTGCGCTACCGCACCGAGCTGAACGAGAGCTTCGACGGTTTCGCCGACGCCGGCGCTTACCACGACTCGGGGCGCAATACCGCCGCCGTGGCGGGCGTCGGGCTGTTCTGGAAGGCGACCGGAGGCCTGCGCCTGGGCGGCGCGCTCGCCTTCTTCCACAGCAAGACCTACAACGAAGGGCGGGCGTTCGTCGCGCCTCTGCCGATCGCCGCTTACGAATGGCGCGCCGTGACCTTCAACGTCGCCTACGCGCCCCGGCTCGGCAATGTCAACGCGGTCAACGTCCTCGATTTCTGGCTCACTTTTTTCATGGAAAAGTAGAACCCCGCGTGTGTGTGCCATCCCGCAGACGGCACATCGGCGCCCGGCCACCATTGCCGCGTGCCCCTCAGTATCTGCTGAGACACAGCAGGCAGTCATCGAAGGAACACCATGAACCAATTCTCCAAGAAGCAAGCTGTCCTCGCCGCCGCCTGCGCCATGGCGCTCGGTCTCCTTTCCGCAAACACCTACGCCCAGACGCCCAACGAGAAATCGCTGGTGCTCGATACACGAGGCGGTCCCGTCATGAGCGGCACCGGCCTTTGCTGGCACAGCGCCTCGGACCCGATCCCGTCCTGGACGGCCGGCTGCCATCCCGCGCCTATCGCGCAGTACGTCGCTCCGGTCGAGCCGTACGTCGCGCCGGTAGCCGCCGCCCCGCTCGTCGTCGCAGCCGCCGCGCCGCTCGCGGTCTACGAGAAGGTCATGTTCGACGCCAACGTCCTGTTCGACTCCGACAAGGCCGCGCTGCGTCCGCTCGGCCGCGAGAAGCTCGACGCGTTCCTCGGCAAGATCGACGGCCTCGAGGCGCGATCGGTGAAGGTGGCGGGCTATGCCGACCGGATGGGGACCGAAAGCTCCAACCAGATCCTTTCCGAGAACCGCGTGAAGACGGTGAAGACCTATCTCGTCAGCAAGGGCATCGCGGAGGACCGCTTCCAGACCAGCGCCTGGGGCGAAAGCGAAGAACATCGCCTGCATGCAGCCCGACCGCCACGTCTCCATCGAGATTTCCGGAACCAGGATCGCCAAGTAATCCGGACCGGTCACGATTGAAGGCCCCGCGGATTGCGGGGCTTTTTTTCGTCCGGGGTATGTACGCCGACGCACGGAACACCCCGCTTCAGCGCGACACAATGCACAGCAAGACCCAACACGGCAAGACCCAACTCAATCCAGGGAGAGCAAGATGAACCAGACAGTGAAGGAATTCGATCGGGCCAGCTTGAAGAGCGCCAAGGCCGCGCTGGTGGACGCGTCGCAGCCGGCGCTCGACACGGCACGGGAAAGCGCCGCTGCCGCGAACGAGTTCGTACGCGCCAATCCGTGGACCGCCGTCGGCCTGGGAATCGTCGCCGGCGCGCTGCTGGGGTTTGCGGCCGCGAAGCGCTAAGCCGGTGCTCTACACCGCCGCGATCGTCCTGGTCGTTTTATGGGCCCTCGGACTCGTCTCGTCCTACACCATGGGAGGGTTCATCCACGTCTTGCTGGTAATCGCGATCGTGGTCATCCTGGTCAGGGTCATCAACGGGAGAAATCCTGTCTGAATCGATGACACCGGCGCCGATCGCCGGGATCGCCGCCGATACAGCTGCCTCCGGCGCGGAACCCGTCGCGGCCTGGGGGCGCGCTGCAGGCACGAGCCTGGGATCGAGCGTGCTCGCGATCATCGCGATCGTCGCCGCGCTGTACCTGGCGCGCGGCTTCTTCGTTCCGCTCCTGATCGGCATGCTCGCGAGCTACGCGCTGCACCCGCTGGTGGACTGGCTCGAGAAGGGCCGCGTGCCGCGTACCGTCGGCGCGGCTCTGGTGCTGGCGACGGTCGTCGGAAGCTTCTGGTGGATCGGCGCCTCGATGAGCGGCGACGCCGAAGCCGTGATCGAGAAGCTGCCCGAGGCGGCGCGCAAGCTGCGCCAGGACCTGAGCGCTGCGCGCTCCGGCACTCCGACCGCGCTGCAGAACATGCAGGAAGCCGCCAGCCAGCTCCAGGGCGCAGCGGCCGACGCGGGCGCGCGCACGGAAAACCGTGCGGCAACCGCGTCTAGACCGCCAACGCTCGCGGCCCAGGTGGCCGAGCCTACCTGGCTGCGCGACTACACCCTCGCGCAATCCGCATTGCTTGCGAGCGTCGCCGCGCAAACCCCGATCGTGCTCATGCTGACCTATTTCCTGCTCGCCTCGGGCGCGCACTTCCGGCGCAAGCTGCTGCAACTCGTCGGGCCGTCGCTTTCGGCGAAGAAAGACGCCGTGCGCATCCTCGAGGAAATCGAGGTGCAGGTGCAGCGCTATCTGCTCGCGATGCTCGTGTCGAACGTCATGCTCGCGGTGGGCACCTGGCTCGCGTTTCTGGCGCTCGGTCTCGAGCAGCCGGGCGTGTGGGGCATCGCGGCGGGCGTGTTTCATTTCGTTCCCTACCTCGGCCCGGCGCTGATCGCTCTCGGCAGCGGCGTAGCCGCTTTCCTCCAGTCGGGATCGCCGCTCTACTCCCTGGCCGTGGCGGGCGTATCGCTGCTGATGGCGGGCACGATCGGGCTCGCATTCATGACCTGGCTGCAAAGCCGGTTCGCGCGCGTGAACGCCGCGGTGCTGTTCATCGCGCTGCTGTTCTTCGGCTGGCTTTGGGGCGTGTGGGGACTGCTGCTCGGCGCGCCGCTGGTGGCGATCGCCAAGGTCATCCTGGACCGGGTCGAGCCGCTGAAGCCGGCGGGCGAGCTCCTCGGACACTGAAGAAACGAGCATGATGATTTCCGAAGCCGACATTCTCGGCGCCCGCGTCCTGATCGTCGACGATCAGGAGAGCAACGTGAGCCTGCTCGAGCAAGTCCTGCGCGAAAGCGGCTATACCTCGGTCGCCTCGACCATGAATCCGCAGGAGGTCTGCGCGCTGCATCGCAGGAACCGGTACGACCTGATCCTGCTCGACCTGCAGATGCCGGGCATGGACGGATTCCAGGTGATGGAGGGACTCAAGACCAACGCGGCGGACGGCTATCTTCCGGTTCTCGTGATCACCGCCCAGCCCGGCCACAAGCTGCGCGCGCTGCAGGCCGGCGCCCGGGATTTCGTCAGCAAGCCGTTCGATCTGGTGGAGGTCAGGACGCGCATCCGCAACATGCTGGAGGTGCGCCTGCTGTACGGCAAGCTCGAGAAGCACAACAGCGTGCTGGAAGAGAAGGTGCGCGAGCGCACCGCCGAGCTGCGCGAGAGCGAAGCGCGCTATCGCAGCCTGACCGAGCTCGCCTCCGACTGGTACTGGGAGCAGGACGAGACCGGAACGTTCACCAAGGTTTCCGGCCCGGTCCTGGAGATGCTCGGGATCCGCGTCGACGCCCTGGCGGAGGGGGCGGGCGGCGCGCAGGAAGCCGGCTGGAACGAGGCCGAGCGCGCGGCGATGCGGGCGGTCATCGCGGCCCGGCAGCCTTTCCTCGACTTCGTCTTCACCCGCGTCAAGGCGGACGGCTCGCAGCAGAAGTTCCAGGTGAGCGGCGAGCCGATGTTCAACCGCGCCTCCCGCTTCATCGGCTACCGCGGAATCGGCATCGAGCTGACCGGAAAGATCTAGCGCGGCCCGCGATGGCATTGCCCCACGATCCGAATCAGAACCACCTTCTCGCCGCCCTGCCCACGGCCGAGTTCGAGCGCCTCGCCGCGCATCTGGAGCTGGTCCCGATGCCGCTCGGCGAGGTCCTCTACGAGCCCGGCGAGCAGCTGCAGCACGCCTATTTCCCCACCACCGCGATCATCTCGCTGCACTACGTCACCGAGTCCGGCGCGTCGGCCGAGACCGCGGGGGTGGGGAACGAAGGCGTCATGGGCATTTCGCTGTTCATGGGAGGGGACACCACGCCGAGCTCCGCCGTGGTGCAGACCGCCGGCCACGCTTACCGGCTGGACAGACGCATCCTGAAGCAGGAGTTCGATCGCGGCGGCCCGGCGCAGCATCTGCTGCTGCGCTACACGCAGGCGCTGATCACGCAGCTGACCCAGACCGCGGTCTGCAACCGGCACCATTCGGTGGAGCAGCAGCTGTGCCGCTGGCTGCTGCTGACCCTCGATCGGGTCCCGTCGGGCGAGCTGGTCATGACGCAGGAGCTGGTCGCCAGCATGCTCGGCGTGCGACGCGAAGGCATTACCGACGCCGCCGGCAAACTTCGGGACGCCGGCTTTATCCGTTATCGCCGTGGACACATTTCAGTGCTCGGGCGCTCCGGGCTGGAGGCTCGCGCCTGCGAGTGCTACGCCGTGGTCAAGAAGGAGATCGGCCGCCTGCTGTCCGATGTGCGCCATCGCCAGCGCATTCCTGCCGTCGTGCCAGTCGTCTTCCCCGGCGTCGTCCCGAGCATCTCCCTATAGGTCGACCAGCTTCAATTCTTTTCCGTCCTGTGCGAGCTTCTTGCGCTTGGGCAGCTTCAGGTAGGGCCGGGCTTCTTCAGCGCTGAGCCCGTACGTGAAGCTCATCGAGCCCTGGCCGAAGCGGCCGACGCCGTGGCCGCGCCGCACGCTCAGGCGCTTGAATTGAAAGGTCGCGGTGCTGCCGTCGGTGCACTTCAGCTGGCCCTTGCCGCCCTGCTCGGCGCTGGAGGTGAACTCTCCGGCGCACTTGAGATCGGGCTTCTTCTGCGAATGAATGGCGAGCGTCCCGGCGCCGTTGAGATGGCCCTCGGCCTCGCCCACGAACAGCTCACCGCCCAATATCGCGATGACCGGGCCGGTCGCGGAAAGCAGCCCCGCCGCCGCCGGAGCTGCCGCTCCGGCGAGGGCGACGCATGCGACAACCGCAATCGATCTTCTCACTTGCGGCGTCCCGTGGTCATTTGACCAGTATATCGTTCTTCACCGACGCGACACCCTTCACCGCGCGGGCGACCGAGCCTGCGGTGTAGACGTCGGCGCTGGAATTCACGAAGCCGCTCAGCTGCACCACGGACTTGTAGGTCTTGACGTTGATCTGCGCGACCTTGAGCGAAGGCTCATCGAAGATCGCCGACTTCACCTTCGTGGTGATCGCGCTGTCGTCGATGTATTCGCCGGTGCTTTCCTTCGTGGAGGTGGCGGCGCAGCCGAGGGCGAACAGCATCGAGGCTGCGATGGAGAGTGCGAAAAGGCGTTTTGCTGGATTCATGTGGAGGTCCCTGAAAATTGTTGTGGGCGACAGAACGGCTGTCGCGAGCAAGCAGGTTAGATCGGGCGCGCCGCGCGGTCTGTTCGCTTTAGCGCTTACGAGGGCCGCGCGCCGGATGCGGCACCCGATTGGCGCGCGGCCGAGAGCTCCAGCGCCGCACTCAGAGCGGCCATGAACTCGCCCACCACGATGGGCTTGGTGAGATAGCGGAAGAACCCCGAGTCCAGGCCGTTCCTGATATCGCGAAACATCGCGTTTGCGCTGAGCGCTACGATCGGGATGTGCGCCGTCGCCGGATCTGCGCGCAGAATCTTCATCGCTTCGATGCCGCTGATGCCCGGTAGATTGATGTCCATCAGGATCACCTCCGGCTGGCAGGCGCGCGCCAGCTCGATGCCGAGCGTGCCATCGGCCGCGCTCAACAAGCGCAAGTCGGGAACGCGCGCGATCAGCTCCTCGACCAGCTGCAGGTTGGCCGAGTTGTCTTCGACGTAGAGCAAGGTGCGCAAGGCGGCGCCGTTCGTCGCCGCGGGCTTGACCAGCGTTGCGGGTTCGGCGTCCGCGGCCCGGGATTCGCGCGAACCGGTCAGGCCCAGCTCGAACCAGAACACGCTGCCCGCTCCGACCACACTGTCGACGCCGATGACGCCGCGCATCAGCTCGACCAGCCGCTTGGTCACGACCAGGCCGATGCCGGTGCCTTCCTCGACGCCGGCCTCCTGCCCGAGACGGCTGAACGGCTGGAAAAGCTGCTCGAGCTTGGCCGGGGCCAGCCCCTCGCCGGTGTCCGTGACGCTGATGCGAAGCGAGCTCGGCGCCTTCAAGGTGCACTCCACGGCGACCGTGCCTTGCGGCTTGTTGTATTTGACGGCGTTGAAGAGAAGATTGATCAGGACCTGCTTCAGCCTGGTGCGGTCGGCCTTGACGAAGTAGGGGGTCTCGAACTGCGGGAAGCTCATGCGGATGCCGCGCTTTTGCGCCTGCGGCTCGATCATGACCCGGCATTCGAGCATGACGTCGGCGAGCGAGACCGGCTCGATCGACAGCGTCAGCTTGCCCGACTCGATCAGCGCGAGGTCGAGGATCTCGTTGATCAGCTCGAGCAGATACCAGCCTCCCTTGAGGATCTGGTCCAGGCTGCGCTGCTGCGACGGCGTGGGCGGCGGCGTCCCCGTCGCCATCACCTGGGCGAAGCCGAGGATCGCGTTGAGCGGCGTGCGCAGCTCGTGGCTCATCTGCGAGAGGAACTCCGATTTCGCCGAGTTGGCCTTTTCCGCGACGGCCTTCGCGCTCTGCAGCTCCGATTCGACCTGCTTGCGCACCGAATTGTCGGCGCCGATCAGCAGATAGCCGAGGATCGCGCCCGGCGCGTCGCGCAGCGCCGTGACCGAGACGATCGCCGGGAAGCGGCTGCCGTCCTTGCGGATATAGGTGAGCTCGTAGGTATCCGCGATCCCGCGCGAAGCCTTGAACGCGAGCGCCTCGAAGCCCGGCGCGATCGGCGTGCGGAGCTCGATGCTCAGGGCGCTCGCGCGCGCTTTCACTTCATCCGGATCATGGATATCGCTGGGGCTGATCCGGTTCACGACCTCGGCGGCCTGATAGCCGAGCATGCGCTCGGCGCCGACGTTGAACAGCTGGATGATGCCCTTCTCGTCGGTGGCAATGATCGAGAAGCTGGCGCTGGTGAGAATTGCGGTCTGCAGGGCGCCTGCCTGAAGGGGCGCCGCCTCGACCTGGGATGCCGCTTTTTTGAACACCACGCCGCCCGCCAAATGGGAGAGATCCTAGACGGGCCGCGCGCCGCCGTATGTGCGTTGGCGAACAGCCCGTCGCCGCCGCCTGACGTTTTTCGGCAAAACGGGTAACGTAGGACCTCCCGCGATCCGATCTTGTCCGGCAGGAGGGAATTCTCGAATGCAGACCCCATGAACGAGCGTTACGCCAGGTTCCTGATCATCGCCGGCACCGTCACCGCGCTCGGCCTGCCCTTCGCCATCGCCTTCCCGAGGACGCTTCCCGACAAAGCTCTCGCGGTCGCGGCGCTGGTGGCCGTCGCCGCGGCCATTGCGTGGATCGTCATGGCGCTGCGGAAAAAAGGAAAGGCCGAATGAACAGGCTATCGACGATTCTTCTGCTCGCGCTCGCCGGCCTCCTCGCCGCCGCGCCTGCGCTCGCCCAGTATCCGAGCAAGCCGATCCGCTTCATCGTCGGCTTCCCGCCGGGCGGCTCGGCGGATCCGACGACGCGCATCCTCGGCGCGGCGCTCTCGACCCAGCTCGGCCAGCCGCTCGTCGTGGAGAACCGGCCCGGCGCCGACAGCGCGATCGCCGCGGAGGCGCTTACCCGCATGCCGGCCGACGGCTACTCCATCATGTTCGCCTCGAACAGCGCGATGACCGCGGCGGTGGCGCTGCGCAAGGCGCCGGCCTACGACCCGCTCACCGACTTCACGCCGATCTCGATGGTCGGCCGGGCGACGGTGTTCCTCTACGTGCATCCGTCCGTGCCGGGCACCACGCTGAAGGAGTTCATCGCGCACGCGCGCGCCAACCCCGGCAAGCTCGCCTACGGCACCGGCAACCCGCTCTCGATCCTCTACAACGTGCAGCTCATGAGCTCGGCCGGCATCGACATGCTGCACGTCCCCTACAAGGGCGAAGGGCCGCTCATGCCGGACATCATCTCCGGGCGCGTGCACTCGAGCTTCCTCAGCACCGCGAACGCGATCTCGCTCTCGAAGGAAGGCAAGCTGCGCGCGCTCGCGGTGCTTCTGGAAAAGCGCAGCCCGCTGCTGCCGGAGGTGCCCACCATCGCCGAGGCGGGCGCGCCCGGCGTCACGGTGCGGCAATGGGCCGGCGTGTTCGGCCCGCCGAAGCTGCCGCGCGAGATCGTCGAGCGCCTCAACAAGGAGATCAACGCCGCGCTCAAGCGTCCCGAAGTCCTCGAGAAGCTGCAGGGCTACGGCTACTCCGCCGAAGGCTCCACGCCCGAAGGCCTGCTCGCGATCAACCGCGACGACCTCGCCCTCTGGCGCCGCCTCGTGCGCGAGGCGAACCTCCCGCTCGATTGAAGTTGCCGATTCGCGCAGCGAATTGGACCTGATGCAGTTACCTATACCTACCAGCGCGCCGGCTCGAGCGTGCCGGGAAGATAAAGCGGATGTGCGGGATGGCCGCCGCTGTTCAGTTTCAGGTAATGCAGTTTCACGTCGTTGCTTCTTAAATAGGCTTGAACGCGACTGCCTCTGTCGCGATGCGCGCCGTGATTGCCCCAGGCGCAAACGACGATTCCCGCTTCGCGCGCGGCCTTCAATATCGCCACGTCGTTCCCTTTCCCCACCGGATCGCGCACGGATTTCATCTCCTCGGGATCGGTCGCGCGCCAGCCGAAGATGTTGGTGACGATCAGCGCTCCGAAGCCCCAGCGCTCCGCGTAGACGCGGGCGCGCGTGCAGGACGGGTCGAGCTTCACCTCGTCCGCGGTGCTTGGATTGAGCATCAGGAAATTCGCCGCCGGCTTCGCCTCGTCCCAGCGCCGCCACAGCAGGTAGCGCCAGCGCCGGCAGCGGGAGAACTCGGCGCCGCTCGCATTTTTCACGAGCGAATGCATCGCTTAGTCGCCCGCGATCATGCCGACGAGCCCGGCGACGCCATAGGCAATGGCGAGCGCGAGCACGAAGATCGTGACGTTGCGAGTCATCCCCTTCGGTAGATCCATCTCGTCGAAACGGCGCTTGATGAAATAGCTCGCGGCGAAAAAGGCGATCGTCGAGACGACCAGGCTCAGGATCATGATGCCTGGGCGGCGACGACATCCGCGACGCAGGCGGTGAGCTTCTTGGCGTATTCGATGTGCAGGAACTCGTTCGGGCCGTGGGCGTTGGAGTGCGGGCCGAGGACGCCGGTGATCAGGAACTGCGCCTTCGGGAACTTCGCGCCGAGCATCGCCATGAACGGGATGGTGCCGCCCTCGCCCATCCACATCACGTCCTTGCCGAAGTATTTCTTCGAGCTTTCGCTCAGGATCCGCTCCAGCCAGGCCTGCGTCTTCGGCGCATGCCAGCCCGTCGCGGTGTGGTTGTACTCGAAGCTCACGTTCGCGCCGTAGGGCGGATCGGCCTCGAGCAGCGCCTTCAGGTTATGCGCCGCGGTCTCGGCCTTCACCGTAGGCGGCAGGCGCAGCGAGAGCGAGAGGGCGGTTTTCGGCCGCAGGACGTTGCCGGCGTTGGCCGGCAGCGGCAGCCCTTCGGCGCCGGTCACCGCGAGCATCGGCCGCCAGGTGCGGTTGAGCACGAGGTCGGCGAGGTCCTCGCTCATCGGCGACATGCCCTGCACGAACGGAAACTTGTGCCAGATCTCGCGGCCGAGCACGCTCGCCGCGCGCTTCGCCTGCTCGCCGCGCTCCGGCGGAATCGGCGCATGGAAGGCGGCGTGGTGCACGACCCCGGTCTCGTGGTCGTCGATGCGCTCGAGGAGCTGGCGCAGGATGCGGAAGCTCGAGGCCACCACGCCGCTCGCGTCGCCCGAATGCACGCCTTCGGTCAGGACCTCGACCGTCAGGATGCCGTTCACGATGCCGCGCAGCGAAGTCGTGCCCCAGAGCTGGTCGTAGTTGCCGCAGCCCGAGTCGAGGCCGATCACGAGATCCGGCGCCTGGATCTTCGAGGAAAGAGATTCGAGATAGGCCGGCAGGTCGTAGCTGCCGCTCTCCTCGCAGCACTCGATGAGGATGACTATGCGGGCGTGGCCTTTCTTTTCCTCTTTCAGATATCTCACCGCTGAAAGCGCGGCAAAAACCGCATACCCGTCGTCCGCCCCGCCGCGGCCATAGAGCTTGCCGTCCTTGATCTGCGGCACCCACGGGCCGAGGCCCTCGGCCCAGCCGGTCATCTCCGGCTGCTTGTCGAGATGGCCGTACATCAGCACGGTGCCGCTCTTTTCTTTGCCGGGTGAAGCGGGAATTTCCAGCAGCAGGACCGGCGTCCTGCCGGGCAGCCTCGCCACCTCGATCGTCATGCCCGGCACCGCATGCTTGCGGCACCACGCCTCGGCGAGCTTCACGGCGGCGTCGATGTGGCCGTTCTGCTCCCAAGTCTTGTCGAAATGCGGCGATTTGGCGGGGATCCTGATGTACTCGACCAGCGCCGGGACGATGGCGTCGTCCCAGAATTTCGCGATTCGGCTCATGGGGAATTATATAAACATGGCGCCGGACGATTCCCGCGGTGGTGGTCCGGCTGTCGATTTTTGGTGCCAGAACGCACGTTGGCGAGGCTGTTGCGGCAGCGCAAAAAAACAGCGGTTTCTTAGCCCGGGAAGCATTAGTTCCGCTTGCTTCTCAGGCGACAGGGCTATGCTTTTTGCTGGACTAAAAAAGGGGGCACCATGGCTGGTTCCGCGCTCTGGATGATCGTACCGGGCAACGCCGCATTGTCGGCGATCGTCCTGTTTCTCATAGCGATGCCGTTCCTGTATGCCGCCCGCAAGCCCGTGCACGAGCTGGTGCGCTCGGTCGGGCACCTCGCCAGCGGCCCGCTGCGGCTCGCGTCGCGCTGGCTGCTCGCCGTGGCGCGCGACATGAAGGAGCGCAACAAGGCGGTGCTGCTGGCGCATGGGCGCGAGGAGACCGGCCAGCTGATCACGCGCGAGTTCGAGCGCGTCGCGACCCTCGTCCGGCGCGACCTGGAAGGCTACCCTGCCCTGCAGCGGCGCCTCCTGGACGAGATCACCCGAGTGGAGGAGGACTACAAGAAGTGCGGCGAAGTCCCGCCGCCGCCGCCCGAGTGGGTCGAGGCGGTGGACGCCGTCGCCAAGGTGAAGAACGGCAACGAGCTCGTGCAGCGCGTGCTCGAGGAGATCAACAGCACGATCAAGGAAATCTACCAGAAGACCCTCGGCGAGTACCGCAACGCCTACGAAGAGCGGCACAAGATCCTGAACGGCTTCATGCCGTTCTGGCGCTCGCTCGATAAGACGCTGGCGCAGGCTGACCAGAAGATGACGAGCCTCAACGACCGCGCGACGCAGATCGACGCGCAGATCGACAAGTACCAGGAGATCGTCAAGAAGACCGACAAGGCCGAGCACGCGCTGACCATGTCGCAGCTCACGCAATTCTTCATCTCGACGCTGGTGCTCGCGATCGCCGCGGGCGGCGCGCTCATCAACTACAAGCTGATCGCGCTGCCGATGTCGGAGATGGTCGGCGCCGGCGACTACCTCACGTCGTCGCTGCGCACTTCGGACGTGGCCGCGCTGGTCATCATCTTCGTCGAGGCGACGATGGGCCTGTTCCTGATGGAGACGCTGCGCATCACCCACCTCTTCCCGCGCATCCACAACCTCAGCGACCAGATGCGGGGCCGGATGCTGTGGATCGCGCTCACGCTGCTCGTGACGCTGGCGGGAATCGAGGCGGCGCTCGCCCTGATGCGCGACATGCTGATCGCCGACAAGGCGGCGCTGCTGCAATCGCTCGCCACCACCGCGCAGCAGCACGTCGCGAACGACGGCTGGCTCGCGCGCATCCCGACCGCCGGCCAGATGCTGCTCGGCTTCATCCTGCCGTTCGCGCTGGCGTTCATCGCGATCCCGCTCGAATCCTTCATCGCGTCCGTGCGCACGGTCGGCGGCGAGGCGCTGGTCCTCCTCGCACGCGCGACGGCGTTCGTTCTGCGCCTCGCGGGCAATCTGGTGCGCAACTCCGCCCGCGTGCTGGTCACGCTGTACGACGTGGTCATCGTGGTGCCGCTGATGGTGGAGCGGCTGGTCAAGGCGCGGCCCGACGGCGCCGGAGGAAGGAACGTCTCCGAGGCCCGGCTGAAAAGCCACGACGTGGACGAGCACAAGCTCGTGGCGAGGAGAAACTAATGGACAAGCGCTCGTTCCTTACCGCCGTTCCCGCGCTCGGCCTCGCGGCCTGGCTGCCGGGGTGCGCGGACCAGAGAAGCCACTCGAACGCGGTGTACATGCTGGTCGACACCTCCGGCACGTATGCGCAGGAGGTCGACAAGGCCCAGCTCATCGTCAACTACCTCCTCGGCTCGCTGCAGTCGGGCGATTCGCTGGCGGTGGCGCGGGTGCGCAGCCGCAGCTTCAGCGAGAAGGACATCATCGCCAAGGCGACCTTCGACAACCGGCCCTCGCAGGCCAACTCGCAGAAGCGCGCCTTCCGCGAGCAGATGGAGACCTTCACCCGCACCGCGCGCGGCAGCGCCTACACCGACATCACCGGCGGGCTGATCCAGGGCGCGATGTTCCTGAACGAGACCGGCGCCGGCAGGAAGACGATCCTGATCTTCTCCGACATGCAGGAGGAGCTCGACAAGTCGACCGTGCGCGACTTCCCGATCGATCTCAAGGCCATCCGGGTCGTCGCGGTAAACGTGGTCAAGCTCAAGACCGACAACATCGACCCGCGCAAGTACATGGGGCGCCTCGAAGACTGGCAGAAGCGCGTCGTGAAAGCCGGGGCCTCGGAGTGGCTGGTGATCAACGATCTCGAGCACCTGGACCGGATGCTCAAGAGCTGAGAAGAAAATTGCTTTGAATTTAAAAAATCGGGGTCAGACCCCGATTTTTTTTGCGGACCTCACTTGTCCACCAGCGTACAATGCACGCCCTCTCTCCAAGAAGGCGGCCCCATGTCGAATCCCTCTGATTTCATTCCCGGCGGCCTCGTCATCGAAGACCTGATCATCGGCCGCGGCGCCACCGCGAATTCCGGTGACGACGTGGTCGTGCACTACGTCGGCAAGCTCATAAACGGGCAGCAGTTCGATTCCAGCCGCAACCGCCGCGACCCGCTCGACTTCGCGCTCGGCGCGGGCGACGTCATCAAGGGCTGGGATCAGGGCGTCCCGGGCATGAAGGTCGGCGGCATGCGCAAGCTCACCATCCCGCCCGAGCTCGCCTACGGCGACAAGGGCTGCGGCGGCGTGATCCCGCCGAACGCGACCCTGGTGTTCGACGTGGAGCTGCTCGAAGTCTCCTAGTCGTTTCTGGCCCTACTCACCCTCCACAACGCCCAGCTCGCCTACGGCGAGCTGCCGCTCCTCGATCGCGCGTCGCTCGCGATGGAGCCGGGCGAGCGCCTGGGCCTCATCGGCCGCAACGGCACCGGCAA
>WNFL01063897.1_pt4 | contig 14361 bp, 19 predicted proteins | sample 5400361 | NCBI WGS metagenome assembly WNFL01 (sample SAMN13153351, study PRJNA577476) | soil metagenome | isolation source: 40 cm soil on Douglas fir-dominated hillslope | place: USA:California | collected 2013-09-17
TGGCAACCGCCTCATCGTACGTCGTTGGGTCGCGAGTTCGTGATGGCATCTCTAACATGTCTTAGTCTATTCACTACGTTGTTCTCCGCTTCTAGATTGTTCCCCGGACATACAGGCAAGTTTCCCCTCTTCGTGCGAAGACGACTTTGTCTAATTGCCGTGGCAGGTTTCAGCGCCGGACTCTCTACAGCCTTCTTCGGGCTCTCACCTCTCATATTATCGTATATCGCCTCCCTATTCTTCTCCCTCCCGGATGGCCAGCTTGATGTGACGCATTTCATTCTATTCCTCGGCATCTTTGCCGGAAGCACCCACTTCTTCGGCTTCATTGTCCTCAAGATCTTCCCGCCTTCTAAACTCGCACCGATAGAGCACCCCGACGAAGAATTCATCGACGACCCCACCCTCCACCCTCACGAGCAGACACCATTACTCGCAAACAAGTCACGCACAATTGTCCGCACTCTCGACCACGACCAGTCCATACTTTCTCTACTGAAAAAACTCGACTTTTGGTTGCTTCTGATATCAATGTTCTTACTACTTGGCTCAGTACGTCCTTGTCCGTCACATCATAATTCAAATCTGATATCAGTGCATCCAGTGCGAGATGGTCATGTCCAATATCGGCACCATCGTGCTTGGTGTGCCTGTCTCCTCGAACGGCCGCTCCTCACCGACATACCCTGGGACATACGCTGGCGACGCGTTAGGGACTGCACCAACACAAGTCCGACTCATCTCACTCTCAAACACCCTCTCACGTCTCATCACTGGTCCGCTGGCTGACTACCTAGCCCCTGTTGGCTTGCTCAATTCCGTCACGGGTGTACTGCAATTCCCAAGCCACAGGCGCTTCTCACGTCTCCTATTCCCGCTTCTCTCTGCGCTTGTCATGTCCCTCTCCTACCTCTGGATGACGGTGGGAGTGCGCACCCAGCAAGACATCTACGCCGTCTCCATCTCCATTGGTGCCTCATATGGTATGGTGTTCACGGTCCTCCCGAGCATTATCGCCTCGCTCTGGCTTGAGAAGAACGCGGGGCGTAACTTTGGGCTCGTCATGTATGCTCCCTTTGTCGGCACACCGACGTTTTCGTACCTGTATGCATTTGGGGCCGCGCAGGGGGCGGATGCGGATGGGATATGCCAAGGGGTGAAGTGCTGGAGGGGGACGTTTGCTATTGCTGCTGCGGCCATGGTGTTTACTTTCGCTTTGATGGCAATCTTGTGGAGGAGGGCAAGGACCCTTGCTTAGATTTGTATAGACCACACGGACATGGATGAGGCTGATGTATAGATACCATTTATTAATAGATACAAGCAAGCCCTCTGACTTTGCAGGAGAACACAGATCGGCACCTCACAATCCTCCCACTCCAATCTCTTCCAGTGAAACCGGTTTATCTTGTCCCATCAAATGCTCTTGTGTAATCTGGTCAGATGAGACCCAGAGCAAGAAGTTGGGCGGTGGATGGGGTCTATATTGAAGGGCCATTTCTCATCAGTTGACTTGAGCTCCTCCTTTTGGCATATTTTGATGGTTAATCCAAGTCCAGAGTTTTGGAGTTGAGAAGCACTATCAGCTGCACCAGAGGGGGCTTTTCTAGTGCATCCTGGGGTCTGAGCTTGGATTGACACTCACGATACTGTCAGCAGAGGGTGCTGCTGATTGTTGAGTGGAGCCTTCTGACAGTAGAGTAGTTGACATTCATCTAAGAGGCCACCTGATGGTAATATTTGCCATTTTGGCGCAGAGTAAAGAGAGTGTGCTGGGCTTCACTAAGCATATTTGTTGGGGTTGGGAAATTATCCTGAGAGGGTCCTATGTATTGTAGAGTGTCAGGGTATTAGTGTTCTCATCCTAATTGTTACAGTTTGATCATTTAGCCTATAGGTTCCAGTCACCACATGCTGGACTCTCATATGTGGCCTGGCAACTGAGCTTCAGTCATATGCAAGCTTGCAGACCAGTTCAGGATTACGGTATTCTATGGGTCACTGGTCAAGATGTTTTGGGACACTTTGGACCCTCTGTACATGCTTACACTGGGTAGAAAACCCAATTAATAGACATGTCTATATTAGGTGCTTATTGTGTGACTGTGCTACCACAAGAAACCATCAGGAATGAGCCAAATGGAAGGGTGCCAAATTTGGGCAATGACCACTTAGTGGTCATTTACCTTTGCAGACATTTTTGAGAGAAGAAACCTATTGTTTTATTTCATATACAATATTATATATATTTTAAAGTTTAAATTTACTGTCCTTGCATATATGGAGCATCATCCACATTGTTGGCCATGGCTTGCCTCCCGAAGCCAAAATGCAATTATATTTGGCATGAGCAAGCCCTAACTGCTCTTCATGATGCTGGTAAGGATTTTTATAATGCTTTGTGGTTTTGGTGCCATTGGCCATGATGGGATAGTACAGTAAGTGTGAGGGGATTGGGAGGTAGGCCAATTGCAGCACTCTCGCTGTCCTTATATCTGAAAATCGAGTCCTAGGCTCATTTCAAGTATATGAATAATCTTCATGCTACATCTGAAGTACACGAGGGCTCAGGGTCAAGGTGGAAAGGGTACAAAACTTAGAGTGGCCATTTTGGCCCACTTCACCACACAATTGCCTTGCCATACCACCAGATGGCTAGAAAAGAAATACGCTGACTTCCACTTTATTGTGAATAGTATCAAAGCACACCTTTTTCATCTAGCTAGGTGGCAGATGGCAGATGTCCATTTTTTGCTCACTGTATAACTCTTTTGAGCTTTGTCTATTTTTTGTCTATTTTATCATAGCTTCGTGTGCAGTGGTTACCTTTATTGCTTGGAGTTGCATCTCATTTTGGGTTATTTGGCACTTCACCTGTCACTTGTCCACTGGCCCCAACTTTGCTTTAACTTGTCTCTAGTCTTCAGTCATCCTTAATACACAGGTTAAGCAATAACAGACATAGACATCACAATTACCTTCTGGCAACCCTAATCACCTAGCTCACAGGCCATTTTCAGAAGCTGTGAGCATGTAAGCTTCTGATTAAGATTTAAATCATTTAGCTCAACCTTTCCTCTAGAAAATTACAGCTCACCAGCGATTTCTCAGGTTCTTTCGATCGAGTAGTCTCAAAACACGCGTATATCACGTTTTCAAGTCTTGTAATGGTCAAGGTACCCCGCTCGTCAACCCCGACGCGTCGAACGCGTCCCAATCTGGACACCATCCTCCTGTCGTCTCCGCTACGCCCGACAAAGGTTTCTTCTCGGCCCACCCATATCATAATTGGGGACAAGAAACTCAAAGTCACGTCTGTTCTCGACGAGTTGTACCACTGGATCGTCGCCCGGCACGAGATTTACCTCGCGCGCGTTCATGGACGCCCTGCAGACGAATGGACGAACGACAGGATCCTCAGGCGCCACAAGTTTACCAACGTCTTTCGTGAACTCGACCGCGTCACCCAGTATGAGATTCGCCACGTTATTGGTGGCAGCTCTACCAACGACATCGAGGACAACGAAGACGCTATACGCGAGGCGGTCTTCCGCGTGCTCATATTCAAGATCTTCAATCGCCCGTCTACATGGAAGCTCCTTAACGAGAGTGAAGTTGGCCCTGTCAGCTGGAAAACTTTCGACTTCGACAAGTACAAGAAGGTCCTTGATCGAGCCCATGCCGAAGGGGTGATCCTGTACAATTCGGCGTATCAGATACTCCCACCTATGGAGTTTAAGGACTACGAGGACTGCCCGACCACTTCATCGAAGCATCTCAAACTTGTGGCGTTGATGATGGAGGAAGGACTCGCGGAGGATTTGATGGCTTCTAGTACGATTGAGGAGGTACGCTTTACTCTCGATAACTATACGAACACAGTGACTCACTCACTTTCCAGGCCTATTGGAAGATTTACGACTTCTATTCAATGGCAGACTTCCTCGGATTTCAGTAAGCCGTCCTAGGCTTTCTCCTGACCGTCTTATTGAAATTCGTCCGCAGGATGATCCTGGACCTTTCGTACATCCCCGCGTTTCGCCACTGGGCACGAGTCCCGTTCACGACTGTTGGCCCAGGCTCGCGACGCGGGCTTGTGCGCATATTCGGCGCAAAGGTAAAGGCCGTGGAAACAGAGGCAATTCGGTGGCTTGTCGATACGCAGTTTGAACACTTCAAGCGTTTGGGCATCGAGGAGGAGAGCATTCCTAGGCTCTCGCCTGCTCATCCCCTTGGGTTGACTCTGGTCGACATGGAGCATTCTCTGTATGTTATGTGACGCCGTAGGCCGATGCGTACCGCTAACGAGGGTGCAGGTGCGAGGTCGACAAATATTGCCGTGTGAAGTACAGCGGCTCTGAAGGCGTCAAGGGTAGCAAGGTTCGCGTGTTTAGACCTACTGGAAGGCTCACCGCTGCAGTACTCCCGTCAAAGCTTGCGCCCCGTGCAAGAAGCGAGCTTCCGGAAATCTGGCTTCGTTCGGACCCCGTTTCCTCAACACACAATTGACCTCTCCTTAGCGGTTTGACCCCGTTTCATATTTCATTTCTTTCTTAATCAGGCCACGGTACTTTGTGCGGACCCTGGTTTTACTGTAGCATATCCGGTGGTCGGCGGAAGGACTTCACCGTAATTCAGGGGAACATAATTTCCCACGAGTGTTTAACCTTTGCCCGATTTGGCAATCGGGTTATTTAAGATGCTTCCGTTCCGTTACCAACATATGAAATAGAGGCGGATCCGCTCCTGCCTGCCTGAAATCTGGGACGAGGACGGACTAACGCCAAGTTAACAAGAAAAATGCGATATAGTCACAGGAACACTGTACAATAAGTTGAGAGGGTCAAGGGTGGGGGGGTTTAAGCCATGGATAAGGGATAAGCCGTGGGAGACGCCGGAGAGAGAGGAAATATAAGGAGTGAATAATTGGCCACGGAACTCCGTGGATGCTATGCTATTATGCAAGTGCAACATCCTTTGCTAGTTGTTTGACCCGCGTATGGGTCATCGGTCTTGCTGACTTGACCCCAGACGGACGGAACCTACTCACAGCCGGTGGGAAAAGTGAGCGTCTGCTACAAAGAAACCAATAATACTAAGGTGACGCACCAGAGGATCTCTTGTCGTCTTGCAATAGCGAATCAAACTGGCGGACAAGCGGTGCATTGAGCTCGCATTCGGATGGCCCAGGAAATCTCCAAATGGGCGTACCTAGAAGAAGCTTCGCTGACATTGATTCTGGGGCGAGTAAGGTCGTCGCGGAGGCGCTGATTATGCTCGAGGAGCCTGCGAAGTTTGAGTTCGTTCATCGATTGCTTGGTAGGGCGCTGCATGGCAAGCTATGGGGCTCAAACAACGATGGAATTATGATAGGGTTCGTTGCAAACGTTGGACGCTGGCTGGGCGTTCAAACACAGCTAGCGCGCTGACTCTTGACTGAAAGGAGCGGGTCGAAGGCTTTGACCCCCTTTGTTAGACCCCCCCGCTTTGTTTTGAGACCCGAGCACCGGGGTGCCTGGTCCTAGGTCCTACTCAACTCACACATATGCATATGCACTATGACAGCGGTTTACACCGAACGCTGAGCCCACGAGCCCAGAAACACAGGAGTCTCTATGCAGGCGAAGAAATCAAGATCAAGGCGGGATAGCTACATATGCAGCATAGCATAGAGTATTCGGGAGCATCACTTGTGCTATTCTTGAATTAGCCGCATCAGGATATTGGTAGACGCATCAGCGGGACTACTATTTCAGGTATTCCTTCCGTGAGAGTGACAGTGGCAACAGTGCCTTCAATGATTGACTCCGCGCTTCGCAGTAACACTCGCTGTGCGAATTCAATATCCAAGAAGCCACGCCCCGGGGGTTCGAAAGCCGAAAGCAAAGCCAGCAGCTATTTATATTTAAGGACCCGCTCCCGCTCCCAGTGAGCCTCTTTTCTCTTCCCCAAGCGCCAGCCGCAAATCTCTTGTCCTTCCCTTTCGTTCGAGCAGGGTGCGCGCCAATCTCCAATTTGCGTGCCTCTCGCATGAGCACTGACGAAAATCTCCAGCTTTCTCGGTTCACATCTTCACCTTTACATTCGCCTATCGTCCTCTTAATTTGCAAAAATGAAATTCGCCTCTGCTATTGCTCTCTTCGCTGCTGCGGCACTCCCCTCGGTCTTCGCGGAAAATATCACTGTCACTGTCGGTCAAGGTGGCAATACCTTCACAGTCTGTATCACTGCCTTCCGATTTGGTTTGTTCTCATTGCCCTTGTTATAGCCCTCGACTGTAGCTGCCAAGGTCGGTGATATCGTCTTGTTCAAGTTTGTAGCAGGAAACCACGTATGTGTTCCATACTTGACATCCTCATGGCACCCACATAAGGTAAATTTCACCCGCAGAGTGTCACCCAGGCTCCTTTTGCCCAACCTTGCACCCAAGCCTGGCTCGACGACGATAGGACTCCTGGTTTCACCACCAACTTGTGAGTGGCTCTTTGTGTACGCACCCACTAGCCCATTATTGATCATCGATGAGTTTTTTAGCGTTCCATCGAACGCCACTAGCACTCCCGTCGTCCCAGTACGCATCGACTCAACCCAGCCGATATGGCTCTTCTGCCAACAAGCAAGGCACTGCAACAGTGGAATGGTTATGGTCATCAAGTGCGCGTTCCCCCCTTGCGTTCCCTGTTCGCACCACTGACGGATCTCGTAAAGCCCACCAGCAGACGGGTCGAAGACACTTGATCAATTTAAGGCTAATGCTGCGGCTGCGACCATTGCCCCCATTGGGACATTTGCTAATTTCTCCGCCGCCAACAACTCGACGGGCAACTCGACAAACAAGAAGAACGATGCACACAGCCCAAGACTCCTCTCAGGCGGTCTTGCGGCGGTGGCTCTCCTCATTTCTGGACTTATACTCTGACCGCCTTTGAATATTTGTGGAAATGAACAAGAGCAGAAGGGGAAAGTCGAAGGCCTATGACTGCAAGCCGGTCCAGGTTGTACGTGTGATATGCATTAGTCTATATTGGAACCAAATTTAGCGCCAATGTATCCTCATATCATCGCTCACTTCCATGCGGACTGGACAGGGGGCCTCCCGGCCACCGAATAGCCCAGGACCGAACAGAAAGGGGCTTGGTACGGAGAAGTCGCAATGCGATATCAGGGCAGGCCGATAAGCGGGACAATTCTCACTGAGAAAGAAGGGAGCCTGCGAGGCGTTAACGATTACCTTTCATGACATACTGAGGCCGAATGCATGCAAGTTCCTATATCCTATATTCAAAAGTGACAGTAATTACCGTAAGCGTGGGGAATTCTATTCACCCCCCGATGTCCCTGTTCGATTTCAAGGATCCCAATCGTTCACCTGACGGTTTTATACAGAATGGCTTGTTCTTTTCAGGGAAGTGTTGTCGGAGCTCGAGGACTGCTTTCAATTACCGCTACTCCAACGATACCATTCAATCCAACACAGGTGGTTCCCACTGCGAATCTGAGGTCAAACGGCTGCCGATTAAGGGCTTGTTTGGAGCAGAGGGACGTCGGATCCAACATACTTTTGGATTTTGTCCTAGAGGGAACTTCGGGTGTCAGAATATCCGAGTGGAGATCAGGCAAATTAGAGTACCTTTTTTGTTGGAAGAATTGACCGGTGTCCAATGTTCCTGTCACGAGGCACAAATATAGGGCCGAGAACGGCGCCGTCGGGGTGGAGATCGATGGCAAGATAAGATAGACGACCAGTATAAACCCCCTTACGCCCTCGGCTCCTCGATCCATTCCTCTCAATCTCTCTCTCCCACACCCTATCATCTGCTCTGCTCTGATCGACCCCTTTCGCACAACAAACATCATGGTGTGTTCCCAACGCACCTGCTGATTGAGTGACAACAGTGCTAACGAGCCGTTGCCACCGCGTCCATACCATCAGCCTGAATGCGAAACTAAACAAACTTCATGCGACTGGCCGGCTTGCGGTTGTGAACAGCCTCCCACCAACAAAAGCTGTGGCAACAGCTCTTGCGGTTGTGGCGCTTCGTGAGTTGTATCGATTTCCCTCATTCATGCCCATGTTCTGAGTCGCGCTATTCCCTCTCTCTATATCTATACAGTTGCGGGTGAGTAGACACTCCAAGTTCTCCCCTAGAGACTTTCCAACTTGCCAGCGATCCTTGAGCGAACCAAGTGCTGATCCACCTGCGACAGGTGCAAGGAGGGCGAGTGCAAATGCTGAGTTTACCATGAGCCCGTACTCTTATCGCGGAACTTCTCTATTAGCACTAGCGCAACCCCATCTGTCCATCGGCGTGCCTCATCAGGTACCACTAGATGGGTGAGGCTAGTCGTGACGCGATCATAGTACATGTGTATTCTTTGTATCCTGTCGACACATTTCAAAGTGAATCTTGACTCTAACGAGATTGTATGGCCATCGATGGCTAGGACGCAGGCTGATCGTTGGCTGCCCTGTTGTCGGCTATAAGCTGAATTGCTTCTACAGTAAATAGGTGGGATATACTGCACACGGTATACTTGATCGATACATCAAATCGTTAAGAAAGCTTCATCAAAACCATAATTGCATCAGAGAGCGAGTAGCAAGGAAGAGCCACATCGCGATCGACATAGAAAAGATATCATAGCAAGCACTTTCCACCTCTCGCTGCTATCTATTCCCACTTGCTGTGCCGATACATACCCATACCCGCAACAGAGTCTAGCCTTGGTTGTCGGCGCTGGGCTGAAGTGTTGACCAAGAATACATTAAAAAAAAGCTGCCTTTACATGCGAGAAGTGTTAGGCGCGGCTCTGCATCTGCTTTTGCTTCTCTTGCTCGAGTCGCTGCCAACCAGGTGTCAACACTTAATACATCCAATGGGTGAAAGAAAGAATCTCACATGATACAGCAAGCCGACAGCCATCTGAATGTTGTGCGGTTGACCAGTGATCACGACCAATCGCTCACCCTCGTTTGGCGGTCCAGCCTGAGCACCTCCCGGACCGACACCGACCGCACCAGGTTCCATAATCTTGATCTGGCTCGCGCTCATCTGGCGGATCTCGTTGATCTTGGCACCGCCTTTGCCAATGATACAGCCGACCAGATCGTTGGGTATGTAGATTTGTTGAGTTTGCAAGGGTCCGGCTGCAGCCGCAGGCGGAGGCATGGGTTGAGAATAGGGATTCGAGTAGTACGCTCCTGGGGGTCCACTACCCGCGATCGGCTCTTGCAAGGCGCGAGGGGGCCGCGATTGGCGGTAGGAAAGTCCGACGGAGCCATGAGTTTCTTGCTGCTGAATGAGGATGTTTCCAATGTAATAAGTCGCAATATGTATGGCGTCCGCAACCCCTGAAACGCTTAAGATTCTCTGTCAAGTCAATTGAGTCAATTGGCGCGCCATTCTCAACTCGGGTCAATACGACGAACCTCGGTGGAGCCTGGCAGCATTCCCTCGCTCGCGTTGAGTCTTGCCCCACTTGCCTCTTGAATCTCTTTAATCTTGGTGCCGGCCTTGCCGATGACGGATCCCATTCGAGAATTGGGGATGATAAACTTGATTGTGACGGCTCGACTGCCGGGGATAGAAGGACGATCGAATGGTTCATCGTTGATTCGTCGAACGATCAGTCCGAAGGCCTACAAAGTCATTAATATAAGCGCGCATTCCGCAGGAACAGTCGAATCGAACTGACGAACCTTCGAAACGGCGTCTAATGCACCGCTGACGTTGAGAATACGCTCGGGGTTACCCGGGATGCTTTCTGAGACCATGACTTTCGCACCGCTTTTCTCACGGATTTCGTTGACGTGGGTTCCGCCCTTACCAATGATAATCGACGCATCCTGAGTGACGATGAGGCAGCGCATGTGGATGGTCACTACGGGCGTGGTCTTCGCGGCACTATTGCCGGACTCGCTTGCGTCGGAGTCCTTGGCGGGCTCAGGTTTAGGTGGAAGGTTTTCCTTGGATTTGTCTACATCTATAATGCTGGCATTAACTTTGGAAGAGTCGTTGTTGGCCTCGGACATTGCGACATCGACGGGGCGGTCGGCGGCAGCTGCCGCGCTTGCTGCGTCTGGACCCTTGTTTTGACGCTTTGCAGGGTGTTGCTGAGAGTCTGAATCAGATGGCGAACGTGAGCGCTTGCGACTTGTGGACGTAGAGGGGACTGGGGCAGATTGGGCTGGCATTTTTAGGCGGACGAGGGGATGGATTGGAAGGTGATATATATCCAGGAAGTGCGGGTAGGTCGTAGTCGCCGAATGCGATCGGGTTTGGAAAGGACTTGGTGCGGAAGGGAGGACGGAACGAGCTACGAGGGCAACGGGCGTGGGTGACGATCCAGGATGAGGAGAGGTAACGAAGCGGCACACAAATGCCTTGCGATAGCGCGCTGCACGACGAGCAACTTACCTTTCGTGGAAAGAGCGGATGAGGAAGAGTCCAAGCTGCACAGCGTATTTACCCACCGAGTGCGACTCGGCCATGAGAACAGAGACAGGATTTTAAATATCTTTGGCCGTACCTGATACACGCACAGAGTTGCTAGTCAGTACGCATCATTCAGGGTTTTTCGACTATCGAGATATTTCGATGCGAAGGCTCCTTCATACCTTAGACACGCACACGGTAGAGACCCTTAGGACATACAGAAGCAGATCTTACTACTCCATTGTCTGGGTACGATGGGTCATTCGAAGGAGGCCTCGCTCAGCACTCGGGTTGTTACCCAATCACGCGAAAATGCTGTACCCATGTAATTAATTTAACTATGAACCCCCGAATAAAAGTGGTAGTCTTGGGACCAAACCAAACCGGATTATAATAATGTAAAGATTTTATAAGCTACATTCTGGGATGACGCCCAGACCGTCGCACAACTGGGCCTTGACCCTAGACCTTGTACAAGTTCTCGATGAAATCCTCTACTTTTGATTGGGGGATCGCTCCCTGGAAGACTGAAATGGGCTTCCCATCTTTGAAAGCGATGACAGTAGGAAGGGCAGTGACCTGATTGATATCATTCAGAGGAAATAGTGGACTGGAGACACCGGAGGGGAAGGACACTTACACGATACTGCGCAGCCAGCTCTCCTTCCTGATCTGTATCTACGGTCATCAAGTCGAGTTCTTTCCCAAACTTATCTTTGGAGTTTTCGACGGCAGTCTCCAAAACTGGCGATAACATATGACATGGCCGACACCAACTATCGAAGAACACATGTAAAATAACATTATGAAACGGAGGCGTCGCGTCAGCTCTTGTATGACAATTAGAATGAGAACACTCAGTGCTTACGTTGCAAAGAAATCCACGAGTAGCAGATTTTTGTTACTTTTGTCACTTATCCTGTCGGCAAATTCCTTTTTCGAGGTGTTTTTCAGGGCTAAACGCCGTGACCGCCGATTTCATTGCGCACTTTGGCTGTCACATTCATGTAGTGTTTCTGGCGTGCTTGGAACGCGAACGGAATTCGAACTACAGAAGGAGATGGACGAACGATCCTTCTGGTGACACTACGCAGCATGTTCTTTCAAGGGACAAAGTGGGCGGCAAGCAAGTGGTAAACAAGGAACACACCCTGACTTGGTTCTTTCACTCTTGGTCAAGACCTATATCGACCACCAGAGCCCGGAGAGCCTCCAAGATGGCGGCTGAGGAACGAATGGATGCGATACGCGTTGCGAACGTATGTTCAAACTTGGTGTTCCTCGCCAGTCAAGCGCCTGATAGTGGCACAACTCGCTAATATATGCCCTTCAACAGGTCGAAGATGTCCTATGCCATCATAAGAATGGAAAGACATCAACTGGAACTCTTCACCTGACCCCCCACCATCTCATCTTCAAGACGGACCAAGCTGACGAACACGAAACGTGGGTACGTCAAACCTTCGAACTACACGAGAAGAAGTGGTTGCCACCATTCATATGGACCCAAACCCCTCAGTGTTACACGGCGCCAGGGCAAACAATAACCATTCGTTGCAGGTTCAGTACCCACTGATCAATACGTGTACTCGACTACCACAAGGGCTTCAAGGTCTCACGCCCCTGTTAGTACGAACTCGGACATTTGAAACCTTGACCTTCTGCTTCCGGAAAGAAGTCGATGCATTCAACGTCTTTGAGACAGTTAGGGAGTTGACCGTGGCAGGTGTGCATTTTCTGCCTTTCTCATATCTCTCGTGGATTGACGTCTCGCTCACATCCCCCGATCTTTTCTCCCAAGCCTCTGTGACACAACTCTACGCATTCGTCTATGAACCAACAGTCCCCGCCTCCAAGAACGGCAAGGATGGTTGGGAAATTTATAACGTCCAAGAAGAGTATATGAGAATGGGTGTCGGCAAGCGGACGAGAGCATGGCGATTTACAGACATTAATAGGGATTACTCTGTCCGTCTTACAGTCATCTTGCCGAAGCTCAGTGCCACTTACAGGATATCCCATCCAGTTTTCTCCCACATACCCTTCCAAACTAGTCGTTCCCGCTCGAATAAGCGATTCGACACTCACTTACGCAGGGAGGTATCGAAGCAAAGCTCGAATACCTGCCCTCGCTTACCTTCATTGGTCCAACTACGTGCGTTTATTTTCATTTAATGTGATCAGACTCTTATATATAATGGGGTACCGCTTAGGGATCGATTACTCGGTCGAGTCAACCCATGGTCGGCCTAACGAATAACCGGTCCATCCAAGACGAGAAGCTCGTTGAATCCGTCTTCCAATCGCACCTCTCCGTGGATAGCGCCCTTACCTCTCTCTCTGACAGTCGATCAAGGAACCGAAGCATATACGGTGCAACAGCGACAAATCTCATCATCGACGCTCGACCTACAGCCAATGCTATGGTAAACGCCAGCAATGGCGGGGGAACGGAGAACATGGATAACTATAAGAACGCGAAAAAGGCATACCTTGGTGTGGCTAACATCCATGTCATGCGTGACTCACTAAACAAGGTCGCCGAAGTGCTGAGAGACGCAGATGCAATCACAGAACACGCAGATGGTGACAGCACCACTGGCCTGGTTGACCGCGAAGCCTTGCGCAGGTCCAATTGGTTGCGACACATTTCTGCCATCTTGGAGGGAACCCTTCTCATTGTGCGAAACGTACACATCAACTCCTCTCACGTTCTCATCCACTGCTCCGACGGTTGGGATCGAACCTCCCAAATGTCAGCTCTCGCGCAGCTCTGCCTCGACCCTTATTATCGAACGATCCGCGGTTTCCAAGTGCTGATTGAGAAAGACTGGCTCTCCTTCGGACACAAGTTCCTCGACCGGTGCGGGCACCTCTCTTCGGAACGGGTCTTCCAGTATGGCTCTGGAGATGAATCTGGCCAACAAGCCCAGGCTTTCTTGACATCCGTACAAAACCGGCTCACTGGTCCCGCTCACCTCAAAGAAATCAGTCCAGTATTCCACCAGTTTCTTGAGTCTGTACGACAGATCCAAAGGCAGTCTCCCGAACGATTCGAGTTCAACGAGCGATTCCTCGAAAGAATCCATTTCCACCTGTACTCGTGTCAATTTGGGACGTTCCTATTCAACTGTGAGAGGGAGAGGAGAATATCTCTTGATGGAGCGAGCCGGTGGTCTGGAATGGAGAAGACGCACAGTGCATGGGAATGGTTCAACATGGCGGGGAATAAGGAGAAATGGGTCAATCCGTCGTATGATCCAGCCCTCGATGACCCAAAGAAGGGCGATATGGGCGTGTTGATGCCTAACCCGAAAGATGTCCGCTTCTGGAACGAGCTTTACGGCCGGACGGACGAGGAGATGAACGGAAAGCCTTTCACGGGACAGGCCATTGGCGCGGATGTTGTGGCAGTGGAAGATTTGTACGGGGATGAGGCTTTGGAGATGTTCCGCCATTGCAGTCAAAGGGCACTACCCTGAGGACCGCCTCGCCTGGTGCGTTGTTTACTAACCAGTCTAGGCAGTCGACCCCGCCCAGTGTGCCGCCCAGCCCCAATCGGCCTGCTCGCCCCGCACTACAGGCAGCCCGAGTGGAGTCTTTTCGAGCATATAGCACACAGTCGTCATTTTCGTTGCACTCGAGTTCTGCTACACCGTCACCCACCCCACCATCACCGGCTCCATCAAATTTGCCACAGGTTGGAACCGTACCCAGCAGGAATTCGAACTCGCCTACACTCTCGAGCTGGAACACCCCATCCACCCCATCAGCGCCACAGCAAGGTGCATTCGGCTTTGGTGCGCTTCGAGCCGGTTTGTCGGGTGGCGGTGTGCAATCGATGTGGGGGAAGTTGAGCGCGAACGCGTCTGCAGCATTTTTTGCTGTGCAAGATACCGCGAAAGACTTCCAGGAGCGTTTAAAT
>WNFL01387039.1_pt4 | contig 14359 bp, 12 predicted proteins | sample 5400361 | NCBI WGS metagenome assembly WNFL01 (sample SAMN13153351, study PRJNA577476) | soil metagenome | isolation source: 40 cm soil on Douglas fir-dominated hillslope | place: USA:California | collected 2013-09-17
GAGAGCACGCCGTTGCGCTCCGGCTGATCCGGCGCGGAGGTGGGCGCGACCAGAACTTTCTGAAGCGGGTAGAGAATCGCGTCGAGCTCGAAATCGGCCATGGCTTTCACAACCGCGAGCCGCAGGCGGTCGCGATTGAGCATGTGCTCCTTGTATTCCGGCTTGTTCATGCCGTCGGCCATGGCGTACTCGGCCTCGAGCGTCTTCTGCACCGCGGACGTCTTCGCCGCCACCAACTGGCCGAAGCTCTTGACCGGCGCGGTCGGCGGAAGCGAAGCGAAATAACGCTCCATCGCCGTGCGCGATTCATAGAGCTGGACATCGATCTTGGGCGACAGCGCATCGTATTGGGGCAGATCGAAGCGGATGATTGTGGCTCCAAGGGATGCCATCTTCTTGATCGTAGCTTCCATCGCCTCATTGACCTCGCGGTGGCGCTCGGCCGTTCCGAAGAGATTGCGCATCACGCCGATGCGCGCGCCTTTGAGCGCATCCTTGCTGAACAAATGGGAGTAAGACGGGGGCACGCGGCCGACGCCGAACGCCGTAATGGGGTCTTGCGGATCATAGCCCGCCATTACGTACAGGAGCACCGCGGCATCGCTTGCGTTACGTGCAATCGGTCCGACTTCGTCCTGGGTCTCGGTGTCCGGAATAACGCCCCGGCGGCTGACAAGGCCGCGGGTCGGGCGGATGCCGACGAGATTGTTGGCGGAAGCGGGCGAGCGGATCGACTGGCCGGTGTCGCTTCCCGTTCCGGCAACGGCGAGATTAGCTGCCACGGAAGCGCCCGTTCCGCCGCTCGAGCCGCCCGGCGTGCGCGTGAGATCGTAGGGATTCAGCACCTGACCGCCCAGGCTCGAGATCGACATGCCACCGCGCGCAAATTCCTGCAAATTCGCCTTGGCGATGATGAGCGCGCCGGCCTTGCGCAGTTTGCCGACGGTGTAGGCGTCTTCGCGCGGCTGCGAGGTCTTCATGCTTACGTTCCCGCCCGACGTCGGCATGTCGAACGTGTCGAAATTGTCCTTGAGCACGATCGGGATGCAGTTGAGCGGCTGGATGAGGGATGGATTGAGAAAATAGTTTCGATCCATCTCGGCGGCGATCTCGGCGGCTTTCGGGTTGACGGTGAGGATCGCGCGGAGCTTCGGGCCTCTTAGATTGTACGACCCGATGCGATCGAGGTAGAGCTTGGTCAGCCGCGCGCAAGTGAGCTCGCCCGACGCGAACGCCGCGTGGATGCTCTCGATTGTCGCTTCCTCGAAATGAAACGGAGCTCGCGTTTGCTGCGCGCCCATCGCGCCCGTGGTTCCGAGCGCCAGCAGAAGACCGATCAGATGTCGCAAGGTCAGCATGAAGCTGCGCAAATCAGGACATCGGTTCGGCTGGCGGCCGCGGCGTCTCGGGCAACGGAATGAATTCCTTATCGTCGCCAACGGGAAGCGGGATGCGCCCTGCCTGCCAATCGGATTTGGCCTGCTCGATGCGCTCTCTCGATGAGGCGACGAAGTTCCACCAGACGTGACGCGGCCCCACCGGCTCACCGCCCAGAACCATAACGCGCGATTGGGCGACGGATTTTAAAACCGCGTCCGAGGACACGACCAGCATATGACCGGGACCGAACTCCCGGTTGTCGAGCTCGATCGCGCCGCTCGCGACATAGATGGCGCGTTCGGGAGCTTCGCCCGGAACTTCGATCCTGGCGCCCGGCTCGAGCTCCATGCTGATATAGAACAGAGGCGAGAGAGTCTTGACGGCGCTTATCGCTCCGAAGGCGCGCCCGGCGATCAGATTCCAGCGCACGCCCGCGGACTCGCCCGACGGCAATTCGTCCGCGTCGAAGTGGTGGAAGGCCGGTTCGCATTCTTCGTCTTCCTTCGGCAGCGCGACCCATGCCTGGATGCCATGCACGAGTCCGCCGCGCTCCCTCATCTCTTCGAACCGCTCGGAATGGCTGATCCCGCGACCCGCCGTCATCCAGTTGACCTCACCCGGCACGATGACTTGCTTAAAGCCGAGGCTGTCCCTGTGGGTGATTTTGCCGTCGAACAGGTACGTCACCGTCGCCAAGCCGATATGAGGATGAGGCCTCACATCCGTGGTGCGCGGAATGTTCGGCGGCAGATCGACCGGGCCCATGTGATCGAAGAACGCGAAGGGGCCGACCATCCGTCTTTGGACGGCAGGGAGAACCCGGCGAACCTCGAAACCTCCGAGATCCTTGCGAATGCTTTCGATCACGAGCTCGATCATCAGAAATCCGGCTTGTCTGCTTGAGGGATAGGGACCACGACGTAGCTCAGGAAGCCGAAATTGTTCTCGGCACAGTTGTCCTCCTCGAGCGGACGAACCTGTCCGCGGCGCCAGCGCTGGACGGCGGACCAGCTCGTGTTGAAGGCGCCCGGATCGTCGACAGCGACCGTCGCTTGGAGCGTCTTGCCACCGTCGAGGAGCTTGAGCCGCTCCACGACGTGGATCTTGTCCGTGTGCGGTGTCTGATAATTGTCGACGAGTGATTTGTCGTTGAGCCCGATGGTGTCGATGACGAGCTCGTCGCGCTCATAATGGCCGATCGACTCTCCGTACCACGTCGGCTTCAGGTTTTTCGAATGCGGCACGTTCATGTAGATGTGCCGGACCTCGTGATTGAGCTCGTCGATGATCGTCACTTCCTTGGGCGTCTGGATAAAATAGATCGGGCGCACGCGGGTGTAGACTTCCCAGCCTGGAACGCCGCCCGGCCAGCATCTCTCGTGGGGGATGAAGGGGACTTTTCCCGCGCGGACTTCGTCGTTGGCTTTCTTCAGTCGGTCCACGACCCAAGGCTGCAAGATCGGATTGGTGAGATCGGCGATGCGGTAGGTCGGCTGACCTTGCGCATTGGGCACATAGGGGTGGCCGTTTTCGGCGCCGACCGGGCCCGGACCGCTTGGCGGCGCGATGAACTCATCGCCTTCCGGGCGCGCGGGAACCCAAGCGGTGCTGTTGTCCGGGGCGAAGTTGGGCGCGGCAGCGGGCGCGGCGAGCGCAGGCCGCAATACGGCACCGCCCGCGACGGTAAAGAGCGCTACAACGAGCGTCAGACCAGAGACGATGTGCGTTGCGTGCATGGGTCCGGCGGTCTCCTCTCCTGGCAGGGCTAACTCATCCCGGTGCTGCGTCGGCCGCGGCGATGCCGCTCGAGGTCTTGCGATAATCGAGCGGAGGTTTGCGCGAGCCGCCAAGCGACTTGTAGACGAAGTTCGGCCCGCGGCTCTTTTCGAATTCGGCTTTGGCGGCGGCGATCGTTTCCGGACTCTGATAGAGCTGTGCCGCAGTGAGCGCGAGCGTCTTCGCCGCGACGACGGCGGCTTTCACGCCAATGCCCATTCCGCTCGCGGCCGTCGCCTGCCAGGAATGCGCAGCAGTTCCGGGAACCCATGTCGCCGTGTTGAGCGTCGCGAGCGGCGTGACCCAGCTCACATCGCCTGAGTCGGTCGAGGAATATTTCTGCCCGTTGACGCGGTACTTCTGGATTTCTTTGGCACTCGAGACGGGCGGAAGATTGTCGCCAACGAGCGTGGTGCGGAGCTTCTCGGCGAAGGCCGTTTCTTCCGGCGTCCAGGCGGGAGCGCCAACGCGGCGCAGGTTCGAGTCCATGACCCGGCCGAGAACGTCATTGGGGAGGATGCTGTAATCGCCGCCGATGAGCTCATAATCCATCGTCGTCTCGGTTCCGAGCGCCGCACCTTCGGCCGCCTTCTTCACGCGATCGAACACGGAAGCGACGACGCGCGGATCGGGATGCCGGACCACGTAATAGGATTCGGCGAATTCCGGCACGATGTTGGGCGCGGCGCCGCCATTGGTGATGATGTAATGGATGCGCACGTCCTGCGGCACATGCTCGCGCAAGTAATTGACCATGAAGTCCATCGCCTCGACCGCATCGAGCGCGGAGCGTCCGCGTTCGGGCGCGGCCGCGGCATGCGCCGGCTTGCCGTGGAAGCGGAACTTGGCGCTGACATTGGCGAGATTGCGATCCTGCGCGGCGGTGTTCGAATCGCCGGGATGCCAGTACAGCGTCGTGTCGACGTCTTTGAAGAGACCTGCCTGGACCATTGCCGGTCTCGTCCATCCACTTCTTCACCGCAATGGCCGCGGCAACGGAGGCCGAGCCGAAAAGATTGTGGCCGCAGGCGTGCCCGGAAATCTGTCCCGAAATGGGTTTGCGTTCCGGCGTTGCGGCCTGCGACAGACCCGGAAGCGAATCCATCTCGGCAAGGATCGCGATGACCGGGCCATCCTTGGTGCCTGCACGGGCGATGAACGCCGTCGGCATTCCGGCGACACCGGTCTCGATCTGAAATCCCGCCTTCTTGAGCTCGCCTTGAAGAAGCGCGGTCGTCTTCGTCTCCTGATAACCGAGCTCCGGCATCGCCCAGATTGTGAGCGCGACTTCCGACATGCGCGGCGCATAGGCCTGCACATTGGCGATGAGCTTCGCCTGATTGGCGCTCGAAAGCTCGGCGGAAGAGACGGCGGAAGCGTCCAACGCGAGCGCCGCGACGCCGATCAGGAGATATCGTTTCATCATGAGGGGGCTCCGTTTCTCCGCGGCATCTTATCCGGCGAGCTTCATCATTTCGAGCGCGGCGCGTCCCATCAGACCGTAAGGGTTGCCGAGCGTCTCCTGTGTTTCGTAGTGATTGTAGCCCTTACCCACGATGAGCTGCGCCTGCTTGCCCGCCGCGGCGAGCGAACCGTGAAACTCCCGCGTCTGACGCTGGAATTCCGGCGTCTCGAGCGAGCCATAGGTGAGCGTGAGCGGCGTGCCGATCCTGTCGAGATGACGCCCCGTGCTTAAAGTCTCTTCCATCGCATCGGTGAACTTGATGTAGCTCGCGCGCTTCGACAGCCGCACCGCCTTCAAGTCATACATTCCGCTTCCCAACAAAGCGGCTTTGACGATGTTCGGCGGCAGTCCATCTTTCGCCCAATCGGTGATCAGGACGCAGCCGCCAAGATGCGCGCCGGAAGAATGACCGGCGAGATAAAGCTGATTGGGATTGCCGCCAAACCGCGCGGCATTCCTGTAGACCCAGGCAACGGCTCGCCGGCACTGCTCGACCATCGGGAATAGATCGCCACCCGTCTCGTGCGCATTGGAAAAATCGACGCCGATGAAATGCGCACCGGCCTTGACGAAGGTCTCGGCCAAATAGGCGTTCTGCGCCGCGCGGCCTTGAGCCCAGGCACCCCCGTGCAGGAAGACGAGCACGGGCGCGGAAGCTCGCTTGGTCTTGTAGATTTCCAACTTCTCGATCGCGGCCGCGCCATAGGCGGCGATCTCGGGGGCGCCGAGGATCGCGCGCACGCGTTCGCTGTTGGCCAGGCGCCGCTCGGCAATATTTCGCTGATTGAACGCATAAACGCTCTGATCATAGGCGTCGTCGAGCTCCTGCTGGTCCATATCGAGCCAGACGGGCGGGCCTTTGACGTGCTGAGGCCCCGGGCAGCGCTGCGCTGCGGCGGGTTCCAGGCTCAGCGCGAGCGCGCTTAAGCCCGCGCCCGCAACGAAGGTGCGGCGTGCGAGCTTGTCGAAAGGGTTACGCAACACGGTCGGCGTCGTCACCATGAGCCAAACTCCGTGAAAATCGTGTGTTGGGGAAATTTGAGCCCGATCGTGATTATTGACAAGTCGGGCGCTGTGGCCCTGGGTATAACGCGATCTAACGCAAAGGGCGCGAGACACCGATGAATGCGCATTTGTGGGCACTCCTCGGAGGAGCGGCATCGGGCAAGGAATCCGTCATCCGGGCGCTCACCGGAATCGAGAGCGAGGGCTATATCGACCTGATGCATGGCAACGGGCAGCTTGTAAGGATGTGGACGCAAACCGCCGCCGCCAACGAAGGCGCGAACGCCTCGAACGCCTCGGCGTGGGTCAAATGGTGGATTGACTACTCCCTCGAGCACGGACCGCATTTTCGCTACAATGGCCTCTCCGGATTCGAGTTGTCCGAGCAGTCCAAACAGGGCTACGCCGCAAGAGGTTATCTCGAATCCTTCGCCGCCGCCGGAGGCGTGATCGAGTCGATCGTCACCCTCGGAGCGGCCACCCCGGAATGGGTGAGAGATCTTGGCATGCCGTGTGCGGCCATCGCTACCGCCGGAGTGCCGGCGAATGCAGTTGCCGGCACGATCCGTTCGATGTGGGGCTGGCGGTAAAGTGCGACAAAGGCGACGGACTAAATGCCTGCCAGCCCGGGACAAGTTCTGACGTATGCCGCCGCCCACTTTGACGGCGTTAAGGTACTGTGGAAGGAAGCGTTTCCTGACGATCCGCCATGGAACGGTGCCGACGTTGCGATCCCGGCCAAAGTGGCCGCACAACCCAATCTCCTACTTGTTGCCATCCATGAGGGCCGCGTAATCGGCACGGTAATGGCAGGCTATGATGGTCACCGTGGCTGGCTTTATGCGGTGGCTGTGCTCAGGTCACATCGACGACAAGGAATAGGGCGCGCGCTCGTTGAAGAGGCCGAGAGGCGGNNNATGCCTGAAGACCAATCTTCAGATTCGCTCGTCGAACCGGTACGTTGTGGAATTCTACAGGCGTTTGGGTTACTCGCTCGAAGATCGGGTGAGCATGGGGAAACGTTTCGCCGTCACATAGCCCCAAAGCCGGTTCAGTAAGCGATAACCCGAGAACGACCATTTCGGATCACTCGGTGAATTCTGATCGCGCTTTGCGCCAAAGAGCGCCCCCTGCAAAGGGGCGCTCTTGGGTCCGGGCTTATCAGGCGGCGGTCGGCGCGGGTTTCGACTTTTTGGCCTTGCCGTTGACCTTTTGCGTATTCGTCTTGGCACGGATGGCTTTGCTGCGTGAGACCTTCTTTGCCGCGGCAACTTCTGTCGCAGCCGTGGATTTCGCGCTCGTCGCTTTTGCAGCACTGGCCGATTTCGTGCTCGTGGCTTTCGCGGCCGCGGGCTTGGCGCTTGCGGCTTTCGTCGCAGTCTTCGCGCTGGTTGCCTTGGTCGCGGTTGCAGCTTTTGGAGCCGGCGCCGGTTTTCCGATTCTGAGAGCTTTGGCGGGCGGCGTTTTTCCGGCGCCTGCGTTGGGCGGCAGGGCGGCGTCCGCTGCGATGTCGTCCACATCGGCCGCATTCACTTGAGACAAGTTGCTCAACACGTGCGGCGCCGCGGCCGACCGCGTTCCCGTTTGCGCCAGCGCGAAAACCGGAGCCAACGCTATGATCCCGGCAAGTATGATCGATTTCTGCAACATGCTTTCCTTCCCCTCCGCTGCTTTCAAGCGGCTATTTGGAAATCGCGCCCCGCCAACCGCCAAATCGATTGCCGAGCACAATATGGGAACAAATTGAGGCAGAATTTTGAGCTGCAGGCCCTAGCCGAATTTATTTTGCAAGCTTACGGCGCGCTCGCGGGACGGGGCGGCAGTTTCGAGAAGAAATCCCAGATAACCGTCGGAGCGTCCAAATCCTTGGTCATTCGTCCGACAATATTGGGGTACCGATAATATGGCTGAGGTATCAAATGACCGCCGGCGTGGATCGTATAAAGGATGACGCTGGCCTTTCCTTCACCCGTCCACGACGCTTGCTCGACCCAGGTCGGATCGGAATCGTTCTGGTGCGGCAGCTTGACGATTTCGGGCATCACCTCGTCACCATTCAGCTTGGCGAAATATTGCGCCGTCTGCGGCACCGACATGACATTACCTTGGGTCTGGGTGCCCCCACCCGTCCGACCGCCGCGGTAAGGCACCACCGGATCGTCGGTCCCGTTCATCATCATCACCGGTATCGGCAGACTTCCCGGCCCGCAGCTCATGTTGTCTTTTGCGGGCAAACTGGCGGAGGTCACGGCTATGCCGGCGAACAACTCCGGATGCTCGAGCGCCAGTTTGAAGGAGAGCTGACCGCCGTTGGAATGACCGGTGAGGTAAACACGGCTCCTGTCGGCGTTTCTCACCTCCACCTCATGCGCGATCATCGACTCGACGAAGGTCACGTCGTCGGCGCGCGATTGCGTGGCCTTGTTGACCGTCCCCTTGCGACACGTCGTCCAGCTCTGCCCGATGCCGTAGGGATAGATCACGATGAACCCGTTGGCGTCGGCGAGCATGTCGAACTCGAAGCCGGTACCCTCGCGCATGATCGGGCCGTCTCCGCCCCCGCCGTGAAACGCGAACAGGATCGGCGGCTTGGGCTGCAGATTGCGCGGCACGTAAATGATGTAGTGACGTTCCTGGCCACCGATGACGCCCGACTTGTACTCGACCGTTCCGGTCAATGGCTTGGGCGGCTCGAGCGCGATGCCTGAGTCAAGGGTGAGTGCGGCGAAGCTCGCGATCAGGAGTGTTGCGCTGAAAGGCTTCATCGGCGCGTCCAAAAGAGGGCGGGCCAGATTATAGCACGAAAAACAACGGTGCTTATCGGAGCGCGGCCGCAGCTCGTGCGGCAAACTCCGGGGCCACGAAATCCGCCGCCTTGACGCGCGTGAAATCCGGCGCGCGGGGATGCGCGGGATAAAGCACGGCGTCCCGCTCGATGCCTTTGAGCGAGATGGCGGGCGTCACGGGAACCGCAGCCCGGTAGACGGCGACGATCGCCTCGACGAGCGGGCGCTCGCGTCCCGCGGTGCCGGAAGAAAGGACGGCATCGACGGTGGCCTTCGGATCGGTGCGGATCAGCCGCTCGGCGCGAGTGATCGCGCGCGTCGCGGCATCGATCAACGCCGGATTGTCGCGCATGGTGGCACGCGTTGTTGCGAGCGCGTGGACCTGACCATCGCTAAGTTCGCGCACTTCGCCGCTCGATGTTTCGACCAGAAGCAGCGCCCGATACTTGACCAACGCCGTCTCGAGATAGGGCGTATGCGCAAAGAGCGCGTCCACCTTGCCGTCGGCGAGCGCCTGCACCTGCTCGGGGGCGCGCACGATGACCAATCGCACGTCCTTATCCGCATCCATCCCAGCGGATCTGAACAGCGCCCGGAGTCTCGGCGGCGGCTCGCCGGCAACGCCGACGCGCAATCCTTTGATCGCCTGCAGACGGGCCTTGACCGATCCGGCGGAGGACAAATTGCGGGCGTCCGCCACATCCTTTCGCACGACGAGATTGATCGGTTCGTTCGCAAGCAGACTGGCAAAGAGCACGATCGGCTTCTCCTCCGCCATCATGCCCAAAAACATCGGGGGCTGAAGCAACGCGACATCCGCTTCTCCGTTCATGAGCTTTTGGCCCGCATCCCGCGGCGTCGCGTCGACGACGAGTTTCGGCTGAAGCCCTTCGGCTTCGAAGAAATGCGCGCCGAGCGCAACCCACAAGGTAAAGAACTGCATGTTGTCGGTATGGGGAACCTCGATGCGGATCGGCGCCGGCTGCGCCGCGGAGGCGATCACCGACGTGGAGGCGAGGACCGCGAAGACAGAAACGCCAATCAGCCTGTGCACCAAGGTTTCCCCGTCGATAGACGTCGCGATTATAGCCTCAATCGTAATATCCGAGCAGACATAACGATGACCAGCGTTATTTTAGGGGTAACTGTCGACCTAAACCGCTGCCGTGCGCGAGACCGGAATCTCGGCCGGGCGATAGCGCAGCACGGTCGCCTCGACGTCGGCGACGGAGGGCAGCCGTGCCTCGTTGCCGAGGTAGCGAATGGCGTGGGCCGATGCCGCGCGCGCGAATTGAAAATGATTGCCCCAAGGCTGATCGGGACGCGTGAGATACGAGTAGATGTAAGACCCGTGGAACACGTCGCCCGCGCCGTTGGTGTCGACGATTTCTTCCGTGGGGACGACGAGTGCCGGCATCGTGCAGACTTCGTCGTTTTCGTCGTACCACAACAGGCCGCGCTCACCCATGGTGATTCCGCCGATCTTGCAGCCCTTCGTCTTCAGGAGCTCGAGCGCCGCTATCGGCGACAAGTGCAACTGTTCGCAAAAACGCTCGGAGACGATCGCGATATCGATGAAGCCCAGGAGCTCCATCGTGTTCACGCGCACGCCGCCGCCGTCCAACGAGGTGAGGATACCGGCTTCCCGGCACGCCTTGGCATAGTGGATCGCCGCATCCGCCTGATGGCCGTCGAGGTGAAGCGCGCGGCAGCCACGCAAATTGAGCGGCGGAAACGGATGCAGATAGTCGTCGTCGCGGCAGCGCACGATCGCCCGTTTGCCTTCCTTCGGCATGACGAAGGATAGCGACGAGCGGCGCACCTTTCGGGTGTGCACGCAGACCTGGTATTTCGCCGCCATGTCGAGAAACATGCGGCCCAGCCAATCATCGGCGACCGAGGTCAGGAGATCTGGAGGAATGCCCAATCTCGCGCAAGCGAACGCTGCCGTGACGGCGTTGCCGCCGAACGATACGGCATAATCGCGCGCCACGTCCTTGTCATCGCCCGTGGGAATGCGATCGGCGATGAACGTGACGTCGATGTAAGTCTGGCCGATGAAAAGGGCTTGCATCATGCAATCTTGACCGCGTGCTCGCCTGCCGATCCTAAATAGGGCTGGCGCATCGATTCCTCAAGCACGGCTGGCCTTAAGGTTTCGTTCCGCCCCAGACGAGGTCGGCCACCGCCTTGCAGAACAGGCTGGCATCGCCCTGGAAAAATGCGGCATCCACGTCGGCGGCATTGACGATGTTCGCGCACCGCGCACGCCATTCGCCGTCGTCGATCAAGCGTATGGCGGTCGCCACATAATCCGGGACGCTCTTGGCGGCGAGCTCCGAGGGAAGACCGACGCGCGCGAAGAAGGCGGCGTCAGCATGCGCGTGAGCTTCCGTGCCATCGAGACAGACGCCTGGCATTCCGAAGCGGAAGGAATCGATGATGCTGTTCATGTTGCCATAGGGGAACGGGCACAGGAACAGATCGCATCTCGAAAGGCGCTGCATGTAAACCTCATGCGGCGCTTCGGGGAAGACCTCGGCTCCCGGGATTCGCGCCCGCACGACGCGCAAGAGGTCGACGTAAGGAAGGCCCGTTCCGGCAAGAGGAAAGAACTGGATCTCGACCTTCGACCTCGCGCCTGCAACAATGCGCCCGACGGCCTCAAACACCGCCGGGTTCAGTTTCATCGTCGAGGCCGGAATCGCGACGCGGATGGTGCCATCGGGCGCGGGTTTGGGGATCGGCGTGAAGGAACGCGGCGCGAACGGCATGGCGGCTTTGGGAACGGCCAGAACTTTTTCCGAGAAGGTTTCCGCTGAACCAACGAAGTCTTCGGGCAGGATGAAATAGTCCATGGCTTCGCTCATTGTCGTCGCCGTATGGCCGAACGAAACGCACTGGATCGGCGCGAGCCGCAATGAAGCGAGCCCGATAACCTGCGGCACCATTCCGACGCCCAGATAGAAGATCAGCACCGGCTTGCGCGCCCGAATCTCGTTCGAGAGATGCCGCACGATTTGCAGAAATTCGTTGGCCGGCAAGCGGATGGTCTCGTCGAAGAAATTCTCGATCGGCGTACCGCGAGGGTCGGGATAGATCGCGCCGACAACGTGGAAGCGCTCGCGCAAGGACGCGATCGCCCGCGAATGCGTGCGGTGCACGGCGTGGCCGGGAAGGAAGTGCTCGGCGACGACGACGACCGTCGGACGTTCGGGAATCGGATCCGGCAGCTCGCGCGACACCTCGGTGCAGCCTGCTTCCAGACAGGCACGGCGCATCTGCCTCATCAGCCCGGCCTTGATCGCATGCTTCTTGGGCGTTATCGCGTAGCTGCAGTGCATGTAGATTTCGGGCAGGCGCGAGAGGATCAAGCTCCCGAGCTTCACGTCGTCGAGCCGCTCGGGAATCCACTCGAGCAGGCGCTCACGAAAATCGAAGGCCCGGGGCGAGAAGACGTAACGCGAGCTGATATATTGCAGGAATGCCACCGCCGCAGCCACGCGGTTGGCTTGCCAGAACTGATCGAAGTCGATGTTGATCCGCGAATTCATCGACAGGATGGTCAGCAGACGCAGGAAGTTCGAGCCTTCGAACGTCATCTGGCCGCCAGTGCCCATCTTGGCGAGGAGCGGGAAAAGATGGTCGGAGCTGCGGAATCCGCTCAGCGAAAAGATCAGATCGACCCAGCGGTGATGCAGAATCAGGCGCTCGAAATCCACCGCCGTGGCCGTCAGGTCCGGGTCAACGATCAGCGGGCCCATGGCCGCGGTCAAGCGCGTGCAGAACATGAGCGCCATTTCTTCGTCGCTCCCGGCCGGCCCCAATCCGCCGACGTCGACGTTCTCCAGCCGCCCGTAACGGTCGTCTATTGCCTGAAGCAGGGCCAGAAGCATCTGAAGCGCTTCCGCCTGATTGCGCGAAGCCACCAGCCGTTCGAACTGGGCAAGCGAAGGTCGAGAGGCATTCATATGAGTTGCGAGCTTTCCGGATAGATGCGGCCCCGCGGGCCGGCCGCGGCAATCGCTAAAACGGCGCTTGCCATAGGTCAATGGATTGCGCCAAAAAACCTGGAGAGCCGGGCTCTCCTGCGGCAAAAAGGTCAGAAATGCCGACAAACGAGATCGTCAACCAGTGCGCGGAGCAATTGACCGCGAGCTTTTCAAGCATTCTGCCCCGGGGGGGCGCACTTGCCTTGGTCGGCTTCCCCGATCACGCCGATTGCGGCGATCACGCGGTTTGGCTGGGCGTAAAACGCCTCCTCGGACGTCTGGGCTTGGCTCCCGGCGGCGGACTCGCATACCAGTGTTCCGCCGGCACTTACGATGCCGGCGAGATGCGGGCAAAGCTCGGCGACGGGAGCATGCTGTTTCTCGGCGGCGGTCCCGGCCGCTCTACTCTCGAGTTCCGCAAGCGCGTGCTCAAGGAGTTCCCCGATAACAAGGCGATTGTCCTGCCCCAACTCGTCTCCGAGGCCGAGGGCGAAACTCTCGGACGCTGGGGGGCAGCAACCGGGCACACGGATCTTACGGTCTTTGCGGCTGGGCGGAAATCGGAAGCGCTGATGATCCGGGTGCTCGGGTCTTCCGCACGCGTCGCGCTCGCGGCCGACGCGGCGTTTCTCTTGGGCACGCAACAGCGCCCGGCAAAGCCGCTCTACGACATCGTCTGGGTCGCGAGGACGGACGAGGAACGGAGCGATGAGGAGACCGAAGCGGCGGCGCGGCTATCCTCGCAGGCCGCGGAGAAATTCGAGCTGCCGCGCTTTTTCACCGACGGAGTCGAAATCAATCTCGTGGTCAAGCAGCGTCCACCGACCATCCTCTTGACCGACTGGCATTCACTTTTTTTCGAAAACGAACAGGCGCGGCTTGCGATCAGACGTCTCGATTTCGACGCGCGCTCCGCTGTCTATGTCGCTCGCGCGCTGCATCTGCTTTCGCTGGGCCAAGTGGTGATCACCGATCGGGTGCACGCGCACATCTTTTGCCTGCTCTTGAATATCCCCCACGTGCTCATCGACACCGCGTCGGGAAAGAACGGCGACTTTCACGAGACCTGGACGAAGACGTCGCCGCTTTGCAAGGTCGCGCATGGCCCTGCCGAGGCGTGGACGCTGGCTCGAAACGGGGTCGCAAAAATCAAGGCCGGCAAGAATGCCGACCGCGACTGGTCTTGGGAGGATTCGGGGCAGCCCCCCCACTGAAACATCATTTCATCCGTACACAGATTTAACACGCAAGGATTTGCCTTCTGTCCGGTTCCCGGAACAAGCGCCGGTCTTGGACGTTTTTTTTCTGGTTCTCCTGTGAAGGAGTTGATCGATGAGACCGACACTGAAGACCGCGCTTGCAGCGGTGACCTTGAGCTCGGCCGTCGTCGCCCTTGCGGCGTGCGGATCTAGCTACTATCGCACGGGCTATTATTCTTCCGGTTACGTTTACGACCGCCCCGCGGTCGTCTACGACACCAGCCCGAGCTATGTTATTCCAAATACAGTCGTCGCAGACACGTATGTCCCGAATACAGTCATCGCAGACACTTATGTCGACGACTGCAGCGCCGTCTATCGGCCGGCCTATTGCAGCTATCCCCGCTTCGGCGGCACGGTCGTGATCGGCGGCGTCTCCTATCGCGGACTGCATTTCCGAGACGGACGTTTCGGACGGGAGTTCTGGCTGAACGGCGCCTGGCACCGGATCGGCTAGACGATACCCGGAATCCAGCGTTTCACGCGCGCCTTATAGTCGAGATAAGGCGCGCCGAAACGTGTCTCGAGCCGCGCCTCGTCGGCCAAGACGCGCCGATGGAACCACACAATATGGATGAGCAAGAGCAGCGCCGCCGCGATCGATGAAAATGTGATCGCGAGGCCGAGCATGAAAATCAGGTGCCCAAGATACATCGGGTTGCGCACGTAGCGATAAGGACCGCGCGCCACGACGTT
>WNFL01024643.1_pt1 | contig 14357 bp, 9 predicted proteins | sample 5400361 | NCBI WGS metagenome assembly WNFL01 (sample SAMN13153351, study PRJNA577476) | soil metagenome | isolation source: 40 cm soil on Douglas fir-dominated hillslope | place: USA:California | collected 2013-09-17
GCTCCCCGAAGAGGTTGGAGCGGCGGTGCAGGAACACAAGCTTACGGTAGCCAGCGTCCTTTCGGGGAATCGCAACTTCGAGGGCCGGGTGAATCCGCTGGTGCGCGCGAATTATCTCGCCTCGCCGCCACTGGTCGTGGCCTATGCGCTGGCCGGGCGCGTGGATATCGATCTCACCACCGAGCCCCTGGGTCAGGACCAGGCGGGCCGCGACGTTTTCCTGCGGGATATTTGGCCGACAGAGGACGAGACCCAGGCAGCAGTGACGAAATCGGTGCGCCGCGAGATGTTCGCGAAACAATACGCCGAGGTGTTCAAGGGCGACGCGACCTGGAACGGAATCAAGGTGCCGAAAGGCGACCAATACACCTGGGAGGATCGCTCGACTTATATCAAGCGCGCTCCGTATTTCGACCTGATGGCCGACCCCAAAACCAGCGTGCGCGATATGCAGGGCCTGCGCGCACTGGCCGTGCTGGGCGATTCGGTGACCACCGACCACATTTCGCCCGCCGGGAACATCGCCAAAGATTCTCCCGCCGGGCAGTACCTGATTTCGCTGGGCGTCAAACCGGGCGACTTCAATTCCTACGGGGCGCGGCGCGGCAACCATGAGGTGATGACGCGCGGGACGCTGGCCAACATTCGCCTGCGCAATCAGATGGCGCCGGGGACGGAGGGCGGCTGGACCACCCACGTTCCTTCGAAAGATCGCATGACCATCTACGACGGCGCCATGCGTTACCAGAAGGAGGGCGTGCCGTTGCTGATCATCGCGGGCAAGGAGTACGGCTCAGGCTCGTCTCGGGATTGGGCGGCGAAGGGCGTCCTGCTCCTGGGCGTGCGCGCGGTGATCGCCGAGAGCTTCGAGCGTATCCATCGGTCCAACCTGGTCGGCATGGGTGTGCTGCCGCTCCAGTTCGTCGAGGGGCAGACGCGCGAGTCGCTCGGTTTGACAGGCTTCGAATCGTTCTCAATCCAGGGGATTCCGGCGGCAGTCGACACTTGTGGAAAATCGCGGGCGCGGGTCACGGCTGACGGGAAGGCTTTCGAAGTGGCGGTGCGGATCGACACGCCGGTAGAGGCCGACTACTATCGCAATGGCGGGATCCTGCCGTTCGTGCTCAGGCAGCTTGCGTCGCGGTGAGACGGCGCGATCGGAGGGCGGGAGCCAAGGTCGAACCGTCGGGCGCTGTCGCCCCAGCGACTCCGCTGACCATATCTCGACTCTGGTTAGTTCTCTCCCTGCTGGTGATCCTGATGGTGGTCGCCGTCCGGATTCGCCTTCTCAACGTCCCGCTCGAGCGAGACGAGGGCGAGTACGCCTATACCGGACAGCTCATGCTGCAGGGCGTGCCGCCCTACCGGCTCGCCGCCAACATGAAACTACCTGGAACGCATGTGGCATATGCCCTGATCATGGCAGTCTTCGGGCAAACCACGGCGGGAATTCACGTCGGGTTCCTGTTGGTCAATCTGGGCGCGGTGATGCTGGTTTTTCTGCTGGGTAGGCGGCTGCTGGATCTGAATGGCGGCCTGGCTGCGGCGGCCAGCTACGCATTGCTATCGCTCGGCGCAGGCGTCTACGGAACGTCGGCGCACGCCACTCAGTTCGTGGTTCTGCCTGCGCTCGGCGGTACCCTGCTGCTGCTGCAGTGGACCGAATCGCGCCGATCGCTGCATCTGTTCGCCAGCGGGCTGCTCTATGGCATCGCGTTTCTGATGAAGCAGCCGGGAATCCTTTTCGCCGTGTTTGGCGGGCTTTATCTAATCTGGATGGGGCGAAAGGAACTGGCGACCGGTGCCGGAAGACTGGCCGCCAGGCTCGGAATCTTCGCGGCAGCGGCCGCCCTGCCGTTTGGAGTGACGTGTCTAATACTTTGGCGGGCCGGTGTATTTGCGAACTTCTGGTTCTGGACGGTGTCGTATGGCCGGCAGTATGGCACCATGGCCTCGTTTGCAGACGGCACCCGCTCATTTCTGCGCGTGTTCCCGACCGTACTCGAACCCGACTGGGGAATCTGGATCCTGGCGGCCGGGGGCCTGGGAATGGCCTGGTGGAAGAAAGAGCGGCGGGATTTCGCGAGGTTCGCTAGCGCCTTACTGCTGTGCTCCTGTGTCGCAGCCAGCATCGGCTTGTACTTTCGCGGGCACTACTTCGTGCTGCTCCTGCCCGCAGTAGCGCTGCTGGTGGGGGCTTGCGTGGCCGGCCTGGGCGGAGTCGCGGGACGGACGCTGCCCCTGTTATTGTTCGCAGGCGCAGTGCTGTGGTCAGTGGCCGGGCAGCAGGATTTCATGTTCGAGCTGAATCCGATCCAGGTCAGCCGCCGGCTGTACTGGCCCAATCCCTTTCCCGAGGCGGTCCAGATCGCCGACTATTTGCAGCCTCACTCGAACCCGAATGCCCGGGTGGCGGTGCTGGGGTCCGAGCCGGAGATTTACTTCTATTCGCGACGTCACTCGGCGTCCAGCTTCCTGTACACGTATGGACTGATGGAGCCGCAGCCGTATGCGCTGGAGATGCAGGAACAGATGATCCGTGACATCGAAGCCGTGCGTCCAGAATTCGTAATCACGGTGGGAAATGCCGAGTCCTGGCTGAAGCAGCCGGCTTCCTCGACGCGACTGATCGATTGGTGGAGCGTGTACGGGCAGGAACACTACTTACTGGAAGGAGTGGTGGATATGATCGCGCCGGACCGTGTCGAGTGCCGTTGGGGAGCCGCCGCGGCAAGCTATTCGCCGCGGTCCTCCGACCTGCTGCTGGTGGTCCGGAGGAAGCCTTGAGCTGGCCAGGCGAAACCGCCTGCCTCACCTTCGGCTGAATACAAAAAGGGCGCGGGACTCAAACTGCTGGCGCCCGCGCCCTTCAGGATCCGGCTTTCTAGGCTGCGGTTAAGCTGCGTTCACCAGGAGCTCGTCGAAGCTCTCGGCTCCTTCGGCCTGGTTGCGGTCCGCGATTTCCTGGCACTGAATGCAGAACGGAGTCCACGGCACAGCGGCAACCCGCTTGGGGCTGATGTCCTCCTCGCAATGCAGGCATACGCCGAAGGTTCCTTCGTCGATGCGCCGCAGCGCCGCGCGCACATTGCGCAGCAGGTTCGACTCGCGATCCAGATTGCGGATGGCGAGTTCACGCTCGGCAGCGTGCTGAACTTCGTCCAGCGCGTCCGGGCTCTTCTCGATGGCGATCCCCTCACGATTGCGCACGAAAGCTTCCAGCTCCGCCTGCTTCGTTTCCAGGATCTTTTGATATTTGTTCAATTCGCTTTTAGTCATGTCTGCCGTCTCCTAGTCTCTTGTCTCTGCTTTCTATCGTTCGTTCTTGTTTTTATTCTTACTTCGTCTCTGGGTCCTACTTACGTCGAACCTTACCGGATTAGACGCTGTGGTTGCCCAAAAGGTTCAGCACTTCGCTTTCGTTTTTCAACCGTACGGGAGTAGTGCGAAGCGGCGCGACGGAATGGTCGGGCCACGGCGTCCAGCGCTTCGTCTCTTAACGATTGCCGCCAGCCCACCGGAAGTATTTCGACTACCATAGCACAACTCACCGCGTCACACAAGCAATTTCCTTGCCAATCTTTAATGTTGTCCAACCGGGCCAACATGCCCCTCAGTGGAGCACGTTCAAGACCGATCCCTAAACCGAGCCGATGAGTACTCCTATCGGCCCCAAGTCTTCAAAGCATTACGGCTTAATCTAGCCACGCGGATTCCCGCGCCGCTTTCGATCACGATCCCCTGAAAAAGCTGCCACCCGCTTATGTATCAGTGAGACGCGGCGCCTGGCACCGGGTTACACCCTGCTGACGTATACTGTTGCCGTAACCGGTAAAAACTCTCATGCTCCTTCCAAAAGGCCAGCTTTCCGAGCCCCGATGAATCCTAGCACACGTTTCATTGCTGCAGCAGCCTCCTGCCTGTTCATACTGCTAGGGCTTGCAATTATTCCTTACGCCGGGGTCCAGACCGACGAATCGGTCTTCGCGAGCCCCGTTTACCTATACATGAATAAGGAGTTCCGCGCCCGGCTCTTCCACCACGACATCCCTTTAATGGTGATGTCCTATATTGGAACGCTGAAAACCCTCCTTTACTGGCCCATCTTCGCCTGGCTAGGGGCCAACGTCTGGACCCTGCGCTTCCCGATGGTCCTGGCCGGAGCTGCTACCGTCTTTATTTTCTTCTTGCTAGCGACCAGGGCCGCAGGACCCCGCGCCGCCATCATCGGACTGGCTTTACTGGCGACCGACCCCCTGTTTCTAATGACCGACACCATCGACTGGGGACCCGTCGCGATCGAACATCTCTTGCTTGTGACCGGCTGCTTCTTCCTGGTGCGATTCGCCCAGCCGCGCGTTTTTGAAGACACACCCATTTCGCAAAACGAACCCATTTCAAAGATCCGTGACGCTTCCCAAGTGGACAGACTTTCCACCCGCAATGTTTCGCCGAGCCATGTCGATTTGTGGGCAGGTTTTTTCTTCCTGGGCCTTGCCCTGTGGAACAAGGCCATCTTCCTTTGGGCGCTGGCTGGCCTGACGCTGGGCGTCGGCCTGATTTTCTGGCGCGAGCTGCGCGAGCTGTTCCAGTGGAAACGGGCGGCGATTGCCGCAGGTGCCTTCGCGCTGGGGGCGCTGCCCTTCCTGATCTATAATTTGCGGCATCCCAACGCGACGCTGAAGGGCAACGCCGCGATCTCGACACAGGAACTCTCCGGGAAGTTTCTCCAGCTCCGCCTTTCGCTGGGGGGAGAGTCGTTGTTCGGCTTCATCGCCGGCGAGGATTTTCTGGATCACCCGAAGAACCTGACCACGCTCCGCGGACGAGCATCCGGGTGGATCCGGAATCATCTGGGCGAGCATCGGGTCAATGGGATGGTTTATGCCTGCGGGGCGCTGCTATTGGCCGTTCCGCTATGGTGGCGATCGCGCGCCGCTCGATTCTCGGTAGTTTTCTGTGCCGTGGCGTGGGCAGCGATGGCATTGACGCGCGACGCGGGCGGAGCGGCGCACCATGCCGTACTGTTGTGGCCCTTCCCGCAATTGTTCGTCGCGGCGACACTGGCCGCGATCCCGTGGCGGCTGCCATGGAAGGGGATCGCTATCGTGGGCACAGGAGTGCTGGCAGCGATGAACCTGCTGGTGGTGAATCAATACATCTACCAACTCGAGCTCAACGGGGCCGACGCCAGTTTCTCGGATGCGCTGTTTGCGCTCTCCGACGCGATTCCCGAAAAACCCGACCAGCGGATCTACATACTCGACTGGGGCATGATCAATTCGCTGGCGCTGTTGCATCGCGGTCGGCTGACGCTGCGGGTGGCGAACGATGCCTTCCTGACGGACACGCCCTCGGCGGCCGAGCAGCGTTCCATTGCTTACATGTTGAAGGATCGCGACGCCCTGTTTGTCGACCACGTCCCGGAGCGGGAGGTTTTCAAGGGCGTCGGGAAGCGAGCCGGCGAAGCGGCCGAACGGGCGGGCCTTCGCAAAGACCTGCTGGGGACCTACGCGGACACCAACGGGCGGCCGGTGTTTGAGCTATTTCGCCTGATCCCTGTAAACGCGCCTCCTTAGGCTTTGCGGGCGGAAGCGTGTCGCGTTGTCCCAAGCGCGTGTCTTTCGTCCACAAAAAGCTCCAAAAACTGGTCGGTTGAAACAGCTAAGTCCTTCTGTATCAGAGCCTAAGGTAAGGCATCTGAGTTGCTTATTGAGGACCTGCGTAACCCCATGCGAATTGTGTCGAGAGTGCTGGCTGTGATTGCTGCGATGGTCGCGCCCTTTGCGGTTGCTCCTCTCCCGGCGACGACGCTGCAGAAGCTATCGCTCGATGACATGATTCGCCTGTCGACAACGGTGGTGCGGGCACGGGTATCCGGGTCCTATGCCGCCGCTCGCGGAGCGGATATTTATACCTTCTACCAATTGTCGGTTCTGGAAACGCTGAAGGCGGGCGGGCACCCGCCGTTGGAGGTCGCGGTTCCGGGCGGCTCGGCTAAGGGTCAGCGGCAGTTGGTAGAGGGCGCTCCGCAACTGAAGGCAGGCGAAGAATACGTGCTGTTCCTGTGGACAAGCCGCTCGGGTTTGACGCAGGTAATCGGACTTTCGCAGGGGCTTTTCACCCTCGTTCAGGATGCTTCCGGCAATCCGATGCTCTTGCGTCCCGCGGCTAGCGAGGCGATGGTCGACCAGAACGGCCGGAGCATCACGGATCAGTCACTTTCCTTGCAGCTGGGCGAATTGCGCGGGCGGATCCAGAAAGCGGCGCTGAAATAACTTATGCCGAAGGCCAAGCCGATAGCCGCGTTCCTGGCGGGACTGATACTCCTGACCTCGATCGCTTCGGCTCACTATCGCTGGGTGTACTTCGCCAACCGGACCGGCTCCATGTTCCCGGTTCCGCTGCGTTTTGACCTGTCGAGCGAGTTCGGGCTGCCCAACAAGACGGTTTCCTACTTTATTTCCGATGCGGGGCCGGGACCGCTGGTGGATGGCGACAGCTTCACGGCGATCGTGAGCCAGATCCAGGCGGCGGCGAAGGTTTGGAATGACGTTCCGACTTCGGCGCTGCGGCTGCAATTCGGCGGGATCGCGCCGATGGCCACGCCCCAAAGCTCTCCGGGCATCGACATCGTGTTTGACGATAACCTGCCGCCCGGGATCATCGCGCAGAGCAAGCCGACTATTCCCGACGACGTCGGCTCGATCCTCAACGGGGGCACCTCGATTCCGATTCTGCGCAGCCGTATGCAGTTGCCGCGCAACATGACCGCGACTAATATCGACTCCTCGCACCCGTCGCTGGCAAGCTGGCAGGACGTGTATTTCACGGTGTTGGTGCATGAGTTCGGCCATACGCTGGGATTGCAGCATCCGCAAACTTCGAGCGCGATGTCGACTCTGATCACGCGCGCTACCACCAAAGCGGCTCCCTTGGCCGCGGACGATATCGCGGGTATTTCGAGCCTGTACCCGACGCAGGCGTTTTTGGATAGCACGGGAATCATTAAGGGCAAAGTCACGCTTTCGGGCAACTCGGTGAATCTGGCGAGCGTGGTCGCGCTTTCGCCCGCGACCGGCGCAGCGGTCAGTGCGATGAGCAATCCGGACGGCAATTATTCGATCGAGGGCGTGCCGCCGGGAGCTTATTACATCTATGTGCATCCGCTTCCGCCGGGCGGAGAGGGCAGCAATCCAAATCCCGGCGACGTGTTTCCGCCGCAGGATCGCAATCATCAGCCCTTCCCGGCGGTCACGAATTTCTCGGCGCAGTTCTTCAACGGCGGGAATGGAACGCGCGAGTGGTCGCAAGCGGCGATCATCCCCGTGATGGCGGGCGCGACTAACGAGAACATCAACTTCTACGTGCAGCGCAGCAACGGGCCGAGTATTTATGGAATGCAAACCTACACCTATCTGGGGCCCAACCAGACTCCGGTTCCGGCGGGGCCGGTGGTGGGTGACCTCGCCTATAACTCTGTAGCGTTCTACGCGCCGGGCACCTTCGTGCCGAACCAGGGGAAAGTTACGCCGGGACTGAAGGTCAGTGTGATCGGCAACGTCGGTGAGGTGTATCCTCAACCAGCCGCGTACAGCACGGACGATTTTCTATACGTCTACGTAAGCGCGAAGCCGACCGCTGTCGCCACGCCGGCCGCCTTCGCGGTGACCCCCGGTAACGAGCTGTACGTCCTACCCGCCGCCTTTGTCGCGGTTCCGTCCCCCGGTCCGACCATCAGTTCGCTGATGCCGCAGGGCGATATTCAAGGCAGCCACACGGCCGTTATTGGCGGCGCGAATCTGCGGCCCGATACGCGCATCACCTTCGATGGCGCGCCGGCCAAAGTGCTCAGCGTAAATCCGGACGGCTCGCTGACGGTCACAGCACCCCCGGCAGTGGGCGGTTACCGCGCCACGGTCGAAGCGCTGGCGAGTGACGGACAGACCTCCGCGCAGATCCTCGGAAAAGCGCTGCCGCCGGTGTTCAATTATGCTTCGGCCGACGCGCCCTCGTTCTACACCACCCTCGGAGCGCTCCCGGCCGGTACCGACGCAATGATCGAAGTGACCGGCATCAACACCAACTTCGTCGACGGGCAGACCTCGGTCGGATTCGGATCGAGCGACGTGACGGTACGCCGGCTGTGGGTGATCAACCCCAATCGCGTGCTGGTCAACGTTTCAGTGAACGCCAGCGCCGCACCGATCCTGACCACCATCACGGTCACCAGCGGCTTGCAATTGGTGACGCTGACCGCAGCCTTCCAGATCGTGCCCAACTCGGGAATGGCCAGCATGCGCGCGCAGGTGGTGAATTCGGTGAACGGAGCCAACAGCGTTCCGGTGGGCGGCACCGGGCTGATTTCGCTAACCACCTCCGTCTCCAGCCTGGACCGGTATACGCTGACCATCGATGGCCAAAAAGCGACCTTCACGGCCAACGTCAGCAATCAACTGCTGGTGCCGCTACCGGCGGGCGTTTCGACCGGTCCGGTGATCGTGCGGCTGGTGGGTCCGAACGGCGAAGTAATTCCGCCGATCGTGATGCAGGTGGACCCGGCTCCAGCGGCGCCCGGAGATTCGAAGTCTCCACACAAGTAACGGCTGGCCCGCTTACTGGTTAAGAAACTGCCCTGCCCCACCCCAAGGTGAGCACTGCCGTGCCCCCCAACGATTTGATATAGTCTGCATTTACGGCAAGTCTCAACTCACACGTGTCTCATCAGGGAGGTCCGAAGTGAAAACCACCAAATACGAGGGTAAGGACGAAACCCAGAAAAAGCGCCGGAGTGCATTCTCCCGACGCGGGTTTCTACAGGGATTCGGAGCCGGTACGGGCGTGCTGGCCACCGGCGTACTCACGCCGGAACAAGCCGAAGCGGCGCCGGCAACCGCGGTTCAAGGACCGGACGAAGTCGCCGTCACGCTGAGCATCAACGGCAAGCCCTACAACGCGAGAGTGGAGCCGCGCACCACGCTGTGCGACACCTTGCGCAATCGGCTGGACCTGACCGGCGCCAAGCGCGTGTGCGACCGCGGCACCTGCGGCGCGTGCACCGTGATCATGGACAAAAAGGTCGTCTACGGCTGCACCGTGCTCGCGATCGACGCGCAGGGCAAGAAGATCGAGACCATCGAGGGACTCGCCGTCGAGCCGAAGCTGCACCCGGTCTCGAAAGCGTTCTGGGATCACGACGCGCAGCAGTGCGGTTACTGCACGCCGGGCTTCGTGATGGCCGCCAAGGGATTCCTGGATCGCAACCCAAACCCGACCATCGAGCAGGTAAAGAAGGGGCTGGGCGGCAACTTGTGCCGCTGCGGAACCTACATGGGGATTCGCAAAGCCGTGCTGCAAGCCGCGAAGGAAATGCAAGGAGGCCGCAATGCCTAACTACAGTTGGCCGCCGATGGAGAAGCGCAAGATCATGGGGCAGCGCATCAGCCGCCTCGACGGCCCGGTCAAGGCCAGCGGCCGCGCTAAGTACAATTCCGATCAGAATCCCCAGGGTCTCCTGCACGGAATCCTGGTGACGTCGCCGCACGCGCATGCGAAGATCACCAGCATCGACACTAAGCCAGCCGAGCAGATGAAAGGCGTAGCCGCGGTTCGCGTGATCACCGGGGTGGAGGTGGGTACCGAGATTCAGTGGGCCGGAACTGAATTGGTCGCGATCGCCGCGGAGACCGAGGAAATCGCGCGCGACGCAGCCCGCGCCGTCAAAATTCAGTACGAAGTGCTCCCGCACCTGGTGCATGACCACGATCTCGCAGCGGCCGGGACCCGCGCCAAAGCCGGTGGCGAGACCATCGAGGGCGATCCCGACAAAGCCTTTCAGGAAGCCGAGGTGATCTCCGAAGGCGAGTACGGAATTCCGGTGATCACGCACTGCTGCCTGGAGCCGCACGGAACCGTGATTCAATGGAATGGCGATAAAGTCGAAGTCTGGCCGTCGACCCAGGCGGTGTCGCCGTATCCGGCCCAGCTCGCCAACCTGCTTAAGATTCCCGCAACCCAGATCCACTTGCACATGGATTACATGGGCGGCGGATTCGGCAGCAAGTTCCCGCTCGACAAATGGGACGTGGAAGCCGCGCACCTTTCGAAGGCGGCGGGCGGGCGGCCGGTGAAGATGTTTCTGGACCGCGCCACCGAATTGACCATCGCCGGGGTTCGTCCCTCGGCCTACGCCAAGATCAAAGCGTCGGCGAAAAAGGATGGCACCTTCACAGGCTGGCAATCGCAAACCTGGGCCTCCGGCGGAATGGCGAGCGGCGGCCTGAATGCCGACCTGTTCCCCTACGTGTATCGCAAGGTTCCCAACCGGCGCGTGAACCATTCGGCGATTTCGATCAACGCCGGATCGCAGCGTGCCTGGCGGGCGCCCGCGCACCCACAGATTTCCTACCTGAGCTGTTCGGCGCTGGACGATCTGGCGGCCAAGTGCAACTTGAGCTCGCTGGACTTCTTCCTGAAGAACGCCGATCTGACGCTCCGTCCGGAAACCTATCGCGCACAGCTCACCAAGGGTGCGGAGATGATCGAGTGGCAGAAAAATTGGCACCCGCGCGGCGATAAGACCGCGGGAAATATCAAACGCGGTTTGGGAATCGGTGTGAACACCTGGGGGGGCGCCGGTCACGACAGCCAGTGCCGGGCCACGGTACACGCCGACGGAAGCATTGAGATCGACCTGGGTACGCAGGACCTGGGCACCGCCACTCGCACCATGGTCGCGATGGTGGCGGCTGAGACGTTCGGCCTGAGTATCAACCAGATCAAGATCGGCATCGGCGATACCCGCTTCCCGGTCTCTGGCGGTTCGGGCGGATCGACCACCATCGGCGGCGTCAGTGTTTCCACACGCAAGGCCGCGGTGAATGCCCTGGGCAAACTGTTCGATCTTCTCGCGCCCATCATGAACGTGCCGGCCGATCAGATCGAGGCGGTGGACGGCCGCGTTCAGCAGAAGGGCAACCCGTCAAAGAGCATGACCTGGCAGCAGGCGTGCGCCAAGCTCGGCACGCAGACCATCTCTGAGATGGGCGAAAACGTGCGCCGCAGTGGCGAAAAAGACGGCTTAGTGAATCAAGGTGCGTCCGGTATTCAGATGGCCGACGTCAGCGTCGACATCGAAACTGGCATCGTCAAAATGAATCGGATGGTGGCGGTCCAGGATTGCGGACTGGTGGTCAATCCGAAGACCGCCGAGAGCCAGGTGTTCGGCGCCTGCATCATGAGCTGCTGCGCGGCGCTGATGGAAGAACGCGTCATGGACCAGACGCTGGGCCGCGTGATGAACGCCGACATGGAGTTCTACAAACTGGCGGGCATCGCTGACATCGGCGAGATTATGGTCCATATGGATATCACGCCCGAGCATGACAAGAAGGGCATCATCGGACTGGGCGAGCCACCAGCCATCGGCGGCGTGGCGGCCATCGCCAACGCGGTCACGAATGCGATCGGCGTGCGGGTTCCCATGGTCCCGTTGACTCCTAACCGGGTTTTGGGCGCATTAGCGAGGAGGGCGTAATGGAACGGTTCGAATACGCGAATCCGACAACGATTAAGGACGCCCAGGCGTTGCTTGGCAATAGCTGGGACGACGCGCAGATCCTGGCGGGCGGCACCGACCTGATCAGCCTCATGAAGGACTACGTGGTTTCGCCCAAGCGCGTGGTGAACATCAAGGGCGTGGCTGAGCTGGGCAAAATCACGCCGTCAGCGGCGGGCGTGCAGATCGGCGCCACCGTTTCGCTCGATGATTTGACGCTGAACCGCGCGGTGCGCGATGCATACCCGTCGTTGGTGACCGCCGCGCTCGGCATCGCCAGCCCGCAGATCCGCAACATGGGGACCGTCGGCGGCGATCTCTGCCAGCGTCCGCGCTGCTGGTATTTTCGCCAAGGCTACGGACTGCTCGCGATGAAGGACGGAAAGAGCCTGGTGCCGAATGGTGAGAATCGCTACCATGCGATTTTCGGCGGCGGCCCAGCGTACTTCGTCAGTCCGTCGAGTCTGGGTCCCGCGCTGATCGCGCTGGGAGCACAAGTGAAGATCGCATCGCCGACGGCATCACGCACGGTCGCGGCCGACAAGTTCTTCGTCAATCCGCAAAGTGCCGACATGCGCGAAGTGGATCTGAAGCCGAATGAAATCGTCACCGCAATTGTGATTCCTTCGGGCGCAAGCAAGAACGCGACCTACGAGGTTCGTCACAAAGAGGCGCTCGACTGGCCGCTGGCCACTGCATCGGTTTCACTAAAGATGACTGGTACCAAAATCGCGAGCGCGCGCGTGGTGCTGGGACATGTGGCGCCCACGCCGTGGATCGCCGCCGGAGCCGAGAAGTGGCTGGTGGGGAAATCGATTGACGAAGCCACTGCGGAAGCGGCGGGCGCGGCTGCGGTCGAAGGCGCGAAGCCGCTCAGCCAGAACGAATACAAAGTGCAGCTCGCCAAGATTGCCGTGAAGCGCGCGCTGCTGGCCGCGGTGGCGAAGGCGTAACAGAGCAAGCCTGTGTCGCTGTACGAAGAAGATCGCTGCTCGAATCTGCGCTGGAAGGGGCTGTTTCTCTACAGCCCTGGCGCTCCTCCGCCAGAGCTCGAAAGCGATCACGTGTATTGGTGCCACAGGACGCAGATGTGCCTGGGTCCGGACGGTAAAGTGGTCGACGACTACGAGTGCTGCGAGACGCGTAGCTGTTACAAGCAACTCTAGCCGAGCCGTGACTAGAGGGAGCGGATTTCCTCCAGCGCCGACGGATTCTGCACAGTGGACGTGTCGCCTAGAGGCTCGCCCAGATACTTGCACCGGATTAATCGCCGAACAATTTTCCCACTTTGTGTTTTAGGCAATTCGCGCACGGCGTACAACGCTCGCGGTCGGAAGGTCGGACCCAGCGAATGCTCCAGCGTCTTAGCCACGCTCGCCAACCACTCAGGCGTTGCGTCGAAACCCGGCTTGGGAACGACGTACCCGACGATCGATTCACCCTTGACCTCATCAGGAACGCCAATCACCGCCGCCTCTGAAACACCGGGATGTTCCATCAGCGCATCTTCAACTTCGGCAGGTCCAACCTTGCGGCCCGCGATGTTCATCGATTCGTCAGCACGCCCGTGGAGGAACCAGCACCCGTCCTGGTCGACGCTGGCCCAATCGCCGTGATGCCAGATGTGCGGCCACTTCGACCAGTAGGTCTCGAGGTATCGCTCGGGACTGCCCCACACGCCGCGGGTCATGGACGGCGCCGGTTTCGTGCATGCGAGGTATCCAGTCACGCCCTGAGGAACCGGATTCCCCGCATCGTCGAGAATCTCGGTGGCCATGCCAGGCGCGGGCCCGCCCAGTGTGCAGGGCTTCAGCGGCTGAATCGGCAGCGGAAACAGAAAGCACCCGACGATCTCCGTGCCGCCAGAAATGTTGATGATCGGCGCGCGGCGCCCTCCGATCTTCTCGAAGAACCACAAGTAGGAGCTCTCATCCCACGGCTCGCCGGTCGACCCGAGCAGGCGCAGCGAATCCAGATTGTACGCGTCAGGATTGCTCGATCGCATCAACACGCGGATCGCCGTCGGTGAAACGCCGAAGGTCGTAATGCGCTGGCGCTCGATGATCTGCCACATGCGGTCGGCGGTCGGAAAATCGGGCGCGCCATCGTAAAGAAAGATCGTGCCGCCGAAGTTGTGGTTCCCGATGATGGTCCATGGCCCCATCATCCAGCCGATGTCGGAGAGCCAGAAAAAGCGGTCGGCGTCCTGGTGATCGAAGGGCAGGTGAATCTCCTTCGACATTTGCGCCAGCGCGCCGGCGTGCGTGTGGACGCAACCCTTGGGTTTTCCGGTTGTACCGGAGGTGTAGAGCAGCAGCGCGGGTGCTTCGGAATCAAGCGGCTCGGTGGCGATCGGCGCGTCTGATCCTGCGCATTCGGTGATCACGTGCTCGACCGACGGCGCCCGTTCGCACGCCTCCCGAACTTTCTCTAACAACGGAAGTCGTTTGCCGCGCCGCTCCAGGTGATCCGCAGTGAACACGGCACGCGCGCCAGAATCGGCCAATCGCGTCGCGATGGCTCCCGCGCCGAAGCCCGCGAAAATCGGCACGACGATCAATCCCAGCTTCAGACATGCATACAGAATCGTCACGACCTCGGGCGTCATGGGCATGCACATCGCGACCCGGTCACCTTGTACCAAACCCAGCGAGCGAAGATGATTCGCTAGACGCGTCACGTCGTGCTGCAACTCCGCGAACGTGACTGACCTCGGTTCCCCGCTTTCGCCTTCCCAAAGAATTGCAGGATTCCTGCGCGACACGTGACGATCCAGACAGTTGTGAACGATGTTCAGCCG
>WNFL01064119.1_pt1 | contig 14355 bp, 16 predicted proteins | sample 5400361 | NCBI WGS metagenome assembly WNFL01 (sample SAMN13153351, study PRJNA577476) | soil metagenome | isolation source: 40 cm soil on Douglas fir-dominated hillslope | place: USA:California | collected 2013-09-17
AATGGATGCCAGATGTTTTTTTTATCGAATGCCTCTAGTTTCATTGTTAAATTTTTTACGCCCGTGCATCTCTGTGCACTCCGTGGTTATTTTTTTACCACTGAGATCACCGAGAAATGCGCACAGAGAGCCACAGAGAATTTTTTAATTACCGGGCATCTCTTAAAACCTTCTTCTGACTACCTCAACCCCGTCACCTCCCGAAGTTTCGGGAAGAAGGTACAAGGGAGTTTTAGAGATGCCCTACCAATTTTCTTTCAATAGGATTGTATACTTCTTTACAATTTCTTTCGTCACTTCTTCCTCTTGCTCAATTCGAAGCAAACATTTGTAGCCTGTATGTTTCAAAATTATTTCCTCACTCTCCGAATTTGATTCGCCATTGAAAACGATCCCCTTCACATCGAATTTGTTTTTTCTTAAATAATCCGCAGAGAGCAATGTGTGATTGATGCTTCCGAGATAAAGGTTGGAAACTAAAATCACCTGCGATTTAAACTTCTTTGCAAGATCAATTACAAAATCAATATCATTCAGCGGCACAAGACAACCACCGGCTCCTTCGATGACCAGGTGATTAGTAGCTTGCGGCATAACAAATTTTTCCAATTGAATGGTGACGCCATCTCTTCTAGCTGCCGCATGCGGAGAAGCCGGTGTTCCTAATAAATAAGTTTCATCATGAATTCTGGAAATGGAATTTGTCAACAGGTTTCTAACAGTATCTGTATCGCGGGGCATCCCTGCCTGCACGGGTTTCCAATAATCGGCCTGCAGTGCCTCACACAAAATAGCTGAGAAAAAAGTCTTGCCGCTGTCAGTGCCTATGGCTGTTATGAAGTAATTCAAAGCTTAAGATTCAAAGTTCAAAGTTAAAAAGCTGCAAGTGAATGATTCAATTTCGAAATTTCCTCGTCAGAGTTGAATGAATGTAGGCAAATGCGAATTCGCTCAGAGCCCTCTTTTACGGTTGGCGAAAGAATAGGGCGACAATCAAATCCATTCTCCTGGAGAAAGGTCGCCAGTTTTTTCACTTCTGAATTTCCGGGTACAATCACATTTTGAATCGCGCTTCGGCTGTTCACACGATTCAATCTTGTTTTTTCAATTCCATCAAGAAACAACTTGATGTTTGTTTGCAACATTTTTTGTCGATCGATATTTTGTTGAAGAAAATCGAATGCGCAGCGAATAGAGATCAAACTATGCGGTGGCATGGCTGTTGTATAAATAAATGGCCGTGCGAAATTGATGAGATAATTGATTAACGTCTTATCGCCGGCAACGCAAGCGCCATGCACACCCATCGCTTTGCCAAACGTGTAAACCCGAACCGCAATTTTGTCTTCTAATTTTTTCTGCACAGCAAGTCCGCTGCCATTCTCTCCATAACTTCCCGTACTGTGCGCTTCATCGAGAATGAGGGTTGCATTGTACTTCTCGGTCAGTTCCGTCAACTCTTCAAGCGGACATTCATCACCATCCATAGAATAAATCGACTCAACCGCAATAAAAATATTTCCTTTCGAGCGTTTGATTTTTTCTTCAAGGTCTTTCAAATCATTGTGTTTGAAGTTAAATCGCGATGCTAAACTCAATCGCGCGCCATCTTTGATGCAGGCATGGGCAAGTTCATCGTATATTATCGTGTCGCCTCGTTGAGGCAATGATGATAATACTGCGAGGTTGGCAGTGTACCCTGAATTAAAAAGCAATGTTCTTTGGGAGTGAAAGATCGCTGCAAGTTTCGCTTCCAATCCTTCGGCTAATTCGCTATTTCCCGAAAGTAATCTCGAACCAGTCGCTCCATTGTAGGGGGTTATGATTCTTTTGATTTCTCTTTGAATGATCTCGAATAATTCTCTCGAATTCGCCAAACCAAGATAATCGTTTGAACTAAAATCGATGAGACCGTGGACAATTTTTAATTGACGGAACGAATCCGTCTCTTTTTTGCTATTCAATAATCTTTCTAAGGCAAGTGACATCTTAAGCGCAAATTAAGAGATGTGATTGACGCATCCTATAATTTAGAACCCCGAATCATCGCTATGCACAAATCAAAATCTACAAGCTGAAGCCCGCAACCAATTTTCTTTTAATGGTAGCAGAAATTTTGGCAGTGCAGTGGGCGACAAATAATCGGTACTGACGTATTAAGAATGAGTGGGACTTACTCCTATTAATTAACGACCAATCTTTTCAATTGTCAAAAATTTGCACTATGGAAAACGAAGAAAAGAAAATGATCCTGAGTCAAGTCAGGTATCTTCAAGAATTGCGGTCAAGAATTATATCCTCCGGTAAGGCAGTTTTGACGAAAAAGGATTCGAACATCATCGAGGAGATTTCACAGACCGTTAATTCGGTCAAGTTATATATGTATGAAGTGAAGAAGACTTGATTTGGATGAACCCTACAGGATTCCCACGCTCTAAATCCACTACTGTTTAGAACATCAAATCTGAGGGCTAAAAGTCTGTGCCAATTGATAAATACTGACATCCAATCCAAAAATAGTTGCTTAATATTACCGCAACTAATTTTTTTTTAATGGTAGCAAAAACTTTTGGCGGTGCAGTGCATGGCGTAGACGCAAGAACGATCACCGTTGAAGTAAACGTGACACAAGGAAAGCATTTTCACATGAGCGGTCTGCCCGATACAGCTGTGAAAGAAAGTGAACATCGTGTGGAATCATCTTTGAAAACGATGGGCTACTTCATGCCGCGCAACAAAGTGGTAGTAAACCTTGCCCCGGCCGATATTCGCAAGGAAGGATCAGCTTACGATTTGCCGATTGCGCTTTGTATCCTCTCAGCCTCAGGGCAAATCACCACCGAACTTTTAGAGAAATATATAATCATGGGCGAGCTTTCGCTTGATGGCGAACTTCGGCCGATCAAAGGTGTGTTGCCCATCGCTATTCAATCTCGTAAAGAAGAATTCAAGGGTTTTATTTTACCTAAGTCGAATGCGAAGGAAGCCGCCATTGTAAACAACCTCGAAGTCATTGGCGTTGAAAATCTCAAAGAGGCAATTGCCTTTGTTGAAGGAAAGAAAAAAATAGAGCCGCTCTCGATCGATACTCGCGAAGTCTTTCAAAGCAAACTCAACGGTTACGAAAGCGACTTCAAAGACGTGCAAGGTCAGGAGAACATCAAGCGTGCCCTGGAGATCGCTGCCGCTGGCGGCCATAACGCAATTTTGATTGGTCCGCCCGGAGCTGGAAAAACAATGTTGGCGAAAAGGCTTCCTACTATTCTTCCGCCCCTCACGTTGAATGAAGCACTTGAAACTACCAAAATCCATTCGGTGGCAGGAAAGGTTGGAGCTGAAGGATCGTTGCTCACCACACGGCCATTTCGTGCTCCGCATCACACGATATCAGATGTTGCTTTAGTTGGAGGTGGCGGCAACCCGCAGCCTGGGGAAATTTCTTTGTCGCATAATGGAGTCTTGTTTTTAGATGAGCTTCCTGAATTCAAACGCACGGTGCTTGAAGTGATGCGCCAGCCGATGGAAGAAAGACGCGTGACTATTGCACGCGCAAAAATGTCGATCGATTATCCGGCCAACTTCATGCTCGTAGCAAGTATGAATCCTTGCCCCTGCGGGTATTACAATCATCCTGAAAAAGAATGCGTCTGCGCCCCTGGCGTGGTGCAACGTTACCTCAGCAAAGTGAGCGGCCCTCTCCTCGATCGTATTGATTTGCATGTGGAAGTTGTGCCTGTAAGTTTTGATGAGATGACTGCCGAGCGAAAATCAGAAACAAGTACGCAGATACGAGATCGTGTGGTGAGTGCCCGGGAAATTCAATTGGAACGTTTTAAAGACCAAAAAAATATTTACTGCAACGCCATGATGCCTAGTAACATGGTGAAAGAAATCTGTGTGATCAATGATGCAGGACGCACACTTCTTAAAACTGCGATGGAAAGATTGGGTTTATCTGCAAGAGCCTACGATCGTATTTTGAAAGTATCACGCACCATAGCAGACCTTGCCGCTTCAAAGGAAATTAAAATTGAGCACCTGGCAGAAGCAATTCAATACAGAAGTTTGGATAGAGAGGGGTGGGCGGGGTGAGTTATGATTAGGTGATGAGTTGATTTGAGAAATTTGAAAATGGATTTAATTTAATAAAGCATTGGAGTCTCGAAGTGGAAACGGGTGTACGACAGTTTCGCAAACGAAAATCATTTCGGCTTGTGTACCTCACCCCGGACAGATCATCTGATAACGCAGTGTTTAGTCGCCACTCTCCGTTTGGAGGGGGGCATCGATAAATTGTGCTAACAGGTAAGTTTAATTGGGGTGAGGTGAATGTTAACCATAGCCGTCAAGCTGACGAGGTGCCAGAAAAGCGTGCTCCACTATTCTAAACATTCAGTGTACATGCGCGACCAAATACTTTGCGTTTCATGGTTATTGTCTGCTCGCGCGTACCATAAACTCAGCAGATTCGATCGCGGACGATCTTACCTGCTGAGTTTTATCTTTTGTTTCCTCTTCGAAACGCTGGCGTTTCGAAGAGGAAACAAAATCCTGTGCGCGGCCTACAGGTTATTTCTTTGAGTTAAATGAGGAACCCTCCCTCCGGGCACTCATTAGTTCAGACCTCTTGTATCACACTTCTTAGCTTGACGGTTTTGGATAGCTGTCGGAAGAAGATTTGAAAATGGTTAGCCAATGGTATAAATCCTGAAGTTTTCAGTTTTAAAACTCATTACCTTTAATAAGTCTTTCATGCATTAATCGATATTTGCTCAATCTTAAACACTATGAAAAAATTAATTTATCTCTCCATTGTTGGCTTTTGCTTTATGTTCCTTGTCAGTTTCAAACAACCCGAGTCAAATAAGGGCTGGATCCCATTATTTGACGGAAAGAGCTTGAACAACTGGAAAGTGGGTGAAAATGCCAGTACCTTTTCAGTTGACAGCGGGATGATCATTGCGCACGGGCCTGTCGCTCATTTATTTTATAACGGAGATGTGATGAACCACAACTTCAAAAACTTTGAATTCAAAGCGGATGTGATGACCAACCCAGGCAGTAATTCGGGAATTTATTTTCATACGGTTTACCAGGAAAGCAGCTGGCCAAAAAAAGGATACGAAGTACAAGTAAACAATTCACACACCGATTGGCGCAGAACAGGCAGTTTGTACGGCATTGAAGATGTGAAAGAAGTGTATGTGAAAGACAAGGAATGGTACACAGAGTATATCAAAGTAGAAGGCAAACGGATAATCATCAAGATCAACGACAAGACAGTGGTGGATTACACCGAACCTGAAAATGTAAAACGTGACCCTGGCAATGAAGCCCGTTTAATTTCCAGCGGAACATTTGCTTTACAAGGCCACGACCCTAAGAGCATTGTGCATTATAGAAATATTTTGGTAAAGCCTTTGGCGAATTGACCGTTGTTAAGGAGAGGAATTCCTACAAGAGCTGGGGTAAGGCCAATCAAGAAATTGAGATTTAAGATCAAATGATTTTTCATAAAGTAGGGGACTGTTCTATCTTATAAGGGCTTACTGTTTAACAAAAATTTCATAACCTACCGAAAGGCCACTCGGTAAGTAGTTTTGATGAAATATGTATAATCTGCGTTCGTCCAATTCGTCAACAAAAAGTTGATAAGTTCCAAAGTCAGTTTTAAATGAATCAGACTTTTTAATATACTGGTAAATTCCAGAACCAGATTTTTTATTAGTTGCATCCAAAAAAATTGTTGCTGTTGCAATCCATTGTTCATCATAGTGGATTGTTGGTATTTTATACTCTCTATTTCCTTTATAGACCATTGTTATATCGGGGCAATCCCTAGTATCAACTATGACCCATTTTGTATCTACAGTTTTATCTTTGTTCTCATTGTATCTTGCTTCACGTTTATATTTACCATCCAAGTACCCATACTGTGAACGGTCACGTAAGAAATCCCTTAGTTCCATAGCCATCAAAAGAAGTAAGGCAGATATTATACCTACCAATACATCTTTAATAATTTCTGAAAATTGACAGGAGTTTGGTGTATTGACAAGAATCAAAACTGTGACAATGAAGCCAAGGATATAGAAAAGGAGATTTCTTTGGTATGTATTCATTTGGAAATCAAAGTTTAAGTGGAAAGTACCAAGTTATTGCTTATTGCTGGTCTCCTGATCAGCGACTTTAATTTCGATTACTCATTCTTCCAACTGTCTTTCTTCTTCTTAAACCCCTGATCGATCATTTCGGCTTCGAATAAAAGCGAGTGGATTTGTTCATCGTCTACTTCCTTTAGGGTTTTGAAATACATGCAGTATACTTGTTTTCGTCCTTCGGGCAACAAAACTCTATCTGCTTTTGCAAACAAATTGCCCTGACAGAATCCAAGTAAGACTACTTTTGCCTGGTGTTCTTCTTTTCTGCCCGTGGTCGGTGTTATCCCCGATCACAAAACCCTATGGCCGTTGGCGAATTCACCAGTGTAGAAGGTGGCTGGTCTATCTTTCCTCCCGATATACTCCTAGCTCTGCAATGGATGGAGGTGCAGTAAATTCATCAATTAAAATTCTAACACGGCTGGCCTTCACTCGATTAAACCGATGGATCTTCACTCGCCTGTTATTGTCCCCTGTCAAAATCATATGCCAGGTTCCGTTGGCATAATATTGCAACCGATACTTTTTGATCGTTGGTTTTGACTCGGTAATCACGATCATGTTAAATTCTTTATCCTGATCAAAGAGTACTTCGTACCATGGTTCATGCACCGATTTATTGGAGGTCCATGCCGTAGTGAAATCATCATCATTGGCAAAATCCATAATCCACATATCATCGCTCCAGCTGGAATTGCAAGGTTGGTGTTTGGCGATGTTGGAAGAAATAACAGGTGCATCCGCAGATGGTAATTTTGGCAAAGCTCCTTCATTTTTCCAGAGCTTTCCAATGGCTTGCAACTCCCTTAAAGCATTATCATCGATTCGCCCATCGCGATTGGGCGCTACATTCAAAATAAAATTGCAAAAGACTTTATTTAATGGGATGATGTTGCCGTTGACGAGTGAAGCAGCCGATTTTACAGGCTCAGCAGGGAACGATGTCTTCCAGAACCATGCCTTGTTGATTGGCAGGCAGGAGAGTGCCGGAAGTTGATTACTCTCCTTGGAGATATGCTGCCCTGCACCTTGCTCGTATGATTTTATGTCGGTGTAAAACAAGGCTTCTGCTGGATACTTGGCTGCATTTAAATCCATCACGAGGCAATTGGGTTGCAATGATTTCACATGAGAATAGATCTCTTCAAACGGAACATCATTGTACGAAATCCTTGACCAGGGAGCATCCCAGCCATCGATAACCAGTGCAGTGATTTCGCCATAGTTGGTAAACAACTCTGTAAGCTGCGCTTTTATCATCTCGGTATGCTTTCGGGTAATAAAACCGGGGCGCAGCTTGTGATGTGTATCCAGGATAGAATAGTAGAGCATTACTTTCAATCCATGGGCACGAAAAGCATCGGTATATTCTTTCACCACATCGCGTTTCAACGGACTGTTCATCACATTGTAGTCCGTTGTTTTGGTCTCCCAGATACAAAAGCCACTGTGATGTTTAGTGGTAAGACAACCGTACGACATGTTCGCAGTTTTCGCGGCCGTTACCCACTGATTACAGTCAAGGTTGGCAGGATTAAAAATCGCTGGCGGTGCTTCGGGGTCAGCCCAATCTTCATCCATGAACGTTGGGATGTTGAAATGAATGAACATGCCAAAGCGAAGGTTGATGAATTCTTGTTGAAGTTGGGCCAAGTCTGAACTCTTTGTCGTATGATGCTGTGCTGGTGCGAGTGCCGGAAACAGTGCCAGCGCCAGGCAGACTATTAAATGTGATTTAGTTGTCAGTTTATTCATAAGGATTAAATCTATTCAATTCTTTAAAATATTTCTAATACTTCGCAGAGCTGCACATGGTCAGTGTTGTCAGGCATTCCAATATAAGCGCGCAACCTTTTCACATGGCCTGTTCACTTCGAGGCAATTCAAGAATAATCTCCTCTATCGATTTCTTTGATGCACTCATCTATCAAAGATCATGAATCCCTGAGTATCTTGGTGCATGAGAAAAGAACTTGCTGCTGAAAAGGGCAACCGAAAAAAATTCAGGGCCGTATTTGCGCGCATCGGCAAGAAAGTGAATTACAAGGGCTATAGCGAGGAGACAATCTTGTTAAAAAACATAGTCGACCTCGAAACCAACAAGATGATGACTGACCATGTTTGGTTCAGTTTCACGAAAGGGTTTGAGAAGGCCTTGCTAAAAGAAGGAGACTCACTTGAATTTGAAGCGAGGGTAAAAGAATATCGCAAAGGATATCTGAACAAAAAATACAAGATCAACAATACCACGAACGATTATAAGTTGAGTAATCCGACTAAGATCAAGAAAGTAGAACGTGGTACTTTGTCTTCCTAATTTTTTGTCACGCTGCACATGGTCAGTCTTGTCACTGATAGCTCTTAGATTATTTTATATGCGGTCTTTATTGTCGCTAATCACAAACTTTATTACAAATAAAACATTCATGAATTAGGGGATTCACAAATGGGTATGAAAATTACAAAGACTCATTTCCAAATTGAGTTGTCATACCGGACTGCAAACGCTGTGGGAAGCGGGGGTTCCGGTATCCCGTTGATAGGAGACTGAAAGTACAATATAGTCCGCACTCTCGCTGCTCGCTCTTGGGGATGCCGGAACGCCCGCGGCCTGCATCGCACATGCTGTCATGACAGTAATTGCTGAAAAAAGTGGCCGGGCGACTCGACTTTCAGAAAAAAAACGCTCCATTTATAAATCTCTTCAGCAATACTTCTGATCAATGAACAAAGAGTTCTTCCAAAGAAAAATAAGTGAACTAAACGATGACAAGCTGATCGACTTGTTGCGCACTACCAATAATTCATCCAATACCGAAATTTTCGAATTAGCAAGACAGGAAGCCGAGCGGAGAAAGTTGAATTTTGAAATTCAAAACCCTCCCTAGTGCATATGCCAGCCTTGGGGTGATGTAAGTTTGAAGAGTTCGTTTCTTTATTTAGTTTCGTCACGGTCAAATCCTTCTCGTATTTTTTCATGGAGAACAACACGATCTCAGGACACCCTTCAAATTACCAAACGGATGATTTACATAACCCAGCTCATTTACATTATTCCCGGACAGGAGGAGATCTTCAATCAATTTGAGGGCATTGCGATTCCGATAATTTCAAAGTATAACGGTCGACTTTTATTAAGAGTTAGACCTGCCGAAAATTCATTCATTGAACTTCACATGGACAAACCCTACGAAATACATTTTGTAGAATTTGACACACAACAAGATTTTGAAAACTTCAAACAAGACGAGGAACGAAAGAAATTTCTCCACTTAAAAGAACAATCAATAAAAGCATCAATTTTGGTTCAGGGTACAAAACTATAACCGCAAGGAAAGGGTAGACAACTATTCATACCTGACACATACGAATTCTTAGAAAGCAATGTGTTCAATCGAAAGAAAGTTAGTGCGCAACAGCAGCCAACCTAGTGCTGCGCTAGGGGTTGATAAATTTTGTTTCTTAATTTTGTTTGTGTCGCGGACTCGTCTAAAAAAAATCATAATATGAGAATATCAAAAGTTGATAACCCGGCTTTAATCCTGGTTGACATCCAAAAGGGGTTTGATAACGTAGCATATTGGGGCGGGCAAAGAAATAATCCGAACGCTGAAAAAAATGCCGGTGAACTTTTGAAACTCTGGAGGAAAAATAATCTTCCGATTTTTCACATCAAGCATTGTTCCACCATCCCTACCTCTTTACTTAACGAGACCAACGAAGGAAATGAATTTCAGGAGGTCGTTAAGCCCATTGACGGAGAACAAGTGATTAAAAAGAACGTAAACAGTGCTTTTATCGGAACAAACCTAAAAGAACAACTCGACAACGCGAAAATTTCTAAGCTGGTTATTGTCGGCTTGACTACGGATCACTGCGTTTCAACAACTACCCGGATGGCCGGAAATCTTGGTTTCGAAACATTTCTTGTTTCAGACGCTACGGCCACATTCAATAAAAAAGGCATTGACGGACAAAATTTTTCTGCAGAATTGATACACGAAACTGCACTTGCCAGTTTGAACAACGAGTTTGCTTCTATAGTTACTACAGAATTTATTGAGCAGAATATTTAAGTAGCGCACAAGAAAAGTGAACGCTAATTGCAAAACCTGACTCATCCTGATAGCTCGCGTTAGAACACGTGCTTCCTAAGACAATATTATCCCCATCACTAGCGCCTATGTAACGGATGCCAACAATGAAGAAGAACACCAAAAGGCGAGAAGGTATATCTTTGCAAAATGACGCTAAGGCCGATAGCATTCCTAGCATTGATTCTAATCTGCAGTTGTAGTGGATACAAAACCGAGAGCGGTAAGGTTTATTACATCGAATACAATGAGGCTCACGGTAGAGTGTCAAGAGAAATCGGAGCAGATGAGAAAACATTTCGCGTTCTTGAAATCAAAAACTATGCTGTTGATTTTGAGCACGTGTTTTATCTGGGAAACCTTATTGATTCAGCCGACTCAAAAACTTTCACTCCGCTGTCCGATTTTATAGGCCGAGACAAAGCTCACGGATACTATGGAAGAGTTTTAATAAAGAATTCAGATGGCCTAACGTTCGAAGTGATCGAAGGCAACTTTACACGTGATAAAAATGAGGTTTACTACATAGACAAGCCCTTGAACTCTTCATCACCCAAGTCATTTGAAATCTTAAAAATTGGACATGGCAATTGGACTCGAGACGGTCAGTCATATTTTTATAATGGCATAAAGATGCCAATCAAAGATTATAATAGTTTCGAGATTCTTGATGATGACTGCTTCTTTGCCAAAGACAAATTTCAAGTTTACAAACAAGATCAAGTATTGGAAGGAGTAGATGCGGAGACTTTCAAATTTCTTGAACGATGCATTGGACAAGACAAGTACGGGTGCCACAACGGTTATAGGCGTTGTGATTGTCCCAAGACAAAATAACAGTTCTAACCCGCCAACACCTTTTCTATATCTCCAACAAACTTAGCTGTAATGCCCTTGGTTTTCTTTGCCAGCTCTGACTTGAAAAGCGCCAGCGCCTCTCCTATTTTTTCAAGCAGGCCTATCGGGTTGTGATCGTTCTTATAGCTGCCGAGACACCATTGTATTTCAGATTGAAGCTTTTGATCGAGGTTGAGCGCCTCCATCTTTTGAATCACGCTTTCGGCAACCTTCGTTAAATCCAAAGTTGATTTGGGGTGAGCTGCTTTTTTAACGGGCGCTTTTGAAGTCTTTGCAGTTGTCTTTGCTGTAGTAGTCTTTGCCATACTTTTTTTATTTCGAAGTTACGATCGATCAGGGTTTAGTACGAATGTATACCTCATTAAATTTACGCAACCGTTGACAATAAAAAAGATTACGGAATCATTAAGGGTATCTCTAAAAGCCTTTCTTTTAACTACCTCAACCCGTCACCTTCTCCGGAAGAGAAGGTTACAAGGTGTTTTATAGAGATGCCCTTAATTGTTCTGTAGCAAAGATTCAGGCATTCAGTTTCTTCACTAGTGTTTTAGGGGCAACATTGGTCCATGCCGCCCTGAGCAACTTTCTAAAGACTGCCTCACTCACTTTATTCAAGTCCACGTAAGTCCACCCAAACTCTCCCCATTTGCCTTTTACCGCAAAAACCGCAGGATAATACTCCTCACATAGAACCGGCTGCTCTGTTTTAGAAAGCTTGACAACCGACCGCCTCTCATCCAGCCAAAGGGTGGCAAAGATTTTCTTCTTCACGCGGTATGCAGGCTTTCCAAAGTGGTCGTACTCGTTCACTTCGGGAAGAGCGAGGCATAGACTTCGGGCTGTTTCTAAATCAACCATTTGTAAAAAAGTAGAAGCGTTATACGCCCAGACGTGTAGAACACCTTAAACTCCACTAATCTTTCGATTGAAGTTACATCGCAAAATACTATCTTGAAAACCTTAACCGGCTGCATTGCGCTCTGCAGTCAAAAATTTGAAATTCTATGAATACATCACGAAGAGATTTTATCAAAAAAAGTGCGCTCGCCATAGCGGGCGCATCGTTGGCTAGTCATAAGGGGTTTTCCTTTGTCAAGAACAGATCACAATTGGGTTTACAGCTCTATTCCGTTCGCGATGACATGAAGAAAGACCCACTGGCTACGCTCAAGCAAATCGCGTCCATCGGTTATAAAAATGTGGAGCACGCCAATTATGGAGATCGAAAGTTTTATGGTTACGCACCCAAAGAGTTCAAAAAGGTTTTATCAGATCTTGGTTTGAAAATGCCCAGTGGCCATACCGTTTTGGGCAAGCAGCATTGGGACGACCAGAAAAAAGACTTCACGGACTTATGGAAAAACACAGTGGAAGATGCCGCAACCGCAGGCCAGGAGTATGTCGTCAGCCCGTGGCTGGATGAAAGTCTTTACCAAACGGAAGATTCACTTAAGCATTTCATGGACGTATTTAACAAATGCGGTGAGCTTTGTAAAAAATCAGGAATGAAATTTGGGTATCACAACCATCACTTTGAGTTTTCAAAACAAGTGAACGGAAAAGTCTTGTATGATCTCATCCTGTCGAATACGGATCCAAAATTAGTAACCCAACAATTAGATACGGGCAACTTATTCAATGGGGGAGCAAAAGCCATCGATGTCATAAAAAAATATCCCAACCGATTTGAGCTCATGCATGTGAAGGATGAAATCAAAGCAAGTGGAGGAGAAGAAAAATTTGAAAGCACTGTTCTGGGCAAAGGTATTGCTCAAGTCAGAGAAGTGATAGGCCTCGGAAAAGAAGGAGGAGTAAAATACATGATTGTTGAACAGGAAGCGTATCAAGGCAAAGCGCCCATCGACTGTGCGAAGGAAGATTTTGAAGCGATGAAAAGCTGGGGATATTAGTAAATCAAGTTAGGTGTCTTACACCTGTATGCTTCGATTTATAAGTGTAGGACACCTTCAATACAATAATAAGGCTTTAACTAATTAATGAATTTTGAATTCGGAAACTAAGCCTCAGGGGCAACTCGTTCGCTCACTCGGATTGGTTTCCGTATTCTTCTTAGTTGCCAGTTCCGTGATTGGCTCGGGTGTTTACAAAAAAGTAGCGCCCATGGCTGAGGCCATGCAATCGCCTTCATTAGTGCTGCTGGCTTGGGCTCTGGGTGGTGTTCTTACTTTGTTTGGCACCTTGAGCAATGCAGAAGTTGCCAGTATGCTAGCCGACTCGGGTGGCGAATTTGTTTACTATAGAAAAATCTACAACCGTTTCTTCGCGTTTTTGTATGGCTGGGCAAATTTCACTGCGATCCGCTCGGCATCCATCGCTTCGATCGCGTATGTGTTTGCCCAATCATTTAACTCGTTGGTTCCACTTCCTGTTTTGTCGGAGGGGCTGTCGTCAATAACCGTCTTCGGATTCTTAACTCCCTTCGACAATTTTGGAGTAAAAGTTTTTACCATCGCACTCATCATCGGGCTCACTTACATCAACTACGTTGGTTTGAAGACTGGAGGCGGTTTTAGCAAGGCGATACTCTATGTGGTTATTGCTACCATCTTAATGATTGTTATTTTAGGTTTCATCATCGGTGACGGAAGCTGGCACAACATCACCACCGATGCCACAGGTTTTGTTTCACAATCATGGACTGATTCCGTTTTCATCAAAAGTCTTTTTGCCGCATTGCTCGGTGCATTCTGGGCTTATGAAGGTTGGAGCACCATCGGCTACCTGGGAGGCGAAATAAAAAATTTTCGGGATGCTGTTCGTGATGGCCATTTACCTGTGCATCAATTTCACCTATCTCTATGTGATGCCCATCGATGAGCTGCTTGCCGATTCAAAATCCACCAACACCATTGCTGCTGTTACCGTAATGAAACATCTTCTTGGAAATGGCGGAGCCCTCTTCATGTCGCTATTGATTTTGCTGACCACGCTCGGAACAACCAATACCACCGTTCTGGCAGCACCACGATTGTATTTTGCGATGGCGAAAGAAGGTTTGTTTTTTAAGGGAGCAGCTGAAATTCATCCCAAACACAATACTCCCTCAAAAGCATTTCTGTTTCAAGCGGTGATTGTGAGTTTGCTCGTAATCAGTGGAAGCTTTGATCAACTTACGGACATGCTGATTTTTGCTTCATTCATTTTTTACGGAGCCACCGCGCTTGGCGTTTTTGTTTTGCGTGTGAAGATGCCCGATACTCCCCGGCCCTACAAAGCATGGG
>WNFL01336381.1_pt2 | contig 14353 bp, 17 predicted proteins | sample 5400361 | NCBI WGS metagenome assembly WNFL01 (sample SAMN13153351, study PRJNA577476) | soil metagenome | isolation source: 40 cm soil on Douglas fir-dominated hillslope | place: USA:California | collected 2013-09-17
ATTTTATTTTATTTATTTATTGGTCATCGAATTCTCCGGTGGCAGCGGAACGCTAAGGAAGCGAATTGGACACGTCCACGCCCTCGGCGACGGCGACGGCGACTTACAACTGGAGCAGTGCACCCGCTTCGCGTTTTCGTTTTGGCGCTCATCGGACATATTTATACTCGGCTAGTCACTCCTTGCCCAGTTTCCCACCCCCATTTCGACGGCTCTCGCTCAGCCCTCTCAGGACACGTATAGCTCTCGCTCTCGTCGACTTTGCGACTTTGTAACAATACTATCACTCTCAACTATACCCGCAACCCTCGACCATGTCCTTTGCCACTCATACTTCCATCGCCGCGCCCAGTCAACGCTCTGCCAGCTCGCCCCGCCCCCATTCCTCGGCGTCGTCCACATCAGCCTCCTCAAGTATGTCAAGTACCTCAAGTATATCGTCCGCGTCCTCAGCTGTCTACTCGTCCCCTCAATCAAGCACGATCATGGCCAGCGCATCGAAATCCCCCTCGACGCTCCACCACCAGCCTGCCCGCAGAACAGCGGGCACCACCAGTCCGTTGTTAATGCTCATACATCCGCATGCTCCCATCCACACACCGGTGCCACCTTCCCTGAAGGATCGCCGTCCCTCTGCCCCAAACGTCTTGCCTTTGACGGCCCCTCTGACCAGCGAAGAGCGGTGGTATGATAATGCCGAGTTCCAAACACCGACTGGTACTGCCGCCTCTGCTCCCTGCAGCACCTGCTCGTCTCCATTTTTCGACCCACGTCCCCCATTGCCAATGAGAAAATCAGCCGACTCGGCTACTTTTCCACGACAACATTGAAATTGCACTTTTTTTTGGTACGCTCCCTCAAGTCACCAGACTGAAATCCCGAGTCTGACTCGCGTTGTTCATAGGCTCAAAATCCCCTGACTCACAGATGGACTCTTAAGGCCAACGTCGAGCCTCCATTGAGCACCATATTATAATCTATTGTTTACTTGGCGGCCTATCGGTAGTGCTTTATAATTGTATTCCCCTTTTTTGGGCTCTTGGCATTCCCCTTCATCCACACTCTCATCCTCTCAATTGGAATTATGCAGTATGGCCATAGTATGGCCTGATATACTCGTTCCCGGTGTATGACCATCTCCAATAAAGCACAAATCTAATATACATTACGCTACAAGATTCTTTACGCCTTGTTCTCGTATTCCTTGTTCTTGTGCTCCTTCGGAACTTGACCTTTGTCCTTGTACTCAAGTGTTGCAGCTGGCTTATCTGTTGTCTTCTGATCTTCATTCTCCGACTTGTGGAAAGGGGATTTCTCCTCCTACAATGGCCGGAGGACTCAGGAATTGGAGCAAAATACCAAAGCACAACTCACCTCTTTCCTCTGCTTCTCCTTGAGTTCGCCAGTGATACGCTCGTGGCCTTGCTACAGAGCCAAGGGTGGAAAGTGGAAAAGTAAAAATTAAATTAAAAATGAATTAATGCAAAGCCTCCAATGTTACTCCACGTGAGCACACCTGCTGCAACTTTTCATCATGCTTGATCTCCCCCTTGACCTCCTCCCTGAAGCCGTGAATCTTGTCCTGGAACGTGGCCCTATGCTGCTCGTAATAGTGTGGTCCCAAGCCGGCTTTCCCCGCATGTTTTTGCGGTGGGTATTCGGTGCCTAATGGGTCACCCCCTTCACCCCTTGCACTGGCGCTAGAATTTGGTCCTTCCGCATGCGTCTGGGCATTTGAGTGGCGTTGGTCGTCTCCCTGCACTGGGGAGATCGGGGTCTGAGAAGAATGGTCGACGGATGTTGCTGTAGACATTATAGGAATGATTGTGTGTTGGCAAGTGTGCGGATTGATGATGGCGAGCAAACAGTAATGTTGGTTGTACGTGGAAGGCGGGCGCTTGGCGAATACACATCATCTTATATATGCTTGTACCATCATATTCGTCATGGATATTTTTAAAACTCGCTCAATCGCTAATGACGCATTGGATTGGTGGAGCGGACACGAGAACGGCGGCCGAACTTGTTTGTTTGTTCATTCAGTGTGGGGATCTAGCCTGTCAAAGGAACATAAGGAGCCTACACGGTGCGTGCTGCGCTGGTGCAAAGGCAAAAACGTCGCGGAGGCTGCAGATGCAGAATGTAAACGCCTACATTTTCTCCAGAGTAGGCGAGACACTAATCCGAACATATTAATCATCACCACTGGCAGTGGGTGTTGGAGTTGATGATTCCTCCAACAAAACCGGCCGGGTATTAACTCAGCAGTAGAGCACCCTGCATGTCATGGGGAGTCCCAGGTTCGATCCCCGGTCTGGCCTATCTTTCCTCTTCCTACAGTCCAACAGTGGGGATTTGTGGTGCTCGCTCTCCCTTAATCCTGAAGCTAGCAATACGTACGTTGGTTCCGTGTTACTAGAGTTATTCGGGCATCCAATGAACCGCCACTATCATAGATGTTCGACACAGGCGGATGCCGACGTATCAAGGTCACTATTAGTACCAGAGTAGTATCCGTGGAAGGGTGAACGTACGTTATGAGAGATCATTGTTTTACTTCGGACACTCTGATTATTTATCATTACGTTAATGTATTGATAAATAGTCAGTTTGCTCAGAGTATTGATTTACGCGGGGAGCAATGAAATGTGCCATTTACAAACTCCCTCAAATGGAATAAACCACCTGTAAAATGAACCCTGCGCCAGTCCAGAGGAGACTCATGGTGTTTTCCTGCGAGAATATCCAAATGTATCTGTCTGTATGGCCCATTAGGGCATTCCCGGTCACTAGTCGTCGCAGAGCAGTGGGGTGGTGGGATGACGGTTTGTGACGAAAAAAATGTGCAATATCAGGACCTTTTTGGGAAGCGCCACTCCCAAGGGTAAAACATTCGCAACGGTAAACCCAAAAACTTACTTTGCCTTTGTATTCGTGGAAGCGTTTTTTGACCTCCAAAATAAGAAAATGTCGCGCGGCCGGTTTTCCTAGCACGAGCAAATCTAGTGTTTGCATTTTATACTACAGTGCTGATAGTCTCCGGGCTGTGCATTCCGCAGCACTCTTATCTTGCGTTGCATGTGAAAACGTGAAAACTGCAATCGCGAAGCAAACCCCAACATAATTGGTACCAAACCCGTCTGGATTTGTTAAAGTTACAGGGCTAGTCTCAAGTCCAATCACGCCACCATTGCCAGATTTGGAGCGAATATATAGCGTTGCGCGCTCCCATCAGCGCCGTTCGCGATTCTGACGGGTGAGGACGACACCGTTCGATTTTGCGCCCCACTATTGTATGTCTTCATTTCCCGAGTCGCGTCTCGCGCCTGTCATCTCGTGTCTCGCGCTTGGACAGACGCTCTGCTCTTGGGATCGCGCGGGTCGTGGCCGCGGCAGCTGTCTCGCTCTCTACCGCTTGCATATCATTTATAATTAAGAGTCTGTCCCAACCCAACTCGATTTTTATCATTACGCGCGGAATGAGGTCACAATAGATGCCAACTTGGTGACGACAAATTGCCCCCAATTCTCTGAACGTGGGAACGCTCCCGCCTCCCTAAACAGGATAGCGATGGCGGCCATGCCTCACCGTTCAGTCCTAAGCACGGTGATGCACAAGAATATGAGGTGCTTGGAACCTCCGTTTGCCCAAAATCATGGTGGGTAGATTACCCAAATGCACACTGAACGCCATCTGGCCTTAGTTGAGATCTTCTCCCTCGTTCTTGCACCCACATTTGCAATATTCGCCGACCTCGATAAATGCGCCGCCGGCGCTTGCTCCCCTAAATGAATATTATAGACCAAAAAGAAACACAAAAACTCACTTTGTATGGGGAAATGAGCCAGGGGGGATAGGCTAGACCACACTATCAGCACGACGGAATGGAGCGAGTTAGTGAGCTGTTGGGCAGTGGCAAATATCGGAGGAAAGCGAGCGATACAGTACACAAGGCAGTTATTATGTTGTCTGGGGGGAGAGAAGTAGAAACCCCAAAGGCTCATGAGAAAAAAGCACCCTTGCGAGGTCGGCTTTGGAGACGACTCGTCACGACACCTAACCGCCCATGCATCGCTCACCAATCCCCCGTGGTTCCCCTCAGTGAATGGCTCAGGAATTGGAAGAGTGTCACACGTTGCTGGTGAGGGGAGGAAGTGGTCAAGTCGAGCAATGGGGAGGGCAGGGGAAAGTAGCACTGTCTCAGGTGCGTTTATCTGCGCCTGAATCGACCGCTAATCAACGGCAGGACCAGTGGGGCTTTGTCGTTCAATGATGAGCCTAAGAGCGTAACCTCAGGAATCATGACATGTATGACCTAACTCGGACAAAGGACCTCCAGTAAGTCCTCGGACAACGCCACGAAGCATAGCCTGAGTGGCCACCCTTCGCCTAACGTCAGCCTATCACGTCCAGAAGGACCAAATGTCTCACGGGAGCCGTAGGATCCACAGAATCTACCTGAAGCAAGTGGTTCATCTAGGCGCTCGCAAGCAAAGTTGTCCCCGTTTGTGGTTGGTATTGAAAGGCGAGAGAAAGCCCCCTAATACATATCCCGAGACTTAGGAAAGGCGAAAGTTGACTGGAGTTCCACCTAGGCCTTTCGTCCTCCAATATACGGTCTCGTGGTGTTCACCGGCTTCTGGACCACTGGATATAGCCGGGAGCCACATACCGCACTTGCTGTATTAAATACCCTATTCAGACTGATGCTCCGAGGCCACCGTCATGTCCTGATTAATGTTCCTCGAGCCGGCTGGGTCCCAGATGGCCCCGCCAAATGCTCAAGAAAACCAGATGCGCCATGGGAAATACTTGGTACGAAGCCTGACAATTATCTCCAGGGCCTATCATAGAATCAAGCTGTTCTTCTGTCCTGGGAGCCAGACCGCTAGTCCTTTGGTCGACCTCAACCACTTTCCAACTCTCCAATAGACCTTTTGGAACCCTGGGAACATCCCGCTACTGTACTCTCGAAGCCATGCTGTGAATCTTTCGTTGAATATTTTCTTTTCTTTAGATATCTTCGAATCGAGAAGATGATATTAGGCTACTTATTGACGGTGTCTCTGGAGTCCCCTTTTGCTTCTGGAGCCCCCTTTGCAAGCCATCCCATGACCTCCTGGTACGGCATTTGCTACATTTGGGAAGCGATCTTTACAATCCTCGCTTACCGCAACAGTCCCGCTGCCAAGGGCTGGACTTCTTCGCCTAGCAAGGATTTTGATGAGTCATCTTGGTAGTGAGGGCAAAAAAGCGGCTCGTTTGCTTGCAGTTGGACGCGGGCGACTCCTAGTGGAACTGTACTCGCTCGAGTTTGATCCTTCGTAGAGGTTATCAGTCACTATTCTTGCATAAGAGGTCGAGGGGCCAATGACCGCGATGACAAAGAGTTGGAATTTATGGTCCTTTGTCCTTCGATGGCAACCCACCTAGATCAAGCTTAAGTCAAGTATGCACAAAATATATTAAAAACGGAGTAGATAAAGCACTACATTACTGAAATACACATCAGTGAAATTAGAAATTACGGCCGAGCGGGGAAAACCAGGAGCGAGAAAATTCAGTATATGCCACAAAAAGCAAGCTTGCTAGTCCCTGTGATATTGAGGTATAATCCCAGAATACATGTGCTCAATATATCATGAGTCTAGCCATAAAAATGCACAGAATTCTGCCGGGATGTACAGGAGAGGTATTCGGGGTCCCCACGTCCCACTGCAGTACATAATGCATTAGAATAGTTCTCTAGAGTGCGTGGTCAGACCCAGTTGGCCATATTAATGATAAATTTCAGAAACGAATTACCCAAACCGACGAGTGGAAGGTTTCAAATACAACGAATGAAGCCCCTAGCTAATTACACTCTGACGGAACCCCCTCAAAGCGTAAACCTCTTCTCGCAGCTCAGCGATCAATTTGGATACTTCCTCCCTCTCCTTCCTCAAAAGTCGCAGTTCGGCTTCCACCTCCCCCCAGTGTACACTCGACGACCTCGCATGTAGTGTGTGTAAGCCTCCCATAAAAGGCAGCGTTCGCGCGTGGCTCCCACTTCCTGGTCGGTGGTGGCGGCTGCGGTGATCTTGCCCCTGTTCGGGCTGGTCTTCGAGATGTTCAGCATCAAACTCTACTGCGCCAATCCGGTCAGGCCTATTCGAGAGACTTTGCATGACACCAGCCCCCATCTCCTCCCATACGAGCGCAAATTCGCGACCTAGGACGAATGATGGGAGCGCGATGAGAAGCAATCCGAATAGCAGCAGTGGTATTGTGATCAAGCGACCGAGGAATGACCGAGGAATGATCTCGCCATAACCGACGGTGGTTATCGCTTGAGAACTTGTCAGTGGTAGGCTCAGGGAAGGGTGGTATCCAGGTGGTACTCACTGACTAGAACGAACCAAGCAGCAGCGGGGATGCTTTCGAAAGCACTTCTCTGACCGTCGTCGTCAACGAAAGTCTCCAGGGACTCATCCCAAGTTCCACGCTCCGCGAAATAAAGCAGAGTCGAGAAGACAACTAGCACCATGAGAACGAAGAAAGCAAGTGCAAGAAGTGCATCCCGTGACCGTCGGATAGATATCATCATGACCTCTATCGTCAACATCAGGGTGGAGGAGTACTTGAAAGGTCGGAAGACACGAAGTAGTCGAATGGTACGTAGTATGGAGAAGCGAAAGAACGCTGTCTATATTCGATGTAAATAAAGCGCCTCCTTTGAGCCATTGCTGGGACGCACAGTATCGGCGTGCAACGCGATCTCGACGTAATACGGTAAGATGGCCAAAAGGTCCACTACCCCAAAGAAGGCTTTACAACATCGTCAGTCAGGCTTTCCTCCGCGTCACGAAAAAAATAATTCGGCTACCCACAGCTGAACCAACTCCAAAAGGTCACGTAGCTCTCACTCCATGCAATGACCCTTGCGAAATATTCAAAGGTGAAGCATACGACAATCGTAGTCTCAAGTCCGAACCACACCGCACTCGAGACATGATGGAAGAATGGGAGCGTTTCCATGACGGTAAGAAGTGCAGAGAGCAAGATCAAGGCATTGACCATTAAATGAATGGTGAAGGCAGCCTGCGACGAATTGGGTCTTTCAAGGAGAGAGTACAGTATCTCGCGCAGTCCGTGTGGCCGTCTTCGTTGGTGGCGCCTTATCCTGGGAACGGCAGAAGAGGGCGGCGAAGGGGAAAGTGGACGTTCTATTACTAGGGTTGCCGTGTCCTCCAGGTCGTCTACTATGTCTTCGTTTTCGGGACGCCGTTGGTTTGTTTTGTATGGTGATGTGGAACGTGTGCCAGAGGATGCGCGGGGAAGGAGTGGAATTGCAGGTTCAGAGCCATCGTCCATAGCAAGAACGTGTCGTTGAGATGATTTAGTGGTCGTAGCGTGCGTGGTCGAAAAGTACGGCCGTGGGGTGGGAGAGGACGTAGCGGAAACGGAGACGGCTGTACGGCTGGACCTGTCTCGCCGTGATGAAGGACAACGCTAATCTTTCAAGCCGATATTCACCCCGAATTAACTCGACGTAGACTCATGCACACAAAGAATTGCTCGATAGACTTTCCCTTCTTCATGTCAGACAAAAGTTAAGGACACGAATTCGCCCGTCACATTCCCGCGCTAAGCCTCCTTTTCCAACTTCTCTTCGTCGACTACAATGGCAGCTCCTCAGAGGTTGGCAACGTTTGTGACAGGCCAAGAGCTGTCGTTGGTTCACGGTAGGAAGAATTGAGGATGGATGAATCAGGAAGATTGCTAGTCAGTCACATAGACCCACACCCCAAGATTGAGGAAGCTAGTTATAGAAGAAACTACGCACTATCCTTGATTGGCCCGCTTGTAGCCGCGTTTGGCTATGTACTGGTCGAGTTCCTTCGGCCCGCGAGAACCGTACGGGTATGGTACAGGCTTTGGTCTTGGGCCTTGCTTGCCATCGATCCAGTGGAGGATAGGTGTGAAGATCTAGGGGATCAAAAGATTGCGAAGGAGAATGCGAGTTCGTTAGTAAGGAAATTCTGATCGTCAGCAGGCAGAGCCAAGAAGTAGGGGGTATCCGCTCTCGTTTTATATAGACACGGGGGGGGAGAACGTCAAACGAGCTACTGCGCACCTTCCATGCGACATCCAACTCGTCGTCCCGAACAAAGTTGCTCTTGTCGCCCTTTAAGCAATCCAAAATCAGTGCTTCATATGCCTCCGGAATCCTCTGCTCTGCGAACCGCCTCTTGTAGGTCAGGTCCATCTCGGTAGGCATCGCCCGGCAATATAGACCAGGTGTCTTGGCATTAAACTTCAAATAGACGGCCTCAGATGGCTGAATACGGAAAACGAGTTCGTTGCGGGCAATGTCCTTGAAGATACCCTGAGTGACGTCTTTGAATTGCACCCGAATTTCAACCTTTGCCTCGTTGAGGGCTACAGGGGACAGATTTAATATTTTCCGACCATACCAAAGGCGATGGGCCTACCCTTTCCGGCCTTGAGGACAAAGGGCACGCCTTCCCAACGGGGATTGTGAATCCATAGGGTCGTCGCAGCGTACGTCGGGCAAACGGAATTTGGTGGGACAGTCTCATCATCCAGGTAACCAGGTTTACCATTGGCAGCAACGTATTGACCGAACAAGACGTCCTCTCGCTCAATCGGTGGGATGGAGCGCAAAACTTTGACCTTTTCGTCGCGAATATCCTCGGCTGAGAATGACACTGGTCGCTCCATTGTAAGAATGCTAAGTACTTGAAGCAAATCTGCAGTAATGAGTGTTAGTGTCGCTGGGCAATCGAAAGCGACGTGCTAGAGTGAAGAGGATAGTAAGAGAGCCACGGCTCACGGTTCTGCAAGATATCACGAATGATACCAAATTCATCAAAGTATCCGCCACGACCCTCGGTGCCAAAGGGTTCCTTGAAAGTGATTTGGACGTTGCTAATTGAGTTTTTGTCCCACGCACTGGCAAAGGCGATGTTGGCAAAGCGGAAGACGAGTAAGTTCTTGACCATCTCCTTGCCGAGGTAATGGTCGATACGGAAAGTCTCTGATTCAGCAAATTGTTCGCTGATAGCTTGTATGAGTTCGCGGGCTGAGTCCAAATCTTTTCCGAAAGGTTTCTCGACAACTACACGTGTGATACCTTTCTGCGAGTAGCAGTTCTTCTTGAGGTGTTGAGCTACGGGAATGAAGACTGAAGGTGGGAGTGCGAAGTAGAAGAGGCGATGGCGCTCGGGTCCTTGGTATTTTGACTCGATGTCCTCTAGATAGCGGTTGAGATTCTGGAATGGTTCGTCGTCCTCATAACCGCCAGCGACGTATGTGTTGAAATTCTTGAAGTCATTGAGCTTGGAGGCCGCATCCTGCTCTTCGTCACTGATTTTTATATAGGACGTGACGCGTTTCGTGTAATCCTGAGGGTCGATCTTACTGCGGGCGTAGCCAACGATGTGGACATTGTTGGGCAGGAAGCCATGTTTGTAGAGGGCGAAGAGGGCGGGGAATGTCTGTGGGAGGGGCATTAACGGGGTAGTTTGATACAAATAGACCATCATAAACGCACTTTCTTCTTTGCAAGGTCGCCCGATGCTCCCATGACTGGCGATTCAAGCGTGGGTCGGCATAAGGTCAGCACGGCCCGAGGCTAGAACACTGACCGACGATGACGGTGTTGTCCTTGAGATGGAGTGGGTGGTCATCCTGCTGCTTGGGAGGCATCCTATGAGTGCTGTTCTGGTAAGGAAGAGGGTTGAACTGGAGGTAGGACGTTGGAGTGGTGGTCAGAGTTTGCTCGGCTCGTTTGCTTCGTATGCTTCGTTCGTTCACGGCTTACAGCTTGGTCCTTGGTCAGCGTCTGTCTCGTCTGTCTCGTCTGTCGTCCGTCTCATCTAAGATATTCCCGCGCCTTGTATTCTCTCACACACCTTCTTTCATTTTCATTTCATCATCGCCCTCATCATCGCCACCGCGGTTGCACAAATTATTTTATATTTTCCTTTACGACTCGAGGATTCTTGTTAGGGTTTCCTGACCACTCCGTCCTATTGATAGCGTCCCGAGCCATCCACCGCGGTCGCCACTCACCGCCTCCACTAGTTGCCCTTAAACCCTCCCAGCGCTTACGCTTGGTCACATGCGTTGACTTAGAGTATTCCTATCATATGATGGCGACTATATTGGTCACATCGACGCCCCAACAAGTGTTTGCTGTCGGCAAGTAGCTTGCAAAACTAGATCCTCGACGGCCGGGTCGTCACGCCGTAAAGAGCCAGAATGATGTGTTCAGTTTAATTAGAGACTTTTTTGACGCGTCAACGTTGGTGATACACGACACGGTCAGCGTCAAGCCCTCGACCAGTTCACTTCAGGTCCTTTTAGGTGTCATCATCCACAGATACATACTTTGGAGATGTCCTACCGTCGTCCAGATTATATTGCTGGAATGCCCTTGCAAATCTATCTTGTCAGAGTCTCTTGATGAACACATGTCGCCATCCGAGCGGAACAAGCGATGACCATTTCCATGTTTTTCATCGACTTACTGTAAACATGGGCCATGCAAATCCAAGAACACGGCTTTTAACACACGTCGTCATCGTTTGCTAATCGCAAAATGCCAAATAAAAAGGTATTTTAAAATGCATGCTGGTCTCCTCGTCAACTCGAATATTAGGAGGATATTGCAATTCTTGAGCCCGTGCCCTCGACAACGATGCCGAGCACCAAACGTAGATGCCGAGGGCCCGCTGTCAAAGACACCTGAGACAGGCAAAGACAACAAGCCTGTCCACCAAAAGGTCTACAATCGTATCGCTTCTCTAGACAACGCGACCGCGGCGAACAAGAACCGTCCGGTCGCACAGTTGCAAAACGCTCTCAAGAGCATCAATACACCAGATAACGTGGACCCAGGAGCTTGTGTCGTGTACTGGATGCGGATGGAAGACTTGCACAGTACGTCCTCTTCCATTGATATTTTCTCCTTTTAATCTTCGTCACAAAGTCAGCGACAACCGCGTTATCTCTCAAGCTTCCAAATCCGCCAAGTCTAACAATATCCCTTTCATTGTGCTCTTTGTGTTCAGTCCTCAGGACTACAAAGCCCACGGCAGAGGAGCGAAACGAATTGACTTCACACTCCGCAATCTGTTACTCATCCAAAAGCAACTAGACAAGCTCGAAGTCCCTCTTTTTACATTGTCTCATTCACCTAGACGCACTTTGCCCCAGAAATCCTTGAATTGCTCGAATAGTGGGACGCAAAACATCTATTTGCCAACTCTGGTTCGTTCGGTTCTCAAGCTCAATTTTTGACGACACACGTTAACGTTTGATATTAGAATACGAGGTCGATGAAGCACGACGTGATCTCCAAGTTCTCCAGCTTGCAAAGGAAAAGCACATTTACTGCCACTTCTCTGCAAGTGCCTGCTGAGCGCAATGCTTTATACACGCAACAAGGGAAGCCGTTCGCTGTGAGTTCCCTTTCGGTGTATATTCAAGGCGCGAATCAGTCGCACCCATTTATTCACTTACCAATCATAGGGGTACTCGCGAAGGATGCGCGCTGCAAAAGCTTACATCGACCAACACCCAGAAATTCTGGCGGAAGCAACTCCAGTTGAGTCAAATCCCTCCAAGACTCGCAATGACTCTAAATTTTCCAAGCTTTTTGCGCCTCACCATGAAATCCCTACTTTGTTCCAGGTTTCAAACTCAGCTCAGAGGATCGTGACGTGATAACGGAGCTCTTCCCGGTTGGTACCGAAGCAGTACGCAAATTCCTCCATTCGTTCATCCATACCCAAAACGCGAAAGTTGCAGATGGACGTACCTCCTTTGAACTCAGGAGCTAAGGAAAGTGAAACGACCGGAAATAACGGCCGCTCGAAACTTGGAAAATACCATCAAGAGCGATAGGTACTCCACCAGCAGGCTCAGTCCGTACCTCGCTGCCGGAGTGATTAGCGCCAGGGAAGTGGTGAGGGAGACCATGAAGGTCACAAATAGCAAGAAGATAGTGATGGAAGAAATGGTGGTGTTGACGTTTGGGTACAGGAGATTGGTAACTTTCCCAAGTCAGATGCAGTCTCGATTTAGGTATGCTGACCATTGGAACGAATAGGATGGAGGGATTTATATACGCATGTCCTCGCCGCGTTTCTGAGTGTCTCGATGGGTCGACCTTTCCAAGAAAAGTTTCAAAGCGTGAAATGGGAGAACAACGAGGCTGCTTTCGAAGCATGGAAAGAGGGCAAAACCGGCTACCCGGTTGTCGATACTGTAAGTGGCCGAACTCTCCAAGGGTAGCCCATCTAATGAGGCAGGACTCATGAGCACCACTAGGCAATGAGGCAGCTTAAGCGCCACGGTAGGCGCAGCCCATGCCGCAATTTTGGACAGAATAGGGTGCTGACAACATGTTGCGCTCGTAGGCTGGATCCATGACCGCACTCGGATGCCATGTTCCTCGTCATAGATCTGATGATCGATTGGCGTTTAGGGGAGCAGGTCAGCTGTCGTCCACCATGTCGTTCTTGTGCTGGAGGTGTCGAATGTTGCTCTAATCGATGTAATTACAGCACTTCCACCAATATTTGCTTGATGCAGACCTGGCATCTAATAATGGTGGTGGCAGTGGTGTGCCAGTACAGGTAAGTCGGCCCCCTCCGTCCACCTATTTTATAACGTTGTCCACCATACAGGAGTCGACCCACAGCCTTACTTCCGCATCTTCAATCCGGCGCTCCAGAGTGTAAAGGTAATTTGAATGCGTAATCGAAGGGTGGTTTAGGTTTCCCTTTCGTCAGCTGATGTCCTCTTTTTTAACATGTGACCGCGTGGTTGCCAACGACCTCCAGACTGATCCGGACGGTGACTATATCCGATGTTTTATCCCTGAAGTGAAGGATCTGCGTGGCAAAGGTACGTCCCTTCTGGGTTTGGTATCAACCACAGCGATAACAGAAATTGCAAAGCTGTCCTCGAGCCACACAAACACATCAGTGAGGGAGAGTTGGCTAAACTTGGATACCCAAAACCTATAGTGGATCACTTCAAGGCGAGGGGTCGGGCTCTCAGGCGCTACAAAAAACCCGGAAGAGGAGTAGAAGGTCACATGACCGCTAGATTTCCCTGACACCCGAATACATTTACGCTCATTGCTGTTTGGTGCGTGCCATGTAAGCCTTCCAACCCTCTTCACGATATCTCTGCGCCTGCCTCTTCGTCGCTTCGATGTCGTCGCCCTTCCCATAAATCCCACGACCGACGATTATGATATCGGACCCTGAATCGAAGACGGCCTCGTGCGGTGTCCGATATTGTTGGCCAAGGCTATCGCCCTTGACGTCCAGCCCGACTCCTGGTGTAAGAACCAGCCAGTCCTCCGGGTCGGAACTCAAGGAACATTCTAACGTCAGTTCTCCTCTATCCGTGGTCTTTGTCAAGGGTCGCGGAAGAGGGGCTGGAAACCTCTCCTCAACCCGGCTCATCGCGATGAAACCGACCACGAAATCTTTGTTCGCTCGGGCCATCTCGAGAGTCGCAGAAGTATATTCTCCTGTTGCGAGATTCCCTACCGAGGACATTTCCGCTAAGAGGAGAAGACCACGACCGATAGGAAGGCCTATGGATTTGAGACCAGCAACGACCCCAGGGCCGGGAACTGCGTGCGCGTTTGTAAGGTGTGCCCAAGATGAGATTCTGTGGACACCACGAGAGTACTGAAGGGTTACGGTATTGCCTGAAATTTTGAGTTAACGAAACAATGGAGCAACTTCTGTGTCGATAAAACACACCTATATCGGCGAATTTACGATCCTCAAAGATGAGGAAATCGTGCTTCTCACTCAAAGTTTGGAGTTGGATGATAAGATCAGAGTCAAAGTCTTCCACGATGTCAATATGCGTCTAATAAGCGTTGTCGTTAGATGGTAATTTATGGTATCCTTGTCAAATCCTACCTTTAGCAGACAGAGTTGTGGCCCAACCGTGTCAACAATGCGCAAGAGATCTGCCTTTTTCGTAACATCGATGCTGAGGCACAGGTTCGACTGCTTCCGCTCCATCGTTTCTAACAGTCTCTTGGCAGCAGGATTTGTGTGAGCTCGCGCACGCTCAGAATAGGATATTTGGGGGACTTTTGTCATGTTTATTTTTTACAGGGTATCGAGGGAGGGTGAAGAGAAAATTTCCTTTCCATATGAAAGGCCGAAGCATCGATATACATTCAAATTGATCACCGCATCATTCTTCGATGCTCCAATCCACGGTTCTACCCGCCCAAAAGGGAACAACAGCTTGGTCTCCCAACGATAATTCCTGATTGACGGTGCTGCCAACGCGAACCAATTTTAC
>WNFL01414704.1_pt4 | contig 14349 bp, 12 predicted proteins | sample 5400361 | NCBI WGS metagenome assembly WNFL01 (sample SAMN13153351, study PRJNA577476) | soil metagenome | isolation source: 40 cm soil on Douglas fir-dominated hillslope | place: USA:California | collected 2013-09-17
TTCAGCGCTTTGCTTTGATAGCCCGCCCAGCGCCCGAAGAACTCGCCCTCCGAGCCGGTCGCCTTCAGCGTCTCGACCATCTTCAGGCCGTTCATCGCCGTCCCCATCAGCTTTCCCTGGTCCTGCATGAGACGGCGCGCCGCGTCGACGCGGGTGCGCGAGGCGAGCTTCACGGCCACGATGTTGAGGAGCGCGATGCCGATGACGACGAGCGTCAGCACCGCGTCGTAGAGAAACATCAGGACCGCGTAGAAGATGACGAGGATGCAGTCGAGGCTCGTCGTGGCGAGCTTCCCGGACACGACGTTCGCGACCTTGTCGTTGATCAGGACGCGGCCGCCGATCTCGCCCGCGAACCTCTGTCCGAAGTACGCGACGGGGAGCCTCAGGATGTGGTTGAAGAACTGGCTCGCCGTCTTGAGCGCGAGCTTCGTCTCCAGGCGCAGCAAGTAGTACTGCTGGAGCCACGTCAGGATCATCCTCACGACCGCGGTCGCCGCCATGCCGACGAGGAGCGGGCGCAGGAGCGACTCGCGGTGCGCGACGAGGTACTCGTCGATGAAGACGCGCGAGAACGTCGGCACGACGAGGCCGGGGATGACGAGCGCGACCCCGCAGAGGAGAACGAAGAGGAGCGCGTTCTCCGAGCCCTGGAGGCGCCGGCGAAGCGCCGACGCCATGCTCGGCTTCTGCCCCGTCTTCTTGAACTCGGGTCCCGGCTCGAACGTCAGGACGATGCCCGAGTACGAGGCGTCGAGCTCCTCGGGCGTGATCTTGCGCGGCCCCTGCGCCGGGTCGGAGAGGTAGACCTCCTGCCCGTTCTTCTTGAACCCCTCCAGGACCAGGAAGTGGTTCAGGTTCCAGAAGATGATGCAGGGATACTTCTGGGAGTAGAGGTCCTCGAGCTCGTACTTGAAGCCCTTCGCTGTGAGGCCGTACTTGCGCGCGGCCTTGATGACGTTGTTCGCCTTCGAGCCGTCGCGCGAGACGCCGCACTCCACGCGTAGCTCCTCGAGCGGCACGATCTTCCCGTAGTACTGGAGGACGATCGAGAGCGCCGCGGCGCCGCACTCGACCGCCTCCATCTGGAGCACCGTCGGGCACTGCGCGCGCTTGTTCGGCGGCTTCGCCTTCGGCTTCGGCTTCTCGGCTTCTTCGGGGACGACGGGTACGGGATTCGCGGCCACCGGAGTCCCCGATCAGGCGCCGAGCGTCTTCTTCACGATCGGCAGCACGTACGAGATCGGCGTCTTGTTCTCGACGACGACGGAGCCTTTCGTGAGGGTGCCGCTGAAGACGGGGGACGGCGGCCCCTTCGACGAGGACCACTTGAAGCCGCTCGGCGTCGACTTGTCGGGGATCGGGGACGCGATCACCTCGATCGGCGCGCCCGCCTTCATCATCTGCTCGACGAGCCGGTCGTTCCTGACGACGCGGCGGAGCCCCTCCGGCGTCACGGGGAAGTCCGACACCGACTTCACCTTCCCGAGCATGAAGCCGTACTCCTCCGCCTTCACCGTCGACGGCGAGATGCGCACGTCCATGCCGGGGCGCACCTTCTTCCCCTCGGCGGCGGGGACGTAGAGGACGGTCTCCATCGGCGCGTCGAGGGACTCGAGCGTCATCAGGCGCCCGCCGGACGGGATCATCGAGCCCTGGCCCGCGGTCAGCTCGAGGACACGGCCGGCGAACGGGCTCGTCACCTCGGTCGTCGTCGCGATCCGGCCGGTCGCCTCCTTGGACATGTTCGCGAGGCGCGTCTCCATCTCGGTGATCTGGCGCTGCACCTCGCGCACCTGGTTCGTCGAGCCCGAGACGCTCATCTCGTTCTGCGCGATGAGCTGCTCGGTGGAGGCGATCTGCTCCTTCGTGCGGAAGAGCGTGGCCGACGTGAGGATTCCCCGGTTGACCAGCTTCTGCTGGGTGGCGGCCTTCTCCTTCAGCTCCGCGAGCTGCGCGCGGTACTTCGAGACGATCGAGCTGCCGCTCGCGCCCATGCGGCCCGTCTGCGCCTGCAGGTCCGCGAGCTGCGCCTTCGAGTTCGCGATCTTCAGCTCGAGCTCCTGCTTCGACGTCGCGATCTTCGTCTCCAGCTCCGGCTGGTCGATCTTCGCGACGACCTGGCCTTCCTTGACGACGTCTCCCGCCTTGACATACAGATTCGTGATACGTCCCGAGGTCTGGGAGGTCACGTCGAGGACCGCCGCGCCCCGTATCAGGAGCCCGTCCCCGTCCACCTTGATGCCGATCTGCCCGACGACGCTCCAGATGACGACGAAGACGAGGAGGATGGAGACGCCGGTCAGCGCGACCCACCCCTTCGGGGACGTCACCTGCATCATGATTACGGAAGAGTTCGCCCGCCATGGTCGTCTCCCCGCGCCGCGAAGGGGGCCGGCGCGTCTGAAGTCAGGAGGTGGATTTTCCCGCCGTCACGGGCGGCCTGTGAAGGAGAAACCGGTCGCGGCGGGCGTGCCGAAGCTCACGTCGCCGCTCGAAATCGTGTAGGGAAGGAGCGTCCCCGTCTCGAACCTGAGGCGCGCGATCCTCTGCGCCAGGATCTGACGCGCGCCGACGAGGTCGACGAGGGCGTTCGTGAGGCTCCGCTCCGTCACGATCGTGTCGACGAGCGAGAGCTCGCCGGCACGGTAGCGCTCCTGCGAGGTCTGGATGACCTCCTCCTGGTGCCGGCTCGAGGTCTGGCGCGCCGCGACCTCGGCTGCGGCGCCCTTCACCGACCCCGCCAGCTCGTACGCGCGGCTCCTCACCACGCGCTCGGTGTTCCGGGTGGAGATGTCGGCGGAGTCGAGCGTCGCCTGCGCCTGCACGAGGCGCCCGCGCGCGATGTCGTTCCCGATCGGGAGCTGGAAGTGGACGCTGAGGAAGATGCTCGGGCCGGTGAAGTGGTTGAAGTACGCCTTCCAGTACTGCTCCGGGTAGAACGTCGTCGTCGCCCGGAACCGCGGGTCCTCGTAGACACCCGCCCAGCCGACCTGGAGCGACAGGTCGATCTGGGGCTTCAGGTCCCAGCGCGCGGCGCGCACGAGGACGTCGGCGGCGTCGCGCTTCCGCGCCTCGGCCTTCACGTCCGCGCGGTTCTCGACCGCGAGGTCGCCGAGGCTGCCGACGAGCTTCATGTCGAGGCGCGACGCGTCTTCCGCGGTCGGGAGAGGGTCCGCGGCGAGCGGGGCGTCCCCGATGTCCAGGACCTTGAGGCCGATCGCGCGCGCGAGCTCGACGCGCGCGGACGCCACGTTCTCCCGCGCCTGCGCCGCCGCGGCCTCCGCGTCGAGCGTCCGTGCCTGGATGCGGCTCCGCTCCACGCGCGGGATCTCGTCGGCCTCGATCAGCGCGTCGCTGATCTCGCCGACGCGGCGCTGCGAGGCGGTGGAGCGCTCGAAGAGCGAGAGGACCTCCTGCGTGCCCGCGAGGTTCCAGTACGCGGTCGCGGTCGCGAAGAGCGCCTCCGAGGCGGTCTGGACGTACGTCGCGAGCGCGGCGTCGTAGTTGAGGCGGGCCGACCGTTCTTGGGCGGTCACGGAGAGAACGCCGCCGCTCTTCGCGAGCGGCATGTCGAGCGAGAGGCCGGCGATGCCGCGGTAGAGCGTCGGGACGCCCTTGCCGCCGAAGGCGGGGTTCTCCGACTTGCCGATGAAGTTGCTCCGGATCCCCTGGAGCTGGAGGACGGGCCCGACGACGGCGCCGTTCCTGAGCGGCAGCTCGTAGCGGAGGTCGAGGCCGAGAGTGTCGCTCTCGTTCGACTCCGCGATCGCGCCGAGCGCGACGAGCTGCCTCGAGAGCGCGGGCAGGAAGACGCGCCGGATCAGCGCGACGACCTGCGCCTGCCGCCTCCGGTTCTGCTCGTTGATCGTGGCCTGGAGGCGCGAGAGAGCGTCGTTCGCCGGCGGCTCCGGGCGCGCCTCGTCGTTCAGGAGGAGCTCGAACTCGCGCGAGTTCGTCTGCTCCACGCTGTCGGAGCAGATCGAGGAGCCATTGATGTAGTACTGGTGCCCCTTGCAGTCGGGCGACGGGCGCCCGTTCGGGTCGCGCAGGCTCGAGGAGATGTCGGTCGCGATCGAGGAGAGGTTCGTGATCGACTCGCGGAGGAACGTACGCTGCGCGATCTGGGGCGCGAGGCCTCGTTCCGTCAGCTTCTCGACGCGGCGCTCGAACGAGGGCGCGAGGACGACGAGGCTGTCGAAGCGGCCCGAGGCCTGCCGCCAGATGCCGCGCCGCGCCTCGGCGTCCTGCCGCGCGAGGGCAACCTGGGGCGAGCTCTCGAGCGTCATCTCGAGCGCCTGGGCGAGCGTGATCCTTTCCTTCGGCTGGGCCGCGGCGCCCGCGGCGAGGATCAGGAAGCCCGCGCCGAGCGCGAGCCGCACCGGCGTCTTCACCCTCACCTCGCTCTCGCGGGGAGCGTCACGAGGTCTTCGGAGCGCACCGATCCCCTTCCCTCGTTCGTCGACGAGACGAGCGTCCCCGTCTCGAACCTCAGCCGGGTGAGGAGCGTCGCCCACTGAGCCTTCGCCTGCGTGAACGTGAAGCGCGCGCTCGTCTGGAGGTCCTGCGTCACGATCGAGTCGAGGAGCGACGTCTGCCCGCTCCGGAACATCTCGTTCTGCGATTCGATCGTCTCGCCGTAGAGGCGCACGGACTCGCCGATCCTCCCGATCTGGTCGGCCGTCGCGCGGAGCGAGTAGATCACCTGCACGATCGAGGCGTCGATGTTCCGCTCCAGGTCCGCGGCCGCGATCGACCTCTGCGCGAGGTCGGCGGAGGTCTGGAGGACGAGGCCCCGCGCCGTGTTGTTGCCGATCGGCTTCTCGAAGTTGAGGCCGACCTGGAAGCTCGGGGCCGCCCAGCCGTTCGACGTCTTCGCGAGGCTCGTCTCGGCCTGCGTGTTCGCGGAGATCTGCCCGGTGAAGTCGAGGCGCGGGCGGAGCTCGGTGATCGCCTCGCGCGCCAGGACGCCGCCCGACTCCACGAGCCGGAGCGCGGCGAGGCGGTCGTAGCGCTTCTCGTGCGCGAGGGCGATCAGGTCGGCGGGGGAGAGCGCCGCGAGCGAGCCGCCGGCCGGGACGCCGGGGAACGGATCGGCCGCGAGCGGGGCGTTCGGCTCGTCGAGGACGGAGAGCCCCATCGCGCGCGCGAGAGTCACGCGCGCCTCGTGGACCTGCCGCTCGGCCGACATGACGAGCGCCTCGTCGTTCGCCTGGCTCGCGAGCTCGCGCGGCAGCTCGGCCCGCGGGATCTCGTCGCCCTCGATCAGCCCCTTCGTCACCTCCACCCGCCGGGTGTGGAGGCCGGTCGAGAAGCGCGAGGTCTCGAGGAACTCCTGCGCCGCGACGAGGTTCCAGTACGCGATCTCCGTGTTGAAGACGGCGGTCGAGACCGCGTGCTCGAGGGTGAGCCGGCTCGCCTCCCAGTCGATGTTCGCGGAGCGCTCGAACGCGCCGGTCGCGTCGATGCCGCGCCCGCGCAAGAGCTTGGCGTCGAGCGAGAAGCCGATCTCGTAGTGGTAGAGGTCCTCGACGCCGGTGCCGCCCAGATCCGCGCTCTTGTCCTTCCCCTTGTAGCGGTCCCGCTCCCAGCCGCCTTTCCCGAAGAGCCCGAACGTCAGCCCCTCGCGCGTCGGGACGAGGAGCTGGAGGTCGAGCGCGACGGTCTGCTGGATCTCCGTCTCCGGCACGGCGCCCAGGTTCTGCCGCGCGACCGTGAGCTCGTTCTGGTTGTCGCGGTTGTGCGCCAGCTCCTGCTGGTTCTCGATCAGGCTCCCCTGGATGAGCGAGTTCCGCTCCGTCACGAGGAGCTCGCGCTTGAACGGGTTCGTCTCCGCCCCGATCTGCGTGTTGAGCTGGTTCACCTGGAGCTGGAGCGATACGAGCTGTGCGGCGCGCTCGCCGCTGATGAAGCCCGCGGTCGAGACCTGGTACGTGGTCGGGCTCTGGAAGAGGGGCGTCAGCTCGGTGACCGACCGCTGGAGGTCCGGCTCGGCCTGGTTCGCGGCGTTCGTGGCGTTCGCGAGGTCCTTCTCGATGTCGGTCCGCTTCTTGTTCTCGGCGTTGAGCTGCGAGAGGAGGAGGTGCTGCTGCGTGAAGTTCCACGACGCGTTGCCGGTCAGGAGCGGGTCGAACTGCCCGGTCTGGATCTGCGCGGCGCCCCGCTGGCCCAGGCTGCTCTGCTCCGAGAGCTTGATCGCCGGGTCGTTCTGGAGCGTGATCCTCACCGCCTCGAGGAGCGTGATGCGATTGCCCGGGAACGTGAGCGCCTGCGGCTGCCAGACGGGCACAGGGGTCGGCACCGGGCGCTTCTCGGCAGCGGAGAGCGGCAGCGAGAAGCTCGCGAGCGCGAGCGAGAGGAAGAGACGACAGGCGGAGCGATCTCTCATGAACCCTCCGAAGCGGCGTCGGGCGTGCCGCCGATCATTTCCCGTGAAGTGCGGGGAAGCTTGCTCCCGGCTCCGGGGGGAGTCAAGGTTAGGAGCCTCCTCGGAGACCTCAGAGCACCTTCTTCGACCCCTTCGTCTCGCCGGAGAAGGTCGCGAACGGCGCGCACCAGCGTGTCAGGAATCCCGACATTCCCTCGTGCTGGATCGGGACCGTGAACGTCAGCTCGCTGAAGCTCTCGGCCGCGCGGCGCGCCGACTCCGTGTACGCGGGGACGATCTTCCCGCGCCTCCCGAGGTCGCGCCGGATGAAGCTGCACGTGAAGCGGACGACGCGGTCCGTGATCGCGTGGTTGATGACCCAGCCGACGACCTCGCCGTCCTTCCGGACGCCGATGCTCGAGACCGGCTCGAAGCCGGTCTCGTCGAACTTCCACGGCTCGAGGTCGGGCTTGATCCAGCCCGTAGCCTTCTGGCTCGCGACGAGGCGTTCGCGCTCCTCCTTCGTCAGCTCGGTCCAGGGGAAGATCTCGTACTCCGGCCCGAGCGCATACCGCCCGTACCAGTCGGCGCGCTTCACGTCCTCGAGGCGCATCCTCACCGTCAGCATCCGACGCGTGGGCGGCGGCCAGCCGCACTTCGCGAGGATCCGCTCGACGGCGGCCTCCGAACCCTGCCCGGTCATGTAGACGGCGTCCACGCTCGCGGCGCCGTCCTTTGCGAGCTCCTCGGAGATCCGCGTCAGGAGCGCCGTCCCGACCCCGCGCCCGCGGGCCGCCGGCGCGACGAAGAGCGAGAGGATCTCCGCGGTCCGCGGCTCGCCGCCCTTCTCCTCGGCGAGCGCGAGGCCGAGCGGCTCGCGCCCCTCGAACGCGCCGACCGCGACGGGCGTGATCGGATTCTGCGGTCCCATGTCGAGCTGCCGCGGCGCGCGCTCGAGCGACAGGAGATGCCGGTACGCGGGAAAGGTCATGCCCGAAAGGGACGGCGCGGCCTCGGGCCCGAGACGCTCGATTCTCATGTCGTGCTCCTCCCCGGAGGCTCGAAGACGAGGACGGACGGGAACGCGCCGGGGCGCGCGAGGCGGAGGAGCTGGTACCCGATTCCCGCGAGGCCGCGGAAGAGTCCCGGCTGGAAGCACGAGCTCTCCGCCTCGGAGACGCGGAAGCGGAAGCCGCCGGCGAGGTCGGCGCGTCGGACCATCGCCGCGGCTCGCTCGTGCGCGCGGGTGACGAGGTCCGGTTCTCCGAGCCTCTCGCCCGCGAAGAGCAGCGTCTCGACGAGGCCCGCGTTCCCGCAGCAGAGGTGGTCGAGCGGCAGGAGGCCCGCGCGGCGCGTCGTCTCGACCGCGCGCGCGGCGTCCTCGCGCATCCCGGCGTCGAGGAGCTCGTCGGGGAGCGCGAGGCGCGCGAGCGCGATGCCGGGCGCGCCGTTGCACCAGGCGAGCATGAAGCCGCGGCGCTCGCCGTCCTCATCCGCGACGACGACCGGCCAGTTGCCGTTCGCCGGGTCGTAGAGGCTGCGCTCGAAGCGCCCCGCCGCCGCGACCACGGGCGGCAGCTCGTCCCGAGCCCGGCGAGAGGCGGCCCGCCCGCGGACGGCCAGCCGGCGCGGCCGTCCCCGAGGTCGCGCGCGGATTTGATCAGGTGGTCTCCGCACGCGAGAGCCGCGGCGAGGACGTCGCGGTCCGCGGTCCTTTCGTGGAGAGCGAGGAGGCCGAGGATCGCGCCCGCGGCCCCGCCCTCGACGTCGAGGAAGCGGTCCGCCGCGACGCGCGCCGGCGTCACGTGCGCGGCCGCGCGCCGCGCGAGGTCGACAGTCATCCGCTCCTGGCCGAGGAGCGTGCCGACGGCGATGAGCCCCCAGACGAGAGACCCGAGGCCGTTGCCCGCGCCGAGCCCTTCGTTCGCGAGGAGGCGCGCCGCGTCCGGCGAGCGGAGTGTCGAGGCGAGGGGCCGGCAGGCGGCGAGCGCCGCGAGGCGGAAGTCGTCGCGCCCGCTCTCCTTCGAGAGCGCGGCGAGGAAGAGCGCGATGCCCAGGGCGCCGTCGTAGACGTACGACGAGACGCCTCGGTCGGCGCGCGAGGCGCCCTGGAGGTGGCTCGGCGCCATCCACGTGAGAGAGCCCTCCTCGCCGGCGATCGCCGCCGCGAGGAGCTCGTCGCCGATCGCCTCCGCGCGGCGGAGGAGCTCCTCCTCGTCGAGCCGGGGAGACGCCGGCATCGGCCCCTCGCTCGCGGGAGCATCCCAGGCGGGCTCCGTGCCGCTCGGGAGGAGGACGGCGCGGAGCAGACGCATCTGCTCGGCGAGGTCGTCCTCACCCATCCTCGCGAGCCGCTCGCGGAGCGCGTCCATGCCGGACGCCACGACGACGCCATCGAGGCGCTCGCCGCCCTTCGAGAAGAGAGCGCCCGCGCCGATCGGGATGCGGAAGACAGGCACATCGAGACGCTCGAGCGCGGCGCGCTCCTCGGCGACGAGCGGGAACAGGGGCGGCCTTTCGCGGGACGCGCCGAAGACCCGCGTGAGCGAGTCGATCGCGAAGCTCTTCGAGAGCCCCTCTCCAAGATGCCGCGGCGCACAGAGCAGCGCGAGGAGGCGCGCGTACTGGTCCGTCGGCCGAAGGACGACGCGCGTCTCGTCGTGCGCGTAGTCGGCCAGCGGGCCGCCCGGCGCCAGGAGCTCGTCCTTCCGCGCGGCGATCGCCTGGTAGGCCGCGGCGAACCCCGCCGCGACGTCGTCCGGCAGCTCGTCCGCACGGAGCCGCCGGCCGTCCAGCACCGGCAGGTTCGGCATCGGCGCCGCCGCGGTGGGCTCGAGAGTCATCGTCATCGCGTCACCGTTCGCGCCGCGGAAGACCCGCGCCATCGCCGACGACGGGTGCGCGCCCGTGCCGCGCATCCCGCCCACCTCGACGAGGCGGCCGTCGGGCATCGCGGCCTCCGACGTGAGGAGGCCCGTCGCCACGAAGGAACGGCGGAGCCGCTCGCCCGCTGCCGCGAGCGCGTTCCTCGCGCCGGGCGCTCCGAGCGCGAGCTCGGGCTGGAGGATCGCCTCGGCGTCGATGACGACGGGCCCCGCGGCCGTCGCGAGCACGTTGTCCATCTGGAGATCGCGGGCGCCGAGCGCCCACGCGGCCGCGAGGAGCGCGCCCCCCTTGCGGAAGTGCAGCGATGCGTCTTCGCGCGACCCGAGCGGTGCAGCCGAGACGTGCTCGATCCAGCCGTAACCGGGGCGCGAGAGGACGCGGAGAGCGGCCGGCGGGTCGCGGACGTCGCGTCCGAGCCAGGAGAGGAAATCGCTCCACGCCGCCTCGAGCGCGACGGTGCGCGGCTTGTAGACGACGCGCGCATTCGACTCGAACGCGAGGACCGCGACGCTGCGGCCTCCCTCGTGGCGGTCGGAGAGCGCGGGCGAGAGGCCGACGGCGAGCCCGGCCGCGCCGAATGCTTCCGCGAGAGCGGCGGAGTCGGCCGCGAGGCGCCCCGCGAGCTCGGCGTTCGCCGCGGCCCAGTCGAGCGCGAGCGTCGCCGCGGCTCGCGCCAGCACGGAGAGCTCGAGGAAGAGCGGCACGAGGCCGCCGCCCAGCAATCCTCCGACGAAGGCGCGGTACAGGCGCCGCCGCGGCGGCACGGTCGGGATCGGCGCGCCTCCCGCGGCTTCGCGATGGAGGTCGAAGAGCTGGAAGAGCGCGCTCTCGCCGAGCGCCCCGAGCTCCGCGAGGAGCGCCTCGTCCATCGAGCGCCGCGCGCTCGCGGAGAATCGCTTCAGGGGATCGCCGGCCTGGAGCTCGAGCCGCGCGTGTGCCGCGCGGAGGAACGGCACCCAGACCTCGGCGAAGCGCGGGAGCGCCGCGGGCGGGAAGCCGGCGAGCTCGTCGAGCGCGGCGCCGCTCGCGACCGCGTCCGCGACGTCCGGCGCGTGTGAATCGGCTTCCACGAGGAGGTCGGTCCAGGCCGGGAGAGCGGCGTCGTCGGGGCGACGCGATCCGAGCGCCGCAACCACGTCTTCCTCCGTCAGGCCGTCCCACGAGAGGCGTCTCTGGAACGTGGCGGCGTCGGCGCCGAGAGCGCGCCTCCAGGCGTCGCGCAGCACCGTAGCGCGCACGAGGTCGACGCCCCCGGCGCCGCGCGGTCGCGCGAGCGCCTCGTCGAGCGTCTCGGAGCGCTCCGCGATGAGGCGGAGCTCGGCCGCCTCGATCACGCTCGCTCCGGGCGCTCGACGGCGTGGAACGACTCGAGCGTGCCGATCAATTCGCGCGCCGCGGTCCGCGACGCCTCGGGAACGAGCGCGACGAGCTCGCCGACGACGAAGACGCCTCCCGACGTGAGGCGCTCGAGCATCGCGACGAGGCCCGCGCGCTCGGGCACCACCAGGTCGCGTCCCGCGGCCCAGCAACGGATCACGCCGTTCTCGCGGCGGAACGCCAGCGCGCTCCGGCTCGTGAGCGTGACGGTGTCCCCGTCCCGGGGCACGGGAAGACCCGCGCGGACCGCCGGGATCTTCGGGAGGCCGGCGCGCGTCACCCACGCGCGGACGTCGCGCCGGAGCTCCTCCGCGAGGGCGTCGTCGCTCGCGAGGCGCCGGGTCCAGTCGAGGTCGGCGTCTACCGTCGCCTCGAACCCCGAGCCGTCGGGAGCGGGCAGCGGCGCGGTCTCCTTGGCGACGAGCTGACCGATCGCCTCGGCCGCCCGGGCGACGTGCCGCAGGGGATTTGCGAAATGGACGATGCCGACCGCGATCGTCAGCCCGGGCGCGCCGGTCGACTCGCCCGCATGCCACCACTCCGCGGGCCAGTAGAGGACGTCTCCCGCCTCCGCCTCGACGACGACGGCGCGCTCGCGATGCCGTGTCCAGTCGACGTCGGGGAGGCGCGACGGCGCGAGGCCCGCGTCCGCCGCGAGGCCCGCCTCGGCGGCGAAGGCGTCGAAGGGCCAGAGCAGGTACCGCCGCGTGCCGGAGATGACGAACGTGATCACGTCCTGCGCGTCCTTGTGGAGCCCGAAGAAGCTCCGCGCGTGGTTCATGAAGAAGAGGTCCGGCACCGCCCCGCCGCGCGCGAACCCCGTCTTCCGATAGAGGCGGTCGAGGAACGAGAGGAGCCGCCTGAAGACGGGGCCGCTCCAGGCCTGGGGGTTCGAGAGGTTGAAGCCCCACTCGCGCTCGCCGTGCTCGGCGGCGAGGCGCGAGAGCCATGCTTCGAACGTCGGGTCCTCTGCGCGCGGGACGTAGCGCGCGGGATCCGGTGCCTGCGCGGTGCCGCGGTAGAACCGGAGCGGCACGTCGCGGGCGCCGGCGAGGACCGCCGCGCCGCAGCGCTTCCAGCCGTCCCAGACGTCTTCCTCCTCGAAGGGCGGCGCGAAAGGATGCCGTTCCACGAGCGGCTCCTTCCGCCAGACGGGGAGGATCCGCGTCCAGAACTCTTCAGGGACGTCGAGCGGTCGCCGCACGCCGCGCCACTCTAGAAGAAAAGCCACCCTCCGGCGGCCGGAGGGTGGCTCGATCGAACCGGGGGAGGAGGCTCCTAGACGAGGCTGACGGTGGCGTTGAACTCGACGCGGGTGTTCTGCCCGCCCTTCGACTCGTGGCAGTCGTAGCTGTCACCCTTGCCGCCCGCGACCATCTCGAGGGCGCTGTCGGAGAGCTCGGCGCCGGCCTGCGGGACGTACGGCACGACGACGTACATCGTGTCGGCGGTCTCCTCGATGGCCTTGACGTGGATGGAATCGGGGATCTTCGTGCCGAGCTGACCCTCGAGGACCGCCTTGGGGTTCTTCAGGAGCGCCTTGCGGTAGCTCGGGGTGCTCTTCGCGAACTTCGAGAGGAGGTCCTGGATCTCGCCGCGGGAGAGGGAAACGTCCGACATGTTCATTCTCCTTTCGTGTTGGGAACCGGGTTCAGACGAGGCTGACGGTGGCGTTGAACTCGACGCGGGTGTTCTGGCCGCCCTTGGCCTCGTGGCAGTCGTAGCTGTCACCCTTGCCGCCGGCGACCATCTCGAGGGCGCTGTCGGTGAGCTCGGCCCCGGCCTGCGGGACGTAGGGAACGATGACGTACATCGTGTCCGCGCTCTCCTCGATCGCCTTGACGTGGATCGAGTCGGGGATCTTCGTACCGAGCTGCCCCTCGAGAACCGCCTTGGGGTTCTTCAGGAGCGCCGCGCGATAGCTCGGCGTGTTGCGAGAGAACTTGGAGAGGAGATCCTGGATTTCGCCGCGTGTGAGAGACGTGTCGCCCATGTTCGTGTCCTCCTTCTTTCTGCTGTTCGCCGTCCGGCGTAGGCGGAGCGGCGTAGCGCACGAGCTGTGCCATGCGGAAAGCCGTGCGGCGCGGCACCGAACGCGTGCTTGTCGTGACCCGACTCACGCCGCGCATGGAGCCGGGGCTCCATTCGATGGAGGCCTGCCTCCATGACCAGGCGGCATGAGCTCGAGAAACCCGTCGGTCAGTAGGTCCAGTCGAGGGCTTCCTGAGGCTCGCGCATCAGGCGCGCGCGGATGTCCTCGAGGTCCACCGACGCGAGCGCGCGCCGGTACGCGTGCGTGCCGACGACGAGCGGCGGATCCTCGCGGAGGCGCGCCGCGATGCGCGAGAGGAGCGCGTCGGCGTTCGCGCGCTGGAGCGCATAGAACTGGAGGAAGCCCTCGCGGTACGCGCGCGAGACGTCGTGCTCCGGCGGCAGGTCGTAGAAGGAGCGCCGCGCGCGGCTCGAAGCGCGCTGCGAGAGGACCCTCTTCTTCACGCGCGCGGCCAGCTCTGCGGGCGCCATCGCGTCGAACGTCTCCGGGCGGCACGGCTCCGCGAGGCCTTCGGTGTCGATCGCGAGGTTGAAGAGGCAGTGCTCGAGGTCCACGAACGTGACGCGCGCGGAGCCCCCAACCTCGCTCGACGCCCCGTCCTGCCAGAACGCGTTGCGCGGGCGGATGTCGGCGTTCGCGAAGAGGTAGGCGAACGCGCAGTGCATCCCGAGCTGGAACGCCTGCTCGCGCGTCGGCTCGCCTTCGAACTTCTTCCCGGGCGCCTCAGTCACCGCGAGGAGGGGCTCCGCGCCCGGCACCACGGCCGCGCGGCACGCGGGGAGCCCGCACGCGTGCTGGAGCTCGTAAGCGAAGACCTCCACGTGCACCGCCTCGGGAAGAAGCGCGCGCTTCACGTAGAGCCGCTGCGGGATCCCGTCGTCGCGCGCGGCGACGACTTCGTAGACGAGGTTGTACCGGCCGAGCTCGTCGTCCGGAACGGGCGCGAGGGAGCGGGCCGTCAGGCGCTCGCCCTCGATCTCGAGGACGCTGCCGGTCGAGAGCAGCGGCGCGAAGGGCTCGCGGGACAGATCGAGGAGCCCGAGCTCCCAGGCCGCGGCGAGCGTCGCGTCCCGCCCCGGAACCCCGACGCCCGCCGTCCGCATCCCGAGCGCCGCGGGCGCCTCGACGTCGTTTCGCGCGGAGTCGCCGACGAAGAGGAGGCGCTCGGGCAGGATGCCGAGGCGCTCCGACGCGCGGCGATAGATCTCGGGCTCGGGCTTCGCGATCCCCTCGTCGCACGAGAACGCGTGCGCGTCGAAGAGGCCGGCGAGCCCGAGCGTCTCGAGGGGCGCGACGTGCGGGCTGACGAGGTTCGAGACGACTCCCGTCTTCAGGCCGCGCCGTCTCAGGAACTGGAGGAGAGGCAGCACGCCCGGGATGCGCGTGACCGACCCGACCTCGCGCGCGACCGCTTCCGCGCACCGCGCCGCCGCGTCGTCCGCGCACGGTCTCCCGAGCGCCTCCCCGACGGCGTGTACGAACGCGTCGGCGTCCGGGAACGGGCGCACGAGGAGCACGTTCCTCACGACCTCCGCCCACGCCTCGCGCGGCGCGCCGAGGACGCGCGGCACCTCGCGGTGGATCGAGCGCCTGCCGATCGCCAGGAGCGTTCCGTAGAGGTCGAACAGGACCCCTTCCAGGGGCGGGGTCACGGCTTGAGGCGCTG
>WNFL01114081.1_pt1 | contig 14348 bp, 12 predicted proteins | sample 5400361 | NCBI WGS metagenome assembly WNFL01 (sample SAMN13153351, study PRJNA577476) | soil metagenome | isolation source: 40 cm soil on Douglas fir-dominated hillslope | place: USA:California | collected 2013-09-17
AAAAGAACGCGACACCGACAGAGGCGAATTGATGATGGACCCTCAGCTAGCCGGCCGCGTCACTGACTGCGACGGCGCAGGCGATCATCTGTATCGGGACGGCACCGGCGACGATTGGATGTTGGAGCATCAGGATCTCGACCTCGACGGCGACCAGCTTCGCGAGGAATGCGGCGTGTTCGGCATCTATGGCCATCCGGACGCCGCAGCAATCACGGCGCTCGGTCTGCATGCGCTCCAGCACCGCGGCCAGGAGGCCGCCGGCATCGTCAGCTTTGACGGCCGCCGGTTCCATTCCGAGCGCCGGCTCGGCCTCGTCGGCGACACGTTCTCGCGCCGCGAGATCATCGACCGCCTGCCGGGCAGCATAGCGATCGGCCACGTGCGCTACTCGACCACCGGCGGAACGGTGCTGCGCAACGTCCAGCCGCTGTTCTCCGAACTCAATGCCGGCGGTTTCGCGGTCGGCCACAACGGCAACCTCACCAACGGGCTGACGCTGCGCCGCCAATTGGTGCGCGACGGCGCCATTATGCAGTCGACCACCGACACCGAGGTGATCCTGCATCTGCTGGCGCGCTCGGGCCACCGGCGCTTCATCGACCGCTTCATCGACGCGCTGCGTCAAGTCGAAGGCGCGTATTCGCTGGCGGCGTTGACTAACAAGAAGCTGATCGGCGCCCGCGATCCGCTCGGCATTCGCCCGCTGGTGATCGGCGAGCTGCGGGGCTGCCCGATCGTGACGTCGGAGACCTGCGCGCTCGATATCATCGGGGCGCGCTATGTGCGCGATGTCGAGAACGGCGAGGTGGTGGTCTTTTCCGAAGAGGGCACCCAGTCGCTGCGGCCGTTTCCGCAAATGCGGGCGCGGCCATGCATTTTCGAATACATCTATTTCGCGCGGCCGGACTCGGTGGTCGGCGGGCGCAGCGTCTACCAGATCCGCCGCCGCCTGGGCATGGAGCTTGCCGGCGAGGCGCCCGCTGCAGCCGAGGTGGTGGTGCCGGTGCCAGACTCGGGCGTGCCGGCGGCGATCGGCTATGCCCAGGCGGCCGGCATTCCCTACGAGATGGGCATCATCCGCAACCACTATGTGGGCCGCACCTTTATCGAGCCGACCCAGTCGATCCGCGAACTCGGCGTGCGCCTCAAGCACAACGCCAACCGCTCGGTCGTCGCCGGCAAGCGCATCGTGCTGATCGACGACAGCCTGGTGCGCGGCACCACGTCGGTGAAGATCGTGCGCATGATGCGCGAGGCCGGCGCTGCGGAGGTACATTTCCGCATCGCCTCGCCGCCGATCACCCATCCGGATTTCTACGGCATCGACACCCCGGAGCGGGACAAGCTGCTCGCCGCCAATCACACTGTCGCCGAGATGTGCGAGATCATCGGCGCCGACTCGCTCGCCTTCCTGTCTGTCGAAGGCATCTACCGCGCCATGGGCGAGGAGCGCCGCGATCCGCTGCGCCCGCAATTCACCGACCACTGCTTCACCGGCGACTATCCGACCCCGCTCACCGACCGCGCCGACACCGCGCCGCGACAGCTTTCGCTGTTGGCGGAGGCGAGTTGACCGCGGGCGTTTTGTCCGACCGCATCGCCCTCGTCACCGGCGCCTCGCGCGGCATTGGGGCCGCGACCGCGCTGGCGCTCAGTAAGGCCGGCGCCCATGTGGTGGCGGTGGCGCGCACGGTCGGCGGGCTCGAGGAACTCGATGACGCCATCCGCAAGGCCCGCGGCAGCGCCACGCTGGTTCCCCTCGATGTCACAGATTTCGAAGGGCTCGCCCGGCTCGCAGTCGCGCTCAATGAGCGCTACGGCCGCCTCGACATTCTGATCGGGAACGCCGGCATCGCGGGACCCTGCTCCCCACTTGACCACCTCACCCTCAAGGACTGGGACGAGGTGATGAAGGTCAACGTGACGGCGAACTGGCAGCTCATCTGCGCCATGGACGCGCTGCTGCGGCGCTCCGGCGCCGGCCGCGCCGTGTTCCTGACGTCGGGCGCGGCGCACCATATGCGCCCCTATTGGGGGCTCTATGCGACCTCCAAGGTGGCGCTCGAAGCGGTGGTGCGGACCTACGCGGCCGAAACCGAAAGAACCGCCGTGCGCGTGAATCTGGTCAATCCGGGCCCGACCCGCACCCGCATGCGCGCCCAGGTCATGCCCGGCGAGGACCCGATGACGCTGCCGCCGCCGGAAGAGGTGGCGGAAAAGATCGTCGCGCTGTGCATGCCGGGATTTTCCGAGACGGGCCGGATCTATGACTTTCCGACTCGCAAGCTGATGTCGTTCCGCGCGCCGGAGTAGTGCAGAGCCTGTAGCCGACCTGTAGCCCGGATGGAGCGAAGCGTAATCCGGGAACGGCTTATCCCGGATTACGCTCCATCCGGGCTACGAGCTCGCTGCCTTCGTGGCCCGTAGCGCCACCATAATGGCGAGCGAGAGCAGCATCGCGGCAACCAAGTGCGGCGCGCCCGGCACGCTCCACTCCTTCGCGGCATCGATCGCGAACGCGAACGTCAGGGTGAACAATCCCGGCCCGATCAGGTTGGCGACACCCATCAGGCTCGCATTGGCGCCCTGCAGCTGGCCCTGCTTGTCCGGGCCGATGCACCGGCTCATTAGGCCTTGGGCCGACGGGTTGGCGAGGCCCCACAGCGCCATCAGCGGAATGCCGAGCCAGAAAACCGGTCCGGTCGGCGCGAGGCCGAACACCGCAAAGCCAGCGGCGCCGAACCCAAGCCCGATGACGAGCGCCCTGCGCTCGCCAAATCTCTTCACCACCGGGGAGATGACGCTGCCCTGCACCACGATGGCGGCCAAGCCGACGCCCGCCATGGTGAGGCCGACGGTGCGTTCGTTCCAGCCATAGCGGTACATCATGTAAAGCACGCCGATGCTTGGCAGCGCCGCATGGGCGAGATTGCCGAGGAAGTTGACGGTCGCAAGCCCGATCAGCGCCGGCTGCGAGGTGAGGAGCGCGAGCGCGCCGACCGGATTGGCGCGCCGCCACGCGAACGGCGCACGCCGCTCGGGCGGCAGCGATTCCGGCAACACCAGGAGGCCGTAGAGCGCATTTGCCAGGCTCAGGCCCGCCGCAATCCAGAACGGCAGCCGCGGATCGACCGCGCCGGCGAGCCCGCCGAGCGCCGGGCCGAGCACGAAGCCGATCCCGAACGCGGCGCCGAGCAGGCCGAAGCGCGCGGCGCGCGCCTCGGGCGGGGTCACGTCCGCCACATACGCGTACGCCGTCGAGATGCTCGCCGCGGTGATGCCGGAGATTACGCGGCCGAGAAACAGCCAATTGAGCGACGGCGCCAGCGCCATCACGATGTAATCGAGACCGAGCCCGAAATTCGAGATCAGGATCACGGGCCGGCGGCCGAACCGGTCCGACAGCGCGCCCTGCACCGGCGAGAACACGAACTGCATCAGCGCCCACACGGTGCCGAACAGCCCGTAGATGCGCGCGCCCTCCGCCGCATCGCCGCCGACGAAATCGACGACGAGCTTCGGCAGCACCGGAATGATGATGCCGATCGCCAGCATGTCGAGCAGCACGGTGACGAACACGAAGGCGAAGGCGGCGCGCCGGGGCGCACGGGAGGCTGCCTTCTTCATTTCATCGCCCCGTCAGTCGGCCCTTGCCGGCTTTATGCCAAGCGCCAAAAGCCCTCAGCACGTTATTGAAGAAGCGGGAATTTACCAGGGAATTCCCTACTCAGAGACGCCGACTTCAAGCCGCCGCTTCCGGCTCGTCCATCCAGAGCAGCGATCCAGGGGTGGTGAGCATCTCGCCCGTCTCGAGCAGCGTTTTGAGGCCGGAGAGCACCATCGGCCAGCCGCCATAGAGCTGCGTGTTGGCATCCTCGCGCAGCTGATCGTGAATGACGACCAGCCGGCATGAATCGCCGATCGGCTCGATCTCCCAGGTCACCCGCGAGGTCCCTTCGCTCCTCACGTCGTCGTCCCACACGGCCCTGAAACTTTGAACGAGCCGGCGCGGCGGATCGACCTCCAGGTTCTCGCCCTCCGCGATCGGCTTTCCCCTGCCTGTTCCTTGATAGCGGGAGCCGGGAGTCCAGTCCGAGGTGATGATGGCCCCGAAAGTGTATTTGCGCCGCATGTCGGCGTCGGTGATCGCCTGCCACAGCCGCTCGGGCGTCGTTTTGATATAGATTTCGAACACTTTCTCCATCGTCCTGTCCTCTAATTTGTGCTTGAGCTCACCCAGCTTGGCGGCCCAAGGCGCGGTGTACTTGTCCACCCACCGGTCGTGGATGAGCTGGATCGGGACGGCGTTCAGGAAGTGCAACTTCTCGCGCCCACGCCGCCTCGTCACGACGAGGCGAGCCTCCTCGAGCACCTTGAGGTGTTTCATCACACCAAAGCGGGTCATCGGCAGCCGGCCCTCAAGCGCACTCAACGTCTGCCCGTCCTGCTTGAACAGCTCGTCGAGCAGGCTTCGGCGTGTCGAGTCTGCCAGGGCTCTGAACACATCATCCATGCGGCAGACAATAGGTGACCGTTTAGTCACATGTCAAGCCTATCCGGCGCGGCCGTCACCTTCCCTGCGGCGCCTTCCTCCCCGCATACGGATTAGCCTTCTCCCGCAGCGTCAGCCGTATCGGCACCCCCGGCAGCCCGAACGCCTCGCGCAGCGCGTTGACCAGATAGCGCTGGTAGCTGTCCGGCACGGCGTCGGCGCGGGTGCAGAACAAAACGAAGCTCGGCGGGCGGGTCTTCGGCTGGGTGATGTAGTTGAGCTTGAGCCGGCGGCCCGATACGGCGGGCGGCGGATGCGCGGCCAGCACGCCATCGAGCCAGCGGTTGAGCGCATTTGTCGGGATGCGCTTGTTCCACAGCGCGTGGATAGCCGTGACCGCCTTCATCAAGTGATCGAGCCCGGCGCCGGTGAGGCCTGAGACCGCGACCACCGGCACGCCCTTGACCTGGGCCAGCAGACGGTCCGCCTGCTCATGCAGCTTGGCGATGGCGCCCGGCGCGGCCTCCTTAAGGTCCCACTTGTTGATGCCGAGCACGAGCGCGCGGCCTTCGCGCTCGATGAGATCGGCGATGCGCAAATCCTGCTCCTCGAACGCGACAGTCGCGTCGATGAGCAGGATCACCACCTCGGCAAAGCGGATCGCCTCCAGCGCATCGGCGACGGAGAGCTTCTCCAGCTTACCCTCGACCCGGGAGCGCCGCCGCAGCCCGGCGGTGTCGTGAACCAGGAAGCGCTGCCCGTGCCAGGCGAGCGGCACCGCGATGGCGTCGCGGGTCCCGAGAAGGCGGTTGATCAGCGTCGACTTGCCGGCATTTGGCCGCCCCACTACGGCGATGCGGATCGGCTTTTCGGGGACGGGGGCGGCGGGGCCGGTATCGTCGTCTTCATCGCCACTTGGCGGTGCGGTTTGCGCCGGCAGCGCGGCGCGCAGCGCGTCGTAGAGTTCCGCAAGACCCTCGCCGTGCTCGGCCGAGATCGCCACCGGCTCGCCGAGGCCGAGATCGAAGGCCTCGTAGGCGCCTGCAGAGCCGCTGCGACCTTCGGCCTTGTTGGCGACGAGGATCGTCGGCTTGCCGGCGCGGTGCAGCACGTTCGCAAAGACGCGATCGTCCGGCACGATGCCGGCACGGGCATCGATGAGGAACAACACCGCATCGGCGTCGGCGATTGCGGCCTCGGTCTGGGCCCGCATGCGGCCCGCGAGGCTTTCGGGCCTCACCTCCTCCAGGCCCGCCGTGTCGATGATCGTGAAGGTGAGGTCGCCGAGCCGCGCCGCGCTTTCGCGCCGGTCGCGGGTCACGCCGGGGGTATCGTCGACGAGCGCCACACGCCGGCCGGCGAGGCGGTTGAACAAGGTCGATTTCCCGACATTCGGCCGGCCGACGATCGCAACGGTGAAGCTCATGGCTGGCAAGTAGGATGGGTTGAACGGCAGCGAAACCCATCATGGGCCTGTGTCCGCGCAGGTCGGCGATGGGTTTCGCTTATCGCTCAACCCATCCTACGCGTGAGCTACCTCGGTGCGCTACCGCCCCGGCGCCGCCGGCCACGCGGCTTGTGGCTGCGCCGTCGGCCACGGTGCGGTCGCGGCCTGAGGGGCGGGCTCCGCCGCGCGCGTCGGGGCCGCCCCATAGGGATCGGACTGCGCCGGCGGCTTCGGCGCGGGCTTGCTCGCCGTGCGCTGCGGCGTCGGCTTGGGTTCCGGCTTGAACTCCGGCTTGGGCTTCTTCGGTTTGGCGGCCGGTTCGGTGGCCGCCTCCGCCGCAGCCTTGGCGGGGTCAAGCCCTCCCCCCTCCGGCTCGTGATATCCCCTCACCAGCTCGGGCGGTACGCCGGGGGCGACACCCGGGACGCCCTCGGGAAACACCGGCTTGCGGTCGCCCGCAAGCTTCTTCTTGCTGTCGAATATCTCGAACGAATCGAGCGAATCGCAAGCCGAAAGAACCGGACCTGTCGCCGCCACCATCGCGGCGAGGACCAAACGCCCCCATACTACCCTCCCCCGTTTGCGAGGGGGGGTAGGGTGGGGGTGCGTCGGCGCGCGCATGTGGCGTCTCCTTAAGGCTTGCCGGAGTCGGGGAGGAGAGAAGCGAGCACGTCCATGCGCGAGCGCACGCTCGAGGGCGCTTCCGGATCATTCTTGGCCGCCTCCGTCCAACGGCGCATGGCGGCGGTGTCGTGGTTGCGCCAAGCCGACAGCGCCAGCAATTCCCGTGCCGTGTGGCGGAACACGCCGGAGGGCGCAGCCAGCGGCTCAAGGCGTTGGGTCATCTCGTCGAGCTTCGCGGTGTCGACCAGCAAAAATGCGGCGCGAATGGCGGCAAGCTCGCTGATGGCCGGCTGCGCGGTCGTTTCGCCAGCGATCTTGTCATAGGCCGCGACGCCAGCCTTGGGGTCCCGGTCGGCAATCTCGGCCGCCTCGCGCAGCCGCGCCAGCACCCGATAACCGGCGGTGCCGTCGACGGCGATCTTGGCGAAGGCTGCCTCGGCTTCGCCGTGCTTGCCTTCCTCGGCGAGCCGGGCGGCGGCATCATAGGCAGCTCCCGTCTCGGCGGCTTTGCGGATCTGCCAGTAGTCGTAGCCGCGCCAGGCCGCAACCGCGGCGATCACCAGGATGATCGCCGCCACCACATAGTTGCCATAGCGGTCCCACAGCTTCTTGAGCTGTTCCCGGCGTACTTCCTCATCGACTTCGGTGAAAATATCGGACACGAAACCTCTCCGCCGTTCGGCGCATTGCCGTGCCCCGGCTGCCTATCGCACGCGGACCAGCACGCTTTCGCCAGACAAAAAGCGACGCCTGCCCGAATTCACATGGCGGCACCATAGTTTAAGGCGCACAGACGGGCAAAGCCAGAATCGCCGGAGCGGCCTTTAGGATAGCGTTGTGGCGACGGCGTGGCAAACACGCGCCGGCAGGCTGCGACCTTAGGTCTTGGGATGGCCCTACGACTCCACCTTCTTCGCCGCGAAGTACACGTGCTCCGGCCCCGGAAACCTGCGGCTCCTCACCTCCGCCGCATAGGATGCGACTGCGGTCTCGATCGCCGGGCCCAGGCTGGTATAGCGTTTGACGAATTTCGGCACCCACGGCGACAGGCCGAGCATGTCTTCCAGCACCAGGACCTGGCCGTCGCAGGCGGGGCTCGCCCCGATGCCGATGGTGGGTATCGCGATCTCGCGGGTGATCTCCGCAGCGAGCGGCTCGGCAAGCGCCTCCAGCACCGCGGCGAACGCCCCGGCCTCCGCAACCGCGCGGGCGTCGGCGGCAATCGGCGCCCAGTCGGCCGGGTCGCGGCCCTGGGCCTTAAAGCCGCCAAGCGCCATGACGGACTGCGGCGTCAGGCCGACGTGAGCCATCACCGGCACGCCGCGTTCGACGAGAAAGCGGATCGTCTCCGCCATACGCTGGCCGCCCTCGAGCTTGATGGCGCCGCAGCCGGTCTCCTTGAGGACCCGCGCCGCCGTCATGAAGGCCTGCTCCCGCGACGTCTCGTAGGAGCCGAATGGCAGGTCGACCACCACCAGCGCGTGGCGCGACCCGCGCATCACCGCGTGGCCCTGCAAGATCATCATGTCGAGCGTCACCGGAATCGTGGTCTCCAGCCCGTGCATCACCATGCCGAGCGAATCCCCGACCAGGATGACATCGCAGTGCGCATCGAGGATGCGCGCCGTATGGGCATGGTAGGACGTGAGCATCACGATCGGGGCTAAGCCCTTGCGGGCACGGATGTCCGGCGCGGTAAGGCGCTTGTGTGCAGGCTGGTTCGGCGCTGCGGGGTTTTGCGTGGAATGGATCGACATGTCAGGTTCCAAATGCGGATGTGCCGAAAACGTGCCGCCCGACCACGACGGGATGGAACACGAAGCCGAGCGCGAGATAGAGGACGATGCCGACGACAACCGCTGCGATGTCGTTCTTCAATCCGCCTTCGGGAATCGACAGGCCCCCCGGATCGCTGCGGTGTTTGAGGGTGATCCGATCATAGACGGCCCAGGCCAGCACCGATCCGAACAGGATGATCCCCCCGACATCGCCGTTGACCAGGAGATGCGCCACCGCCCAGGTTTTCACGCCAACCAGCATCGGATGTTTGAGGACACGCTTGATATTGCCCGGAAGATAGGCGGCGGCAACGAAAATGCAGGCCGGCAACATCAGGGCTTCGGTGATATGCTTGGTCCAGGCCGGCGCGGTCCACAGCACCAGCGGGCCGGCCGCGTCGTACATGCCGAAGCCCTTGCCGGCGACATAGAGGCCGGCGATCGAGAGTGCGGCGAACAGGCCCTTGTAGGGCCATTCGCCCAGTTGCTTCACCGCGGCGGCGCGCTGCGGCCGCAGGGTCACGAACACGTGGGGACCGAGAAACAGGATCAAGCCGAGAACGAGGACCATGAGGCCCATGGTGATATCTCCGCCGGGGGTTGAATTTTCGCGCAGCAGTAGAGGCGAAGGCGGGCGCGGAAGCAAGCCGTGAGACTTTTGTCATTGAGTTGTATCTCTGATGTTCACAGAGTCTCGATATCATGTGTCGCACGGCTGCTTTGTCTCCGCCGCCGTGCTTCTATGCAGGCGATCGGGCAGCCAGGGGGCATTCGCATGACCGACGTGATCGGTAAACTGACAGCCGAGCAGGCCTTGGAAATCGTCGAGCGGCTGTGCCGGAAAGGCGGCGACATTCGCGACGCGATCGTCGCCGAGGCGATGAACCTGTTGACGCAATTCAGCCTGGACGGCACAGCCGGCGAGGTCTTCGACGCTCTTGACCTGATCGATGCTCAGGATTGCCTGGACCAGACGGGCTCCTTACGCGACGGCTATACGTCGCCCGACGAAGCGGCGGTCGACATCATCGAGGAAGAGCTGCAACCGTTTTTCGATCAAGTCGAACGCTATCATGAACTCGGCATGCGTGAGCAGGAAGCGACCTATTGCATGGCGGTCATTCTCGGAGTCTATCGCTTTGAGCACGAGTCCAAATCGGAATTCAAGAAGCTGGCCGCAGACGTTCCGGCCGAATGCGCCGGTAACCTCATGGAGGATTGGCGCGGGCGCAATCCGGAGCAAGCCGGCATCGCCGCGATGCACGCGTTCATCCGCGAGCGCTGTCCGAAGTGGGCGAGTTGGTTGAGAGAGGAATAGGGCTGGCGGGGACTGCTCCCTTTCCCCGCTTGCGGGGAGGGGGCGTATCCGCGAGTCTGAGCTTGTGGAGAGGCCCCCTCACCCGGAATGAGCGCGAAAGACGCGCTCATTCCGACCTCTCCCCGCAAGCGGGGAGAGGTAAGCAAGGGTCGTTCGCTCAATTCCGCCCCGGATAAATCACGCTTTGATCCTCGAACCTCAGAACGGGCATCGATCTCGTCTCGACCGAGCCATGAAGCTCCTGCGGCGCAACCGCGGAGCCGGTTTGTCCTTTGGCAGATGCCGTCGCGCCGTTCGCGGCGTACAGCCAAAATACGACCCCCATGGCCGCGAGCGCGGCGCTGAGACCTGAAATGATGTGCCGATGAACGACCGGCGTCGGCATGGAGATGCGTCGCCATTTTTGAAACAGCACAAAGCCGGTCAAATACATGAGTAGAAACACGAACGCGCCGACCCAAATCTCGGCGGCGGCATCGCTGCCGAATGTCGCAGACAGAATGTCCATCTTGCCCTCCTTCGGAACATGTTTCCGACCGTGGGACAGAGGATTTTCTACAGCGGGAGGGAGGAATTCGCTGTGATCCGGCTCACACTCGATTGAATATTCTGTTGGAGGGATCGTCAGCGCGTTTTTGCAAGTTGCGCCTCGGCTTCGGGCAACCACCTCTCTTGCGCCGGGGTTAGGCGATTTTCCGCTTTCAACTTGCGCAGTGTGGCGACAATGAAAGCAAAACGGCGGGGTGCTTCATCGCCATTCGCTGCAAGTTTCCAGTGTGAAACGACGAGATCACACTGCCAATCGGCATTGCCGGGGTCGGCCTGCGCCAGACGCTCCGCTATGGCGAGATCGGCGTGGAACGATTTCAGCGCCTCCGGCAGATTGCCCTGCGCCTTAAGCACGTCGCCGATTTTGTAGGACACCGACAGATCGCGCTGCCAGCCCGCGTTGCCGGCGTCGGCTCGCGCCAGACGATTTCTGATGGCGAGCCCGTCGCGGAACGATTTCAGCGCCTCCGGCAGATTGCCCCGCGCCTTAAGCACGTCGCCGACGCGCTCGAAAGACACCGACAGATCGCGCTGCCAGCCCGCGTTGCCGGGGTCCGACTGCGCTAGACGGGAGATGATGTCGTGTGAGGCGCGGAACGATTGCAGCGCCTCCGGCAGATTGCCCTGCACCTTAAGCACGTCGCCGATCTTGTTGTAAGACACCGACAGATCGCGCTGCCAGCCCGCGTTGCCGGGGTCAGCTTGCGCCAGACGGGAGATGATGTCTTGCCTTGCCTTGTAAGACTTCAACGCAGCGGCGAGGTCGCCTTGCGCCATCTGAACGTTGCCGATCCTTTCATTGCTGATACCAAGATCAAGCTGCCAGCCCGCGTTGCCGGGGTCGGCCTGCGCCAGACGCTCCGCAATCGCAAGCCCGTCGCGGAACGATTTCAGCGCGCCCGCAAGGTCGCCGCGCTGGACGCGGATATCGCCGAGACCGAGCTGCGCCCACAACCGGTAGAAGGACTGGCCCTCGCTTGCGAGCGACAAAAGCCGATCGAGCCGGGTCTGTGCCGCATCGAGAGTCCCGCGACCGATGAGCAGGTAGCCAGCCCACACAAGGCTGTCCAAGTCGTCCGGATCGTATTGCAACGCTCGCTCATAAGCCTCCAGCGCCTTCTTGGGATCACGCAGGCCGGCGATGGCGCCGAGGTTGCGGAAAGCGGCGGCTGCATCTGTCTTGTCCTGCATGATGCGTGACGCCTTGTCGTCGGCGACGACTTGAAACAGCGCTTCCGCTTCGGCGATCCGGTTTGCTTTCAACAGGTCGAGGGCGCGTCGCAATCGCGCATCGCCGGCCGCCGCCCCTTCCTGTGCGGCGGCGACCGCAGCGGTGATGGCCCGTTCCCGGTCCGGAGCCGCCGGGCCAGAGGAGTTCGATGCCAGTTGATGAACCAGAGCCTTGATTTCGTCGAGCGTCCGGCCCTGTGCATCAATCTTTGCGGCGGCGCGATCAACGCGGGCGTCGGTGTGCTTGCCGCGGATGAGTTTGTAAAAGGTGTATATTCCGACCAACCCGCTCGGGACCGCAATGAGCGCCACCACGGTGCGAACCAAGTTGCTGTTGGATGGATCGCTCGCCCAATCAATCCACGCGTTTATGATTTGGATAAAGTCCATCATCATGATTTGCAAAAATTCCCCCACGCTCGATCAACCAATCGACATCGCAATCAGGCGGCGGTCGAATCGCGCGCGTCTCAATTCAATCGCGTCAGGTCAATCGTCGGAATTTCGGCCGACGGCCTGCCAACATTTCGTATCAAATGCTTCGTCTACCCCTTTTACGTGCGGGCCGCCAGCCGCCTGACCGGAGCCAAAGGACGCGTGACGCGGGTTACGGTCGCGTGGGATGGGTTGAGCCGAAGCGAACCCATCCTACTCGGCCGCAGCATAATTTCCTGAAGCATAATTTCCTTGCCAAAATAGGACTATTGTGGTATGAAATAAATGATTTCTCGAACGCAAAAACCTATCGCCTTGCGAACGGTGCCATGTCCTAAACTGATCGGCGCCGATCACCTCGTTTTGGCAAAAACAAAGCCAGCGGTATTGTATTGCCAAATGCGCCAAGCGGAATTGGAGAATCCCGTGTTTGCTCAGATGAATTCCCTGTTCGATCACACGAATTCCCTGTTCCAGTGAAGAACAGGGAATCATGCGCAATGCACTGGGATTGCAGCGCAAATCGACTGGGAAGCGGACGGAACGCACTGAAATGGTCGGAAGTTTCGAAAATTGCCTGTTAATTTCCCTGTTCTCAGGGAATTGACATTCAGCACAACGGGTCGGAGTTCCACAGCACCGTCGAAACTCCGTTTTTGTCCTGACCAAGGGCGGAGGAGGATAAGCCTTCGCTTTGAGCAACATTACGACAGGATATATTCACCATCATTATGAAACACCTGCTCCCGGCCTTCCTCGTCGTTTGCTCCGCATTTTTCGTCGCCACCCTGGGCACCCAAGCCGTCGGCCAGGAATGGCCGACCCGCCCGGTCAAGCTCTACGTCCCGTTCGGCCCCGGATCGACGCCCGACATGGTCGCACGCGTGATCGCCGACCGGCTGGCGCAGAAGCTTGGCCAGCCGTTCGTGGTCGAGGACAAGCCGGGTGCGAGCGGCAACCTCGGCACCGATGCGGTTGCCAAGGCCGAGCCCGACGGCTACACGCTCGGCATCAGCATCGCGGGGCCGCTCGCCATCAATGCGCTGCTGTTCGGCAAGCTGCCCTATGATCCGGCCAAGGACTTCGCCTACGTCACCATGGTGGCGACGCAGCCGAGCGCGCTTGCGGTCAACGCCCGGCTCGGCGTCAACACGGTGGCCGAGCTCGTGGACCTGCTCAAGCGCAATCCCGGCAAATACAACTTCGGTTCGATCGGCAACGGCTCGGTGTCGCATCTCGCCATGGAAGCGATCGCGCTCAAAAGCGGCACGCAGATCGTGCACGTCCCCTACACGAGCTCGCCCCAGGCGATGACGGCGCTGCTGCGCGGCGACGTCGAGATGGCCTGCCTGCCGGCGATCGCCGTGACGCCGCAGCTTTCGTCCGGCGCGGTGAGGATTCTCGCGGTCTCGACCGCTGCGCGCTCGGCGCTGCTGCCCGGCATTCCGACGCTGCGCGAGAGCGGCATCGACGTCGAGGCCGACGCCTGGAACGGCCTCATCGCCCCGGCCGGGACGCCGGACGCCATCGTGGCGAAGATCGCGCGCGAAGTTGCGGAGGTCATCACGGCGCCGGAGGTCCGCGACAAGCTCGCCACGCAATTGATGGAGCCGATCCCCGGGACGCCGGCCGCCTTCCGTGCCCGCATCGACGCCGACCTCGCCCGCTGGACGCCAGTGATCCGGGCGGCGAACATCAGGATCAATTGAGAGGACCGGCCCGCTGCGTTCTCCACGCTACGATGCTGTCATCGCCCGCGAAAGCGGGCGATCCAGTAACCCGCAGCACCTCAATAGAAATGCGAGTCTAGGGGTTACTGGATGCCCCGCTTTCGCGGGGCATGACACCGCAATGGGAATGAACCTTCAGAGACACAACGCTATAGTGGATGTCAACCGCGTTTCGCCGCCTTCACATCCTTCACATCCGTGAACACGATGCCCGGCGCACGCTCGCGCGTATAGTCGAGATAGAACTGGCTGCGGGCAAGATAGACGAGATCGCCGTCGAGGTCGTCCGCAATGCCGGCGCGGTTCGCCTCGGCGAATTCATCGAGCCTCTTCCTGTCCGCCGCCGAGATCCAGCGCGCGAGCTGGAACTCGCTCTGGTCGAACTCCACCGGCAGGCCGTATTCGGCGGCGAGGCGGTCGCGCAGCACGTCGAGCTGCAGCGGGCCAACCACGCCGATCAGCGCCGGCGAGCCGTCGGTCGGGCGGAACACCTGGACCACGCCCTCCTCCGCCATTTCCTGCAGCGCCTGCTTGAGCTTCTTCGCCTTCATGGCGTCGGTCAGCCGCACGCGGCGGATGATTTCCGGCGCGAAGCTCGGCACGCCGACGAAATTGAGGGTCTCGCCTTCCGTGAGGGTGTCGCCGATACGCAGGCTGCCGTGGTTCGGGATGCCGACCACGTCGCCCGCGAAGGCTTCGTCCGCGATGGCGCGGTCCTGGGCGAAGAAGAAGTGGGGCGCGT
>WNFL01047810.1_pt2 | contig 14346 bp, 12 predicted proteins | sample 5400361 | NCBI WGS metagenome assembly WNFL01 (sample SAMN13153351, study PRJNA577476) | soil metagenome | isolation source: 40 cm soil on Douglas fir-dominated hillslope | place: USA:California | collected 2013-09-17
CGGCAATGTTTCTTACCTGGGCGGTAAGATTACCGGCCATTTGATTTACAGAATCGGTAAGGTCTTTCCATACCCCGGCTACGCCTTTTACTTTTGCCTGGCCACCAAGTTTACCTTCTGAACCCACTTCACGGGCAACGCGGGTTACTTCCATGGAGAATAAATTCAACTGCTTCACCATGTCGTTTACTTCAGCCGCGATCTTGGCAAATTCCCCCTGTAAAATGTGATCGCCTATCTTTAAAGGCATTTCCTGTGAAAGATTTCCTTTTGCTACAGAACTGATAACGTGAGCTATTTCAATAGTGGGGTGAACAAGGTCGGAGATCAAACTATTAATAGAATCAGATGCAGTGCGCCATGAACCTTTATTTGCATATTTCGGAAGGGACACACGGTGATTGAGGTGCCCTTGTTTACCGATCGTATCCCTGGCCTGGGTCAATTCTTCGACAAGCGTTTCATTCAAAGAGATAATTTCATTCAGGGTATCACAAATTTTTCCGCCTAATCCAATTTTATCAACCGGCATTCGAACTGAAAAATTACCCTGTCTCATTTCGGTTAGTACTTTTAACAGCTCCCGGGTATTCAATTCATCGGAGAATTCTTCGCTTCCCGGCGAACCGTTTTCCCGCTTTACTTTATGTGAACTGTTTTTATGGACCTTGCCGTTTCCGTTTGCCTTGCCGCTACCCTTGCCATTTGTTTTTTTAACGGGCACAATACCATTGGCTGCAACTAAATCTTCAGTCATTGCTACCGGGCCCTCCATAGCAGACGATTGTGGCTGGATCTTTAGTTTTTTTTTCATTATTTTTGATTGAAGGGGTAAATGATGGACATAACGGTGTGAGGAATGGGGTTTATTTTCCACATAAATGCGTAACTAAAAATGATTATATGATCATTTTCATTTACAACTACCCTGTTTCTAATTAAGCCAGTCTCTTAAATAAATGTTCGAATGGAAATACGTCGTTTAGTTGTTGAATAAATCACAGAAAATTGTGCCAAGCCTCCTTAAAATAAAAAACCCGTACCTATGCCCAACTCAAAGCTCATTTTAGTCGGTGAGGACGACCTGGATGACCAGGAATTCCTGAAAGAAATCTTCATTTCCATTGATAATTCTTACACCTTAATCTTCGCTTCCAATGGTCCTGAATTACTGTCCTTGCTGGAAAAAAGCGACGCTTCATACCTGCCTTGCCTGATCGTCCTTGACTATAATATGCCCGGCTCCAACGGAGCGGAGATACTAAGGGAATTAAAGAATGACAGGAGATATGACTCCATCCCCAAGATCATATGGAGCACCTCACGCTCTGATACTTACAGAGAGATTTGTCTGGAAATGGGCGCCAACGAATACCTTGTCAAGCCGACGAATGTGAATGACCTCATCGAGATCTGCCGTTACATGCTTTCAACATGCTCAGCATAATGCAGGCTTTATTGGAAAGTCTCGTCGAGCAAACTTAATAGAATTGGCTTTTCCCATACAGTTACATTCTCGTGTGGCTCGAGGTAATCCGTCCTCTGATGATAAGCGCTGATCAGGTATACGTGGAGAGAGGGAAATTTTTTCACAATCGTTTCAATGTGTTCCTTGCCCTTTCCATCAGGAAGATTGTTATCCAGTAATAGTATGTCCGGGCCTTTTTCTTCCAGCATCTTCAATCCTTCTTTTAATGTGTAGGCCAGGAAAACCTCATATTTTCTCCGCACGAAGTAGCTCTTCATTATCATGCAATAGTCTTTCTCATCATCGATGATTAAAATCTTTGAGCCTGTCATATTAAAAATCGGGGGCAAACGAGCTGTTAAATCACACGAACAAAAGCAAATTTAAAATTCTTTCTCATGTCCGCTTCAACAATTTGCGCCGTTAAGCTATCAAATTTGGTGCCCCCCATTTGATTGGCAAAACGCTGCGTCTTTATGCACTGAAGCATCGCATGACCAACCCGGCATTTTAGTTGCTGGTACGTTCCCGGTATGGTGTCTTATAATGCTGAGGGCACGCACCAACAATAAAGAAAGCCGATAAATCACCTGTCACTAACCTGGTAATGGAAAAAGCACCCTATTTAAAAGAAGAAGAGACGGTAGTGCCGCATCATAAGAATCCGGCAGACTCTCTTGAAAAAGATTATTGTGATCTTATTGACCTTGCGGTTCACGATCTTGATGCGCCTCTGCGCAAACTTACACTGCTTGTAGGGATGTTGACGGGAAAGCTGACGAAAGATAAAGAACTGCAATCTTATAATGAACGCATAGTGGGTTGTATTGAAGACATGAGATCTTTAATCGATGACCTGTCTGTCCTGGGGAAACTCGAGACTACAGAAAAGGAGATTACAGCTTGTAATATCGATTCGATCTTACAGGAGGCATTGCAGATGCTGCCGCCGGTCGTCAAGGAAAAACATGCATTGGTCACGAGCTATTCATTGCCGGTGATAGAAGGAGATCGCTTCCAATACCGGCTATTGTTTAAGAAACTCCTCGAGAATTCCATCACGTTTCATAAAAAGGACCGCGCTCCTGAAATACATATAGAGTCGGCAATTCTGACAGCGGAAGAAAAGAGACAATTGGATTTGAATGATGAGCGCTTGTATTATAAAATTGAAGTCACTGACCAGGGTATTGGATTTAAGAGTGAACATGCCGACAAGATATTCCAACCCTTTGTTCGCTTACACGGAAAGTCGCAGTTTCCGGGTAACGGTATCGGCCTTGCCATCTGCAGAAAGATCACAGCTATTCATCGTGGTATTATTTACGCGGAAGGTGGGGAGAATGAAGGGGCAAAATTTATTCTAATTTTACCGGAAAGTCATTGATATTCCATGCTTAAAGGAAACCTGATAAAGATTGCTATTGTAGATGACGATGAGGATGATTATTTTATTATTGCCAGTTACATCAATGATCTCCAGAGTGTCAATCTCCACGTTGAATGGATCAGCGATTACCAAACAGCGATTGAAAAAATAAGAGCTGAAGCATACCATCTTTATTTTATCGATTACCGGTTAGGCAATGAAACCGGAGTTACCCTTTTGCGGGAAGCGATGACGATGGGATGTGAGGAGCCGATCGTGTTGCTTACCGGGAAAGGCAACCGGGAAATTGACATACTGGCTATGCAGAGCGGCGCCACCGATTATCTTGTCAAATCGGAATTGAATACAGAAAAACTGGAGCGTTGTATCCGGTATTCACTGGAGCGGGCAAGTGTGCTGAAAGAATTGAAAGACCGGGAAAATAAATACCGGAATCTTTTTGAAAGTTCCAAAGATGCCGTTTTTATTGCCGACCCGAAGTTGAACATTTCCGAGCTCAATCATGCAGGCTCTTTACTTTTTGGTGATGAAACACCGGAACTGGTTACCCGCAACCTGTTTGAATTCATACGCGACGACAGCCAAAAAAATTATATTCTCGGTTGTCTCGAAAAAGGCCAGTCCATCACCGAAATGGAAATGGAGATTGAGAGCCGGAATAAGGAACTAAAGACCTGTCTTTTTTCCGTTTCGTTTCAAAAGCATCCGGATAATAAATGGCTGGTTCATGGCATCCTTCATGACATCACGAATTTAAAACGGGCAGAATTATCGAACCTGCAGGCGCAAAAGCTTGCCGCCAACGAGCGATTGATGCGTATCATCGCCCATGAAATAAGAAATCCTTTAAACAATATCAGCTTATCCGTTCAGCATTTCGAAAACATGTCGGCGGACCCCGAAATGAAGAAAGAACTGGTAGACATTATCTACAGAAATTGCAACCGCATCAATCAAAGTATAACTGAGCTGCTTGACCTGACCCGCAGTGGGGAATTAGAATTTAAGAAACATTCCCTCCAGGAAATAATGAATGAAAGTATCGCCACGGTGGCAGACAGGATCAACCTTCAAAACATCAGGGTCGAAAGGAAATTTGAGGCCGGGCCATTGGAAATATCTGCGGATAAGCCGAAGTTAAAGATCGCATTTTCAAATATCCTTATCAATGCAATAGAAGCAATGGAAAAAAATAAAGGTGAGCTGGCTGTTTCTATGCATGCGTCACCGGATACGTATACTGTTTCGATAAGAGATAATGGAATTGGCATCTCAGAAGAAAATCTTCCAAGGCTTTTTGAACCGTTCTTTACTTCCAAGAAGAATGGCATGGGCCTCGGGCTCGCGGCTTCTTATTCGATACTTCAGTCACATCGCGCCAGCATCCAGGTGGAAAGCAAGGTAAATAAGGGAACAAATTTTATTATCCATTTTACAACGCCGGTTTATTGATCTGATTATCGCCTGGTCTATAACAAATTCATTCAGGTCTGGATTCTGTTTTCAATATTAAATGCAGATAGTTTATCACTCAAAAGATGAAAACGTAATAACATTTCCAATCCAAAAACAAGTAAGCGCCCTTAGATTAATTGACTGTTTTGATAACGCCATCCTGCCACTTCAGGAAATATAATTTCTTGTTTTCAAAATAATCCAATGACCTGCTCTTTTTGTTGATGACAGGCTGGATATCAAAGTCGGTAAAAACTTTGTACTGTTTATTGGTGAGATTAGATGAAAGATCTTTCCCATATTGCAACAATAACTTTGCAAACTTCCATGTCATTTCATAACCCCGGAATACCATATCGGTCGGGCGTGCGTACATGGTCGTGTTAAAATAATTCGTGATCCCCTGGCTCACTTTATCCGTTCTTGCGCTATAAAAGGGAACGCTATAAATAATTTCAAGGCCTTTGTATTCAGGTTTTGCAAAATCCCTGATCCCATCCCAGGTCGGCATCCCCATTACTATCGAAGGATACTGCGTTTTGACGGAAGCTAATTGCCATGCGAGACGTTTGCCAAAATTGGCATCGAGCGTTCCCGAAATACAAAGCGTGCGATGAACTGTATCTAAATAGGTCTTCAACTGGTTCAGCGTAAAACTATCCGTAAGATCTACATATTTTATTTTTAAAGGAACTGACATCGTGCTTTTGCCATATTCCTCAAAATAACTTCTGACCTGGTCTTCCGAAGCGCCTTTTTTCCTGAAAACAATGATGGGCTCAATGGCATAATACCTTTGAATGTACTTATAGATGCCTTCACACTGCGTTCTTAGTGTTGGGTTCAACACGATAAAAAAGGGATTGTTAGAGGTGCCGCCGTCATTGGGAACGGAGGCATTTATGACCGGAATATTCTTTCTTAGCCCGGTTTCTGCAAAGGCGCGCACTTCATTACTGGCGCAATGAGCAATGATCAGGTCCACATTTTGAAGTTCAGCGTTATTCAATTGCTCATCAAGCGATTCCCTGGCCGACCGCGTGTCATACACAAAAACCTCCAGCTGTTTGCCTTCTTTTTCCAATGAATCGAGTGCAAGCTGGGCTCCTTCATAGAATTCAAGTCCTGCATTAATAAACTTGGGAAATACATTTTTAGCGTAACGGTACTCATCCATCGCATTAAAAGCAGAATCGAGGTACAGGGGAGCAAAAATAGCGACCTTATATTTTAACGACACTGCCAGTGAATCATTTTGTGCAAGCGTCACCGTTGATAATAAGCAATAGGCAACAGGCAATATGCAAGATTTAACAAGCCGCCCTGGTTTATTCAACAAAGGATTTTTTTTCATTCTTTCAGTTTAGCGTTTAGACCATTGCTCATTGCCCGTTGAGCTATTCCCACTCGATCGTAGCCGGAGGTTTACTGCTTATATCATAAACCACCCGGTTAATACCTCTCACATTATTGATGATCTGGTTGGAAACATTGGCTAGAAAATCATACGGCAAATGAGCCCAGTCAGCGGTCATTCCATCCACACTTGTTACAGCTCTCAATGCAACCGTGAACTCATAGGTCCTTTCATCACCCATTACGCCCACGCTTTTCACCGGTAATAAGATTGCGCCTGCCTGCCACACCGTTGCATACAATCCTGAATCTTTCAAAGCTTTCACATACAGGTGGTCAGCCTCTTGCAACAATTGTACCTTTTCCTCAGTGATTTCTCCTAAAATCCGGATGGCCAACCCCGGTCCGGGAAATGGATGCCGGTCAATCATCTCGGAAGGCATTCCAAGTTCCTTCCCAACTTTACGTACTTCATCTTTAAACAACGAGCGTAACGGCTCGACGAGTTCTAAATGCAAATGTTCCGGTAAACCCCCGACATTATGATGAGATTTGATAGTAACGGATGGACCATGTACGGAAACACTTTCGATAACGTCAGGATAAATAGTGCCCTGGCCGAGCAGACCAACACCTTCTATTTTGCTTTCTTCTTCCTGGAAAATGTCTATAAATAAACTCCCTATTGCTTTTCGTTTGTCTTCCGGATCTGTCTTACCCGCCAGCACATTGTAAAATCGTTGCCTTGCATCAATACCTCTTACATTCAGACCCATCTTTGCATACCTGACAAGAACATCATTGAATTCATTTTTGCGAAGCACACCATTGTCAACAAAAATGCCATGGAGCTGATCTCCCACAGCTTTATGAATTAGCGTAGCGGCTACGGTGGAATCAACACCCCCACTTAACGCCATCACCACCTGTCTTTTGCCTATTTTTTTCTTTAATTCCCCGACGGTATCTGTTATGAAATGCGCTGCCGTCCAATCCTGGCTGCATCCGCACACATTCACCAGGAAATTATGAAGGATCTTTTTGCCTTCAGTAGAATGATATACTTCCGGATGAAATTGTACGCCATACAGAGGAAAATCGTGCCTCGTAAGCCCTGGATCGTGCGTACCATTCTTTCTAAAGGCGGCAATAGGAATGCTTTCTGTGGTAGCCAATAATTCAAAACCTTTTGGTAATTCAAGAATAGTATCTGCATGGCTCATCCAAACCTGGCTTTCCTGCGAAACGTTTTTCAATAACACATCATCCTTTGTCCTTTGCAGTACGGCTCTTCCATATTCCCTCTTGTTACTTTTTTCAACCCTGCCTCCAAATTGCTTGGCAGTCAGCTGAGCACCATAACAAACACCCAATACCGGGACCATGCGAATGAAATCCTGTATATTGACATCGGGGGCTTTTTCTTCATTTACCGAAAAGGGAGAACCAGAAAGAATAATACCTTTTAAACCGGGTTCGAACTCAAAATGTTTGTGGTAAGGGATAATTTCACAATAGACATTGGCTTCCCGTACGGCTCGGGCTATCAACTGTGTGTACTGGGAACCAAAGTCAAGGATCAGAATTTTTTCTGTCATGGTGCTGCGAAGGTAAAAAACAGAACGGAGTTCACGGTTTCAAGTTTTAGTGATTAATCGGCCAAAAAGTTTACATTCGATTCCTTTTCGAAACCCGTGGAGAATTCAACTCCTTGTAACCTGGCGGTTGATTTTGGCGTCTCAGGAGTTAACAACGGAAAACATTTTACTATTTGCACCTAAAACCACACAATATGAATCGCATTTTGATACCTGCTATTTGCTGTCTTGTTATTTTTTCTTCCTGTCATTTTCTTCATGGTGAACACGTAAGGGGAAGCGGGAATGTGATCACGCAAACGCGAAATGTTTCCAATTTCAAGGGGGTAAGTGTAAACGGTTCGATAGATCTTTATGTGAAGCAGGATTCTGCCTTTAGCGTTAAGGTGGAAACAGATGACAATCTTCAGCAGTATATTATCGTAAGTGAAGAAAATGGCATACTGACTGTAAGACCCGAAGATCACGTCAACCTCGATGAGACCGGCAAAATAAAAGTATTCGTTAGCGCGCCCGCATTCAAGAGCATGGAAGCAACGGGGGCCTGCAACATATTTAGCGAGAATATGCTTTCATCCGCTGAACCAATAGATATCGATCTTACGGGGGCAAGCGAAGCAAGGGTTGAGTTAAAATCTCCAAGGGTATCGGCGGGCCTGACCGGAGCCAGCTCTCTCACATTGAAAGGTGAAGCAAAAGAGTTTTCGATTGAGGGAAGTGGAAGTTCAAATATCAGGTGTTTCGACTTATTGACTGAAGTAACCAGTATTGATATGTCAGGCGCCTGTGATGCGGAAGTTGCTGCAAGTGTTAAGCTGGACGTTAAAGCCAGTGGTGCCAGCGAAGTGAAATATAAAGGGAATGCTGCGGTAAGCCAGGATGTGAGCGGAGCGGGAAGTGTTAAGAAGGTTCAATGATTTAGCGTCCTGTAAAATCAGCCGGTACAAATAAAAATATTTCTCAAAAAAAGTAAAACCATTCTCAAAGAATGGTTTTATTCGTATGCGACATTAAGAATACTTCATTTATCGGATCATTATTTTATAATGGAATCTTTGCAATCCGTTGCTCACCTCAAGTGCATAGGTGCCCGGTTCCGGTATTCCATTTAATGTAATAGAATATTGACCCCCGTTCTGTATGACCAGGCTGCCCTCCTGGATTAACTGACCATGGATTGAGTGGATACTATAGTTAAATACGCCGTTTAATTGGCTGTTGGCTGATAACATGAGTTTGTCATGCACCGGGTTAGCCAGCAGTGCAAGTAGACTCGTATTCGTTGCTGTTACTGACACGATGGAGGACAATTTTTCTTTACCATCTGAATCAACACTCTTTAACCTGTAATAGGCAATGTTATTGATAGATTCGTAATCATTGACAGAATAGACTTCGATGTTTCCGCTATTGCGTGCAGTTTTCTGTGCAACAGCATAAAACCGGACGGCATCATTGCTGCGCTCAACAGTGAAGTGATCGGCATTCTGTTCATGTGCCGTTGTCCAGGTTATCCCGGTATAATTAGTTTTCCTCTGTGCCGTAAAGCTGATTAAACTTAATGGCAGTGGAACGGACACAAAACCAAACGTAAACGGACCGAACGTGCTGACAGCATTGGAAGTGACAGTACCGGTCGTCAGATAGTTGCCGCTGCCGGTTCCACCATTATTCATCCAAAGGCTGGTTGTATAATTAGCTACCCTTATATCGGAAACGACAGTGGGAGGGAATGGCACTTTGCTATTATCCCAGTTCAATGTGATTTGAGCAGTGCCTCCCGATATCTTATCGATCTGCCAGTATTCCTTATCCTGTACCTGTACAATCGGACCCTGTAAATTATAAATGTTTGCTGTTGGCTGAATATACTTTCCATTTATTTCTGATGAGGCCGACAGGTTAGTTATCCCGGCAGTACGCTCGATCGTTCCGTTCCCGACCGGAAAGGTAAAATTGGAAGAGCCGAATTTTTTAACCCACCCATTCACATGTTTTGTATCGCCGTCTCCAGAGTAAGAAGAACCGGATTCATAAATTAAATAATTCGGTGTCGCCGAGGTTGCAATTACTCCATTTACAAAAGTATGCGTCCCGCTTATGCTCAGGCTATTATTTAATGTAATACCCGAACTGTTGTTGGTATTAAGATGCCAGGTGTTGAAAGGTTGCGAGCCATTGACAGCCTGGGCCGAAGAGCCATTCAAATATAAAGTACCTGTGCCGATAGCCATTGACGATTGTGAATTACTAAGATTCCCTTTAATGTACAGTTGCCCGTTGTTGCTTAATGCCGAACCTGAATTATTGGTAAAGTTACCGGCCGCGTAAAAAATATCTGAGCTACCGGTTATATAGAGTGTACCGGTGTTAGTAGCTGCCGTTTGCGCCATGACAAGGTTACAGGCAAAAACTATGAGTAAAAGGAGAGAATTTTTTTTCATAAATATTAATTCAGAAAAATGAAATACATCATTTTCTTTCGAGCATATTTACCTTTTTCGTCAGCTCATCAATTTGTTTCTGCTGTTCTTTGATTGCATTGATGAGTACAGGAACTAATTCTGTATAATTAATCGAAAGGGTTCCTGTTTGCTCGTTGCCGGTAACAATCTCGGGAATTTCTTTTCTTGCTTCCTGTGCAATTAAACCTAATTGGCGACCCGCGCCCATAGTATTATTTTTCCAATCCCAGCTGACGGGTTGTAAATTCATTATTTCTTTCAATCCATAATACGTATTTCTTATCCCGGTCTTCAGGCGCCTGTCAGAACTAACATTGAATGCGGATGCAGAAATAGAACCATTCACCGTTAATTTATTGGCGGCGTTTTGTGTTGGGGTGCCGATACAAATTGCACCGCCTGATAAGATCCGCATTCTTTCCGTGCCATCTGCGCCGGTGGCAGCCGTGTTGGTGAAAAATATTAAATCTTTATTCTGTGCTCCATTCCCGACGTAAAAGTTATTTCCTGTTGCATACAGGTAAGCCGTATTGGAACCATTAAGGATACTGCTGCTTCCTGTTGAATATCCCTGGCTGTTAATGCCCATGTCAATATAGACTGTACTTGCGCTGCCATTGTTGGCAGTAGCTATCACGTCCGAACTGGCAAAGTTGCCATTGTTATTATTTTCAACATTAATTTGCAGGTAGCTGTTCACGTCCCCAATACCTGTGAATACATTAGAAGAACCTGTTGCTGTTGCATCGACTATAAGCCTGTCGGGATTTGATGGGTCAAAACTGGTTGTCCCTATTGCTACATTACCGTCAGGATTAATATACATCCTTGTGTTTATCGTTGTTTCTGATTCGGCATTTGCCAATGTACTATTGGTGCCGGAATTAAAGGCCTGGAATTTGAATTCTTCTCCTACCATTCGTATGCGGTCTGGTCCAAAGGATGAAGAGGCATCGTTACCTACATAAAAAAGCATTTCATTAAAATCAGCGCCATTATACGCACGGTGCTCAATTACTGCGTCGGGATCTGAGCCTGGTGTCGCAAAATCAATTCTCCGGTTTCCTCCGCTGATCCTTATATTTCCGGCCACTTCTAATTTTTCAGCAGGAGCAGTTAAACCTATTCCCAATCCCGTGCTTGTCAGACGCATTCTTTCGGTGTTGTTGGTGATAAAAGGCAATGAGTAGTTTGTTATCGTGCCCAGGTTCGTTATTCCGCCGACTGAATTGCCACCCTGCGACCAGTTGGTTCCACTTCCACCCGGTAAGCCATAGCCGACAATGCTCCAGTTGGAGCCATCGCTGATCACGGTCATGGTCTGGTTCGTATTGCTCAGGGATTGTGTTGTCACGCCGTCAATGGTCTGCGACGATGTAGTAGCAATCGTAAGTGTTGATACGTTTGAACTGGCATTCTTAATCCAATATATTCGTCCGCTGATTGTACTGGCATCCGGCAGCGTAAGGGTAGCTGCACTGGTACCGGTAAATACAAGCGTGTAATCTGTGCCTGCAGTGGTGCTGCTTGAAAAAGCCCGGTAATTACCCGACAAAGATCCGCGGACATCTAATGTTGAGTTGGGACTCGTAGTGCCTATTCCTATCTGGGCCTGGCTGTAGATACCAAGCAAAAGCAAGGCAACTGTTAAGTGTTTTTTCATAGAGTGGATTTTGGATACTAATATTTTACTAAGAAAATATTTTTTTATCTATAACAGTCAATGTGTTAATAGTTTTTTTATAATTTATTGGATTACTCATTCATATCCTTAAGTGTATACTTGTAATTCCGCTACCGCTCATTTTTTCTTTTCAAACTGAATTCATAATTTACGCCCAGGATAAAGTAGCGATCCTGGTGAAAAGGATTGAACACATAAAACGGAAAACAGAGATTCTTAAATCGTAATCCTGCAAGAATACCCGTTTCAAAAATATTTCCGCCCGTTTGCCGGGTGTCTTGCACCGACACTCCGCCGAAGAAATGATCAGTTAAATTATAACCCAGCTCAGACCAGCTATAGAAAAAATCGCCTGCATTTTTCTTTGCTGACAACGTATCATTTTTTCTTAGGGACATGCCGGATTGTGTTTGGGATGAAATAAAGAGATTTTTCCATTCAACGTCCGCATTGACAGCAAAAGATATCCCGGTAAACCGACCGGTCGAATATCCCACCATCGGTGTGATTTTGTATTCGAGGTCATTGCCACCCAAAAATGTCTTGCCCGCATAAAGAGATAAAGTCTTTGCATCTTCATAATTATATCGCAGTTCAGCGTAAAAATTACCAGGCGACTGCAGGTGAACCATTGGGACAAATGCCGCAGCTATCGGGGTATGTGTATAAAAGTACTGTTCAATGCCCGCTCTCCATTGCGCCGCTGTAGTAAGATGCAATGCAACACTGCACACGATAGCCAGGATAGTTTTGTTTGTTTTCAAGGGTATCTTGTACTTATGCCGACATCTTTCTTCTTTCTTTCAGAACCAATGACCATTTCTCCAGCTGGCTTAATAGTTCTGACAGATCAATCGGCTTGCTCATATAGTCATCCATTCCGGCCTGCAGGCAATCATCCCGATCACCCTGCATTACGTTCGCAGTCATGGCAATCACGACGGGTTGTATTTCGAGACAGGTGCGGATCATTTTTGTCGCTTCCAGTCCGTTCATTTCCGGCATTTGCACATCCATCAGGATCATGTCATACTGTTCATTGCTTACCATTTCCAGTGCTTCCTTTCCATTATTGGCCAATGAAGGTTGGTAGCCAAGCTTGTTCAATATCTTAACAGCTATTTTTTGGTTAACCGGATTGTCTTCTGCGATCAGTATACGCAGAGGATATTGGGTTGAAAAATCGTCTGACATTTGGTTCAGGGTGCTGGGTTTCCCGGTGGACGTCGACAAAACAGCAAGAAACTTGTCTCTTAATAAATGGCGTCTTATTGGTTTTGAGATCAATGCTGAAAATATTCCCGGCTGCTGTTTATATTTTTCATCTCCGGGGTAATTCATTCCGATAACCGGTACTGCGGGATATTTTTCTTTAATGAATGTTGCCAGCTGAATACCATCCATTGCAGGCATGTTCAGATCAGCAAGAACAATATCGAAACTCTCTTTTAATAAGATTTCCGACGCTTGCTTGCCGGAATCAGCAGCCACTGGTGACAAATTCCATAATTTCATTTGATTCATAAGAGTGGACAGGCTGGTTGCATTATCATCAACAACCAGAACTCTTTTCCCTTCGAGGTTGATCATATTATTTTGCTGCGCATGATCACGGACCGCTTTTAAACTTGGTGTTACAGGAATAGTGAAAGTAAAGCTGCTGCCATGGCCTTCGCTGCTTTTTGCTTCTAGTTTTCCACCCATCAGCTCAACGAGTTTTTTGCAAACAACCAATCCTAAGCCTGCTGTTTCATTTATATTTCCTTTTTTAATTTCTTTTCCGGGAATACCTTTAAACAGGTTTTTCAATTGGTCCTTCGCTATTCCAACTCCCGTATCTTTTACTTCAAAGCTCAATTCCGGCGGATAGCCGGGTACAGAAGATAATTTGCGATGTACGTGTACAAATACCTCCCCCTGGTGAGTAAACTTAATGGCATTTTCAATGAGGTTCATTAACACCTGTCTTAAGCGTTTGATATCGCCAATGATCTGTTCCGGAACACCTTTATCTAATTCGTACACCAGGTCGATACCGGCTTCGCCCGCTTTTTTTCCAAACAACTCTATTACCTCTTCTATACTGTCACGCAAATCAAAATTTTTATATTCTAACTGATTGCCTTCCTGTTGAAGTTTGGAAAAATCGATAACATTATCTACCAGAAGATTATTGATCGTTGTCAGCAGGCTTTCCGCACAACCGCGGACGGTAGCGACATGTTCCTGTTGTTCTTTTGTCAGCGAGGTGTCTTCCAATAGCAAAGACATACCCAATACACCATTCATCGGCGTACGGATCTCATGGCTAAGAACGGACAGGAGTTGTTGCTTCATTTGTTTTACGTGGTTGGCTTCTTTGCTTGTCTTCTGTTCTTTCAACACAGAATTCTCTAAATGCACATTCAGGTCTTCCAACTCTTTCTCCAATACATCAGTCCTGTCTTGCAGGGCCTTTAAGCGGGATGCATAGAATTGGTAAGCAATAAATACCATGATCGCGACGACTCCTCCAATAAACCACCATACAGATAACCGCAATAGCGAAAATGCCAGCACAGGTATTGCCAAATAGAGTAGATAGACTTTTTTCATGCGACTTGTTTAATGGTTTGAATCCTCATATCGGCTTCAATTTCTGTGATGGTTACTTCTGCTTTTTCCAGCCTTTCCATAATGGAAATATCTTTCAGAAAAGGGTTCCAGTGAAATATCAGCCGGTCAATAGGTTTCCATAATATCACCCAGCATAACACATCCATACTATTGTGCAACCCGGTGTGTAGCCTGTTGTTCCCATCTAATATTAATGGAGCCAGGCACTGGCTGATCATGACAACCGCAAGGCTTAAGAAAAGTAATTTGTAAGTCCGTTCTTTGAATTTATTGAAAGCGGCAATAGTAGCTGCCTGGGATTCTGCAAAGTGACG
>WNFL01313413.1_pt1 | contig 14337 bp, 25 predicted proteins | sample 5400361 | NCBI WGS metagenome assembly WNFL01 (sample SAMN13153351, study PRJNA577476) | soil metagenome | isolation source: 40 cm soil on Douglas fir-dominated hillslope | place: USA:California | collected 2013-09-17
GCATATCGAAATAGGAGCGGTGGGAGGTGGTGTAGGGAGAGTCGGCGAAGTTCTGGCGCCAAAGGTACGAGTTGAGGAAGATGTACCTAAGGTGGGGGTCAGTCTAAGCGACAACGAGCAGCGGCGTGGTAGTGACTTACCACCAAAGATTCATTAATGCCAATGGAAACGTTTGTCAGAGTGGGGAAGAGAAGCAGCTTGTGGAGATCTTCACGAGACGGGATAATGAAGGGAAGTTTCAGGGTGGTGAGGGTGTGGAATTTCTGCTGGAGAATTGAATTCATGAGACCATGCGCACGGTCTTGGTCCTCGTCAAGCGGGTCGTAGCCAATAAGTCGCAGCCTCTCAAGCTTGGATTCGCCGGTTATCTCGGTCAGAATATGAGCGAGGTTCTTTTGCATTTGCACGCCCTTGTGACCTTCCCATGTAAACCGGAGTGTGAGATCTCTCAGTTTTGTGAGAGGTTCGGATGCCTGTCCAGTTTCCCCGAAGTCAGCTTTGTGCGCATAGGAATGGAGACAAAATGCGGGCTTACGGCGGCAATCGTGCGACGTAATTCTCCACGTTCGATTTCCATCTCGAACAACTCCAGGTCACGGAACCGAGTCAGCATGGTCATGAAGGACTCGACGCAGCTGCTTTCGTGAAACGACACGAGAGAGAGCCTCAAGCGCTTCAGCGACGTGAGTTGGGAGAGAAACTCGCGGTCGTAGTCGGAGAGGTGTGAGCATTGGTTCTTTTGGTGTTCCTGCCAGATGGGACCGACATAGATCTCTTCCAAAGAAGAAGCCATGTGCATCTCCAGCCATTCCCAGTTGTCCATACGGAGTACTCGGAGCCGTTTAAGTGGCGGGAGTTCAAGGTGGGCTCGACGGTCGTCGATCACGTCATCCATATCGCTTTCGAACTCTCCCTCGGATCCAACTACTTTGTTTGGATCATCCTTATCGATTTCTGGGACCTGCAGTTCCTCCAACGCAGGAAGGTACATGATGATGGTTCGGAGTTTGACCAAATCGTCGTCCTCGAGGTCTCCGCAGACTCGGAGAGGCCATCTGACGATGTGAAGCGAGCGGAGATTAGGCAAGGTCGGGAGTAAGCGGGCTAGGGATTTGGTGTAGAGCTTAAAATAGCAGACTACCACCACCAGATCAGTCTGGGAAGAACCCTAAGGAAACGGTCATACCACACATCTCTATGTGTTGCACAGACAGAGGGAATCCAGATTTGCAGTGCGAGAATTCCGGCAGAGAGCTTCGAGTTAAGATATGCTAATCACAGCCCGCATCAATGAATTGGCTGAGAGGGCGCAACACTGAACGTACCTGCTGGAAACATAGAGTGCTTGGGGTACCAAAGCGCACGGTCCTTGCCGAGTGTAGATGGGAGAATGCAGCCTCATAAAAGGCCTTGCAAAGGAAAGAAACCAGGCGTAAATCCCTGGTATTCAAGAAGGAGAAGATAAGAAAGAGGGCATCATGGGGGAGGATGTTATTGGGGGTCGCCATTGGTGCTGATTGCATTCACAAGCCGCCCCCCCGCCCTTCTATATAATGGCTGATACGCCACCGACGCCGCCGCCCATCATGGCAACGTCGGGCCCGCCGCTACAATTGAGTACGAACCCGCCACCTGAACGGGTTCGCACGTATATTTGCATATGGGAGGGTGGCGACCTTGGCCTTTCTGGGATATTGCCAACCGGATACCGGCAAAAGAAAGGCACAAAGGGGAAATGATGGCACTCCCAAACCAAAATATTTCCCTACATGGTAAGAATTGAACGCTCGTTCAATAGTTGCGATCGGTGTGTTGGCACCCAAATCCTTGCACTCTCCTGAGTCAAGGTGAAATGCAGCTTATCAATGTCTCGACTCGATCACATGGACCTAAAAAAAAATTCTTCTTAAAGTATACTTGATTCAGTGCCACCCGCCCGGAGCTGCTTCGGTGTCGACAAGTTTGCAGAAGGCGGGTTCAAGGTATCGCTTTGTTTCCAAAGCTTGGTTTTGTTTTTGGACTTTCCCGTCGTTCACCGAAACCCCCCAAAAATGAGCTCGTCCAGTGAAAACAAGATTGTGGAGAAGGTCGGCGTTAGGAATTTACTTTTTTGTTTGTGGAACCGCCTGCTAACAGCTCTTCCTGGTTCACAGTATGACAAGTGTCTTGCGGACTTCATCGTCAAGAGGTAAACTATTACTCTTACACAAATAATGGTGCAAATTATCGTTCTTGGGGTCACTTCTGACGACGGGCTCGTGCACAGTGGGCTTGGTTTCAGCGTCGGTGTCGTCGCGAGCGTGGTCTTGTTTAAACGTATGCATACATTCCCTTTCCATCCCTTAACCAGAGCAGATTCCCAGACATATTGCTACTCGCAATCCTCCCCCAACATTCACTTGCTCTTTTGTACGTGAAAATATTCTGACCGGTAGTGGAATTGATGTAGGGCGAGGTTGGCCAGTAGCCCTTGCGACTGGATTCGGTGCAGGAATGTCGTACGCCGACTGTGACCGTTCCTTTGGTGTTCCGCGGATACCAGGAACCCGAGTAGTTCCTCCTGCCGGAGTTACGGGGCCGTCTCCTGCTTCCTCCAAGCCATCCTCATGATTCCTACATCCACCTACGCGTTGTGCAACGGTATTGTGGTTGATATGGGGCATATCACGGCCTTCCTATCCATAGGGGTGGAACTACGGGTTTGCCCTTGTGTGCGCCAATTAGACAGCATCCACGAGTATCAATCATTTGAATTGATTTTTATTTTGACAATTGGATTCATTGCGGACTTGCTCAATGACGTACTCCACTCAAAACCTCATCAAAAAGAAGAACTCTGGAATTCGCCTCGACCACGCAATCATACAAATCCATAAGGTTGCCTTAGTCTAACCACTTCCACTCTTAGGCCAGAACTTAACTCCGATCCACTCGACGTCTTCTCTCAGCTTTGAGGATTAGCCGCGCTTTGCTGCCTCTTCATGACCAGGCGTTTAACCAGCTGACGCTCTCCACAGTATTGGCTTTGGCACAGGGCCCTCAGGTACAGAAGCAAAATACCGACTCAGAGAACCATTTCGTAAAGCTGAAGTTCTAATGAAGCAACATATCATTTATATTTCCATCAGATACCAGGAAGTTACACTGATACACCGATCTCCCTCGGCTGGTCTTTATTCACTCGTGTCTGCCGCTCCCTGCTCTTGGGTACGAGTTGGTAGATCGACTATTGACGAGAATGAGTCTGGGAGACCCGCTTGGGCAGGCTAAAGCGACGAGAGTCGTGTTTGACTGTGTTAAAGGTGGACGAAGTCTCTCAGGTGATAATGAGAAGCTACCAAGGAGCAAGGGCGCCGCACGGGGGACCAGGCTAGATGTCCTCTCTCTTGGGAGCTCTCATGCTTGTTAGCGCTGTTGTCTGGGGTGCTTTCCTCCATTGACCCTTCTCCGCTGGGTGTCTCCGATTCTAGCGGGGAGCCCGATTCTAGCAGGTTCATCTCCCCGGATTTTGCTCCACCTTTGGTACCCCCTGCCCCAGTCGTTCCTACAGGGACGAAGAGATGGATGCGAATTTAGGAAGGAGTTTGTGTAATGAACAGCCTCACGCTACCTTCACATTGAGGTTTCACCTTCATATTGGATCGTTTGTACCATCATTACTGCATATGGATCACCTATGATTGAAGGGAAATGGTTGCACAAATGTGGCAATATTTCTTTGCGAAAGTTTGAGTGGCGAAGGTTCAAAACAAAGCAATCGAATCTTCACCACTGCCACTGCAAGGATTGTCAGGATGGCTGGATACATAGAGCCAGAAGACGCAATTATGGAAGACACGTTCCAGGAGGTCACCAAGCCCAAGCGAATGTTGCAAGTTGTAATAGACGACGACCATCCCTTCGACCTCGAACCTTACATTGGCGCATACTCAGGTATTCACAGCGCGCCCTTCTACTACATCGAAGCTCACATGCGAAAACCCTTGCGATAGACCGTGCAGCGATAACTCGATTGCAGTTCATCGCCCAAGTGGCCCCCTCACTCGCCATCCAAGCGCTTACCCTCGCTTCACGCTATGTCAAGACCGGTCGTGACATATCTCTCTACCAGTCCACTCTTGGTCAACTCGCCACCGCCACCGGCCAGGAACTAGAGATCGATCGAGCGTGGATTGACAAGACCAACGCGCAGAATGCAGCTGACAAGGATAAGCTCGAGACGGAGCTCAAGATGTATACTGGTAATATGATCAAGGAGAGCGTGCGGGTAAGCACATCTTGATTCCTGGTGAAAGAACGAGGCGGGCGCATTGACGCCGAGTAGATGGGGCATAATGAGCTCGGACACTTTTATCGCGCGACAGGCGATTCCGCAACTGCGTTGAGACATTATACGAAGTCGCGAGAATACTGCACGACCAGCCCGCATGTCGTCGATATGTGTCTTTACATCCTCGAGGTGCGTCGATCGAGCCAGACGTGTGTGTGTGGCTAGCTCACAGACTGTGACCAGCTCATGCTCGAGCAACAAAATTACGCTCACGTTAGCACATATGTTTTCAAGGCGGAGGCTGCCCTCGATATTCCCCAGGCGGGCGCAGAGAAGGAGAAGGAGAAGGAGAAGGAGAAGGAGAAGAAGAAAACGGGAAGCACCGCGAACCCTGAACGCGAGAAGATCCAATCGAAGCTCGATCTTGCGCTCGGACTCTCCATGCTCGGGCAAAGCAATTATGAACGGGCGGCGTGGTCGTTCCTGAAGGTCGGAAAGAATCTCGACGACTGGATTGGCAAGGTGAGACGTGCACATATCTCACTGCCAAGGTCTAATACGTCCCTAATAGGTTGTTTCTCCCTCTGATCTTGCCGCGTACGGCGTCCTCTGCGCCCTTGCTACCTTTACACGATCTGCCGTCAAAGCGTCTGTGGTGGAGAGTGAAACCTTCGCATACTACCTAGAACAGGAACCATATATTCGCGAAATACTTGACGCATACATGTCCAGTAAGTTCAAAACGGTGCTCGATCTCCTTGAACGGTACTCGAGCCGGCACTACCTCGACATCCACCTCTCGATACACGTCAAAGAGCTCGCAACACGGATAAAGAACAACGCACTCGTTCTTTACTTCAAGCCATTTGCCTCTGTACGACTTGAAAGCTTGGCATCGGCGTTTGGCCTGCCATTGGATGAGATGGAGAGGAACATCGTAGCATTGATTCAAGATGGGAGCATCAAGGGACGTGTGGACAGCCACAATAAAGTGTGTCCATGACCCATGGAGGAAGGGTTGGTACTGACTGTCCCCGAGATTTTGAAGGCGAAGGATCTCGACCACAGGGCGGAGCTGTTTTCCCGTGCTATCAAGGCAGGTGCAGATATACAAACTGCGAACCGCAAGTTGCTGCTTCGTCTCCGATTGTGCGCCTTTTCCCTCTGGCCCTACTTATTTCTGGCTAAGATCTTTTCCAGGCTACAGGCCGATCTAGTTGTCCGAGCACCAAAGCAAGAGTCACTGTACCCTATTGACTGAAGTTCCTGTGGGTAAGTCGGTCCAACGGCTCCGGAAGCGGAAGTAATATCGGGCGGGATTGGGCCAAATTTTTACGAACCGAGACTCTTGCTGGATACTTTCCTCTCATCTCCAGTCTTGCGATTAACCGGTTGTGCCTCCTTGTACCATACATTCGTGGTTTTGAGAATACGACGACGGGAAGGAGGTGGCGGACTCCGCCTGTGTCAACAACCACCCGCGCCTTGGCCCCACAAAAATGTCCTCGCCAACGAGCAGCAATCCCGCCTCGGTTTGGGCACGCTACGGCACGCTCTCAACGAAAAAACGGCTGCTCGTCATTTTCGCCGTGCTCGCGTGCCTGATGATCGTGGTCAGGCCCCACCAGACGGGTAATTTTAATACTTCATCATCAAAACTGGAGGACTGGATACCTGTGCCCTCTCACTTCTTCAAGGTGACCCAAAGCAAGCAGGAGGCCATCGTGCACCCCATTCCAAAGCTCATGGCTGAGGCTCAGATGAAGTTCAAAAAGATGGTCACCGGCCAGAGCAAGACGCTTCTTGAGGCTGTTCAAGAGTACAAGAGACGATATGGGAGGAATCCACCTAAAGGATTCGACGAATGGTTCGAGTTTGCAAAGGAGAATGGGGTCAAGATTATTGATGAGTATGATCAACTCGTGCGAGACTTGGAGCCATTTTGGGGTGTGAGCGGGGAGGAACTCAGGAGACGCGCTGTTCAGGTGCGGGACACGTCTTGGTCGCGGGACGAGGTGGCAGGCTCACTCCGTTTCCCCCTCAGGTTGGCCACTTGCCATCTATCGACCTGGTCCGATTAGAAAATGGAAAAGCTATTTCCATGAACATCCAGAATGGGTTCAACGACACCGAAGTTGGGGCACGTGCCAAAGGTTTCCGTGATATGATTGGGAAATTCCAGCATAAGGCGCGTGTTAATGTGCACGTACCCATTACGCGTACTAACGCGCTCCATAGCTACCGAATATGGACTTCCCTATCAACGCTAAAGCAGAAGGGCGGATTGTCGTTCCCTGGGAACATACTTGGTACCCAAACACCACAATGCAAGACTCCTCAGCAGGCGTAGACGCAATGATCGGAGGCAAATTCATCCCCGATTGGAAGGGCGACTCAAATGTTTGGGAAGCCTACCGACTCACTTGTCCTCCAACCTCGCAAGCCCGCCGGCTCTTCACATCCTTGCGCGCACAACTCCATGAGGGCCAAGTACCAAAGGACCTTTTCGAGGCAGCAGGCCTCCCAAGTAACATAAATGACGACTTCAAATTCGCTCCTCGTGTAGACGACGAATTCGATTTTTGCGATCACCCGTGGGCGCGCTATCAGCAAGGACACTTCTTCTCCGACTGGCGGACGATTCACGTCCTGTACCCCGTGTTCTCTCCTGCAAAGGGGAAGGGATTCAGCGATATACTCATTCCGAGCCATTATTACTACTCGTCCACGAGCCGGTATACCTATGGGTGGGATCCGGTCACTATGACTATTAAGGAGGTAGATGACCACGAGAACCCATGGCATAAGAAGACAAACAAGATTTTCTGGAGAGGTGCGACGACTGGTGGAGGTAGCTCTCCACCAGGTCACGTCGCTTCGTACCAAAGACATCGGTGAGCCACTATTCTCATCGTATTGTGAGTTCATTTTGAAGCGGTGCACCTCTAGGTTCCTCCGGATGTCGTCAGATCAGAGCGACGCTAACCGCACCGTCGTTTTCGCTGATCCACCAGAGACGGACGACTTCACGTATGCTAAAGTGCCGATTAAGCAACTCAACAATGATTTTATGGATGCAGCGTTCACCAAAGCTGTTGGCTGCATGCAATATAACCCTGGGGGGTGTGAAGGTTTGCGACGCGACCATCGATTCGCCGATGCAGTGCCTCTAGGCGAACACTGGCGTCACAAGTACCTGGTAGACCTGGACGGTATGGGATACTCGGCACGGTTCTTTGCGTTCTTGGCAAGTGACAGTGCGGTCCTCAAGAGCACGATTTATCGCGAATATTTTTCCGAATGGATTCAACCTTGGTGCGTCTCCTTGATTTCACTCGTGATCTCCCTGTCTGATGGTAATGCGCTAGGCTACACTACATCCCGCTCTCCCAGTCGTACAAGGAGGTTTATAACATCCACGCATACTTTACACCGCCATCAGAATATATGACCGCTGCTGCGAACGCTACGGACTCACCGACGGTACGGAAGGCAAATCCTAAGGCACTTGATGGGGATGCCCAATTGAGACGGATTGCAAGAGCGGGAAGACAGTGGAAGATGACCATCGGACGGAAGCTCGATATGGAAAGTGAGTCGCCGGTCATTTCCATCATGCTCACCGGCGTTGCGCTTATAGAATGTGACCTCCAGCGTACGTGTACCGCCTGTGCATCGAGTGGGCACGGCTGTGGGCAGACGATCGCGAAGCGATGACCTACAAGGGCTAGTGAGTGTGGTCTTTGGATAGGGCATGATGCTTTTTTCTTGGTTTCCTGTTGTATCGCGCACCTTATCACCATGAGTACGAGTCTTGATGTGCTTCTGGGTTGTTTTGATTGCTGTATCGCTAGACGCCATCTAATATTATACAAAATTTGCAGTGCATACAGACATATTACGTTTTCGTGAACCCCTTGGGATAGTAGCGGATATTATCTCTTCCTCACTCAAATTTCGCCTGCTCGAGCTGTCACTCGGCTGTCACTCGGCTGTCACTTAATTGAGACAATGACAGACGTCTGGACACCAAAAAAGTAATTATTGGCAAAACGGAAATTGTGACCGCTCAGCCACCACCCCATACACTAGTTACAAAATTGAGACTTTTGGAAGGCTCATCCACTGTGAGATACCACTGTACGCAGTAAAAAGGATGGATGATGGGTATGCGATTATCTCTATATCGACCCACATCATTCTAGCGTGGCTGCTCTTTTCCAGAGTGGGTACGTGAGAGGGTTTGTGGCGTGCCTTTCACCGTGCTGTCATGGAGCATGGGATCACCAAACCATGCAGTCATGAAGTTCCAACAGTGGAGGGATAGGAGATTGACATACAGTAGTTTCATCCGGCCCAGGTAGTTCTGTAAGTCTGGATGACAATGTAATGCTTGGGGGTTCTGGAAGGTTGGAATGGAAGCCATAAGTGCTCATAAACTCGTGATATTGTTATAAGCAATTCCTAGCAGAAAGTTTTGTTCAATTCTTACTATTTCGTTAATATATAGATTAAGATCCTTATTTTATTTTATTTTTGATTATTTATGCCGGTGGTTCTTTGAAGAGTCAGACATCATACCAAGGTGAGGACATTTACGTAACTCTTCGGCAGTCACGGCGAACGAAAATGAGAGGAACCCATCATTTCATTGGACAGCCTCGCTGATGGATTTCAATGCGCTTCACTTCGCTGCCCACGCTGCCATCAAAGTGAAAAATAAACGCATAAAATGTGTCATATTTGCGTTGACTGTCTTCGCCGACGAGCAACATGCCCGCACCGGTTAGCGCAATCCTCGGCATGATGGTAACGAACAAACGCCTGCTCATCATTTTCGCCGTGCTCGCGGGCATGATTATCCTATTCGGGACGCGCCACCAGAAGCAGACGGTCGTCCCCCCGAGGTTAGGCGACTTTGGCGCTTCAAAGCTGCAGGACTGGATACCTGTGTCCTCTGACTTCTTCAAGACTGCTCGAAGGAAGACCATTATACATCCTATTCCGAAGCTGATGGGCGATGCCCAGGCAAAGTTCAAGAAGATGATTGCCGGTCAGAGCAAGACGCTCGCTGCTGCCGTTAAAGAGTACAAGAGGCGGTATGGGAGGAATCCACCTAAGGGATTTGATGAATGGTTCGAGTTTGCCAAGGAGAATGGGGTCAAGATTATCGATGAGTATGATCAAGTCGTGCGAGACTTGGAGCCATTTTGGGGTATGAGTGGAGAAGAACTCAGGAGACGTGCTATTCAGGTAAGGGGGCACGTCTTGTTCGCGATACGAAGGTCGCAAGCTGAATATCTTTATCCAGGTTGGGCAGTTGCCGTCTATTGACCTGGTGCGATTAGAGAATGGAACATCTGTTGCAATGAAGGTCCTGAAAGGGTTTGACGACTCCGAAGTCGGCGCGCGAGCCAGGGGTTTGGTTGCTATGGTTCAAAAGTTCCAGCACAAGGTGCGCGTTGACACCCACATGCACATTATACGTACTGACGTACATGATAGTTACCGGATATGGACTTCCCTATCAACGCGAAAGCAGAGGGGCGGGTTCTCGTTCCTTGGGAACATACTCAATACCCAAATATGACATTACAAGACTCCTCAGCAGGCGTAGACGCTATGATTGGAGGGAAGTTCAGCCCCGACTGGCAGGGCGACTCAAACGTATGGGAAGCATACCGACTTACCTGCCCTGCCGACTCGCAAGCCCGCCGTCTCTTCACCTCTTTGCGCGCACAGCTCCGCGAAGGCCAGGTTCCCAAAAATTATTTAGAAGCGGCAAGACCCTCGAGTGGCGTAGGCGCAGACTTCAAATTCGCTCGTGATGTTGATAGCGATTTCGATTTTTGTGAGCAGCCCTCGGCGCGCTACCAGCAAGGACACTTCTTCTCCGACTGGCGGACGATTCATGTCCTGTACCCCGTGTTCTCCCCTGCAAAGGGGAAGGGGTTCAGTGATATACTTATTCCTAGTCACTATTATTATTCAGCTACCGCCCTGTATACTTATGGATTTGATCCGGTTACTTCGACTACCAAGGAGGTAGATGACTATGAACAGCCATGGCACAAGAAGACGAACAAGATTTTCTGGAGAGGTGCAACGACTGGTGGAGGTAGCTCTCCACCAGGTCACGTCGCTTCGTACCAACGACACCGGTGAGCTACCATACCCATCGTATCAATCACCTATTTTGAAGCGATACACCTCTAGATTCCTCCGCATGTCCTCAGACCAGAGCGACGCCAACCGCACTGTCGTTTTCTCTGATCCACCGGGGACGGACGACTTCACGTATGCCAAAGTGCCGATTAAGCAACTCAACAACGATTTTATGGATGCAGCGTTCACCAAAGCTGTTGGCTGCATACAATACAACCCTGACGGGTGTGATGGTTTGCAACGTGACCACCGATTCGCCGATACCGTGCCGATGGGCGAACACTGGCGGCATAAATACCTGATAGACCTAGACGGCATGGGATACTCCGCACGGTTCCTTGCGTTCTTGGCAAGTGATAGTGCGGTCCTCAAGAGCACGGTTTATCGCGAATATTTTTCCGATTGGATTCAACCTTGGTGTGTCTCCTCGATTCCACTCGTTATCTCCTTGTCTGATAATTGTGCGCTAGGTTACACTACATCCCGCTCTCCCAGTCGTACAAGGAGGTTTATAACATCCATGCGTACTTTACACCGCCTTCAGATTACATGACTGCTGCTGCGAACACTACGGACTCACCGACGGTACGGAAGGCAAACCCTAGGGCACTTGATGGGGATGCCCAATTGAGGCGGATTGCAAGAGCGGGGAGGCAATGGAAGCTGACCATCGGACGGAGGGAGGATATGGAATGTGAGTCACTGGTAATTTCCATCATTCTCACCGGCGTTGCACTTATAGAATGTGACCTCCAGCGTACGTGTACCGACTCTGCATCGAATGGGCACGGCTGTGGGCAGATGATCGCGAAGCGATGACCTACAAGGGCTAGATAATGCCATATATAGTTGGACAGAGGGTGATACACCCTCGTTGGCGTGGTTTATATATTGCGCATTTTATATCCCCTGATATCCTCCTGGGTTATCCCAATTAGTGTATCATGAGATTCTATCCCATCTTATCGTATATAGCTCCATAACTTTGTCCGGTTGACCAACATCTGGACTGATTTTTCGCACAAAATTCTTGCACGTTTCCCCGAAATGAAGAAATCATATGACACCTTAGATAGCCGGTTGGGTATCCAAGATTTTGGAGTGAAACAAAGGTGCAGCACACAGGGTTTGGCATGACTGGACAGAGGTTGTGGTAATTACAATAGTGCATCATGCGGCCCATGTGGGCACCTTACATTTCTGTGAACCTCTAGGGATCATAGAAATGCATCTATATAACTTTGAAAGCCTTTGAAAGGGGTAGTTGCAAAGTGTTTACAGGAAGGGAAGCATCCATACAGGTGGTAAGACAGATGGTGCCCTATCCCAATAGAGGTTTGTTGGTGGATATGAAGAACCTTACAGCCTGAGGGCATACTAGGAACTTACCTTTCGACGTGCGCACTCGCCACTTCAACAAAACATTTGTTCCTTGAAGGTTTGTATCTAAGCTCTGTAAAGCATCTTGGACTTTAAACATCATTATTCTCGATATATCGCACAAGTCCTTCGAATCCCGTTCTGTTACAGAAGAGACGACGGTACAATGTGTGCAATAGTGGTATAGAAGTTGAGATTCTTCCGAGTGCTGACATTATTTGGTTCCCTACTGACTGGTACAACAATATGTGGTCAGCATCACACGAAAATTGCAAAAGTGCATAAGGAATGTCCAGGTAAAGTATAGGACCAATTTGTACCTTTGATTTCAGAAGCTATATAATTGCTAAAGAAATTACGTATACACACTGTGTCCCCTGCACGTTCATATATTTTTATTTATTTAAGTCCACCCTGGCCAACTGACTCATGGCGTGATACGCCTCGCTAAGGTTGGGCTCAAGCACTGACTTGCTTAAACTTAAACTGTGGAATATATGTATGGAAGATCGATAATTGTCAGCCTTTTCCTATCAGTACAACAGACAAATAACTAGAGAGAGAGCTTTGGAATCATCAAGGATATTGGTACGACCCGGGTGGCTGCGGAGGGAAGCTAGCGTACTGCTGAGGATGGGGAGGAGAAGAGTATTGTCCGTATTGTTGTTGTTGTGGAGCTGGCTGAGGCTGACCATAAGGATTGTGTTGGGAAGGAGCCCCGGGGTTGTATGGTTGGTGTTGGGGTGGCGGGGGCGGATAGGGTGAAGGATGTTGGGAGGCTTGGGGTTGTGGATACCCATTCCATTGTGGTTGGGTTTGAGAGGTTTGGTATTGCGGCTGTGACGGTAGCGGAGGAGCAGAGGGCTGATGCGAATATGGATTGAATGCGTTTGGCACGGGAGGTGGCGGGCTAGGAGCTGATGACATGGAGAAAGCAGATGAAAGTGCCATACTGGAGAACATGTCTGCATAAGGATTCGATGCAGCTGGAGGAGCATGCGGCGGAGGTGGCGGAGGTAGAGCACCGTAGCTCACGTTTTGCTGAGGTGCTTGGGGAGGGAGAGGTAGCTTCGAGTGATGAGGCTGTGGTTGCGAGCCATATGGTGAAGAGGGTGCACCAGGTGGGGGGAGACCAAGCGTATACGAGCGCTGTGGAGGGGGTTGCTGCGGCTGAGAATAAGGGGAAGCAACAGGAGGCGGGGGCGCCGCTGGTGGAAGGGAAGAACGTTGCCACGTGGACGGCGAGGGTGTATTTGTTGGAGCGCCTATCGACATAGACGCAAACGATGCCTCCAATGGCCTAGGTGGTGGCGGAGGAAGAGCAGGTGGCTGGGACGGAGCAGTCGAGGCAGACTCATTGAGCCTTTGCTCGACGTTCAACCTCGAACTCAGCGTCTCNNNAAGCCCTGGCGTTCTTGCGTGAATCCTCAGTCAGCCCATTGAGATCTTTATAGAACTGCAATCCTTTCCTACAAAAAGGATTAAATACCATTTACCTTGCAACAACAGACACTTACTGGATACCGTCCCGCGCCTCGAGATATCCCTCCCTCGCCAAAGCAAAGCGCTTAGTTAGATCATTGATCTGTTTCTGCCTCTCCTCCCACCTCTTGACTCCCTTCCCAGACCCGCCCTTCATCTTGAGTGTCCTCCACAACTGCGCAATTTCCTGTAATGTCACTTGCTGCGCATGGATAGTCGCGGCAAGCCGGCTCTGATACGGTCGGAACTTCTCCAGCTCTGTGGCGAATAAGGTGGGTTCGACTCCAGTATTGCGTCGATTGATGAGCAAGAGATGGGAGACGTCGTCATTTTGGACCTGCTCATATATAGGCTATCATGAGCTCAGGTGGAATCACACGATAGTAAGTTACCTTTTCCTTGAGATCCCTGAGTACTTCTCCGCGTTCGTGAGTGATCTTGTTCAGTTTTNCCTCGATCTCATCTACTACCTTCGCAATAGCCGCCCTCTCATCCTCATCCGCGGTTGGCTCGACTTCGAGCAGGTTCCCTTGGCCACCTGCAGCCACGGCAGCGAACATCCCTTCTAGTCGACCTGACAACAACAGTTCAATGTCACCTTTCAACGAGCCCCAGAGCGCATATATTTGCTGGTCCGATGGTGCCGCTGCATCAAGCGAGGACAGCTGGGATTTTAGGTCTCGCCTTAAGGACTTCGCTGGACCAGCCGAAGGTTCCTGCGTCCACAGATGCTCGTACTTGACCTATGAGGATGCAGTCAGTAATTGCGTGAATCGTAAACATCAACGTCAAACTTACCCTCATAGCTTCACATTCCCGCGTTTCCACATCCAGATCTCTCGCAGTGGAATCAAGCTGAGTCTTGACATCCGTCTTCAAATCATCGAGCCTCTTCAACAGCCCTTCTATACCCTCTACCCGCTCCTTCCGTCGGATTTCCTCCTGCCAGGCAGTAACGGTTGGAGGCACCCCATCGTCCACCGTGCCTTCTGCAATCTCCTTGAAACGGCCAACACCAGCCTTGACACCCAAGCTCTCCA
>WNFL01321990.1_pt2 | contig 14336 bp, 18 predicted proteins | sample 5400361 | NCBI WGS metagenome assembly WNFL01 (sample SAMN13153351, study PRJNA577476) | soil metagenome | isolation source: 40 cm soil on Douglas fir-dominated hillslope | place: USA:California | collected 2013-09-17
AAGGTCTGGGGTAAGAGTAATTTCTCCCGCATTCCAGGCTTTGCTCCGGGACTGACCCGAGCGCGATTCACTGCGCTTGGCGTATTCACACGTGTGTTCGGACCGCGTCCTGAGAGCGGCGCTTTGCGCGCGGCTCTCGCGGCTGTGGTGTCCTTTTGTCGCAACCCCGTCGGGGGAGGCTTTTGTCTCCCTTCGGGGCTGCATGGCCTCCCTTTTTTCTTTGTTCGTCCCACCCAGGAGAGTGACCATGTTCGACAGCACCAGCAGCAACGCAGCAGCAAACGTCAACGGCAACGCCGAATCGCAGGGCTACTTCGACCTGCACGTCGAGGGAATCGGGTATCTCAACCGCATCCGCGAAGTGAAGGTGAAGAAAGGCCAGTTCCTCGCCTGCTCGATCTCTGCCATTCGCGGCGACGCCAGCGACGTGGACTACACCAAGTTCGATGTCCGCGTCACCGGCGCCGAGGCCAGGGACATCGTGCGCCGGCTTAAGGGCGATGTCGATGCCCGCAAAGCGGTGATCGTCGGATTCAAGCTGGGCGACATCTACCCGGAGAAATTCGTCTACGAGCAGGGCGATCGCAAGGGCGGGACGGGCGTGGTCATCAAGGGACGCCTGCTGAAGCTGCGCTTCGCCAAGGTCGACGGCCAACCCGTCGAACTGCCGAAGCCCGAAGCGGACGAGCGCCCCGGCGCAAGTCCGTTGCATGTTGTGGCCTAAGCGATGATCGGAACACCGCGACCCGAGGGTCGCGGTGCGCCTCCTCCGATTCGAGTCCGTCATCACACGAAAGGACGCAGCATGAAAACCTCAATTCACAACCTTCCGCCCCAGCCGGAAACGAAGTCGTCAGCAGACCGGGGACGGTTTTAGCGTCCCGCATGCCGGCAGGAGGGGCAACGCGACGTTCGATACCCTGCCCGAGAGAAATCAGGCGCCGGCAGTGATAGACTCGGCTCTGCCTCTCTGCGGAGGGGTCTTTCCCCAGCCGCCCGCAGCGCCTGTGGAAAGGCCGAAGTCAAGCTGAAACGATGTTCCCGTTTGTGCGTACCGGATAAACGCACACCAAGCCGTGAGACCCCTGGCAGGAACGGCGGGACCGCAAGGTCTGGGGTAATGTAAACACCTCGTAGAGTGACCGTGCATCCTCACATCCGTCAACGTCATAGTAACCAGCGCCCTCGCGGGCGACTTGCCACCGGCCTGAACCGCCGGCGGCATAAAGTAAGTAAGCCATAACCGTCGTGGTTCCGTCCTTCGGACGGGATTGCGGCGGCTCCCATTTCATCGCCCCTCGCGGGAACGCTTCGTTTCCCGCGCAGGGGAATCGCGTTTCCGCGGGGATTATCGCAGTCCACCCCCCAAGGAGACGCACCATGATTACCCTGCCAGGCACTTTGTTCGTCAAGACCATCCACGGCCGCCGCGGCGACTTCGCGGTCGGCAACCTCATCACCGAGATCGGCGAGTTCAAGGTCAAGGACACGCTCCTCGACCAGTTCTCCGAAGGCGAGTACCGCGGCCGCTTCGCGCTGGCGCGCATCTTCCAGGGCGCGTATTCGTGGAAGGGCGCGACCATCAGCGAGCTGCGCGCCAGCATCTCCGACATCGAACTCTTCGAGGCGACGGAGAAGCCGGTCGTCGCCCCCGAGGCGCCGACCGTGTCCGATCCGCTCGAGGACCCGGTGCAGGCGCCGGAGGCGCCACCCGCACCGTCCCATTCCGCCGAAGCGGCGCCGGCCGTTCCGGCGCCCGTGCTGTCCGCGCCCGACCGCGAGGCTGGGAGCGATGTTGCCCGGGCCCTCGCCGCGGGCCTTCCGGTAAAGCTCGACCCGACCGTCGACCGGGTGCTGTTCCGCACCCAGCGCGATCAGCTCAAGGCCGCCGGTTATCGCTTCGATGCCGCAACGCAAAGCTGGCTGCCGCCAGCCGCCGCGGCGTAACACTTTGCCCGCGCCGCCCCATCGAACGGGCGGCGTCCCACCCCCGGGATGGCGCGGGCATGCCGCTGGACGATCCAGCGGCATGCCCGCGAGCTCCGGGTGTATCCAGCCTGGGTGATGGCCGCCCGACAATGGCCAGGCCCTTGGCGCTTGCGGCGCGCACTCGAAACGGAGCGCATTGGCAAGGAGTCTTTGTGTGAGTGAGCCTTCCCGTCAGGAGGGCCGCTCGAACGTACTGGAAGCCCTCCCAGCGCGTTGCAGCGGCCTTTTTGCCGCGACTGCCGGAATGCAGTCCGAGCCACGCCCGCAAGGCGTGACGCCGTGAGACCCCTTGAAAGAACGGCGGGCGAAAGCCTGGGGTGAAGGTAAATCCACTTTGTTCCAACCTCGCGGGGATGATCGCATCCCCGTCATGGGTGCGGGCTCCCCGCTTTTTTTGAAGGAGACCACCATGCTGTCCGCTGCACCTGCTGTTCCCTCGCCTTGCGCCGGCCCGATTCACCAGGTTGCGCGCACCGCCACCCGCGCCCGGTCGCTTGCCGACTGCGCGCTCTTCGACGTGACCGAAGCCGCCGTCGCGGCCGGGTTCACGATTCCGGTCGCAGTCACCTGCGCCGTCTACGACGACTGCATCGTCTGGACGATTCAGGACTCGCGCCGCCAGGTCCAGCAGGACATGGCCGGCCGGCTCCGCAACGTGCTTTCGACGCTCGCCTGCCACGCGCGCGTCAAGCGCCCGAAGCCCACCCGCGAATTGTGGTTCCAGGTGGAACGGGTGCCGCGCAACGGATGTTCGATTTCGCCGCAACCGGTCTGGCTGAAGGCGCTGATCCACGCCGGCGATGCCGGTGAAGCGGTGTTGACCGTGATGCTGGCCGACGAGGAGGACTGAGCCATGAAGACCTATGCAGGGCGCATCGTCAATCCGGGAAGGCACGATGAAGAGATCGAAGTCACGGTGGATGGCGCAGTGCTCAGGCAGCGCCTCGATTTGCGCATGTACTCGCCCACCGGCTTTGCCTGGGGCTACGGCGGCAGCAGCCCGGCGCAACTCGCGCTGGCGATCCTCGCCGATTGCGCAGGCGACGCGATGGCGCTGCGCTTCCACCAGGACTTCAAGTGGCGGGTCATCGCCCGGCTGCATTCGGGAGAACCGTGGCAAATGACCGAAGCAAGTGTGCGCGACTGGATTCAGTCTGCGGACATCTCGCACGCGATCGCGGCGGCGGAAGCCGAGCGCGACGACAACCCGATCGAGGATTGAGGCAGTCATTCGTTCGTTTCCCCCACCCCGCGCGGGCGTGTTCCCCGCCGGGACGCTCCGCGCTTTTTCAAGGAGCCAGCGATGAGCAAGAAACGCAAATACGCAGTGAGTTACGAGCTTCCCTACGTCCACCTGGTTACGGTGGGGGTGCGGGCGCACAGCGCCACCAACGCGATTTCCAAGGCGCGGCGCGCCTTCGACGCCGGAACCATCTGGGACGACAGCGCGGCGATGCCGCTGCTTGCCGACGACTTCTGCGAGTGCGGCGACCCCGGCGCCCCGTTGCAATTCACCGCCGAGGCAGTCGATGCGTTTCGCAGCGATTCGTCGGTGGTGCGCATGCGCCAGGAGAAAGCTGCGCGGCATGCGGCGCAACTGCTGGTGGAAGCGTGGCAGCGCAACGACGCGCGCGGCGGTGCGGAGGACTGGAGCGATCTCGGCGACGCCTACGAGGCGGCGCTGGAGGCGCTCGACGATGAGACGATCGTGGGTGCGATCGCCGCCGCGCAGCCCTGCCGCGCGGAGGTGTGACATGGCGCTCGTGTTCCAGCGCATTGCCCGCAACTTCATCAAGAACGGCTACTTTCCGACCGACGCGGCGACGCTCGCGCGCATTCTCGGCGCACTCGACATCGGCGGTGGGTGCATCCGCGTGCTCGACCCGTGTTGCGGGGAGGGCACGGCGCTCGCCGAAGTGCAACGCCATCTGGGCGACTGCGGCGCGAGCGTCGAGAGCTTCGCCATCGAGTACGACCGCGAGCGCGCGTGGCACGCGAAGACCCTGCTCGGCACCGTGATCCACGCCGACATGAACGATGTGTTCGCCAGCCCGCGTTCGATGGGACTGTTATTTCTCAATCCGCCGTATGGCAACGCCGTGCGCGACCAGGCGGAGACCGGCACCGGCAAGCGCGCGGAGCGCATCGAGACTGCGTTCGTCAAGCGGACCCTGGGCTGGTTGCAGTTCGGCGGCGTGCTGGTGCTGATCGTGCCGCACTACGCCTTCGACCGCGAACTGGCTGCGGTGATCGCGCGCAACTTCGCACGCGTGACGGTGTTCACCGCGCCCGAGCGGCGCTTCAAGCAGGTGGTGGTGTTCGGAGTGAAGCGGCGCAGCGATGCGCCGGACGAGACGATCGCGGCGCTGCTGGAAGGGGTGGTGCGTGCCGACTACGGCAGCGCGGCGATGCCTGCCGAACTGCCGGAAGACTGGACCGCGCTCCCCTACGAGGGACCGCCGCTGCGTGCCGATGCGGAGTTCCGCTTCGTGTCGGTGAAGCTCGACGCCGAGCAGCTGGCGGCCGAGCTTCAACGGCTGGCGGCTTCGACGCTGTGGCCGCAGTTTCCTGCGGTGTTCCAGGCCGCGACGCGCGCGCCGCGGCGGCCGCTCAAGGACCTGTCTCGCTGGCATCTGGCGCTTGCGCTGGCGGCGGGACAGATCGCCGGCGTGGTCAAAAGCCGCGATGGCCGGGCGTTGCTCATCAAGGGCGACACCTTCAAGGAGAAGGAAACCAGCGTCGAGCGCGAAGTCCGCGCCGACGGCGGCGTCACCGAAACGCGCACCCTCACCGACGTGTTCGTGCCGGTCATCACCGGCATCGACCTGTCTCCGGGGCCCGGGTACGGCGCCATCGTGACGATTCGATAGGGCGCCTTCATGGATCCCATCGTTGTCGCGGACCGGAACAGCCGCACGGCCCTGGTCGTGGGCCAGGGACCGGCGGCTGTGCGTCTCGTCGAGATGCGCCCGGGCGAGCTGGTGGTTTCCCGGCTCACCGAGGACGAGTTCGTGAAACGCGGCTACCGCGCGATCGACTACCCGGTGCGCGCGGCGGTGACTCGCTTCCTCGCGCATGCGGGCGGGGTGAGTCCGGCCGCCAGACAAGCGCTCGAAGGCTGTCTCGTTTTTGCAGCACCGTTGTCCTGAAGCACTCTGAAGCACTGATGTCCTGAAGCACGGTTGTCTTGAGGCACTGTTGCAGAATCAGTCTTTGGTCTTTTCAACCCGTGGGGAACGTCTTCCCCGCGGGGACGGCGTTCCCCTTTTTTTCCATCGAAAGGAGAACACCATGTCGAGTCAACTGAAAGACCTCTCTTCCACCGCCGCCCTGCTGGGGTGCGTGGTGGGAAACCGGCGCAGCGCCGCGCGCCTGTTGCGCGGCGCCGGCGGCAGCCTGACGGCGCTGTTGCGCGAGACCCGCGCGGAATACGGCAGCGCCGATCCGGCGCGGGCAAGACTGTGCGCGATGCAGGAACTGCTGCGGCGCAGCCTCAGCGAACCGCTGCTGGAGCGCGATGCGATGAGCGCGCCGCAGGCGGTGCGCGAGTATCTGCGGATGCGCTTCTTCGGTCTCGGCCATGAAGTGTTTCTGGTGCTGTTCCTCGATGCCCAGAACCGGCTCATCGCCGCGGAAGAGATGTTTCGCGGCACGCTCACGCAGACCAGCGTGTATCCGCGCGAAGTGGTGAAGGTCGCGCTCGGCCGCAACGCCGGCGCGGTGATCTTCGCCCATAACCATCCGAGCGGCCTGGCCGAACCGTCGCGCGCCGACGAGCTGCTGACGCGCAGCCTCAAGGACGCCTTGGCGCTGGTGGATGTCAAGGTGCTCGACCACTTCGTCGTCGCCGGCAGCAGCCTCACGTCATTTGCCGAAAGGGGGCTGCTGTAGCGGGTTTCCCGCGTGGCGGGCGACTTCGTATTTCATGTTCTCAACCCACGGGGGAGCCGCTCCCTTGGGGGGCGGTTCCTCTGCATCTTCTACCAGGAGGAACCTCATGGAATCGTCGTTGTATCAACTTCGGGAACTGTCCGACGTGTTCGTCGACGCCTGCGTGCGCGACGCCTCGGGCAGTCTCCTGTTCCTGTCGTGCTACGGCCGGGATACCGCGCTGACGCAGCTGTTCGCAGCGTTCTCGCTCAGTCCTGCGGAAGGCGGCTTCAGGGCGTTCTCGCTCACCGGCGCCGACGACCGCGATCATTACGTGTCGGTCTCGGGCGCGGAGCGGCTGAAGAAGATCGCCGGGCGGCTGCCGCGCGAGAACCTGTTCGGCAATCTCGCGCAGGCGTGGATCTACGACCCGGTGGTGATCGAGCCCGACCGCTCCAATCGGCTCGGCTGGGTGCTGATCGACCGGGATCGCTACACCGGCGACGCAGCGGGCGCGGCGCGCGAAGTCGACGCCCGCGTCTGGTCGATGATCGAGCTGCTGTCGCCGGTGCCGCTGCTGGCCCATTGGGAGGGCGCGGTACGCGAGGCAGTCGCGGATGCCGTGACCGATCTATCGACTACCGGGTTTCAACCGCTCGGAAGGGTGCACGCGCTGCGCGTGCAGCTGCCCGAGGAATTCGCCGAACGGGTTTCGCAGCTTGTGAAGTGCGGACAGTTCTGCGTCGAAGCCGTGCGGGAGGTCTGCCATGTCTGATCTTTCGATGCGGCAGGACTCGAATCCGGAGCGCGTCACCATCCGGCTGTTGTCGACCTCGCTGGTGCACACGCCGGGAATCGTCCGCTGGGCGCAGGCGGGCTGGCTCGCTTCGCGCGGCAAACCGCGCGCAGCGCTGCTGCAGGTGATGCAGAGCTACGGCCTGCCCGCTGGCCTGGCGACAAAGCTGCTCGGCAACGAGCTCGCTCACCGGGTCGAGGGGGATGCCGTGGTGTTCGAAGTCTCCGCTGCGGACGCACGCCGCATTCGCGTGCCGGCGGAATAGTCGCTGTCGTTCACACCCCGCGGGGAATCGCCCCGCGGGGGCGGTTCCTGCGGGGATTTCGTTTGTTTCCACCAGGAGGAATCGCCATGTCGCAAACCACGATTGTCGTTGCACGTCAGAAGCAGCAGCTCGATCTCGGCCGCACCGTCGCTACCCCGGGCGCGCTCGCCGCGCTGGAGCCGTTTCCGGGGCGGGTCAACGATCTGCTCGCGCGCCACGCCTCTGGCAACTGGGGCTGCGTGTGCGCGGAGGACGCGAAGGCCAACGCCCGCGCACTGAAGCACGGCAACCGCATCCTGTCGGCGTATCCGGTCGACGCCGCCCTGCCCTCGAAGGGCTGGGGCGACAACACGGTCTGGATCATCACCGAATGGGACCGCAGCGTGACTACGGTGCTGTTGCCGGAGGAATACTGAGCGGGGAGTTGGAACCCCGGCGGGCGCGTTGCGCCCGCACTCAGTCTTCCGGGTAGCAAGTTCATCACCCACCCTTGCGGGGTCGCCATGTCCCCCTGGGGCAGGCGCGCCCCGCTTTCTTCTATAAGGAGCAAGCCATGCCCAACTGGTGCTACACCAAACTCTCCGTCGAAGGCGAAGCCGCAGGCATCGCGGCGCTGAAGGCCGAATGCTTTACCGGCGGCGCGCTGGATTTCGACAGGATCGTGCCGATGCCGGCGGAACTCGACCTCGAGGAAAGCTCCACCGGCAGCATCGGCTACCAGGTGCTGGCCGGCGACTGGCAAACCGTCGCCGGCTATCCCTGGGTCGCCGACCACGGGTCCTTCGCCACGCGCGAGGCGCTGATCCGGCATTTCGAGGCGCTTGACGCGGCGGAGGAGAACCCTGAGTTGCATTACCTGGCCCTGGGACGGCGCTATCTCGCCAACCAGGAGCGATTCGGCTACACCACCTGGTACCGCTGGCGGATCGCGCATTGGGGAACCAAGTGGAACGTGTACCCGCACGCTGAGCCCCTCACTGTCGATGAGCCATGCGCGCTGGAGTTGAACTTCGATACTGCATGGTCGCCGGCGCTGCCGATCCTGGCGGCGCTGACCGAGCGCTATCCGGCGCTGGCGTTCGAGATGGCGTATGCGGACGAGGGCGCCGGCTTCGCCGGCGTGGCGAGCGCGCAAGGCGGAGAAGTCGAGGACGCCAGCGAGCCGTGGGAAACGGTGATGGCGGACCGGCTCGACAGGCCGCCGCCTGACGAAGACGAAGACGAGGAGTAACGCGGCAGCATTTGATGCAATTCAACCCCGTGCGGGAACGCTGGTTCCCCGCCGGGGAACCGCGCCCGCGCAGTCTCAAGGAGCAGTGCGATGACGCAGGTGAATCCAACCGAGCTTGACGTATTGGAACAGAACCCGGCCCCGGAAAGCGCGATCCCGATCGCGCGCTTCATCACCGATTTCGGCGACGGACTGCTCGACGCGGTGCGGACGCAGAATCCGCCGGTATACGACGGAACGCCCGATCCCCGCCGCGAGGCGCGCATGGACCGGCTGCTGCGCGCGCCTTTTCCGGCGCAGCGCGAAGTGGTGCAGGCGGTGTCGAGGCTGCTGTTCGACGCGGATCAGCCCGCCGCGGTCATCAACGCGGAAATGGGCACCGGCAAGACGCTGATGGGCACCGCGATCGCCGACATCGCGCATCTGGAAGGCTATCCGCGCACGCTGGTGATCGCGCCGCCGCACCTGGTCTACAAGTGGCGGCGGGAAATCAAGCAGACCGTGCCGGAAGCGGCGGTGTGCATACTCAACGGCCCCGACACGCTGAAGAAGCTGATCGCGCTGCGCGGCAGTCTTGCGCGCCCGGCAACGCCCGAGTTCTACATCCTCGGGCGGGTGCGGATGCGCATGGGGTTCAACTGGCAGCCGGCGTTCGCGGTTCGCCGGCGCGCCATGGCCGACGACGACGGGAAACTCCGCGTCGGCGAGTACGCGGCGTGCCCAAGTTGCGGCGCGCTGGTGACCGACGACGACGACCGGCCGCTCTCCTCCAGGACTGCGGCCATCGCTCTCGACGAGAAGCGCAGCGCGTGCCCGGCGTGCGACGAGCGCTTGTGGACGCTCGTCGGGCGCGCTGGGGCGTCGAAACCGAAACGGGAACTGCTCCTCGGCGCATTGCGGCAGATTCCGACCATCGGCGACAAGACCGCGGCGCGGCTGGTGGCGCGCTTTGGTGAAGAGATGCTGGCCGGAATGCTGGAGGACAACCTGTTCGAGTTCATCAACCTGATGGGCGAGGATGGGGAACTGGTCTTCAGCGACGCGCAGGCGCGGCGCATGGAGCGGGCAATGGCGAATAGGGAGTTCGCGTTCGGGCAGGGCGGCTATCAGGCCACCGAGTACGTCAAACGCTATCTCCCGCAGGGTTACTTCGGCCTGCTGGTGGTGGACGAAGGCCACGAGTACAAGAACGAAGGCTCGGCGCAGGGGCAGGCGATGGGGGTGCTGGCGCGCAAGTGCTCAAAGGTGGTGCTGCTCACCGGCACGCTCATGGGGGGCTACGCCGACGATCTGTTCCACCTGCTGTGGCGCCTGCATCCGCAGCTGATGTTCGAGGACGGCTTCGGCTATAACGCGAGGAAGAGTCTGGGTGCGGCGCAGATGGCCTTCATGCGCGAGCATGGCGTGGTCAAGGACATCTACAAGGATTCGGGCTCCGACCTGTCGCACCGCACCGCCAGGGCTTCGAGGGCCGCACACCGCACCGGCAAGGGACCGGGGTTCGGCCCGAAAGGCATCGCGCGCTTCGTGCTGCCGCTCACCGCGTTCCTGAAACTCAAGGACATCGGCGGCGACGTGCTGCCGCCGTACCGCGAGCATTTTGTCGACGTGGCGATGACGGCCGAGCAGCAGGTGGCGTACACCCGGCTGCAATCCGCGCTGGTGACGGAACTGAAGCATGCGCTGGTGAAAGGCGACAAGAGCCTGCTGGGGGTGGTGCTGAATGCGCTGCTCGCCTGGCCGGAGTGCTGTTTCCGGGACGAGCTGGTGCGGCACCCGCACACCCAGGCGCAACTCGCATATCAACCGGCGGTGTTCCGCGACACGGAAGTGATGCCGAAGGAAGCGCAGCTGCTTGCGCTGTGCCGCTCGGAGCGAGCGAAGGGCCGCAGGGTGCTGGCGTATACGATCTACACCGGCACGCGCGATACTTCGGCGCGGCTCAAGGGCTTTCTCGAAAAGGAGGGCTTCAGGACCGCGGTGTTGCGGGCGAGCGTGGACGCCTCGAAGCGCGAGGACTGGCTGTTCGAGCAGGTGGATCGCGGGGTGGATGTTGGATCTGCTGGACTTTCCGGCGATCGTGTTCCTGCAGTCGGGGTACAACGTCTACACGCTCCAGCAAGCCTCCCGCCGCAGCTGGCGGATCGGGCAGAAGCAGGACGTGGACGTGCACTACCTGGGCTACGCCGACAGCGCGCAGATGCAGTGCCTGCGGCTGATGGCGAAGAAGATCGCGGTGTCGCAGTCGACTTCCGGGGATATGCCGGATAGTGGGCTCGACATCTTGAATCAGGGGGGTGACAGCATCGAGGTTGCCTTGGCGAAGCAGTTGGTGAATTGAGCCGCTGGGTGCGGCTCGGTTCGCGTGGCGCACAATCCTGACGAACGACCCTCCGGAGTCCTTTCTGTTATCCGGAGTAGTTTCCATCGCCCCGCCTTGCGCGGGGCATTTGTTTTGGCGCCGGGAACGAGCCGCCAGGTTCAGCGCGGACTTGACTTCGGGACGGAGCGTTGGTCACAATGCAATCATTGATTTCATACGTGCGAAACCCATGGCAAGCATCACCATCAGAAGCCTCGACGAACAGACCAAGGCGCGACTGCGTCTGCGGGCAGCGCGCCACAACCGGTCCATGGAGGATGAGGCCCGCAACATCTTGCGCGCGGTTCTCGCCGAGGGTTCGGTCACGCCGCGCAATCTCGCCGACGCCATCCGCCGACGCTTTCAGCCGCTAGGCGGAGTCGAACTGCCATTGCCCGCGCGCGAACCGATGCGCGCGCCGCCCAAGCCGGGCAAATGATCCTGCTCGACACCAACGTGCTGTCGGAACTAATGAAGCCTGCGCCTGCAGCGAGCGTCGTGGACTGGATGGCGTCGCAGTCGGCAGCCAGTCTCTACACCACCAGCATCACGCAAGCGGAGATTCTCCACGGCGTGATGCTGCTGCCGGCGGGGAAGCGGCGTAACGCCATCGAAGCTGCGGCGGAATCCATGTTCAATGAGGACTTCGGTGGCCGTATTCTGGCGTTCGACAGCGATGCGGCGCGTCTTTACGCGCATCTCGCTGCGCAGCGGCGCCGGGCCGGGCGCCCGATTTCCCACTTCGACGCGCAGATTGCCGCAATCGCTCTTTCGACCGGCGCTGCGATTGCTACCCGCAACGTGACGGACTTCGACAATTGTGGGCTAAAGATTGTCAATCCTTGGGAAGGCTGAACGCGCCGGGAGAAGCCCAGCGCGTATCCCGCCTGTCGCAGGAAATCGACGGTGCATGACAGGACACTCGATCATCTAGGCGGATATTGCCAAGGCGCAGGAGTGGGTAAGTCACGCGACACCGCCACGACGCGCATTTGCGACCACCGCAAGATCAGGCGAAAGGATACCCCGACTTTTAAGGCCGCATATTGATGTACCAGCGAAAAGTTGAATCAAGACCTCCCCAAAGTGAGAAACGATGATGGAAGCCCGGCAGCTTTTTGAAGAAGCTAATCGACGCTATTGGAATGAGTTGGAATCCATTCCCATCCCGCGATTTTTTCTCTTCCCCTACGACCTAGTCGATGAAGTCAGGGAAGGCAACTGGCCATTTTTGATCGAACGGATGGTTTCTGGTGAACTTCTGGAGACGATCAACCTGATGAACGCATGGCAATGCTATCTCTTCGACTGGTCAATTTGGGCAAAGATTCTCCCGACCTTCGATGATAATGATCGCTGGACCCTTCAACTACAACACGTGGACCCCTTGGCCTTCACCTGCATGTATCAACCAAGCGCGATGCGGGATCGATTTTGTATGGTGGCAACCAATGCGCTTCATCAAGCTAACCTCATCGTCCTACCAGGCTATGAGGACCGCCTCGACCAGGACAATTTGCGAACGGGCAGGTTCTTGAATAGGGGCCAGAAGGAGAACCAGCTCGTTCGGATCGGCAAGCCGTGGGCAAGATTTGGTGAGCTCCAAACTGGCCTGCAGGCAATCAACACGGCCGATTACCAGCGCGTTACCCGCAATTTCCGGAACCAGGCGAGTCATGCCCTCGCACCCCGCTTTGAGATAGGCGAGACGAACACAGTCGTGCGCTATATGGCGCCGAAGGAAAAAATGGTCGCCCAGCCTGATGGGACGTTTGCACTGGTACAAGATGTGACCCGGATGGTCGTGCATTACGGTTTTGGCGGAACGCCGCCTTTGAAGTACGAGACCATCGTGGCCGAAAACCAGAAACAGCACGCGCTTGGTGCGGACACCTTAAAGGCTTACCAAACGCTTCTCAAGGAAGTGCTGCAGAAGATCGGGATACGGACAGGCACATCGGCGAGTTGCAGTCGAAGCGCGACCGGTTAGGGCCCAAAATGTCTCAGGAATTGGGGGAATGATACGGTCGGGTTGTGGAAGCTGCTTGACGCCGACATCCCTCAGCCCTCGCCCCTCGGGTGAGGAGGACTCCGACTTTCCCGTTGCCCCGCTTGCCAATTACACTTACAAGGGGGCCTCATCGAAAGATTTCGCCAGTGACGGAAAATGCTCATCCGGCCCGCCCCGAATGCGAGGTCGAGCGTTTTCATCGCGGAGTCGGCCAACATCGCTGCGCTCCGGCTTTGGAAGTGACGCCGCCCAGGCCAGGCCTTGGTGGGGATCGGCAAGCGACCGTATACACGCTCTTTTGAGACCCCAGGCAAAGAAACAAGGAAGAAACGATGGACGTATTTGAATTCAGGGAGAAGCTGGTAACCGACTACGCGGACTTCACCCGCAGCTTCACGCGCATCAAGTCGGACGACATTCGAGCGTTCGTCGATCAGGAGTATGGCTCGCAGAAATACTGGCCGGCGCCGCTCGTCCAGGTCAACCCGAACTTCAAACCCGGTCACACCATCGAGCAACTGGTACAGGCAGGTGCGCTGCATGCCGAATGCGCGCGCATTTTTCGCCACGGGAAGACATCGACTTCCGTCGGCAACTCCGTGCGGCTCTTCAAGCACCAGGAGGAAGCCATCGGGTTTGCCCATGCGGCGGCGAGTTACGTTCTCACGACCGGAACCGGATCGGGAAAATCGCTTGCTTACTTCATTCCGATCATCGACTGGGTTCTGAAGGCCAAGGCGAGCGACAGGGCGCCGCGTACTCGGGCCATCGTCATCTACCCGATGAACGCGCTCGCGAACAGCCAGATGGAGGAGCTCGCCAAGTTCCTGTCCGACTATGGGAGCTCGTCTCCAGTTTCGTATGGCCGGTATACAGGTCAGGAAAGCGATGATGAGCGCCAGCGTATCGCTGCCAATCCGCCGGACATCCTGCTCACCAACTTCATGATGCTCGAGCTGCTGATGACCCGCCAGGACGACAAGGACAAGGCGGTCATCCGCAACGCGAAGGGTCTGCGTTTCCTGGTACTGGACGAACTGCACACCTACCGCGGGCGGCAGGGCGCGGACGTTGCATTGCTGGTGCGTCGCGTGCGCGAGGCGCTGTCGGACGACCTCCAGTGCATCGGCACCTCCGCCACCATGGCGACGGAGGGATCGGAAGTCGAGCGGAATGCCGTGGTGGCAAGTGTCGCGAGTCGGTTGTTCGGCGCTACCGTGCTGCCGGAGCATGTCATTACCGAGACCGTTCAGCGGATCACACCCGAAGATCAAACGCTCGACAGCGTAAAACCCGGACTGGCGCCAGCGATTCAGGCCGGTGTACCGTCGGGCGCCGACTTCGCGTGGCTGGCAGCCCATCCCGTGTCGGTGTGGATTGAACTCACGCTGGGGCTGGAGCGGAGCAGCGGCAAATGGCGGCGCGCCCGGCCGATGACGCTCGAAGCCGCCGCGACGCGGCTCTCCCGCGACTCAGGACTGGCGATGGAGCAATGCCGGTCGTTCCTGGAGCATTTCCTGCTCCTGGCCTACCGGACCGAAGATTCAACGGGGCGCAGCCTGTTTGCCTTCAAGCTGCACCAGTTCATCTCCGGTGGCGGCAAGGTCTTTTCCTCGCTCGACGCGCCCGGCGCTCGGGTTCTCACGCTGGAAGGCCAGCAATTTGTGCCGGGCGATCGATCACGCCGGCTCTACGCCGTTCATTTCTGCCGCGACTGCGGGCAGGAATACTACCCCGTATGGGATGAGCCTCAGACCGGGGGACGCTACCTCACTCCTCGCAACATCGACGAGCGCAATCATGAAGACGAGG
>WNFL01386718.1_pt2 | contig 14332 bp, 12 predicted proteins | sample 5400361 | NCBI WGS metagenome assembly WNFL01 (sample SAMN13153351, study PRJNA577476) | soil metagenome | isolation source: 40 cm soil on Douglas fir-dominated hillslope | place: USA:California | collected 2013-09-17
GTGCCGGCGTAGACGTGGTGGAGACCAACGGCCCGGAGATGGAGATGATGGCGCGCGAGAAGGTGTTTCGCGTCGTCGAATCGCCGCACCTCGCCGACATTCCCGCCAGCGCCATCCCGAAGCACCGGCTCTGGATCCCCGATCGCCTGAATTTCTTCGTCGTCGCCTACAACACCGCGAAGGTGCGCAAGGCCGAGCTGCCTTCCAGCTATCGCGGCTTCCTCGACCCGAAGTGGCAGGGACGCATCGGCGTCGAGGCGACCGACGCCGAGTGGATGGCGACCCTGGTCAAGACCTGGGGCGAGGAGAGCGGCATGGGCTTCTTCCGCAAGCTGGGCGAGATGAAGCCCGACATGCGCAAGGGCCACATCCTCTTCGCGCAGCTCGTCGCCTCGGGCGAAATCCCTGTCGGCCTCACGGCATACCAGAGCAATGTCGAGTCGCTGAAGCGCAAGGGCGCGGCGATCGACTGGGTCCCGGTCGAGCCGATCGTCGCGCGCACGCAAGGCATCGCGATCGCAAAGAATGCCCCGCACCCGCAGGCCGCCGCGGCGTTCGTCGACTTCGTCCTCTCGGCCGAAGGCCAGCAGCTCTTCGAGTCGATGGGCCGCACGCCGGTAAGCAAGCGGGTACGCACCGAGATGAGCCGCTTCGAGTACACCGTGGTCGATCCGGTCACCGTGCTCGACGAGCAGGAGCGCTGGGAAAAGCTCTGGCACGGGGTCTTTCTCAAATGAGCCGCGCGTGAGCGAGTCGCTTGCCCTGGGCGCGCTCGTCTTCCTGCTCGGGGTGCGCCATGGCTTCGACCCCGACCATCTCGTCGCCATCGACGGGCTCGCGCGCTCACGGCTCGGGCGCTGGTGCGGCGTGCTCTTCTCGCTCGGCCACGGCGGCGTGGTGACGCTGATCGGCATCGCCGCCGCCCTTGCTGCGAGCGAGTGGCAGGCGCCGCAATGGCTCGAGCCGCTCGGGGCCTGCGTCTCGGCGGGCTTTCTCGCCCTGCTCGGATTCGCCAACCTGCAGAGCTTCTTCCGCGGACAGCGGCGGCTCGTCGGGCTGCGCGGCAGGCGCTGGGCCGAACGCCTGGAGCGGACGAGCCACCCGCTCATCGTCGCCGCCATCGGCGCGGCCTTCGCGCTTTCCTTCGACACCATCAGCCACGCGCTGCTCTTTTCCGCGACCGGCGCCGCTTCGTCGGGGTGGGTCTACGCCGCGCTGCTCGGCGTCATCTTCACGCTCGGCATGGCGCTCACCGACGGGCTGAACGGCTGGTGGGTTGGCCATCTCATGCGCCGCGCCGAAGGTGCGGCGCGCTACATGAGCCTCGCGATCGGCTTGCTTTGCTTCGCCTTCGTCTTCATCAGCGCCAATATCGGTCTCGCTCCGTTGCTGAGCGTGGGCACGATCGCGGTGATCCTCGCTGCCTATCTCCTCGCACGACGTCTGCCCATTGATGGAACAAGGCCGCAATAGCCGCGTCGTCGCGAAGGCGCGACTGTCGTCGGTCGCGAATTCCATCCGGCTGCTCAGCTCCTTCTCGGGCGAGGAGGACGAGCTCGGCATCACCGTCCTCTCGCAGCGGCTGAAGCTCGCGAAGAGCACGGTGCACCGCCTCGCGGCGACGCTGACCGGCTCGCGCTTCCTCGAGCAGAACAGCGAGACCGGCAAGTACCGCCTCGGGCTCGCGCTCTTCGAGCTAGGCGCGCTGGTGCGCCGGCGCATGGACGTCGCCAATGAGGCGCGGCCGAAGCTGCGCGAGCTGCTCGAGACCACCGGCGAGACAGTGCAGCTCGGCATCATCGATCATTACAGCGTCCTCTACGTGTACGAGATGGAGAGTAGGCGCGCCATCCGCATGGCTGCTGCCGTCGGCGCCCGCGCGCCGTTGCATTGCACGGCGGTAGGGAAGGTCCTGCTCGCCTCGCAGCCGCAGGACTATGTGAAGCAAGTGCTCGAGCTCGGCCTGACCGAGTACACGCCCAAGACGGTGACCAAGCGCGAGGCGCTGGTGGAGATGCTCTCCGAGGTGGCGGCGCGCGATTACGCGACCGACGACGAGGAGAGCGAGATCGGGCTGCGTGCGATCGCGAGCCCGGTGCGCAACCACACCGGCGCGGTGATCGCCGCCGTCGGCGTCGCGGCGCCGGTGCAGCGCATGAACAAGAAGGCGATGCAGACCTGTGTCCCCAGCGTCATCGCCACGGCGCAAGCCGTGTCCGCCCGGCTCGGCTTCGTTCCTTGAGCGACAAGAAGAAGCACAGCGTCGCCGACCACGTGTACGGCGCGGAGCACGACCACAGCCACGACGAGGGCGATCACGATCACGACCACGATCATGACCACGACCACGACGCCGCCGGCCCTCTGGAAGAGAACGCGCTCTGGATCCAGGACAACATCCAGCTCGTCAGCGTCGGCATCGACATCGGCTCGGCCGGCACCCAGGTCATCTTCTCGCGCCTGCACATGCGCCGGCTGGGCGAGGACCTGTCGAGCCGCTACTTCGTCGTCGGCCGCGACACGCTCTTCCAGTCGCCGGTCGCGCTGACACCGTATGCGAGCGAGGTGCGCATCGACGAGGAAAAGCTCGGCGCGATCATCGACGACGCGTACAGCGCGGCGGGGATTCATCCCGACGAGGTCGACGCCGGCTCGGTGATCCTGACCGGCGAGGCGCTGCGACGCGAGAACGCGCAGGCGATCGCCGAGCTGCTCGCCGACATGGGGGGCGAGTTCGTCTGCGCGACCGCCGGCCACCACATGGAAGCGATGCTCGCCGCCTACGGGTCGGGCGCGGCGAAGCTCGCCCACGACAAGGACCTGCACATCCTCAATGTCGACATCGGCGGCGGCACGACCAAGCTTGCGATCGTCGAGCACGGCGAAGTGGCGCACACCGCGGCCTTCCATATAGGAGGGCGGCTGCTGGTCGTCGACGAGGCGCGGCGCATCACGCGGCTCGATCCCGCGGGCGCGCGCCTGGCGAGGCTGGCGGGATTCGATTGGCAGCTCGGCGACACGGTTCCGCCCGAGGGCCTGGAACGCCTCGCCGCCTGGACGGCGGAGCGTATCTGCCAGGAGATCCTCGAGCCCGGCCGCGAGCTTTATCTCACCGAGCCCCTGCCGGGCCTCGAGGGCATCGATGCGGTCATGTTCTCCGGCGGGGTCGCGGAGTACGTCTACGGCCGCGAGAGCCGGGACTTCGGCGATCTCGGGCGGGCATTGGGCACCGCGTTGCGCAAGCGCCTCGATTCGCGCGCGTTGCCCTGGAAGCTCCTGCCCGCCGGCGAGTGCATCCGCGCCACCGCGTTCGGCGCATCCGAATACAGCGTCCAGCTCTCGGGCAACACGGTGTACGTGTCGCAGCCCGGCGAGCTGCTTCCGCGCAGGAACCTGCAGGTGCTGCAGCCGCCGGTGCGCCTCGAGGGCAGCATCGATCCGCAGGCGATCGCTGCCGCCGTCGCGCGCCACTTCGAGGCCTTCGATCTCGCCGAAGGCGAATCCGAGGTTGCGCTCGCCTTCCGCTGGCGGGGCGAGCCGAACTTCGAGCGGCTTTCCGCTTTCGCGCGGGGCGTGACGCTCGCCCTCGCCAAGACGTTAAGAGCGAAGAAGCCCGTCTATCTGATCCTGGACGGCGACGTCGCGCAGACGCTGGGCGCGATCCTCAAGGAAGACTGGCGCATTGCCTCCGAGCTGCTCGTCATCGACGGCATCGAGCTGCGCGATTTCGACTACATCGACCTCGGCCGCATCCGGCTACCTTCGAACACCGTGCCGGTGACCATCAAGTCGCTGGTCTTCACCCAGGACCCGCGCATCCCGCACCGGCACTAGTCCTCGACGGTGAAGCGCTTCCACTGCTCCTTGGGGCGGCTGCGTCCGTCGGCGCCGATCTGGTCCATGTCGCTGAAGAATTGCAAGCGGTTGCCCTCCGGATCCTCGAAGTCGAAGGTGTAGTCGCTGCCCGGGCCTTCGTGCTTGATCGGGCCGAGGACCTTTGCGCCGGCGGCGACCAGATGCTTGCGGATGCGTTTCAGGGTTTCGAGATCCTCCACCTCGAGGGCGATCTGCTGGATCGGCGTCGGTCCGGGAGCCCTGGAGCGCTCGCCGGCGTCCATGCGCGCGAGCACAAAGCTGTGGTGGTCGGTCCCGAAGCGCAGGAACACCATCCCTTTCTCGTTGGTGTCGGAGATCCCGAACCCCAGCACTTCGGTATAGAACCGGACCATGGCGTCGAGGTCGCGGCAATAGAGCCCGACATGGCCGATCTTGCGCACGCGCACCGGATGGCTGGATTTGCTCATGGGGAGAGGGCCCTTTCGTGGTAGCTGGCATCGTAATAGAGGCGGACGCCGGCCGGCGGCTTGCCGGGGGCGAACTCGGCGCGCAGCGCGAGGACGGTGCGCATGCCTTCGGCATCCAGCGCCGCGCGGCGCGAGAGGCTGCCGCGCGTCGGATGCAGCAGCTCGTCGTAGCTTTGCGCCGCGACTTCCGCCGTCAGGCCCGGAATGCGCCGTCGCAGCACTTCGATCGCGGCGCCGCGGTTCGCGGGCTCGTAGAGCCAGTCCATCGCGGCGACCGTGGCGCGGATGAAGCCCGTCAGCGTCCCGGCATTCGCCGCCGCCCATGACCGGCGCGCCGCGCCCACCGAGCCCTGGTAGCGGCCGATCACGTCGCCGGAGTCTCCCAGGCGGGCGAATCCCGCGGCGGCCGCTGCCGCGTCCTGCGGCGCGTTCAAGAGCGTGCCGGCGACTCGCCCATCGCGCAAGGCGGCGAAGCGCTCGCGGCTGCTGCCGACGCTGACCAGCCGATAGTCGCCCTGGCGCAGTCCGCCGTGCTTCAGCATGGCGAGCAGCACCAGCGCGTAGCCGTTCGCGGTGGCATCGACGCCCAGGGCGCGCCGCTTGAGATCGGCATAGGTCCTTACGCCCGGCGCCACCATCAGGCTGAAGCGCGCGCCGCCGTTGATTCCGCAGAACGCGAAGATTTCGCCCGCGCCGAGCGCGACCACGTTGTCGAAGGCGGTGAGCGCAATCTCGATCCGGCCGTCGGCAAGGCTCGCGAGCTGGCTCGTCGAGTCGCGGGCGGCGGAGAATTCGACCGCGAGCCCTTCGCGCGCATACAGGCCACGCTCCACGCCGACGAACAGCGGCCAGTTCGAGCTGCCGGCGAAGCCCATCACGCGCAGGCTCGCCGCATCCTGCGCGCCGGCGAACGAGGCGGCGAGCGCCGCGATCGAGGCGACGAGTACGCGTGCAATCATCGGGGCGAGGTGCGAGCTATGATACCTCGATGATCCGAGCGCTTGCCCTCGCGCTGCTCGCCTTCTTCGCGTCGTGCGCTTGCGCCGGCAACCGCGACATCTACCTCTACCAGGGCGCGGACCGCGAGCAGCGCCTGGTGGAGGGCGCGAAGAAAGAAGGCCAGGTCGTCTTCTACAGCACGATGACCGTGCAGGACGGCCGCGCGCTCGCGGCGGCGTTCGAGCGCAAGTACGGCGTCAGAGTCACGCATTGGCGCGCTTCGGCCGAGAAGATCGTGCAGCGCGCGCTGATGGAAACGCGCAGCGGCCGCTACGACGCGGATGTGTTCGAGACCAGCTCGCACCGCATGGAAGCGCTGTATCGGGAAAAGATCCTGGAGGATTTCCATTCGCCGGCCTTCAAGGATCTGTCGCCGGCCGCGTTCCCGTCGGGGCACCGCCAGTACGTCGCGGCGCGCTTCGCTTTCTTCGTCCTCGGCTACAACACCAAGCTGGTGAAGCCGGCGGAGCTGCCTGCGAGCTATGAGGACCTCCTGCTGCCGCGCTGGAACGGACGGCTCGCGATCGAGTCGACCGACGTGCTCTGGTTCGCCGCGCTGTGCAAGGCGATGGGCGAGGAAAAGGGGCTGGCCTACTTTCGCCGCCTGGCGGCGATGAAGCCGGCGATCCGCAACGGACATATTCTCGGCGCCCAGCTCGTCGCCTCGGGCGAGATCCCGCTCTTCATCAGCGCCTACAACAACAATATGGAGACGCTGAAAAGAGCCGGCGCGCCGGTGGACTGGAAGCCGCTGCCGCCGGTGTTCGGGCAGGCGAGCTCGATCGGCCTCGCGCGCCATTCGCGCCGGCCGCACGCGGCGCTGCTCTTCACCGAGTTCGTGCTTTCGCGCGAAGGGCAGGAGCTGCTGAAGACCCTGAACCGCGTGCCCTCGAGCCTCGCCGTCGACACGCCGCTCAACAAGTTCGCGCACGAGATCATCGACCCGGCGCTCGCGCTCGACGAAGGCGAGAAGTGGGAGCGGCTGTGGTCGAACCTCTTCCTCGGCGGCAAGCCGGTCGAGCGCGATGAGTAGCGCGCTCGCCGCGGCGCCCGCGCAGGTGCAAGGCCTCGCCGGCGCGCTCGCCGGCCGCGGCATCGGCCTCGTCTACGCGGCCGACGGCCGCGCCGCGCTCGATCATCTCGCGCGCAGCATTCCGCCGGGCGCGAGCGTCATGAACGGCGGTTCGACCACGCTCGAGCAGATCGGCTTCCTCGAGGTCCTGCGCAGCGGGCGTTACCACTGGCTGCGCCCGGCGATCGTCGCAATGGAGCGGGGAGAGGAGCGCACCCGCCTGCGCCGGCAGGCGACGACCGCCGAATGGCTGGTGGGCGGCGTCAACGCCGTCACGAGCAAAGGCGAGATCGTCAACGTCGACGGCAGCGGCAATCGCATCGCCGGCTACGCGTTCGGCGCCGGCAAGCTGATGCTGGTCGCGGGAATCAACAAGATCGTGCCCGATCTCGCCGCCGCATTCGATCGCATCCGCAACACCGCCGCGGTCGGCGAATGCCGCGAGCTCGGGATGCAGACGCCGTGCGCCGTGACCGGGCGCTGCGACAACGACGCCTGCCGCGGCGCGCAGCGCCAGTGCGGCAAGATCCTGATCATCGAGAACGAGAAGATCGCCGGACGCATCACGCTGCTCATGATCGGCGCGCCGCTCGGCTATTAAGAGTGATACATTCCGCCGGCAAATTCCGGTAAGTAGACCGACGTTCGGCATAGCAGAACCCGCGCGGGAGGAGGAGAAGAGCGATGCAGGCCGGCCAGCCCGTGCTGGGCCCGAAGGACAGTCTTTCCGGCGCCTTTGCCGCGCGCGGCCTCGCCCGCGGGTTCGACGCCAAGTGGCTGGTGATCGCCGTCTGCGTGGCGATCGCGCTGTATCTCGCCGTGGTCCCGCTCGGCTTCCTCCTCTGGCAGAGCTTCTTCACCCCGCAGAGCGCGGCCCGCGCCGCCGAATTCACGTTCGGCAACTACCGCGAAGCCTACGGCTCGGCCGAGACCTGGACGCTCTTCGGCAACTCGCTGAAATTCGCCGCGGGCACGGCGCTGCTCTCCTTCGTCATCGGCACCGGCCTCGCCTGGATCAACGAGCGCACCAACACGCCGTTCAAGTCGCTCTTCTTCGCGCTGTCGGTCGTGCCGCTCATCATCCCGGGGATTCTCTTCACCGTCGCCTGGATCCTGCTCGGCAGCCCCAAGATCGGCCTCATCAACCTGGTGCTGCAGAAGGTGTTCGACACCGACGCGGTGCTGGTCAACGTCTATTCGCTCTGGGGAATGGTGTGGGTCGATGGGCTGCACTATTCGCCGGTCGCCTTCCTCCTGATGACGGCCGCCTTCCGCGCGATGGATCCGGCGCTCGAGGAGTCGGCGGTGATGAGCGGCGCGAGCGTGCCGCAGGTCGTGGCGCGGGTGACGCTGCCGCTCGTCTGGCCGGCGGTGTTCGCCACCATCCTGATCCTTTTCGTGCGCGCCATCGAGTCGTTCGAGGTGCCGGCGCTGCTCGGCCTGCCCGTCGGGCTGCAGGTGTTCACCTCGGCGATCTACCAGGCGGTGCACCGCTACCCGAGTCAGATCGGCCTCGCCTCGGCGTATGCGACGACGCTGCTTCTCATCACCACGGTCGGGGTGTACTTCCAGTCGCGGCTCTCGAGCCGCGGCTCGAAGTACGCGACGATGACCGGCAAAGGCTTCAGGCCGCGGCCGATCGATCTCGGCGGCTGGCGCTACCTCACCACGGCGCTTTTCCTCGTCTACTTCCTCCTGATCGTCGCGCTTCCTTTCGCCGTGCTCGTCTGGTCGTCGCTGCAGAAGTTCTACGCCGTGCCGTCGATGGAAGCGCTCTCGCGCCTCACGCTCGATCCGTACCGCACCATCCTCTCGTATCCGAATCTCACCCGCTCGGTCTGGAACAGCCTCGCGCTCGCGCTCGGCAGCGCGACCATCGTCATGCTGGTCACCTCGGTGATCTGCTGGATCGTCGTCAAGACGCGCCTGCCCGGGCGCTGGCTGCTCGACAACATCGCCTCGCTGCCGATGGTCTTTCCGGGCCTGGTGCTCGGCCTGGCGATCATGATCCTGTATCTCTATTTGCCGTTCGGCGTGTACGGCACGATCTGGATCATGCTCATCGCCTACGTGACGCGCTTCATGCCCTATGGGCTGCGCTACAACACGACCTCGATGCTGCAGATCCACAAGGAGCTGGAGGAGTCCGCGGCGATGAGCGGCGCATCTTGGGCGACGACCTTCTGGCGCATCATCCTGCCGCTGCTCAAGCCGGGACTGATCGCCGGCTGGATCTACGTCATGATCGTCTCGATCCGCGAGCTCTCCTGCTCGATCCTGCTCTACAGCCCGGGCACCGAGGTGGTGTCGATCGTGATCTGGGAGCTGTGGGAGAACGGCCAGTACGTCGAGCTCTCCGCGCTCGGCGTGATGCTGATCATGGCGCTCTTCGTGCTCGTGCTTGCGGCGCAATGGGTCGGCAAGCGCTTCGGCATCCGGGACGTCTAGCGTGCTCGCGGTCAACGGCCTTTGCACCGACTACCTGGGCGAGCGCGGGCAGCGCGTGCGCGCCGCGCAGGACGTGAGCTTCGAGGTGCCGGCGGGCAAGCTCTTCACGCTGCTCGGTCCGAGCGGCTGCGGCAAGACGACCACGCTGCGCTCGATCGCCGGCCTCGAGCGCCCGCAGCAGGGCGAGATCGTGGTGGGCGGCGAGGTCGTGTATTCCGCGGGTAAAGGCGTCTTCGTGCCGCCGAACCAGCGCGGGCTGGGCATGGTGTTCCAGTCCTACGCCATCTGGCCGCACATGACGGTGTTCGAGAACGCCGCCTTTCCGCTGCGGGTCGGTTCCAAAAGATATTCAAAATCCGCGCTTGAAGAACGGGTGTTCCGGGTACTCAAGGTCGTGGCGCTGGAAGAATTCGCCACAAGGGAAGCGACCAAGCTCTCCGGCGGCCAGCAGCAGCGCCTCGCGCTCGCCCGCGCGCTGGTCATGGAGCCCAAGCTGCTGCTCCTCGACGAGCCGCTCTCCAACCTCGACGCCAAGCTGCGCGAGCGCATGCGCTTCGAGCTGAAGCGCCTGCAGCGCGAGCTCGGCATCACGACCGTCTACGTCACGCACGACCAGAGCGAGGCGCTGGCGCTCTCGCACGAGGTGGCGGTGATGAACGCCGGGCGCATCGAGCAGGTCGGCGCGCCGCGCGAGATCTACGAGCGCCCGGCCAACCGCTTCGTCGCCGACTTCATCGGCAGCACCAATTTTCTCCAGGGCGAGGTGCGCGGACCCGGCAGCGCGCCCGGGTTCTATCGCGTTGCCGCCGAAATCGGCGAGATGAGTGTGCTCGCCGTCGACCCGCTCGCCGCCGGGGAGGGCGTCACCGTCTCGGTTCGCCCGGAGGATATCGAGCTCTCGGAAGCCCGCCCTGCCGGCGAAAACGTCTGGCAAGCCACCGTCGACCAGAAGGTGTTCCTCGGCGAGTCGGTCGACTTCCAGGTGGTGCTCGGCGAGCGGGCCCTGCAATCGCGCGCGCATCCTTCGCTGCGCACCCGCGTCGGCGAACCCATCTATCTCCGCATGGACCCCGAAAAATGCGTCGCACTCAGAAAAAACTGAAAGAGCGCTGGGCTTCCGACGTCATCGTCGACCTGCTGCACGCGTACGGCCTGCCGTACGCGGCGATGAACCCGGGCGCCTCGTACCGGGGGCTGCACGACTCGATCGTCAATTACGGCGGCAACGTCCCGGTGCTGATGCTCTGCCAGCACGAGGAGACCGCGGTGCAGATCGCGCATGGCTACGCCAAGGCGAGCGGCAAGCCGATGGTGGCGATCCTGCACAACCTGGTCGGCCTGCTGCACGCCAATATGGCGGTCTACTACGCCTATGCCGATCGGGCGCCGGTGTTCATCGTCGGCGCCACCGGGCCGATGGACGAGACGAAGCGCCGCCCGCGCATCGACTGGATCCATACCGCGCTGGTGCAGGGCGAGGCGGTGCGCGCCTATACGAAGTGGGATTACCAGCCGACGGTGATCGATGGTGTGCCCGAGTCCTTCGCGCGCGCCTACGGGGTCATGATGAGCGAGCCGCGCGGTCCGATCTACATGTGCTACGACGCCTGGCTGCAGGAGCAGCCGCTCAAGCACGAGGTTCCTTTACCGAAATCTTCCTATCAAAAGACGCCCAGCCCCCTCGCCGCAGATCCCGCGTCGCTGGCGCGTGCGGCGAAGATGCTCGCCGCGGCGAAACGGCCGGTGATCCTCGCCGAGTTCGTCGGCCGTGAGCCCGCCGGCTTCCATGCGCTGGTCGAGCTCGCCGAGATGCTCGGCGCGCCGGTGTACGACGTCAACTCGCGCCTCAATTTTCCCAACCGGCATCCCCTCAACCTGAGCATGGTGAAGGATGTCTTCCGCGACGCCGATGCGCTGCTCTGCCTCGATACCCGCGACTGGGAGCGGGCGACGACCGAGCTGGTGAGCACGACGCGGCAGGTCACCTCGCTCGTCCCGCCGGGCTGCAAATGGATCGATATCGGCTTCGGCGATCTCGAGATCTCCAGCTGGGCGATGGACTACCAGCGTCTGCCGCACGCGGACTTGCGCATCCTCGCCGACACGACGCTTGCGATTCCGGCCCTGACTTCTCTTCTCAAATCTCGTGTGAATCGCAAGCAGGCGGCGGGACGAAGAAAAGCTGCCGAACAGCTCGGCGCAAAGGCGCGCAAGGAATGGGAGGCGGAGGCGAGGGAGGACTGGGACGCGAGCCCGATCACCCTGCCGCGCCTCGCGAGCGAGATCTGGAAGGCAATCAAGGGCGAGGATTGGGTCCTGACCGCCAACACGCTGGAAGACTGGACACGGATCCTCTGGGACTTCGACAAACCGTACCGCCACCCGGGAAAATCGCTCGGCACGGCGACGCAGATCGGCATCTCGCTCGGCGTTGCCCTCGCGCACCGCGGCAAGGGCCGCCTCGTGGTCGATATCCAGCCCGATGGCGACCTGATGTTCGACGCCGGCGCCCTCTGGGTGGCCGCCAAGCATCGCATCCCGATGCTCGTCGTCATGTACAACAACCGCGCCTACTACAACGACTGGGAGCACCAGATCCGCATGGCAAAGCTGCGAGGAACCCCGGTCAAGCGCGCGCACATCGGCATGGACATGAGCGACCCCGATCCCGACTTCGCAGGCCTGGCGAAATCGATGGGCTGGTACGCCGAAGGCCCCATCGACAAGCCGGGCGACGTCGCCGGGGCGCTAAAGCGGGCCATCCGGCGCGTCAAGGCGGGGCAACCGGCGCTCGTCGACACGATCACGCAAAAAAGATGAGTCTGACCGTAGGAGTTGTCGGCGCGGGGCGGATGGGCCTGCCGATCATCGGCCATCTCGCCCGCAAGGGCTTCGCCACACTCGCCAGCGACGTGAACGCTGCGAAACAGGCCGAGGTCGAGAAGCGCGGCGCGACCTGGCGCGCCGACCTGCGCGGCGAGTGCGACATCGTCCTGGTCTGCGTCGGCTTCGACCGGCAGGTGATCGAGCTGTTCGAGGGCGGGTTCGCGCCGCGTCCGGACGGAATCGTCGCAGTGCTCAGCACGGTTCACCCCAGGACCGTCCAGGAGCTCTCACGAAAGTATCAAGCCTCCGGCATGGCGATCATCGATTCGACTGTCTGCCGCGGAGGGACGGCGGCCGACCAGGGAACCCTGCTTTCCTTCGTCGGCGGATCGGCGGACGTGGTCGCCCGAATCACACCGGTGCTGCGCGCTTATTCCGCCGACGTCGTACATACGGGCGAGGTCGGCTCGGCGCAGGTCGCGAAAGCGGCGAACAACCTGATTCTATGGGCCTGCCTGGTCGCGGACCACGAGGCATTGGCGCTTGCGAAGCGCTTCGGCGTGGACATCGACATGCTGCGTCGCGCTCTGCAGATGTCCAGCGCGGCGAACGATGCTCTGTCCAAATGGGGCACGCAGACCATGGCCTGGGCCGAGGACGACATGGAGATCGTGGCGGCGATGGCTGCCGAGTGCGGCATTGCGCTGCCGCAGGCGGGCGTGACCCGGGAAATCTGCCGCGCGCTCAAACCGCGCCGCTACAAGCTTGACGAGTACGGCGCTTGAAGGTAGCTTGCCCGCGTTCCGGGATCAAGATCACTGTTCTTCATCGCGGAACGCCAAAAGAGGAGGAGTCATGAAAAAGAAGGCAGCCGCACTCGCGGTAGGTGCGCTCTTCGCCGCCCCCGCGGCTCACGCGCAGATCACCCTGGGCAACGAGACCATCGGCACCGTCCAGGTCTACGGCAAGGTCTATCCGCAGTACTCGCAGGCGTCGGGCCACGATTCAACGCAGGGGGGCTCCGGAGTTTCGACGTTGGTGGGCACCACGAACGCTGCTGGCGTCACGACGTTGGCCGGCGGAGCCGTCGCGGACCACCTCGCGCGCAATTCGGTCGACGTGGGCAACTCGTATATCGGCTTCCGCGGTGAGCGCGCCCTCGGTGGCACCGGGCTGAAGGGGATCTGGCAGTTGGAGCAGTCGACCAACTTCGATACCGGCACCGGCACCTTCGCCAGCAGGAACTCCTTCGCCGGCCTGAGCCACAAGACCATGGGCACGGTGAAGCTCGGCAACATGGACTCGATCTACAAGGAATACGGCGACCTGATGCAGATGTTCGGCGTCGCGAGCGGCAACTTCATTTCCGCGAGCAACGTGCTCTCGCACATCGGCGTCGGCTCGAACAACAACGCCCGCTTCCACGAACGCTATACGAACACGGTCCAGTATCAGACTGCGGAATTCGGCGGCATCCAGGCCGGTCTGCAGTACATGCCCGATGAAACCAAGGGCAACCCCGGCAATAACCTCAACAAGCACATCTGGTCCTACGGCGTGAAGTACGACAGCCAGATGTTCTACGTCTCGCTCCACCAGGAGCAGAAGTGGGACTTCCTGGGTTATTCGAGCCAGGCTACGGGAGCGACCGCTCCGACGGGGGCCATCTCCAACTCCCTCACGACCAGCCATTCGCGCGACATGGCGACACGGTTGAGCGGCGAGTTCAGATTCCTCGGCAGCCAGCGCATCGTGCTCGACATCTCGCGGCTGCACTACTATGAGTACGGCAGCCAGACGCGCAACGGCCAGTTCCAGGAGTACAAGAAACCGACCTTCGCGCTCGGCTACGACGGCGGTTTCGGCGCCTGGCGGTTTGCAACGGAGTACGTGCGCGCCGGCGCCGGCACGTGTCAGCTGACCGGCGGCGTCGATTGCTCGACCACGGGCCTGCAATCCTGGTTGTGGACAGTCGGCGGGCGCTATCGCTTCGATCGTCAGACCTTCGTCTACCTGATCGCGGCGAAGCTGTCGAACGGCGCTTCCGCCGCGATGAGCAACAACACCAGCTTTACGGCGAACCGGGGTGAGGACACCAAGCAGATCGCACTGGGCGTCAGCTACTCGTTCTAGGGCTGCAAACGATGTACAGGAACGGGCGCTCGGCGCCCGTTCTTTTTTTGGAAATGGCAATGCGCTTCATCGCGCTCGCAGTTTCGCTTCTGGTCGCCTCGGCGGCGTGGGGGCAGCTCTGTCGGAACTCTTGCTCAGGGGACAGGCCATAAAGAAGGATGCCGATTGACGGAGGACCCGGCCTGATGCGCTGGTTCATTTTGCTGTCGTTCTTGTCCCTGGGGGCGGCTCATGCCCAGATGGATCTCGCGACCTATGCCGGCGCCGACCGCCACGATCGGCTGGTCGCCGGCGCGAAGAAGGAGGGCGAGCTCAGCGTCTACACCTCGGCGCAGGCGGACGACATCGGCGCAGTGGCCAAGGCCTTCGAGGCCAAGTACGCGGTCAAGGTACAGATGTGGCGCGCCGGCTCGGAGAAGGTGATGCAGCGCGCAATCACCGAGGCGCGCGGCGGCCGGCACACGGTCGACGTCGTCGAGACCAACGGCCCCGAGATGGAAGGGCTCTCTCGCGAGAAGATCCTGCAGGCGGTGAAGTCGCCGCACCACGT
>WNFL01444242.1_pt1 | contig 14332 bp, 12 predicted proteins | sample 5400361 | NCBI WGS metagenome assembly WNFL01 (sample SAMN13153351, study PRJNA577476) | soil metagenome | isolation source: 40 cm soil on Douglas fir-dominated hillslope | place: USA:California | collected 2013-09-17
ATTCCCGCCGCCTGAAGAACCCCACTTGGTCACGAACGCGCCGTCGCTGGTGAACTTCTGGATTCGGTTGTTGGTCTGCTCCGCCACGTAAACATTGCCGCTTGCATCCACCGCTACGCCACGTAACTGAAGGAACTGCCCGTTCCCGCTGCCGGAAGAGCCCCACTTGGTCACGAACGCGCCGTCGCTGGTGAACTTCTGGACGCGGTTGTTGATAAAATCCGTCACGTAGACATAGCCACTGGCGTCCACCGCCACACCGAACGGGCTATCGAACTGCCCATCCCCGCTGCCACTCGTGCCCCATTGCGTGAGATAGGCACCGCTGCCGGTGAACTTCTGGATGCGGTGATTGCCAATATCCACGACGTAGACGTTGTCGCTAGCGTCCACCGCCACAGCGACCGGGTTATTGAACTGTCCATTTCCAGTGCCGTATGTGCCCCATTGCAGCAGATAATCCGGCACCTGAGCGCTGGCGGCGGTCGGCACGATTGCCTGGCGGGCCAGCAACGCGAGGATTGACGCGGTGGCGTAGAACAGCCTCTTGAGCATGACGGTCCTCCGGTTGCGTGAGTTCGCCCTACCTGCGGTATTGCGCCTTTAGCTGGCCGAAGGTCTGTCGCGCGGCGGGTGTGGCACCGTTGAGGTTTCCGGCAAGCGTCCAAGCCGCCGTGCTCAAGTCTCCCCGGTAGATGTCACCGTTTGCGAGCAACACGAAATCCACGTTGCCCCCGCTCGAAGACGCAATCACTGGGTCGGTCCCTGGAATGCCACCAAGAATCTGGACGACGAATGGGCATTGCGGGCCACCCCCACAACATGCGGTGTAAACCGTCCTGCCCATTACACCGCTCACCCACGAACCATTGAATGAGGGCACCTCTATGGTCGCTGAGACATTTGCCCTGGCGGCAGCGCCTCCGAGGTGGTAGGCGAGGGCGAGCATCAGGATTGAGGCGCTGGCGTAGAACAGCTTCTTAGGCATGGCGGCCTCCGTCGTGTGCGATGCGTGCTACTTGCGGTACTGCGCCTTGAGCTGACCGAAGGTCGGCTGCGCAGCCGGAGTCGGACCGGTGAAGATGTTGGCGGTCCATGTCCATTGCCTGATGTCATCCGTGCAGGAGTAGAGGTCTCCGCTGGCGGTCATCGCGTTCATGCGCCCGTTGGCCGTCACGCCCTGCATCATGGCGACCACGCCTGTGCCGCTCTGCGCTGTCGCGCTCCGGGCTCCGAGGTGGTAGGCAAGGGCGAGGGCGAGGATGCCGAGGGAAACGTAGAAGAAGCTCTTGGCGCGCATGACGGCCTCCGAGGGTGTGGCCGCGCCCCGGTGGCGGCGGCCGGTTGGAGAGGCCAATCGTACACCCGGTGCGCGGCAAGCTGGCCCGGGGCCAGGCCGCCCAGGGTGCCCGTGTTCGGGCTCGTGGACGGGGGCGTGGTAGCTGGGTAGGGGCTGGGGCGCGCCGGGGTAGGCACGGCAGGGCCACCGCCAGGCCCGTGCCGTGGTGCGCTGCGGGGGCGCAGTGCGCGGCCCTACAGGTGCCCGCTCGGGGGCGGTTCGGGGGCGGTGTTTTCGCAGGCGGCCCACACTGGGCATGAATCAGGCGGCGTGCGGGCGGCCGGCCGTAACTTCCTATCGTTGTGTATGGCGGTGTAGCGTGGTGGATGGTAGTTGCGCGCGTGCCACGGCTTAAAATCCGCTGACCGCAAGGTCGTGCAGGTTCGAGTCCTGCTCCCGGCACGCTGACTTCCAAGGAGCGACCCTGCGAGTCCTCGTTCTCATCTTCGCCGCGCTCATCGCGCTCGCCGCGTGGGGCGCGCTCTGGGAGTGGCTCGCCGAGCGTCATGACCGCGTCGTGTTCCCGGCGCCCGGGCTGCGGGTCGACGCCGGCGGGCACCGGCTTCACTTGCGCATCGAAGGCTCGGACCAACCCGGGCCGACCGTGATCCTCGAATGCGGGATCGGCGGCGCCACCTCCAATAACTGGGGCTGGATCGAGCCCGAGGTCGCGCGCTTTGGATCGAGCCCGAGGTCGCGCGCTTCGCCCGCGTCGTGGCCTACGACCGCGCGGGACTGGGCTGGAGTGATCCCGGCCCGCTGCCGCGCGACGGCCGCCGCATCGTCGCCGAGCTCCATCGGGCGCTCGCGAACGCGGGGCTCCGAGGCCCCTACGTGTTCGTGGGGCATTCCTACGGCGGGCTGCTCGCGCGCATCTTCACCGACGCCTACCCGGATGAGGTCGCGGGCCTGGTGCTGGCCGAGCCCTCGAGCCCGGCGTTGTTCGAGCGTGCGCCGGCTTTTCGGCGCGCCGTGCGCGTCATCGGGCTCGCCGCGCAGCTTGCGCCCCTGGCGGCGCGCGTCGGCTTGATCCGGCTGCTGCTGCCGCTCATTCACACCGACGCCGAGGTCCTGCCCCCGGCCGAAGGCGCCGCGCAGCGCGCCTTCCTCGCCTCGCCGTCCCACTGGGAAGGGGTCGCGGCGGAGCTGCCCTCGTGGCGCCGCGACACCTCGCCCCAGGCGGCCGCGACTCGGGGATTCGGAGACCGCCCGCTGATCGTGCTCACCGCCGGCTCGCACGCCGTCGCATCGAGCGGCTGGGTGCGGCTGCAGGCCTCGACCGCGGCGCTCTCGAGCGACCACGATCCGCGCCTGGTGCCGGACGCGACCCATGGCTCGATCGTGAACGACCGCCGCTACGCGGTCGCGATCACCGCCGCGATCCGCGAGGGGGTCGAATCGGTGCGCACCGGGCGGCGGCTGGCGGCGCACTAGGCTCGGCGCACGCCCAAGTCCGTACCGTGTCCCTGATCATCCCCCCGTGAGTTGCAGCGCCGCGGAACGACCGCTAGCTTCCGCTCCGCCATGAAGCCCGGCCGCCTGCTTGCCGCCCTGGTCGTTGCCGCCGTCGCCCTCGCCACGTTCGTCCGGCTCCACTACGGCGTGGAGGTCTCGGACGAGAGCTACTACGTCGCCATGGCGCGGCGCTTCGCAATGGGAGACCGGCCGCTGATCGACGAGTTCAGCCCGCACCAGTCGGCGGCGCTCGTGACCGCGCCGCTGGTGTGGCTGCGCGAGCGGGTCGCCCCGGGGGCGGGAGGGCTCATGCTCTACACCCGGCTCCTCTTCTTCGCCTTCGGGCTCCTGATCTGGCGCGAGCTTCACCGCAGCCTGCGCGGGCTCTTCGCGTCGCCGGCTGCATTGTTCGCGGCCGGGCTCTTCACCGCCTTCGTCCCGTTCAACATTCCCAACCTGAGCTACAACACCCTGGGCTGCGGCTGCTTCACGCTCGGCTGTTTCATCGCCACGCGCGGAACGCTGGGCGGCGCCGGGCTCGCGACCTTCGCGGGCGCCGGCCTCGCCCAGGGCCTCGCGGTGCTCGCCTATCCGACGCTGGCGTTGCCGGTGCTGCTGTGGTGGGGGGCGCTGATGGTGGTGGCCCCGCGGGCGCGCGGCCGCGCGGCGCTCGCGACCGTGGCGGGAATCGCGCTCCCGTTCGCGGTCGCGGCCCTGGCGCTCAAGAAGCCCTCGCCCGGGGAGTGGCAGCTCTTCCTGCGCGGCGCCACGGCGATCAAGGCGGGGGAGTTCCCGCTTCGCAAGCTCGCGGCCATCGCCGTGATGGCGTGGGGGAGCTGGTCGTGGAAGGCGGTGGTGGTCCCGGCGGTGCTGGTGGGCGTGATGGTGGCGCGCTCGCGCTGGAAGCATCGCGAGTGGGCGGCGCTGCTGTTGCCGGTCGCGCTGATCCCGGTCGCGCGCGAAGCGCCCGAGGTGCACGCCTGCGGCTACCTGCTCGGCCTCGGCCTGCTCGCGCCCTTCCTGATGCCCGGGTTCAAGCAGCCGCGCGAGCGGGTGCTGGTGGCGACGGTCTGGCTGCCGGCGCTGGTCGCCGGCATGACCACGGCCTGGACCAGCACCAACGCGCACTGGAACTTCTTCGTCGGCTTCTTCCCGGCCGCGGTGCTGACCTGCCTCTACCTCGCCGAGCCGATGGTGCCCGCCGCGCGTCCGGCGAAGCGCGGGGGAGCGCGAGCGGCGCCGGCTCCCGGGCCGCTGGCCGCCTCGCCGGTGCCCATCCTCATCGTGCTGGCCCTGCTGGTGGCCGACCAGTACCGCTCCGTCTACCGCGACGATCCGCTGCGGCGACTCACGACCCGGGTTCCGGCCGGGGCATTCGAGGGCCTGCGCACCACGCCCGAGCGGGCCGCGTACCTCGCGCAGCTTCAGGCCGACCTCGCGCCGCTTGCGGGCGACGGGCTCTTCTACGACTCGTTCCCGGCCGGCTTCCTGCTCGTGCGCGGGCGGCCGGCGGTCAACACGGTGTGGGTGATGGCGCCGCAGGAGAACCCGGGGCTCGATCGGGGCGTGTTCCTCGAGTACTGGGAGCGCACCCGGCGCATGCCGGCGTTCGCGGTACGCATGCTCGCGATCCCGCGCACGACCAAGGAGTCCTGGACTCCGTACTACCCGGGCGACGATCCGCTCGACGTGATCTTCACCGGCCCGGGATATCGGCTCGAGCTGGCCCGGCCGACCTACCAGATCTTCGTGCGCCGGTCCTAGGCGGGCGTTGCCCAGGGGCCTCGGGCACCCCAAGTAGCCCAGCCCGCGAGAAAATCCGCGCCTCGCGGGCTCCGGGCCGCATCGAACGCCGAAAGGGCACGTCCGCTCGACTCGTACCCCGTGGGAGCCTCCATGAACCGTGTGTCGCCCGTCCGCTCCATGACCCGCCGCTCGCGGGGCCATGACGCGCCGGTCGCGACCGGCGGCTGCTGCTGCTGTTGTCGGGGCGCGAGCCCCCCCGGCAGGAGCTTCCCGCGGCCCTAGGTCCTGGATCGAAAGCGTCACACGCACGACGCCCGCCGGAAGCCACCGGCGGGCGATTTCATTTTTGGCCCCGAGGAGACCGATGAACCACGAGCGCAGGGTATATGACGACGTGTTCCAGACGCTCCCGAGCGTCGAGAACCCGACGCCGCTGGTGCGGATCAACCGGCTCAACCCGGTGCCGGAGTTCAAGCTCTACGCCAAGCTCGAGTGGATGAACCCGTTCGGCTCGGTCAAGGATCGCGCCGCCTGGTACCTGCTGCGCGATCTCGAAGCCCGCGGCCAGCTCGGGCACGGGCGCGGGATCGTCGAGGCGACCTCGGGGAACACCGGCATCAGCCTGGCGGCGATGGCCTCGGCGCGCGGCTATCGCTCGCGCGCCATCGTGCCCGACCGCGTGCCGCTCGAGAAGAAGGTGCTGCTCAAACTGTGCGGCGCCGAGGTCGAGTCGGTGCGCGACGACCTGTGCCCGAGCCCGGGCGGCGGGGAGGGCTCGCTCAACCTCGCCAAGACCTACGCCAAGGCCCAGAGCGAGCGCTACGCCCTGCCCAACCAGTACGAGAACGAGGTCAACGTCCGGGCGCACGAGGAGACCACCGGCCCCGAGATCTGGCACCAGACCGAGGGCGCGGTCACGCACCTGTTCGTCTCGCTCGGCACCTGCGGGACCGTGACCGGGTGCGGCCGCTTCCTCAAGGCCAGGAACCCCGCGATCCGCGTGATCGCGGTCCAGCCCAGCGAGGGCCACGACGTTCCCGGCCTGCGCAACGTGAGCCAGCTCGGGATCTCGAAGCTCTTCGACCCCTCGTTGATCGACGACATCCTCGAGATCGACTTCGAGCTGGCCTACACCCGCGCGGTGGAGCTGGCGCGGCAGGAGGGCCTGCTCGCCGGCCCCAGCTCGGGGCTGATCTTCGAGGGCGCGCGCCGGATCGTCGAGCGCGACCGCCGCGGGGTCGGGGTCATGATGTTCCCCGACGGCGTCTTCAAATACCTCAACCATTTCCTCCGTCACCAGCCCGAGCTCGGCGAGGGCCTGTCCGCAACGAAAGGAGAGTCGTCATGAGCAGCACGAGGATCACCAGCGATGCCCGGGACACCCAGGTGCTGGTCGGCACCGACTGGGTCCACGAGCACCTCGGAACGCCCGGCATCCGCCTGGTCGAGGTGGACGTGGACACCAAGGCCTACGATGCCGGTCACCTGCCCGGCGCGGTCGCGTTCAACTGGGAAACCCAGCTCCAGGATCGCCTGCGGCGCGACATTCTCGGCCAGGCCGGCTTCGAGGCCCTGGTCGGGGGTGCCGGAATCTCGAACGCCGACACGGTCGTGCTCTACGGCGACAACAACAACTGGTTCGCGGCCTACGCCTTCTGGCTGTTCAAGCTCTACGGCCACGACGACGTGCGGCTCATGAACGGCGGGCGGGTCAAGTGGCTCAACGAGGAAGGCCGGCCGCTCACCGCCGAGGTCCTGACGACCCGCGCGGCGCGCTACGTCGCCACCGGGCCCGACCTCGCGCTGCGCGCCCGCGTCGGCGAGGTGCTCGCCGCGGTCGAGCAGGGCAGCCACAACCTCATCGACGTGCGCAGCCCCGACGAGTACAGCGGCAAGGTCATCGCGCCCCCGGGCATGACCGAGACCGCGCAGCGGGGCGGGCACATCCCGACCGCGAAGAGCGTGCCGTGGGCGAGTGCGGCCAACCCGGACGGCACCTTCAAGTCGCGCGAGGAGCTGGCGAAGCTCTACTTCGAGCACGCCGGCCTCGATCCGTCCCGGCCCACGATCGCCTACTGCCGGATCGGCGAGCGCTCGAGCCACACCTGGTTCGTGCTGCGCTACCTGCTCGGCCTCGCCGACGTGAAGAACTACGACGGCTCGTGGACCGAGTACGGCTCGATGGTGGGCCTGCCGATCGAGCGTTGACCCGGTGGTCGGGCGGGGTGTCCGGCGCCGCGGGGACGCGCGTGCCGGCACTCCGCCAGGGCGCATGCGCGATCGGGAGAAACGCCCGCGCGCGGCCCCGTTCGCGGGTCCCCCGGCGGCCTCGTTCCACGCGCCCACCTTGAAGCGGGACAATCGGTTGGGTGGGGCGGGCCGGGCTCGTGGAGCAGGTCTTGCCCCGGCGGGGGCGGCCGCGCAAGCGGCCTCCACCTGAGGCAGGGAGCCTCGCTTCCGAGAAAGGGCCCCGCTCATGAAACGCGCCCCATTCCTCGCTCCCGTACTTGCGCTCGCCCTCGTCCTCGCTACGGCTGTTCCGGCGGTGGCGGCGCCCGCAACCGACTCCTCGGTTCCGATCACCTCGGTCCTGGACTACCCCCAGGCCCGGACGTCCGGCGGCAACTTCATCCTCCACTCCCGGCTGATGCACAGCAGCGCGAACGCCGGCTGGTGCTGCCGCCTCTACTTCGACACCGACCTCAACAGCATGACCGGCTGGTTCCCGTCGCGTGGCTACGAGATCGTCTCGTGCCCGAACTTCAGCCGGCTCCAGAACCCGGTGATGCACACCCTGGCTGGCAGCACGGACGGCATGGGCGGTGCGTGGTGCGGTCTGGGAGGTCTCCAGATCGATCGCAACTCGCTCGACCTGTCGGTCCCGCTCGCGATGCTGGGAAGCGGTGACGGCCGGTTCGCCTGGGAGCTCATGGTGTTCGATTCCCAGGGCACGTGGCTCGGTTCGTACGGGGGCCGGATCGAGTAAGCCGGAGGTCGCAAGGCCTGGGGGCCCGTGCCGCGGGACGGCCGGGCCCTCGCCCCTGCCGACCTGGACTCCCCCCCGGGGCACGTCGTGCACGGACCGGCGCCCGCCGGCCCGTGCCGCGTGTCTCCTGCCATTCCCACAGATGGCCTGCCACGTTTCGCGGCGACCGGCATCCAAAGGCGGTCCGCCGCTGCGGCGGTTCCCCGGATCCCGTCCTGCGCCCAACCGACCCAAAGGAATCTCATCACGACTGCGCCGGTCTGGGCGAGCAGAAGATCTGCGTGCGGATTGTCGCGATCGCCGAGCTGCCGACCCGCTTCGGCCGCTTCCAGATCGCGGCGTTCTGGAACAACCGCGATGGCAAGGAGCACGTCGCGGTGATGCACGGCAACGTGTTCGGCCGCGACGAGGTCCCGACCCGCATCCACTCCGAGTGCCTGACCGGCGACGCGCTCGGCTCGCTGCGCTGCGACTGCCGTGATCAGCTCGAGGTCGGGCTACGTCGCATCGCGTCCGAGGAGAACGGGCTGGTGCTCTACCTGCGCCAGGAGGGCCGCGGCATCGGGCTCATCAACAAGATCCGCGCCTACGAGCTGCAGGATCGCGGGCTCGACACCGTGGACGCGAACCTGGCGCTGGGCTTCCGCGACGACGAGCGCGAATACTCGATCGCCGCCCACATGCTGCACAGCCTGCGGGTGCGCTCGGTGCGCCTGTTGACCAACAACCCGCGCAAGGTCAACGACCTCACCCGGCTCGGGGTCAAGGTGACGGCGCGGCTGCCGCACGTCATTCCGCCCAACGCCTACAACCGCTTCTACCTCGAGACCAAGGCCAGCCGCTCGGGGCACTACCTCGACTTCAGCGGCATGCCGCACCTCGTCGAGCAGGACGACCCGGTCCAGGTCGAGGGCATGGAAGCCTAGTCGCGCGCGGCGTCCACCGCGGTCGCGGCCGCGTCGTCGGAGGCCAGCTCGCCCACCAGCGCCTGGATCACCGCCGCGCCGGGCAGGGCGAGCACCGCCCCCGCCGGGCCGAGCAGCTTGGCGCCCGCCAGCACGCTCACCGTGATCACGAACGGGTGCATGCGCAGGTAGCGGCCCATGACGCGCGGGGTCACGAAGGTGCCGACCGCCCAGTTGATCACGACGTAGAGCAGGATGCCGATCAGGGCGTGGGCCGGGCTGACGCTGAACCCGGTGAGCCCGATCGCCAGCGCCGCGATCGTGAAGCCGACGTAGGGCACCAGCTCGGCGAAGCCCACCATCACGCCGAGCAGGAGCGCGAGCGGCAGCTGCGCCGCGGCGAGGGCGAGCCCCACGCCCAGCGCCATGACCAGGCACACGATCGCCTGCCCGCGCACGTAGCTGCGCAGCGCGCGGTCCACCGCGGCGCCGAGCCGGATCAGCTCGCCGCGCGCCTCGCCCGGCACGAAGCGCAGCCCGCTCGCCTGGACCGCCTCGGCCTCGGCGAGCAGGTAGAAGGCGAGCAGCGGCAGCAGCAACAGCCCCAGCGCCTGGCCGACGCTGCCGAACAGCCAGCGCAGCCCCCCGGCCAGCGTGCCGCCCAGGTTCTGCACCAGCGTCGGGGCGTCGGCGCGCAGGCTGTCGAGCGTCGAGCCCAGCAGCGGCTCGAGCCCGCGCGCCGCGCTGAAGGCGCGCAGGTCGTCGAGCAGCCGCGTGGCCGCGGCCGGCACGCGCGCCACGAAGTGCGCGGCCTGGGCCGCGAGCCGGGGCACGGCGACGACGAGCAGCGCGCCGGCGAGCACCACCAGCGCCAGCGTCACCACGCCCGCCGCCACCCCGCGCGACAGCCGGGCGCGCCCCAGGCGCACGCGCTCGAGTGCCCCCACGAGCGGCAGCAGCGCGTAGGCGAGCAGCACCGCGTAGCCCAGCAGCAGCGCGAGGTCGGGGAGGGCCCAGACGAACAGCGCCACCACCACCGCCACTCCGGCCAGCGGCGTGCGGGCCGACGAGCGCCGCGGCGGCGCGGGCAGGTCCGGCGCCGGGAGGCTCAATGCACCCGCTCGAGCACGCGGTGGGGCCGCCTGGGGGTGAGCTCGAAGGCATGGCGGCCGGTGGTCTTCATGACATCCTCGGCGATGATTCGAATCGGAGCACCCGCCCGCCATCATACCCGGACCGGGCGCGTCCTGCCGCTGCCGCGCGACGCCGGGGCGGAGCGGGCGCCGCCGCGGCTGAGAATCGCCGCGGAAACCGCTATCCTCCGGGCATGGCTGACGAGGACGCGGCCCCCGTACCCACGGGCGCCGCCCACCTGCGCCTGCTCGAGCGGGCGCGCCGGCTCGCGGTGGAGCCGGCGGCGGGCCATCCGCTCGCCGACCTGGCGGCCGGCGCCTCCGACGCTGTGGTCGCGGCGGCGCGCGGGCTGCCGCTCGCCACGGTGCGCGGGCTGCGGAGCTTCTACGACCAGCTCGGCGACGGGCGGCGGGCGTGCGACGGCACCGCGTGCCGCTTCGGCGGCGGCGAGGCGCTGGCGCGCCGCCTCGCGCGCGGCGGCGCGGTCGGCACGGTGCGATGCCTCGGCCACTGCTACGCCGCGCCCTCGTTTCGCGACGGTGACCGGGTGTTCGCGCGCCCGGCCGGGCAGCCGCTCGAGGCCTGGCTCGCCGAGCTGGACGAGGGCGGCGCCCCGGGCGAGGCCGCGGCACCGATCCCGCGCCGCGCGCTGATCGAGCCCGCGGTGGTGCTGCGCAACCTGGTGCCGGGGGCGGCGCCCGCGGGCCTGGCCGAGTACGAGCTGCCGGGACCGGAGCGCATCCTGGCGGCGCTCGAAGCCTCGCGGCTGCGCGGGCGCGGCGGCGCGGCCTATCCCACCGCCGCCAAGTGGCGCGCGGCGCGCGACGCCGCGGGGGCGGTGCGCTGGGTGGTCGCCAACGGCGACGAGGGCGATCCGGGCTCGTACACCGACCGACTGCTGCTCGAGGAGGACCCGCACGCGGTGCTCGCCGGGATGCGGGCCTGCGCGCTCGTCATCGGGGCGCGCCACGGGGTGCTCTACATCCGCGGCGAGTATCCGCGCGCCCTGGCGTGCGCGCGCGCGGCGGTCGAGGCCGCGCGTGTTGCCGGCCACCTGGGCGCGGCGTTCGACGTCGAGGTGGTGGCGGGCGCCGGCTCCTACGTGTGCGGCGAGGAGACCGCGCTGCTGCGCTCGATTGAGGGCCTGCGCGGCGAGCCCTCGCCCAAGCCGCCCTATCCCGCCGAGCGCGGCCTGTTCGGGTGCCCGACGGTGGTCCAGAACGTCGAGACGCTCGCGGTGGTGCCGTGGATCGCGCGCGGCGCGGATCGGCCGGCCGGCGCGGCGCCGGGCAGCGGCACCAAGGCGGTGAGCGTGTCGGGGGGGGTGGCCCGCCCGGGCGTGGTCGAGGTGGCGCTCGGCACCCCGCTCGCGCGGGTGCTGGAGCAGGGCGCGGGCGGCCCGCGCCCGGGGCGGGGCTGGAAGATGGCGCTGGTCGGCGGGCCGCTGGGGCGGGTGCTGCCCGCCGACCGCTTCGACACCCCGCTCGGCTACGACACGCTGCCCGGGCTCGGGCACGCCGGCGTCGTGGTGCTCGACCGCTCGGTCGCGGTGCGTGCCCTGGCCGAGCACCTGTTCGAGTTCGCGCGCGCCGAGTCGTGCGGCAGCTGCGCGCCGTGCCGCATCGGCACCGCGCGGCTGCGCGACATGCCGGACCGCCCGCGGCTCGAGCGCCTGCTCGACACGCTCGAGATCGGCAGCCTGTGCGGCTTCGGGCAGGGCGTGCCGCGCCCGATCCGCGACCTGCTCGAGCACTTCGGCGACGAGGTGTTCGCATGATCCGGATCAACGGCCGCGAGGTCGAGCCGCGCGGCACCTTGCTCGCCACCTGCCGCGCCGCCGGGGTGGAGTTGCCGGCGTTCTGTGACGGCCCCGGGCTCATGCCCGCCGGCCACTGCCGCGCCTGCCTGGTCGAGGTGGACGGGCGGCCGCAGGCGGCGTGCGTGACCCCGGCGCGCGCGGGCGCCGACGTGCGCACCCACACCGCGCGCCTCCAGGCCTACCGGCGCGACCTGGGCGAGCTGATGCGCGCCGAGTCGCGGCCCGGCGGTGCGGTGGGGCGCACCCTCGCCGAGTGGGGCGTGGACGGCACTCGCTACCGCCGGCCCGCGGAGCGCGGCGCGCGCGACGCCTCGCATCCCTACCTGCGGCTCGACCTCGACGCCTGCATTCTGTGCCGGCGCTGCCTGCGCGCCTGCGAGGAGATCCAGGGCCAGTTCGTGTACGCGATCGAGGGGCGCGGCGCCGCCGCGCGCCTGGCGTGGGGGGGCGCGCCGTTCGCGGAGTCGGGCTGCGTCTCGTGCGGCGCGTGCGCCGCGACCTGCCCGACCGGCGCGATCAGCGACGCCGACCGCGAGGCGGCGCCGGTCATGACCCGGGTCGAGCGCACCACCTGCGGCTACTGCGGGGTGGGCTGCCAGCTCGACGTCCACGCGGCAGGCGGGCGCATCGTGCGGATCGAGGGCGCCGCGGCGGCGGTCAACCACGGCCACCTGTGCGTCAAGGGCCGCTACGCGCACGCCCACACCCGCCATCCGGAGCGCCTCACGACCCCGCTGATCCGTCGCGGCGGCGAGCTCGTGGTGGCCTCGTGGGAGGAGGCGATCGCGACCGTGGCGCGCGAGCTCGAGGCCCGCCGCGGCCGGGTCGCGGGGCTCTCGTCCTCGCGCTGCACCAACGAGGAGAACTACCTGTTCCAGAAGTGGCTGCGCGCCGGGCTCGGGACCCACGACGTGGATTGCTGCGCCCGGGTGTGCCACGCGCCCTCGGCGGCCGGGATGCGCGCCGCCTTCGGCACCGGGGCGGCGACCAACAGCCTCGCCGACATCGAGCGCGCCGACCTGCTGCTGGTGGTGGGCGCCAACGTCACCGAGGCGCACCCGGTCACCGGGGCGCGGGTCCGGCGCGCGGCGCTGGCGGGCGCGCGGCTGGTGGTCGTGGATCCGCGCGTCACCGAGCTGGCGGCGCTCGCCGACATCCACCTCCAGACCCGTCCCGGCACCAACGTCCCGCTCTTCAACGCGCTGGCGTGCGCGCTGGTGGACGAAGGCCGGATCGACCGCGACTTCATCGCCGCCCGCACCGAGGGCTGGGACGAGTACGAGCAATTCATTCGCGGCGAGACCCCGGAGCGGCTCGCCGCGGTGACCGGCGTGCCGGCGGATCGGGTGCGCGCGGCGGCGCGGCTCTACGGCGACGCCGCGCGGCCGATGATGATGCACGGCCTCGGGGTCACCGAGCACCTCCAGGGCAGCGAGGCGGTCATGCTGCTGTGCAACCTGGCGATGCTGACCGGCGCGCTGGGGCGCCCCGGCACCGGCGTCAACCCGCTGCGCGGGCAGAACAACGTGCAGGGCGCGGCGGACATGGGCTGCCAGCCCGATCTGCTCACCGGCTACGTGGCGCTCGACGACGCGGCCGGCCGCGCGCGCTTCGAAGCCGCCTGGGGGCGCCCGTTGCCCGAGGCGCCGGGCCGCATCCTGCCCGAGATGATCGAGGCGGCGCGGGCCGGGGAGATCCGCGCGCTGTTCATCTTCGGCGAGGACGTGCTCCAGACCGACCCCGACTCGCGGCACGTGCGCGCCAGCCTCGAAGCGCTCGAGTTCCTCGTGGTCCAGGAGCTGTTCATGACCGAGACCGCGAGCCTGGCGCACGTCGTCCTGCCCGGGGCCTCGGCGCTCGAGAAGGACGGCACGTTCACCAACGGCGAGCGCCGCATCCAGCGGGTGCGCCGGGTGGTGGCGCCGCCGGGCGGGGCGCGCGCCGACTGGGAGATCCTGTGCGCGCTGATGGCCGCCGGCGGCCTGCCGCAGCCGTTCCGCCACCCGGGCGAGGCGTGGGAGGAAATCGGCCGGGTCGCGCCGCTGTTCGCCGGCGTGCGCTACGAGCGGCTCGAGGGCGACGGGCTCCAGTGGCCGGTGCCGGCGCTCGACCATCCCGGCACCGCGATCCTGCACACCGAGGGCTTCCCGCGCGGCCGCGGCCGGCTGGCGCGGGTCGCCTACACGCCCTCGCCCGAGCTGGGCGGCGCGCTCACCCTCACCACCGGGCGCGTGCTCGAGCACTACAACGCCGGCACCATGACGCGGCGCTCGGACAACCGACGGCTGGTGGACGCGGACGCGCTCGAGATCCACCCCGACGACGCGGCCGCGCGCGGCATCGCGGCGGGCGCGATGGTCGCGATCGCGAGCGCTCACGGCGAGGCGCGCGCCCGGGCGCGCATCACCACCCGGGTCCCGGCCGGGGTGGTGTTCCTGAGCTTTCACTTCCCCGAGACCGGCGCCAACCAGCTCACCGGGCAGGTGCGCGACCGGATCTCGGGCTGCCCCGAGTACAAGGTCACCGCGGTCGAGGTGCGGCCCGCGCCGTGACGCGCTGCCGCCGTTCGCCCCGGCCCCCGGCCGCCACCCGTCGCGCGGGCGGCAACGGAGAAGCCCCGGCCGGATTCGGCCGGGGCCTCCGTGCAGCGCGGCGGATGGCCGCCGCTACCACTGCAGCTGGATCGCGCCCAGGTTGGTGGTCGCCCCCGAGGTGACCGCCACGCCCGGCAGGACCGAGTCGAGGAAGTCGAACAGCGGGTGCACGACCACGGTGTAGGTGCCGACCGGCAGCTGCGCGATCGCGAACGTGCCGTCGATCCCCGCGTCGACGCTCGCCACGACCAGGTTGTTCTGCATCGCCGAGACCGTGGACGGGATGCCCGGCGGGACGATCTGGCCGATGATGGTGCCCGGCTGGACCGGCGGCGGCGGCGGCGGCGGAGGCGG
>WNFL01383299.1_pt1 | contig 14330 bp, 10 predicted proteins | sample 5400361 | NCBI WGS metagenome assembly WNFL01 (sample SAMN13153351, study PRJNA577476) | soil metagenome | isolation source: 40 cm soil on Douglas fir-dominated hillslope | place: USA:California | collected 2013-09-17
GCGGCGCAATTCGTGAGGCCGCATTGCAAATTCTGCAGCGATATTTCATCCGCGAGATGGCGCTCAATTTTCTCGGTGTAACCGGTGCGCTGGCGGCTGTCCTGTTCATCTACCAGCTCGGTGCCGTATTGGCGCGGGCTGCGCAGTTCCAGTACCCGCGCGGACTGGTGCTGGAATTATTCGCTCTGGGTGCGGCGGAGAATTTCGCGCTGCTCCTGCCCCTGGGGCTGCTGCTGGGTGTCGTCATGGCGCTCGGAAGGCTCTACCACGAGGGCGAAATGGTCGCCGCCCGCGCCTGCGGCTACGGGGGCCTGCGCGCCTGGCTGCCCGTCCTGGTGCTGACGCTGCCGATCGTCGTGTTGAGCGCCTGGCTGAATCTGCGCTTCTCCCCGCAGGCCGCCGCGCGCCGTGCGGTACTGACGGCCGAGGCGGTGCGGGAGGGGCTGGCCGTGCCCTTCGAGGTGGGGCGATTCCGCAGCTTCGATGGTGGCCGGACCGTCGTCTACGCGCGCTCGGCCGACGCGTCGGGCGAACTGCAGCGGGTGTTCATCAAGCAGACGCAGAGTGAATCCGTCGTCACCACGGTCGCCCAGCGTGCCCGCCGCGAAATCGGCCCGGACGGGCTCAGCCAGACCATTGTCCTGCTCGATGGCGAGCGCGTGGAAGGCATTCCCGGCTCGCGGCGCTACCGCATCCTCCGATTTCGCGAACTCAGCGTCCCGCTGGCGGCGCCCATGACGGAGGTGCGGCACGCGCGGGTCGATGAGCGGCCCAGCTCGAGCCTCCTCGGCAGCACCGATCTGCGGGACCAGGCCGAGCTGCAGTGGCGACTGGGATTTCCGCTGATGGTGCTGATCGCGGCGGCATGCGCCATGCCGCTGGGCCGGCTGCGGCCGCGCCAGGGCCGCTACGAGCGTGTCTGGCGTGCGGTGTTCCTGTTCGTGATCTACGGGCAACTGGCCGTTGCGGCGCGCACCTGGTTCGAGCGCGGCACCACGCCTGCCGTGCTGGGCCTGTGGTGGGTACACGCACTGTTCCTCGCTGTGGCCCTGTGGCTGGTGTGGGGGCAGGAGTGGCGCTCGCGGCGGGCGCGCGCGTGAACCGGCTCGATCGCTATATCGCGCGCACGGTACTGGCGGCCATCGCCATGGTGATGACAGTGCTGCTGGTGCTGGGCGGGCTGTTTAATTTCATCGACGAGCAGGGCGCCGTTGGCGTGGGCCACTACGGCATGAGCGAGGCCCTGGTCTTCAGCGTGCTGAACCTGCCGCGTTTCGCCCTGGACGCATTTCCCGCCGGCGTGCTGATCGGCTCGATGCTGGGCGTGGGCATACTCGCCCGCAGCCACGAGCTGATCGCGATGCGTGCCGGCGGCATGTCCAAGTGGCGGCAGGCGGCGACGCTGCTCGGCTGTGGGCTGGTGCTGCTGCTCGCCGGCCTGGCGGTCGGCGAATACCTGGCGCCGCGCCTCGAACAGCAGGCGGAAGAACGCAAGGCGCTGGCCCGCTACGATAACCTCAGCCTGGCGGGGGCCGGCGGCGCCTGGGTGCGCGACGGCAACCTCATCATCAATATCGCGGAGCAGTCGCGCAGCAGCGAATTCGGCGGCATGCTGGTCTTCGAGCTCACCGCCGACAACCGCCTGGCCGCCGTCGCGCACGCCGAACGGGCGGCCAACGGTGCGGGCAGTACCTGGGAGCTCGGTGACTACGCCGAGTCGCGCTTCACGCCGACCGGCGTCGATGGCCGCCGTGAGGCCCGGCACCGGCTGGATTCCGCCGCGAGCGTGGGATTCCTGCAGCTGGCGGTGGTGCAACCGGCCCAGATGGGCTTTGCGGCCCTGTATCGTGCAATCCGCTATCTGCGCGCCAATGACCTGGATGTCCGCGCCTATCAGCTGGCCTTCTGGTCGGGTCTGGCGCGCAACGTGGCGATCCCGATCGCGGTGCTGTTCGCGCTGCCCTTTGGTTTTGGCACGATGCGTTCCGCAGGGAGCGGTGCGCGCAGCACCTTAGGGCTGGTCATCGGCATGCTCTACTTTTTCATGCAGCGGACCGTGGAGAGCGGCACGGTGGTGTTCAGCCTCAACCCCCTGCTGCTGGCCTGGGTGCCGACCGTGTTGCTGGGCGTGGCGGCGCTGGTGCTGCTGCAGCGCACGCGTTAGCGCCTAGGGCTGCGCTGCGGCAGCCTCGATCTGCGCGCGGTGCGTGCGCAGGATCCGGCGCGCTTCACCGACGCCGGGCCGCCCGTGCAGTCGGCTGATCAGCTCACCCAGTTCGTGCCACCGCCGGCCCCACTGCAGGAGCCGCACAGCATCCTCAATGACCTGGCGGGCGGCGGCATTGGGAGGCGCCGTGGTGCTTGCCGCGCGCGGCGTGCGGACCGTCGTGGTGTTGCCGCGCGCGGCGCGCGGCGGGCGTGCCGCGGTGCGCGCGGGCCGCGGGCGCGGTGGTTCGCGCGTTCCGGTGTCTGCAGTCTGGAGCATTTCCCGTCGCTCGGCCTGCGGGTCGGCCAGGGGAATATGGCGCCCGGCCGGCTGGAGACCCACCAGGTTGGCCAGGAATACCATCTGTTCCAGGCCCACCGCGAACTGGCGGTCGCCACGTGTGCAGTGCTCCTCGAGCGAGCGGGCCAGTTCCGTCACTTTCTGCCGCGCCAGGCGCACGACCCAGGCCAGCGGCCGTTCGTGAACCGGCCAGGGCTGCACGTGCCAGTAATACGCGTCGGGGAGCTTCAGGTAGCGTGCATGCAGCTCCAGGCTCTGCTGCCACCGCGCCAGCAGCGCACGCATGCGTTCAACACTGATCCGGGAGTCGTCTTTCGGTTGCGCCATGCCGCCAAGCCTAAGACGGGCGCATCGTCAGGGGAACGCGACCCGGTCACACTTTCTCAGCTTTGCCCGCGCGCCCCGGAGGCGCGGCGTTCGCCAGAAACAGCCAGGTCGCCACGACCGTGTCGGGGTTCAATGACAGGCTGTCGATGCCCTCATCGACCAGCCAGCGCGCCAGGTCGGGGTGGTCGGAGGGACCCTGGCCGCAGATGCCGATGTATTTGCCCTGCCGGCGACAGGCGCCGATCGCCATGGCGATGAGCGCTTTCACCGCCGCGTCGCGCTCGTCAAAAGCCCGCGCCATCAGAGCGGAGTCGCGATCGAGACCCAGGGTCAGCTGCGTCAGGTCGTTCGATCCGATGGACATGCCGTCGAAGTATTGCAGGAACTCCTCGGCGAGCAACGCGTTGGTGGGCAGCTCGCACATCATGATGAGCTTCAGCTCCCGCTCGCCACGCTTCAGGCCGTTGGCGGCCAGCAGCTCCGTGACTGTACGGGCCTCTGCCACGGAGCGCACGAAAGGCACCATCACCTGCACATTGCGCAGTCCCATCTCCTCGCGCACCCTCAGGAGCGCGCGGCACTCGAGCTCGAAGCAGGGACGGAAGGCGGCATCCACGTAACGCGCGGCGCCGCGAAAGCCGAGCATTGGATTTTCCTCGTGCGGCTCGTACTGACTGCCCCCGATGAGATTGGCGTATTCGTTGGACTTGAAATCCGAGAGGCGCACGATGACCGGCTCGGGCGCAAAGGCCGCCGCAATCTGCGCGATGCCCTCGCTGAGTCGCTCGACGTAAAAGCTGACCGGGTCGGCGTACCCGGCCATCTGAGCGCTGATCTTCGCCCGGAGCGATGGCTCCAGGCGCTCAAACTCGAGCAGGGCGCGCGGATGCACACCGATCATGCGGTTGATGATGAATTCCAGCCGCGCCAGGCCCACGCCGCGGTGCGGGAGCGCCGCGAAGGCGAAGGCGCGATCCGGATTGCCGACGTTCATCATGATGCGTACCGGGCAAGGCGGCATCGCATCGAGCTCGACGCGCTGCTGATCGAAAGCGAGCAGCCCCTCGTAGATGAAACCCGTATCGCCCTCGGCGCAGGACACCGTCACTTCCTGGCCCTCGCAGATGAGTTCGGTGGCGCGCCCACAGCCGACGACCGCAGGAATGCCCAGTTCGCGCGCGATGATGGCGGCGTGGCAGGTGCGGCCGCCACGGTTGGTGACGATCGCAGCCGCGCGTTTCATGACTGGCTCCCAGTCCGGGTCGGTCATGTCCGCAACCAGGACCTCTCCGGCCTGGACCAGCGCCATCTCGTCCGCACTGCGCACGATTCGCGCGCGGCCGCTGCCGATACGGCCGCCGATACCGCGGCCCTCCACGACGATGCGGGAACGCTCGCGCAGAATGTAGCGAGTCAGCGTGCGCCCTTCCTGGCTGTGCACGGTCTCGGGGCGCGCCTGCAGGATATACAGCTGTTGGTCGGTGCCGTCGCGCGCCCATTCGATATCCATGGGGCAGCCGTAATGCTGCTCGATGAGCAGCGCCTGGCGCGCCAACGCTTCCACTTCGGCATCGCTGAGGGAGAAGCGCGTGCGCTCGGCGGCGCTCACTTCCACGGTGCGCACGCGCTCGGCGGAGCCTGCGTCCGCGTAGATCATCTTGATGGCCTTGGCGCCCAGTCCGCGCCGCAGTATCGAGCGGCGTCCGGCGCGCAGCGCGGGCTTGTAAACATAGAACTCGTCGGGATTGACGGCGCCCTGCACGACGGTCTCGCCCAGTCCATATGCGCTGGTGATGAACACGACCTCGCGGAAGCCCGAGTCGGTATCGAGCGTGAACATCACCCCGCTGGTTCCCAGATCGCTCCGCACCATGTACTGCACGCCCACCGAGAGTGCGACCTGCGCATGTGCAAATCCCTGGTGCACGCGGTAGGCGATGGCGCGATCGTTGTACAGCGAGGCGTAGACTTCGTGCACCGCGCGCAACAGCGCGCTCTCGCCCTGCACGTTGAGAAAAGTCTCCTGCTGGCCTGCAAAGGAGGCCGATGGCAGGTCTTCGGCCGTTGCCGAGGAACGCACCGCGACCGCGATGTTGCGGCCCGCGTCCATGGCTCTCCAGCTGCCGAGCAGGGCCTGCTGCAGCGGCGGCGGCAAGGGCGTGTCGAGGATCCAGCGGCGAATGCGCGCGCCGCAGGCGGCGAGGGCCGTGACGTCCGCGCTGTCGAGCGCGTCGAGTTCGGCGTTGATGCGGCCCTCGAGGCCGCCCTGGCCGAGAAACTCGCGAAACGCGTCGGCCGTGGTCGCAAAGCCGCGTGGCACGCGCACGCCCAGCTTAGTCAGCGCGCCGAGCATCTCACCGATGGAGGCATTCTTGCCGCCGACGCGCTCGAGGTCGCGCAGGCCGACCGCGTCGAAGGACAGCACGTATTCGCTCAACGCGTTCTTCCCTGGCAACCTGAGCGGCGTATTGTCCACGATTTCACCGCATGGGACACTGCCCGCCGCGCCAGCGGGTCTCAAGCAGTGAAGGTGGGCAGGGGTGAGCAAGCGTACCGTGTTTTTCGTCTCCGACCAGACCGGTGTCACGGCCGAGACGCTGGGTCACAGCCTGCTGACCCAATTCGATGGCGCGCAGTACCAGTCCGTCTCGCTGCCCTTCGTCGCCACGGTGGCGCAGGCGGCCGAAGTCGTGCAACGCATCGATGCCGCGGGCCGCGAAAGCGGCCTGCGGCCGGTGGTGTTCGCGACCCTGGTCGATGACCAGGTGCGCGCGGTGCTGCGCCAGGCGAATGCCCTGTGCCTGGATTTTTTTGCGGCCTTTCTCGGGCCCCTCGAGGCTGAACTGGCGATGCCTTCGGCCCATGCCAGCGGCCGCGCGCACGGCATGTCCAATCTGGCGTCGTACTCGGCGAGAATCAATGCCACCAACTTTGCGCTCGCGAACGACGATGGCGCCGGCGCACGCGACTACGCCAGTGCGGATGTGGTTCTGGTGGGTGTCTCGCGCTCGGGCAAGACGCCGACCTGCCTCTACCTCGCGCTGCAGTACGGGGTGCTGGCGGCGAACTATCCGCTGACCGATGAGGATCTGGAATCAGATGAGTTGCCCGCCGCGCTGGCGCCGCACCGCTCCAAGCTGTTTGGCCTGACGATTCGCCCGGATCGCCTGCAGCAGATCCGGCAGGAGCGGCGCCCGAACAGCCGCTACGCCTCGCTCCAGCAGGTGCAGTCGGAACTGCGTGCGGCGCACACGCTATTCGGCCGCGCCGCCATTCCGCATCTCGATACGACCGAGTGCAGCATCGAGGAGATCGCCAGCCGGATCATGGACGGCCAGCACCTGGAGCGGCGTGTGCGTCTGTAGCCGGCGCCCTTTCCGTTCCTGTCCGCCATCCTGTGATAGCCTTTCGCGCATGTTTCGGGCGGCCTCGATCCTCACCATGCTGCTGTCTACGTCGGCTGTGGCCGGACAGCCGACCTGGATTACGATGCAGAACGAGAACTTTTGCGCGTACTCGAGTGCCAGTGAACGAGCGACGCGCGATGCCCTCAACCAGTTCGAGCGAGTACGCGGTTTCTTTCTCCAGCTCACCGGAGCCAAGCCTGACAAGGCTGTTCCAGTGACTGTGGTGATTTTTGGCTCCGAGAAGGAATACCAGCCCTACCGCCTCAACGCATTTGCCACCGCCTACTACTCCAGCTGGTCGGACCGCGACCTCATCGTCGTGGGCAAGCTGGGTGAGGAAAGCGCGCGTACTGCAACGCACGAATATACGCACCTGGTGTTTAAGCACGATGGGTTCTCGTTGCCACCGTGGCTCAACGAAGGTGTGGCGGAACTCTTTTCTACGCTCCGCCCGGCGGGAAATGAAACGGAATTCGGCGACGTCCTGATTGGTCGCCTGCAGGAACTGAACCGCGATCCCTGGGTGCCCATGGAGACCATTCTTGCTGCGGACATGACTTCGCCGTATTACAACGAGGCGAAGCAGGCAGGCAGCCTCTACAACCAGAGCTGGGCTTTGGTCCATATGCTCGCTACGACGGAGAAATACCGGCACAAGTTCTGGGGGATGGTAATAGCCGTAAACAACGGCGTGCCCTCCGTGCAAGCACTGGAGACGGCGTACGGCGTGCCATTCGCCACGATTGAGACTGAATTGAAGTCCTACATTCGGGGTAACTCCTTCAGCCAGCTCAAGGTGAAGATCAGGCTGGACGACACGGAAAAATTGACGAGCCAACCCGCCGACATGTTCGAAGTGCGCGAGGCGCAAGCCGAGTTGCTGATAGGGTTGCAGGGCAGGCAGGTCGAGGCTCGCACTCGCTTTGAGGAGCTCGCTCGCGAAGAGGTCAAGCGGCCGGAGCCGTGGGCGAGTCTGGGCTATCTTGCGTTGCGCGACGGCAAACGCGATGAGGCTGCAGAGCATTTCGGCAAGGCATTTGAATTGGGCAGCCGCAGCCCACGGCTCCTGATGATCTATGCGCAACTCGCGGGGCGGGATAAGCCGGAAAGTTCCGCGGCGGCGTTGACGGTGCTGCTCGAACTGGAGCCGAAGAACCTCGACGCGCGCGTGGAGTTGGCCGACCTCCAGATGAGCCAGGGCCAGTTCTCGGAGGCCCTGGCCACGACCCGTTTGATTACTTCTGTCAAGACAGCAGAGCAACGGGACCATCTTCTCTATCTGCGCGCCTTTGCAGCCATGCGGTCGGGAGACGTAAAGCAGGCGCACGCCCTTGCGGAAGAGCTGAAGAGGGTGACTTCCTCGGCGGACCTTAAATCGAGAGCAGACGAAATACTGCGCTACTCCGATCAGCGGTAGCGTCCCTATGCTTCAATCGCGAGCGCGGCCCTTAGGCGGGCGGTGCGGGATGCAGGAATGGCCAGGGCGAAGCCTCGCTGCCACGCGCGCAGGGCACCTCAATGACCACGGGTGCGCCGGCGGACAGAGCTCGCCCGAGTGCGGACTTGAGCTGCTCCGGATTCGCCGCGCGCATCGCGACGGCTCCGAAACTCTCCGCCAGTTTCACGAAGTCGGGATTGCGCAGCTCCGCGCCCAGGAGTCTTCCGCCGTAGCGCTCCTCCTGATCGCGCCAGACGTTGCCGTAGGCGGAATTGTTGAACACGATGGTCACGACATTGATGCCGTATTGCACCGCGGTCGCCAGTTCCTGCACGCCGTACATGAAGCCGCCATCGCCGCTGACCGCTACCACGGCTTTTTCCGGATGCGCGAGCTTGACGCCGAGCGCCGTGTTGAAGCCATAACCGAGATTGTCCTGGTAGCCGCAGGTGACGTATTGGCGCGGCTGGTACACCGGAAAGCCGAAGCGCGCCGTGAAGCCCACCTGTGAGATCTCCTCGCAGAAGAACCCGTCGCGCGGCAATACCTCGCGGATCACGTTGAGGTAGGCCAGTTGGGGTGCCACGGTCTGCATGGCGGCTCGCGCGCGTTCCTTGACCGATCGGAACTCCGCCTCCATTGATTTGCGGCGGGCGAGCTGGGGCTTGAGCGCGCTGAGCAGGGCCCGGACCCCGAGCGCTGCATCGGTGATGACGCCCACGTCGGGCCGGAGCCGCACCATTTCGGTGGGATCGATATCGATGCGGATGACCTTCAGTTCCTTCGGGAACCACCGCCAGCGCAGGTATTGCAGCTCCAGCCGGCTGCCGATGCCGATCAGCAGGTCGCAATTTTTCCAGTAGTCCCAGGCCGCCACCAGCGACATGCCGTAAGGGGATTCCTCGCTGACGATGCCCTTGCCGCTCCGATGCGCGGTGACGGGCGCCTGGATGAGCTGCGCCAGTTCGAGCACCGCTTCGCCGGCATCCAGGGCGCCGGCACCCACCATGATGAGCGCTCGCCGCGCCCCGCCGATGAGCGCCGCCGCGGCGGCGATCGCCGCGGGGTCCGGCACCGGCGGTGCCAGTGGCGCCAGAGGCGCGACCGGCGTGACCTCGGCGCGCATGCCGAATACGTCCCACGGCGCCTCGACCGCCACCGGGCGCACGCGCCCGCTGCGCAGCTGTCGGAAGGCCTCGGCCATGACCGTGCCCGCTTCGGTCGGGTGATTGATGCGTTCGGACCACTTGGTCAGTCCCCGCAGCAGCGCCAGCTGATCGGGCAACTCGTGCAGCTGGCCGCGCCCCCGCCCGATCAGGTGCGACTGGATGTTACCCGTGATGCACAGCACGGGCGCCGTAGCGCCGTAGGCGGTACACAGCGCGGCGCCGGAGTTCAGCAATCCCGGGCCCGGGACCACGGTATAGACACCGACCTTGCCGGTGGACTTGGCGTATCCGAAGGCCATATAGGCCGCGCCCTGCTCATGGCGCGTGGTGATGAAGCGCAACTGCTCCTTGCGCTGTGCCAGGGCGTCATTGAAATCGTACAGGTGCGCGCCGGGAATCCCGAACACGGTATCGACGCCATGAACGACGAGCGAGTCGGCCATCACCTGGCCGGTGGTCATCGAACTCACGGGAGCCTATCCACCGCTGAACCGGGCGGGGCGCTTCTCCAGGAACGCGCTGATGCCCTCCCGGAAATCCGCGCTGCCGATGCATTGCTCCTGCGCCAGCACCTCATTGTGCAGCCCTTGGGCGAAATCCACTGTGGCAGCCTGGTGGAGCAGGCGCTTGGTATGCATGATCGCCAGCGGTGCACGCTGTGCGAGCTGCAGCGCCCATTGCGATGCGACTTCACTGGCGGTCCCCTTGGGGACCACGCGATTCACCAGGCCCAGTTCCAGGCAGCGCGCCGCCGGCACGCGCTCGCATTCGACCGCGAGCTGGAAGGCGCGACGGGCGCCGATCTGACGCTCGAGCATCCAGGTGATGCCGCCGTCGGGCACCAGCGCGATGTTCTGGAACGGTAGGGTGAAATAGGCATCGTCGGCCATCACGACCAGGTCGCTGGCCAGCACGTAGGCGCAGCCGATTCCGGCCACGAGGCCTTCGACGGCGGCAATCACCGGCTTGCCCGGCGCATATTCCTCCTCCAGCTGTCGGCGCACCTCGGAGTCGACACGCTTCGTGGACTGCATTTCCTTCAGGTCGCCACCGGCACTGAAGGCACGGCCGGCCGCCAGGAGCGCGACGGCGCGAACCGTCGGATCGGCAGCGGCACGCTGCAGCGCCGCGGCGAGCTGGACGCGCAGGGCCCGGTCGAAGGCATTCAGGGCAGCGGGGCGATTCAGCGTCACATGCGCGACCGAGGCGCGCAGGTCATAGGAAACGACTGCGGATTCCGCACTCATCGCAGCACCTCAGCGTGATCCGGTGGCCGGCGGTCCGCGCAGTTCGCGCAGGCTCGGTACAAAGATGTCGGGCGTGATATCCACATCCAGCACCCCTGGCGGGCCGTAGCCGGACAGATCCGTGATCCCATGGGCCGCCAGAAGTTCGTCATCGATATAGAAGTTGCCCGTGGTCCGGCGCGCATCGGCGGTGAGGATCAGGTGCGCCGCGTCGGCCATGATGCGCGCCGAGCGGAGCGCACCTACGGCCATGAAGCTGGCGAGTGCCGCCATCGCGGCAGTGTCGATGGCGGTTCGCGGCCACAGGGCATTCACGCCCACCCGGCCACGGTACTCGCCGGCCACTCCCAGCACGAGCATGCTCATGCCGAATTTGGCCATCGTGTAGGCGACGTGCGGGGCGAACCAGCGCTCCTGCATCGCCAGCGGCGGGGAAATCGTCAGGACGTGGGGATTTGCTGCCTTGAGCAGATGGGGCATGGTCTTCTGCGTCACCAGGAAGCTGCCGCGCGCGTTGACGCCGTGCATCAGGTCAAAACGCTTGAGCGGCGTCTCCAGCAGCGCTGTCAGGCTGATGGCGCTGGCGTTATTGACGCAGATGTCGATGCCGCCGAATCGGGCCACGGTCGCCGCCACGGCGGCCTCCACCTGCTGCTCGTCGCGAATGTCGCAGCTGACGGCCAGCCCCTGGCCGCCGGCGGCCTCGACCTGCGCCGCCGCCGTGTGAATCGTGCCGGGCAGTCGGGGGTGGGGCTGGTCCGTCTTGGCGGCGATCGCCACGTTGGCGCCGTCGCGGGCCGCACGCAGCGCGATGGCCAGTCCGATGCCGCGCGATGCGCCGCTGATGAAGAGGGTCTTGCCGCGCAGATGGTTACTCATGCTTCAATCCCCGCAGATCGGCGTCTACCGGATCGCACAGGTCGCCGGCATATTAGCCTCCCGGTAGTCGCCGTGCTATGGCAAACTCTGCAGCCGCCGGGGATTTCGCGCAGCACTTCAGAGCCGGTCCTAAGGACAGTGACGCACATGGTTCCTCACAGCAGCGCCGGCAGGCGCTTGCGGCAGGCACTGGACGCTGAGCGGCCGTTGCAGGTCGTCGGCGCCATCAATGCCTATGCCGCGCGCCTGGCCGAAGCGGTGGGATTTCGCGCGCTGTATCTGTCGGGCGGCGGGGTTGCCGCCAATTCCCTCGGCGTGCCGGATCTGGGCATCAGCAATCCGGACGACGTGCTCACGGACATCCGCCGCATCACCGATGCCACCCGCGCGCCGCTCCTCGTCGATGCGGACACCGGCTGGGGCGGAGCCTTCAACATTGCGCGCACCGTGCGCACCTTCATCAAGGCCGGGGCGGCGGGACTGCATATCGAGGACCAGGTGCAGAGCAAACGCTGCGGTCACCGGCCCGGCAAGGAAATCGTGCCGCAGGAAGAAATGGTCGATCGCATCAAGGCCGCGGTGGACGCGCGCGACGACGAGGATTTCGTGATCATGGCCCGCACGGATGCGCTGGCCATCGAGGGGCTGGAGCGGGCCATCGAAAGGTCGCTGGCCTGCGTCGCGGCCGGGGCCGACATGATTTTTCCGGAAGCCGTGACGGAGCTGTCGATGTATCGGCGCTTCAAGGCCGCGGTCAAGGTGCCGATACTCGCCAACATCACCGAGTTTGGCCAGACGCCGCTCTACAGCCGCGAGGAGCTGGGCGCGGCGGGCGTGGATATCGTGCTGTACTGCTGCTCCGCATACCGCGCCATGAATGCCGCGGCACTTCGGACCTACGAAATCATCCGGCGCACCGGCAGCCAGGCCGAGGCTCTGCCACTCATGCAGACCCGGGACGAGCTATACCGTTATCTCGACTACCATGCCTACGAACAGAAACTCGATGCCCTGTTTGCGACCGGCAAGCAAAAACAGGACGTCCGCTGAATCTGCGGGAGTCGGCTGATGAGTGATCCGGTCGCGCCCAGCGCATTCAAGCCGAAGAAATCCGTCGCCCTGTCCGGCGTGGTGGCCGGCAATACGGCTCTGTGCACCGTGGGCCGCACGGGCAACGACCTGCAGTACCGCGGTTACGACATCCTCGATGTGGCGGAGACCTGCGAGTTCGAGGAGATCGCCTACCTGCTGATCCACGGCAAACTGCCCACTCTCACCGAGCTGACCGGCTACCGCGAAAAGCTGCGTGCCCTGCGCGGACTGCCGCCCGCGCTGTGCGCGGTACTGGAACTGCTGCCGGCAGCGGCTCATCCGATGGACGTGCTGCGCACGGCCGTGTCGGCCCTCGGCTGCCTGCAGCCCGAGAGCGCCGATCACAATGATGCCGGTGCCCGCGACATCTTCGACCGGTTGATTGCCAGCCTGGGCTCGGCCCTGTGCTACTGGCATCACTACAGCCGCGATGGCCGCAGGATCAATGTACAGACGGACGATGAGTCCATCGGCGGGCACTTCCTGCATCTGCTGCATCAGTCACGGCCGCGAGAGTCCTGGGTGCGGGCGATGCACACCTCGCTGATCCTGTACGCCGAGCATGAATTCAATGCCAGCACCTTTGCGGCGCGGGTCATCGCCGGCACGGGCACCGATACGTACTCGGCGCTCACCGGGGCCATCGGCGCGCTGCGCGGACCCAAACATGGCGGCGCCAATGAAGCCGCGCTGGAGATCCAGCACCGCTACCGGAATGCGGACGAGGCCGAGGCCGATATTCGCCGGCGCGTCGCCAACCGGGAAGTGGTGATCGGCTTTGGTCACCCGGTCTACACGATCGCCGATCCGCGCAATGAGGTCATCAAGCGCGTCGCGCGCGCACTCGTGGAAGAGGCCGGCGATCCGGGGGTATTTCCCATCGCCGAACGCCTGGAAGCCGTCATGGCGCAGATCAAGAACATGTTCCCGAACCTCGACTGGTACAGCGCCGTGAGCTATCACGCCATGGGCGTGCCTACGCCGATGTTCACGCCGCTATTCGTGATCGCGCGCACTACCGGCTGGGGCGCGCACATCATCGAGCAGCGCCAGGACGGCAAGATCATCCGCCCCAGCGCGCATTACACCGGTCCGGAGAATCAGAAATTCCTGCCGCTGCGGCTGCGGACCTGAGCGCATCATGAGCGGCCACGATTTCAAGTCCGCCCGCCGGCCGGATCCGGACCCGCTGCTGGTGGAGATTGCCTCGTACGCCCACGCAGCCGTCATCGACAGTGCGATTGCCTACGAGACCGCACGCTATTGCCTGATGGACAGCCTGGCCTGTGCGCTGCAGGCGCTGGACTTTCCGGCCTGCACGAGGCTCCTGGGGCCGGTCGTGCCGGGCGCAACGCTGGCGGGCGGTGCGCGCGTTCCAGGGCTCGGGTACGAGCTCGATCCCGTGCAGGCGGCCTTCAACATCGGCGCCATGGTGCGCTGGCTTGATTTCAACGACACCTGGCTGGCGGCGGAATGGGGACATCCTTCGGACAACCTGGGCGCCATTCTGGCGGTCGCCGATTACCGTGCCCGGCGTGGCGCAGCGGATGCTGCAGCCGCACCGCGGGTCCGGGACCTGCTGACCGCGATGATCAAGGCGCACGAGATCCAGGGCGTGCTGGCCCTCGAGAACAGTTTCAATCGCGTCGGTCTCGATCATGTGCTGCTCGTGCGCGTAGCCTCGACGGCAGTAGCGACGATGATGTTGGGTGGCACGCTGGAGCAGGTGATCAACGCGGTCTCCAATGCCTGGCTCGACGGGGGCGCGCTGCGCGCGTATCGCCACGCGCCGAATACCGGATCGCGCAAGAGCTGGGCCGCCGGGGATGCCACCGCGCGCGGCGTGCGCCATGCGCTGATCGCACTCAGCGGGGAGATGGGCTACCCTGCGGCGCTGTCCGCGCCGACCTGGGGATTCCAGGACGTGCTGTTCAGGGGCCAGTCTCTGGTCGCCCCCCAGGCCTTCGGCAGCTATGTCATGGAGAATGTGCTGTTCAAGATCAGCTATCCGGCTGAATTCCATGCGCAGACCGTGGTCGAGTGCGCCCTGAAACTGCACCCGCAGGTGCGCGGCCGCCTGGATCAGATCGAGCGGGTAGTGATCGAGACACAGGAGCCGGGCATGCGCATTATCGATAAGACCGGGCCGCTCGCGAATCCAGCCGATCGCGATCATTGCATCCAGTACATGACGGCCGTGCCGCTGATCTTCGGCCGCCTGAGCGCCGCGGATTACGAGGACGGCGTGGCCGCCGACCCGCGCAT
>WNFL01270256.1_pt2 | contig 14324 bp, 16 predicted proteins | sample 5400361 | NCBI WGS metagenome assembly WNFL01 (sample SAMN13153351, study PRJNA577476) | soil metagenome | isolation source: 40 cm soil on Douglas fir-dominated hillslope | place: USA:California | collected 2013-09-17
AATGTACATATTATGATATTTACAGGGGTTTAGATCCGTATTTACCGGCTCAGGCGGGGTCACAAACTTTGGTGTCCTAAGGAGTGGTGAATGACAGTACCTCCTTACCGTCATTCCTGAAACGCGTCGCGTTTCGTCTCGCTTGGTGATAGAACCCGGCCGGTGACTACACCCCCAACCTCGCGCGTTTCCACACGGGTGACTCCGATTCCTGTGCCTCATGGGCACGCTTTGACGGCAACACAAGTAATTGCTGGCCAGTACCGAGGAACCAGTCCCGGGTAAGCTCCTTGCAAGTCTCGTCGAAATTTTCAAGGTGGAGGGTTGCGAGCGGATGACTATCAGGGTCTTCGCCATCCGTCCGCTGTAGCTTTGCCTCTCCCGGGGACGAAGCGAAGACGCGCAGCACAGGGTATTGGGCTCCTTCTGCTTTAAGACTGAGACCAACCGGAATGCTTGCCAGGGCATCTTGGGTCCGAGTGGCGAGGTCAGGGCCGCGATTCGGGTGTATATATGGTGCAGTGTCCGCGGTTTTGTGCTGTGTTCGAAGTAAGCCCAGGTCAATCGAAGCAGCTGAAACCAGTCTTTAACAATCAGCACACCTTTGTCTTTTTGCTTCTCCAAAGCCACGATGGAGTAACGGAGCGAACTCCTTCAATCAGCGTCTGTTTACTCACAAGCGTGTATCTTTTGGCTTGGATCAGGACCAAAAGAATTTTTTGGGATTGCTTGGACCGGACAAAAAAAAGGATATCCGGACCAAATGCCAGAGTTGGAAGGCAGAATGTAAACCGTTTGGCGTTGGTGGATATCCATTCCAACAATTGCTCATCCCCCTCTGCTAAGAGGCCTACATTGGAGGAAGAACCGGATGATGTGGTAAGGGCTGATATGTTGTTGGGGCCAATAACTGTCACCAGCTCAAATTCTTCATGCTGCCATGCAAGATCCGGACGCTCGGCGTAATCCTTTCGAAATGTGAAGACTTTGTCTAGAGCAGGCGCCGTCTCGAACACATGTCGGAGGTAGAATGTGAGAAGAACCTCGAATCCATTCTGGCGTGGTGAATGCTTTTCGATGTCCCGGTGGAGACGGTTGAATAACGAGAATCTTGGATACTGAGATAACCACTCAATTGCTGAGAGAATGGCCATTGGCTCGTCGATCACGGGGGTAGTATCCTTTGCATACCGGGCAAATCCATACTGTACGAAGTCGTCCTTGACTTGGTCACTGAACTTGCCCAGTTGACACTGCCCAAACAGCAATTGATTATAGACCACATCGCAAAGGGTTTCCGCCTGTGGCTCAGCTATAGACAATGAAGGAAATTTGAGACTGATAAATTGTCAAATGAGACGAAGTGTGGTGACTCACTCATCTTCTTGTACGATAACTTGGATACTTTGGTCTTGCAATCAAAATCCATATGTGGCTCACAATTGATCCAATTGTCTGCGTCCGTTGGTGTAAAGCCAGTAAAGGCTTCCACATAGTCATTGATTGTCCTGTGGGGACACTGGTATCCCCCCTCGAGCATGAGTGAAATGAGGGTTGCTGTATTCCGATACCTGGCAAAAGTTGTTAGCTTTGAGGTGCTACTGGAGAAATTTAGGACCATTACCTCCCACGCAACCAACCCCAAGAGCGGTCAAGAAACTCCTGCCACTGCGGTTCGCTCCAGTTGGCTGGCAGGTACCGCTTGATATNNTCACGACAGTTGAAGGCACCAATGTCGTGCACAATGCCATAAAGTTTTCTCTTGCAAACGTTTGATGCCAACGTCTCCTCGAGGGCGTGGGTTTCGATTCCAGTCCCCGAGAGCACAATTCGCATATCGTTGTCCAGTAAATCAATCCAGAAGCACCATATCTCGCGCAGGACTGGACGTTTGATTTGGTTGTTCTCCGACATGAACTCGCCGAGGCGTCCAGAGGGAGGGGAAACAGTCGCTTGCACTTCGTCCAGTACACAGTAAAAGGGCGGAAGTACATTTTGCTTAGTTGCAGGATTGTAAATGGCTTGCAATAAGTCGTGGTTTCCTATCAGTTCTACGCGCTTCTTAAGTATGCGGGACTCTAACTCGGGGGTCGCAGCACCTCGGAGGACTTGTGTGAGGTCTGTAAAAACATCGACCTCAAAGAGCAGGTTGAAGATGCTCGGTTGCACCTGCAAAAGGACCCATAGACGACGGTGTTCTTTCTGCTGCAACCCCCCTTGGAGGTTTCGGGCTTCCTGGACAAGAAGGTCCAGAAGGAGGAAACGAGCGCAGAGCATCTGCGCAAGACGTCCTCTTGCCACTTGTCTCATCTGCCTGATGGCCTCGGGATCCAAGAAACCATCTCTGCTCCTCTTCTTTGCTTCTGCATAGTCATTGGCATCATCGAGCTGGCTCATGAACTGCTCGAAGTCGCGTGACCCTATGCCAGTTGCATCCCGCTTCGCAACAAAGTAGAATCCCCATTGTTCACACAAGCCCTCAAGCAATAGCCGAGTTTTGCCAGATCCGGACGTGTTGACAAGTACTCTGGAACAACAAGGTTATTGGGTGCAAAAGCACATTGTTCACCAAGCCACGCACTTGTGCTCTTCAAAGGAGAAAATTCTTTGAATATCTTCAAATTGATCATGATGTGCCTCCTCTCCAAGGCCATGGAGGAGCAAGCAGGGTCGTCCACCAGCAAGAGTGGGTATGCCAAGGGTGGAGATGTGAGACATGAGTTCCTGGTTTGTGGAAGGTCCAGTCCACAATGGAAGCAGTGATGATGGTTCCTCAAGCGCCTTCTGAACAAGCACTTTCATTGCAGGACGACATCTGTCCATGAATACTTTTATCTCCCCATTGAGTTGCTGAAGAGGCTTAACTGGAGTGCGCTTCAAGGTCTGGTCTGGAGGCAGATTGATTGGGGGAGTCTTGGGTTCAGCTGCATTGAGGTAAATATTGGTGAACAGTGTGACAAATATGAGCCCTTGAATTTATTGACTCACTTGGAGGAGGTTCCACAAGGATATGGATGGTCCTGTCAGGGGGTCCCGATGGGTAGACTGCCCCCATCTTGTCAAATGGGCTGAGCTTTTTGAGAGTGCTCAAGTTTTGGGCTAATGCTTTGACTTCCTCAATGCACTCCCCCTCATCAGATCCATCAACGTCGATTTGATATAAAGTGAGGTGGTCTGGTTCAATATTGGAGAGAACTTGCGCCTTCCTTGTTATGATCTTGTCCTTCAAGTGGGTGACAGTCCGAGTCTTATCGATATCGACTATGAAGGGGAGGGCACCGCACTCGCCGAGTATGATACAAAATATTGTGATTTCTGACATTCGGAAGAAGAGGTCAGAGGTTGGGTTTCAGGTTGAATTACCACCTGCCACTCGCAACATATCCATCATAAACTAACTAAATTGGTGATCAGAATGCACTCCCAGCTTCCCGTCTCGCAACAGTATCAAGGAGCAAATTGCGGGCAGCGCGCTGGTTCTCTTTCTTCAGATTGTATGAGAGAAGGGTGAGTTGCGCATTGAGTTGAGCCATCCAGTTTTGTCCTTGTCTGAGTATAAGCAAGAGGCTGTCCACATCGGTGACAACCGCAATATTCTTCGCACGTCCGCCATGGTGCGAACAGGGTTGACAATGTACACCACTCATAGAAGAGGACTGTGAGATTGTATGTCAAGTGCACTGATTATGCTTCATAGGGGATATCCACTTCGGACAGGGCTCCTTAGGGTTTTCCTACATCATGTTGACCCTGTACATTGCTCGATCTGGGTCCATTGGCCCCGTTACTTGTTCAGTGATATTGGAAAGGTGGTATGAGGCTGATCTAATCGTCGCAATACGATGCACATAGCCATAATACATACATCCCAGAGAAGAGCTAGGGTATAAGAAATATGGTATGGAGATTGAAGTGGATATGAATTGAGGGATCAAATGCAATCGGGGGTGGGTTCAGGTAGATTTCACAAAACAAATACTTCCCAGATATTTCAGGGCCTCATGTGGCACGAAGTTGATGGTTGTTGACGCTTACAAGGTAGGTAAGGTGACTATAGCAGGTGCGATTATCAGGACGCTTGAGAGTGTGAAACACAATTCCGGTGACTCACAGTGAGAGTTACGCACACAAGCCTGTCATCTTAGGTACTGCGCAGCAGATACCTTAGTGTGGCGTAGAGCTAACACCCCTTTGCTATCGACCTCCCTTCACATCACCCCCTCAGGCCTCTCATCCTCCTTGCATTATCCCTTTTCCAGTCCTTCTCCTTCTTCTCCCTCATCTGCACTAACCTCCTTGCTGGGTCGCCCGCCTTGGCCCGGTTCTCGTGGTATCCTTTCCTCTCGCTCTCCTTAACACATCCCCTCAAAGCTGCACTTAGCTCCTCGTCACTCCAATTGCGACCCTTTTCGTACTGACACTTGGCAAAGAAATCCATCCAATTGCTCATGCGAAACACGCTTTTCATTTCTTCGGTGACGACCAAGAGTGCACGATCGAGTGGTTGGCCAAAGTATCGCGAGAGGTGAGAGTCGGGCGCAGTCAGGGGTGTAGTTTCGAAATGCGAAAAGACGGCGATGAGGGAGACTTGGAAGGCGATGAGGCGGAAGGTCGAGCGTGAATGTTGGAAGGTTCTAGAAAGGCGATACGCAGAACCCCCCGGTGCGGGAGCCTCAGGGAATTGGAGGTCGGGACAGGATTCAAGGACAGCGGGCATGCATCGGGTGAGAGCTTCTTGCAAGAACGGTCCCGCAAAGTGGTCCTTCCACCGTATGAGGTCAGAATCTTGCGAAGTGGTGGTGTCTGCGGGAGCGGTGCATTCTGGGGGAAGCGAGGTGCCGGGCGGTGCCGGAGAGCTTCCCCGCATTGCTCGACTTTGCGCTGCTACAGAGGTAGCCACAGCTGGAGGAACAGCGATAGGTGGGGGGGCCAAGGACGTGGCGCGTGTGACGCGCCTATGAGTCGGGTAAGGATGTGTCCCCGTGGGAGGAACGACTTGTGCTTGCGATCCTTGGTGCCGCAGTGCGTATCGGTGGCGTGGCTGGATCATAGATGTGGCTTGTGTTTGCGGCGGCGCATTGACGACCAGCAGAGGTTGAGGATGTGTATTAGCAGTCGTGAGAATCTTCTCATCTTGACAAATAAATACGAGAGACGCGACGATGAGCAACTCGCCGAGATCAGGCTCATAATGTTTACTTCGTCGATTTTCGTTGTCGATGAAGTCTTTGATGCGATGACGAGCCTCGCGCGCGATGTTAGGGTCGTCTTTGCAAAGTTGGACTAGTAGGTGCATGAGTTTCCAGTAGCCAGGCATCAAGCGCTCCGCCGTTCCGAGTAACGATTGCACATGCTCTGCGTTGAGCTCCAGCGACTCGCGCTGAGACCAAGATGGTGCATCTAAAATAGACTCTGCAGTCCGCGTATAATTCTTGATCAGGTCATTCATCAACTTAAAGAGGATGTTGATAGATGTCAGATCAGAAGCAATGGATCGAGGGGAACCCGCTCCAGGCTTTGAGATGGAAGCGGAGGGGACAGAGCGCGTGACGGCGTGGGGAGCAACCGAGGTTGCGTGAGATGGGAGGGGATTTATCGAGGGGGCTGGTGTGACTACTCTGCGACGTTCATGGAGCGCAACCTCGGCATTGAGTGTCTTCAGGCATTCGTAGATGCGTGGTTTTGCACGAGAAAAGTGGGGTTTGGTGAGGGCAAGTGGGAGGAAGAAGCTAAACTCTTGCTTGCGAATGCTCCGCCGCACACCAAACTTGACGAAAGCCTCTTCACTCAGCAGGTCCAGACCAGAGGAGAGTGTCTGCGTCCGCGCATCGTAGTTGACCCCAATCCCGAGTGTGCATTCGTCAATGGGAGTCCCGAGGAAGAAACAACGAAGTTGACGTTTGTCAAGCAGTTGGGTGCGCTCCAAGAATGAGCGGAATGGTGGGTAGGCAGCCTTAAATACTAGCACCGTCTCATCGGACATATAATCACACAACTCGTACAAGATATCCATTTTCTGGCATATCCTAGAGAGATGGCAGCGGGAGGGTGGGACGAGATACGGCTCAACTACGACTGTTGGTCCCCCAAGTGGCTGCCCGCGGTCATCACGCAAAGAAACTCTTGAATGCGGATTCTTGAGGCTGCCGTAGCCGCACTCAGGACACTCAAAAGTGCGAATCTTGTGGTATGTTAGTTCCCAAAGCGGGTTGCGACTCTCAAACTTGAAGACACGCTTGTGAGCATCAGGCTGAGCTTGCATATTGCGCTTAGTCAGCAAGCCATAATCTTTCAAGGGAGCGCTGATCGTTGACGGCAGACGAAAGTTGAAATGCGAGGGATTCACTAAGGCCCGCTTCTATGAACGATTTGACGATCTCGGCTTCAGACCGGTATTGTACGACCGTTGCATTCCCTAAGTGCTCTTGCGGCGCGCGAGTGTCGTAGTCTTGAGGCACACTTTTTGCGGAAAATAAGCAGAGCAACTGCATAAAGATTCCTCGCAAAGTATATGCGGGCGTATAGCTAGCAGGCGATGCGGAAGGAAGGGTGGCAAAAATACAACAAACACGAAAGGATGGGGGAGAGAGGGAAAAAAGGTAGATTAGTCGGAGAATAATAATTAAGGTGGTCCACAACAGAGACCGGGAACATACCCTGCAGGGCTAGATCCTGAGTAACCATGAGCGGCATCCCGGAGGAGATCGCAGCAGACATAGCCATCTTCTAGAATATTAGGGTGCTTAATGCCTTCCACAGTACTCCATATTCGGGGTGGTGACGCTGGCTGAAAGGATGCGGAGGGTGGCAAGAGTCAGAGGTGTATCTGAGGTAGAAAAGGCGGGGACCCACCCAATTCAAAGGAAGCTCTGCGTTAAAATGCAATGACAAACCTTGAAATGGGCCAGAAATAGGGAATAGCGTGAGACAGAGGTTGCGTATATTTTCTTCAGAGGGGTGTACACGAAACCAGTCGTCTGGCGATGTGTGGAGGTCCCACAAGTCGCGAGATAATCGTTGCAAGAGATGATTAGAAGCTGCCATCCGAGCCCCAGGGATTGTTGGGCGACGTAGGGGAGAGCAAGAAGGGTGGCAAACACACGACTAACGTTGACGGAGCGCCGCTTTTTATACTCGGTTAGACGGTTAGGTAAATGGACAGCTCGGGGCGCTTTTAACCTCAAACAGGAAGCGTCGGAGGGCCGCGGTCAGGGCGCGGCGCGGCCGCGACTCCCTTTCCGAGTCATCGAGGCAGTGATGGCTCATACGCTTTGCCATGATCGAATATAGCAATGCGAGTTCGTCGTAAATTACACAGGGCCTTTAATGCAAATAACGACCGCCGCGGGCCTGCGAGAGATGCCTCCCATGATTCTTTGTGCTTGGAACGGCTGCGAACAAAATGCGTCGAAAGTCGATTCGAGACAGCTACAAAACGGCCAAATTCAACACGTCGGGAGACGTCTAAACGCGAAATCCGCGATCCATTTGAGTTCGGGGACGGGACCCTCCTGGATTGCATACAACATATGAGAAATTTCATTGCATATTTTGGAAAGCATAAACATTGGAACACGAGGGACGTGAAACCGTGGACGAGGTGGTGGGTGGGGACAAGTATTTCGATCTAAGGGAACGCGGAGACGAGAGACGGGGCCAGACGTATTCGCGTGTATCATCGAGGGCAGTGCGGTGTGCGTTGTAATTTACCATCTAGTGGGCGCCATTCAAGTTTGCGAGGATCTGAAGTGGGCGGTTGCAAAAAAGTTGGAGTTGGAAGTTGACCAGGTACCTCTACGCATGGATGACACCCTGGACCTCTCCAGCGCGCTCCACAACATCATCGAAAAACTTGAGCGCATTTATGGCCCTGCATTCTATCTCCTCGTTGCTCTTAACTTCCCTCCCGCGTTCCTCCATGGCACCCCTAAACCGCTCCCTCAAGTCCCACGAAGCAAGTCGTAATACCTTTCTCGCCTCCCGTCCGACGCGCGTAGTCACACGTCACGAGGCCCGCCTTGATCCTGCGTCCAACGTTCCGCGGGATCGATGAAGGGAGCTCGATGATAAAGTATAAGGTGAGGCCGATGGTGAACGCGCCAAGGATGGGTGCGGCCCACTTGCGCACATTGTCGTTTTCCATCACATTGGAGATACGCACGATCCCCTCAATCAACCCGCGCGCACCAAAGGCCTTCCCTCCCGCAACAGTAAGCGCACCAAGGCCAAGGGATGCCACACCCAGCGCGTTTTCCTGCGTCACAAGCGCGGAGGACGACGAATTCTGCTCGTTGGATGGGAGCTGCATAGAGAAGCAATGTTGCGCGTCGAAAATATCAAAAAATGACACATCGAGCATATTTTGCCTCTGGGCAAGGCCCAGTCCAAGACCGTGTGTACCACCGGCAACCAGGGTCCCATGGAAGCTGCCACTGCGGCGGTTAGCCTTCTTCCCAGGTCGGGGGGAGAACATGGCCTGGGGCATAAATACCCTCCGGCTGCGTTCGACGTCCTCCGGAAGATAGGTCTCCGCCATCTCGCCGACCGTGTTCACGCCTGTGGTGGTGATGATCCTAGTCTCATCCTCAGCGAGCTTGACGGACATGTCTAGGGACGCGAGTAGCGCGCGTTTGACGTCGCGGGTGTAGTCCCAGATGCCCAAGAGACCCGGGTACGCTGGGAGAGCGACACTCGAGTCGGAAACTTCGCCCTTGCCGACCTTGTCGAGTGCAGCAGTGAGCAGCTCGCGTGTGCGTGTTTGGGCTTTGATTGACCCTTCTTCCTCGATGATTTCGAGGCCATCCTCGAGTTCGCCGCGCCTCTTTTTCATCTTCTCCAGGATGGGCTTAGCTTTGTCCAAGGCGGCGCGAGCCTCGTCGCGGTCTGATTGAGCGAGAACAGCATTAGACGATGAGAGAATGGAGATATCGGCGAGGAGATGGTCGAGATAGGTGATGACGGGTGCGAGCTTGCTCTTAGAGCGTTTAACGAGGACAAATGAACGCAGGTCAGACTCGAGCTTGTCGAATGAGCCACTGACGGCGGTTGAGTGGAGCACCGAGCTGGAGTCGACAAAATGGACGAGCTCGTCAGCGTCTTCGTACGTACGGGGGCTGAGTTCCTTGATTTGCTCCAGTACGAGTCGCCTGCAGCGGGCCTTGTCCTTGATTTGGTCGAAACGGTTGACGACGATGAAGAGGTAGGCCTTTTCCTTGCTAGCGGTCGAAAGGAACTCCTTCGCGGAGAGCGTGAAGTGGTTCTCCGCGGATACGACGAAGACAACGACGTCAATCTCTTCCTGGTGGGCGAAGAGTGCAGTAGTCTTCAGCGAGTCACGGTTGAGACCGGGCGCATCGATGAGGGCAATGTCGACGACGCCGTTGTGAAGAAGTGATTCGGTAGGTAGACGGGTATCGGCGACGTAGAGTTTGAGGACGTGCTGGGCATTTTCTGTCTCGCTGACGATATTCCCAAGGTCCGCAATAGCGGCACGGATGAAGGTGGATTCGTCGTTCTTGTCGTAAGCAATGCCTTCCTTGATTACGTGAACCTCCTCCGTTCCATCGTTCTCTGCTGCATCGTGAACCTCGCAGAACATGCCGGTGCAAGGTTGCTGATCGACGGGCATGACCTCACGTCGAAGGAGTGCGTTTACAAAGGTCGACTTGCCGGCGTTAAGGTCACCAGTGACGAGGACCTTGCTGGACGTGTCCTCGACACGAGTGCGGAGTTTGTCGACATGACTTATCGACGAAGCGATACGTTGATCGAGTAGATTCGCGATAGACGACTTTTCGAGCTGGGAAACGAGGGCGGCTGCGGTTTGCGCGCCGGCTGGGCCGAGCTTGAGGTCGAGATTAAGGACTTGATAGTCAGACGAGGGAGGGGCCTGCCCATCCTCCTTGGCGGCGTAGCGGACGACCCATGGACCGTGACTAAATTCGCGGATGTCGTTGAGAATAGTCTTCGTAACATCAATAGCCCCAACGAGTCTAAAAAACAATCGGAAACCTGAGTGAGCCAGTAGGCAGCAGGCAACAAAACTAGCCGTTACCTTGTTTTCAGCTCGACATAAGCACCCTGGACATGCTCAATGCCGCTCCTACTCTCTATCCGCTCCTGTACACTATCCTGGGAAGCGCTTGACGGCGCGGTGAGGTCGGGGATGGGCTGTGCGTAAACTTGAGACATTGGGATGATTCCACGGCGGAGAAAGGGATGTAAAATAGACGGAAATGTGTGGTAGCTGCGGCTGCAGTTTGTGGTCGTTGCACTTGCTCAGATCCAAGGCTTTTTCGGGTGAGGTGGCGGGTGAGGTCGTCGTTGAGGTCAAGCGGTTAACAAAGACGATGCGAAGCGAGCTAGCAGCCAGAGCCGAACAAGAAGCAAAAGAGCGGACGTAGAACACCCACTATCTACGACCCATCTACGACCCATCTACGGCCACCATTTGCTTATGCATCCATTTGCTGGGATGCTGGGACTCTCCCGCGATTTGTTCGCGATACAGACACAGAGGATCAAGACACGTACACAAGTGAGATGGAGATACCATCCCAGTAGGTATTTACTCTCCTATACAACGTACACTGCCGAGTCGAGCATCCGCCGTGACAGAAGAACGACCCACAGGGAGTGTGTGGACCAGGTAGTTTTGTCGAGTTGATGTACGTAGGCATGTGAGTATTATTATAATGAGAAGAAAGGCTCCGGGAATACTAGACACATTGCATGCTGCATGCTGCATGCCTCCTGATCAGTCGATCCAAAAGGGCGTTAATCGGAAAATCTAATCCCATCTGAATAGGGGCCAAGATGTTAGTCTGAAAAGGGAATGTATCTGAGTCACCCAAACCTCACCAGAATCGCTTCCTCCGCCGCCGCCCCTTATTCTCCCTTGCATGCCCCCCTTCACGCCCCCCTTCCCAATCATAGGGGAAAGTTGGCCCATAGTCCATAAAAATTTCTTCACCCTTCTTGATGTATCCACCTATCAGTCACCAAAATGTGTCAGACCGGTTTCGTTCTTGATTAACGTACGCACTCGCGTAAACGCCGAGCCGTTGGTCACCATTCACAACCTTGGCTATCAAGATATGGGGTCAGACGCGAACCGAACCTGTGGACAATATGAGTTCACTTTTCACTGTACAGTTCGCCCGTGCTACATCGTGATTGATGATTCTCGCTTCGTTACCGAGTTCGGCGGCGTCAATGTCATGTTCGTCGTTCAAGCCGAAATTATAGTTGCGCCCGAGGTGACTTGAGATAATTCTGCGATTGTATCACTACAATGCCTGGCTCTCTGCTGATGAAATGCGACTTACTCTCGTATGCCGGATCTCGCTTCTCGATGAATCTCACCGGTATATTCTGAAATAAAAGGTCACGCATATTCGCTGGAGTATAACAATTTCGTTTTTTGCTTACCGACGATGAGTTCGTCCCTTCTAATAGTTTCTCCAGCGAAAAGGCCCCACCCCCATTGGGCAGGACGGACGCTAGTTTTCTACGATGACATTGGTAAATCCTCTAAATGGGTCAAAAGAGCCACTTTTGCTTACTTTGAAACTCAATGTCTGAATCATGCGGTTTCGGCAGCCAAAATTTCGTTCAGCTGGATCATTTCTATCGGGGAGTGCAAGCATCTACCTCAAACCCCACGTACCTCTGTGGTCTTATTAATAACGATATCGTGGAGTAGTTGTGTTCCAGCTCACATAGTCCGACAGCATTGACACCTTTGCGGGTCACATTCCCGTTGGGCGGCTTCGCAACGGCAAGAAGACGAACAATTGTCCTTGCATTGGCACCCCAAATGCCTCAGTGAACCTAAAATGCCTCAATTGGGGGCACCTTAAGCAGGTACAGACTTACAGTTCTCCGAACAATGACATGCACGTTCACACCAAACTCCTGCTTCAACGCAAGGGCAATTGCTTGCAGAGCTGCAAGGACCCTGGTGGAGACAAGTTTCGCGGCTGAAGCAGTGTTAAGAAAGCAGATAGCAAGTAGAAAAAAGCATAACGCACTGCACCATTTTGTTGGAGTATGTATCAGGAGGGACCACCCGGCTAATATCACCATGTGAGGGTATCATGCTGAAAGACGGTTCCAATGCTTTCAATTTTTCGAACACCTGCAGAAACTAGTAAACAAGCTCCAAAAAAAAGGTCAGTGGTGTACAGACCTGCCAACATGGTTGCTTCATGACAACACCAAGATCGCAAGGATTTGCAGTGACAAAGCCGTGGATAACAAGGTCTCGCAATTCGTCAACCAATGCATCTGGCCATTCAAATGGGATCTGAATATGTCCCTAAGAGTTGGGCCAGACATACATATGTCGACGGGCTCACCAGCTGGTGTCGCAGTGTACAATCACCCCCGCAAGGTTTGGAGGAGTGTTCGATTTCGATTTGGTGGGAAACGATGGGTATTATTCGGCGGCCAGCGCATTCTAGATGAAGGTGAGAAGAAATCGGTTTAGATACCAAACATTTGTGCATACGGTGAGGTAGGCATTCTGTTTCAGTACACCGGGGACACATCAAAGATGTGGTGAAAGGCTCTGGCCTCCTTTCGACAATCGCGGTCAAACCTTCGAGAGGTTCCTGACTCCAGTTTGGGCGAGTCACTTTGAGGAGTGTCCTGAGATCGTCGTCAGTAGCAATGAAGTGATAGATCTCGCTCGGGATCACCTCTTCTTGATTGCTTGCAGGAAACCTTCGTGCCCAGATTCACCTGAATGCGAAAGATAGAGAAGAGCACCCGCGTCACTGATCTCGTCTAAAGTCCAACCGGCAAGAACAAGCCGCTTGACTGTTTCGAGGGTGATGATGTCCACTATGCCAACCTCGGTCAGAGCCAATGGTGATAAGGCCCAAACTCACAATCAGGATCGTTCCAGATATCCAGATCCCAATCGCACATGCAGTGCTTCAAGTACTCGTCCATTCTGGGGAAGTTTTCGTCCGTGAAAGGAACAAAGTTGATCCAAGTCCGAACATCGACCTCATCAGCGGAAGCTGAGAAATCCCAGACGTTATTGAAATTGTGGATGGTTGGCGTGCAGTAATCGTATGGTGGGAGGGGTTTAAATTGGTTCTCGATAATTTCAACCTGGGCGTAGTCGGCATCCACCTCATCGTCTGCGTCGATTTGAGCGTCATCAGGACCCCATTCTACACAATCATAAAAAAATGCGTCGCTATATCCCTGACGGGTCTCTTCCACTGCCTTGAGAGTGCTTCGCACGTAATTCGGCTCCCAGTCGTAGAACTCGTCCCATACTTTCAAGTATACACCCTTGACCGCTTGCCAGGGGTCATCGACATCAATAGCTTGATCTTCCATTCGAGACCGGGGGCGGTCAGAGTCGACAACGGCACGTGAGTTGACACAACCACACCTTGGACCTTGCCACGTTTGCTGAGCCGATGCCGCCGTGTCTACCTATTCCGATCTTCTCTATAATTCGCAGATTTCTCGTTGCAATCTCCAAGTACTCTTGGAATGTCCCAGTAATTTCCTTTCCATTTCGTTCACTTGCATTTCCAACCTTCGGGTATACCTTTGCTGGCTGGAGAACAGCAAGGCTCGCATTCAGCGAAACAAATCCCGGCCCTACCGACTTAGTGGAGCACCAATCTTCGCACCCAGAACCGAATGGAAGTATTCGACCTCCCGATTTGGAGAAGGCACCACCGGAGTTTCCTTATAACCCAAACTCATATATATCACATCTGATGAGCAACCCTACACTCTTCGACCCTCTCCGAAAACCCCGAAACCCCATCGTGCTATGTCATGGTACGCAAAAGGCCAACTCGGTTACTTTTCTTACGACCTTTCTGATTTTAGGACTCTATGGCTTTGATGTTCGAGGGTTCGACGCTCTCCCCGGCCTACGGATTCATTATTGGTCCGAAGTGCTCCGGATTCTGCGCCGAGAAATCGGAGCTGACGTGGTTGTCACACGTGTACCACCGTACGAGTGTCCTCTCATCCTGAATCCTGTCAGCTTCACTTACTTTATTTCAAAGGACTGGCGCCGTGGTTGAACGCGCCGAAAGACTCCACGAGAACCTGAAAGAGAACGCCTCTGGGCGCACGGTTAATCTCATAGGGCACTCTATGGTGGGCCAATTATCTTTTGTGGAATGCACATCCTAACCTTATCCGATCAGGGAGGTTTAGACGGTCGCTATCTCATCTCAAAAATTCAGCCCAAGGAATATTATCCAGCGTCGTTAATAACTCTTTCAACTCCTCACAGAGGAAGCCCTTTCATGGACTGGCTCATGGTCAGTGATGCTCATACA
>WNFL01349318.1_pt1 | contig 14322 bp, 11 predicted proteins | sample 5400361 | NCBI WGS metagenome assembly WNFL01 (sample SAMN13153351, study PRJNA577476) | soil metagenome | isolation source: 40 cm soil on Douglas fir-dominated hillslope | place: USA:California | collected 2013-09-17
GCTGCCTGCGGTGGTGCTTGCCTACCTGGTCGGCTCGATCGCGTTCGGCGTGGGCGCCTATCTGATGATCGGCCCCGACCTGCGCGAGACCATCCGCCGCCTGCCGAGCAGCCTGCCCATCCCCCGGCGCGCGGGCGGGCTCTCCAGATAAAAGGAAAGGGCGCCCGCGTTGGGCGCCCTTTTGTCGAACTACTCAGCTACTGCAGGTACGCGGTGATGTCGACGATGAAGTGGCTGTCGACAATCCCGATGAACACCTGCAGCTGTCCGTTGTGCAGGCCGCAGACGAACGCGTTCGCGATGGCGGCCTGGCCGACGATGAAGTTGACGCTCGAGGGGTCCGCCGCCGGGTTGTACTGGCCGGCGCCAGAGCCCGCGACGATGCCGCCCGGCATGACCGCCAGGAAGCCCGCGCCGCCGTAACCGACCGCCGTCAGGTTGCCCATGACCGCGATGGCGTCACCGGGGATAGCGGAGAGGCCCGTCCCGGTGCCCGCGACGGTGACGACATGGAAATTGGGTGTGCCCACGGTGCCATGGGCGGGCTTGCCACCCGCCAGCGGCGGCGACGGAGTCACCCGAGTGTCGATCACGCGGAATGGCTTGAAGTTTGTGCCGGCTCCGTCGGCGCTGTCGGTGCGTACGGAGTTGATCCTCTTCCACCTTTTCGATGTCGGCGATGAGGATGCGTCGAATCGGGAGGCCCAGATGGAGCCGTCGTTGCCGCGGACCAGCTCGTGCTCGAATGTGAACGTGCCGGTGCTCGTCACCTGGAACGAGGGGGCAAAGTTCGGCCCTACGCCCCCGACGTCGAGGCGGCCAACCATCCCAAGCCGCCCGGAACCTACTGCCCCGCCGACGACGGGAAAACCAAGCGCAACGTCATAACCCCCGCCCTGTGAGTAGAAGCGACCGCCGGTCCCCGCGGAGCCGGAAGCCGTACCCGATACGCCCGTACCGGTGGTCACATCACCAAGCACGCCGGTCCCGGTGGTCGCCTCGCCCTGGACCCCGATGCCGGTGGTCGCCTGGCCACCCGTGCCTACCCCGCTGGTAGCGCTGCCTGCAACGCCCTTCCCGTTCCCGGTCTTGGACACGCCCAGAACGCCAACCTCACTCGAGCCACCGGTGGCCGTGCCCTGGATGGCAGTCGCGCCCTGCACGACCGAGAGGCCGATCGTTCCGGCGGAGCTCGTGAGCGACGTGTTGCTAGAAGCGGTGTTGCTGCAGCCGATGATCATGTTGCCGCCGGTGGCGGCGGAGGCCGGCACGACTCTGGTCGCCGCCATTCCCGCCGCACCGATCAGCGCGGCGCCGGCGACCTTGAGGATTCCGCGCCGGTTCGTCTTCTTCTTGGGCGTGGTGCCGTCCGGTTCCAGCTGCCCCACCAATTGGCGGAGGTCATCCAGGGTTTCGTGCGAATCGTCCAACTTAGTTGCCAATGTCCTCTCCTATTAGCTCCGGCTACTTCTTGGGACGGCTATTCGCGGGTGCGGCAGCCGTTGGTTTCGGTCCAGCGGCCAGCCGCTTCGCCAGCTTGTCGGCGGAAATCGGCGCGCGCCCTGGTTTCTGGTTTGCCGATGCGGCCGCAGCGCGTTGAGGCCCGGCCAGGACCCGTTTGGCGAGCTTGGCTGACTTGGGGACATGAGGACCCCGCAGTACGTTGGCAGGGGCTGCCGCGGGCGCCTTAGGGCCCTGGTTCGTGCTCGCCATTCCTCCTCCCGGTGGTCATAGCGCCGCGCCACCGCGGCGAGTCCGCGCGATCTTAGCAGAGGCCTGGAGGATTGAACAGGGTTTGCACCGGCTGAAGGTCTCGTCTGCTGAGTAGCATTCGATTTGACCCTGTGGCAAAGATCGTCATCGCCTCAATCGGATCTTTTGGCGACACATTTCCGATTCTTCCAATCGCCGATCGCCTACGCAGCAATGGCCACGATCTGCACTTCGTGGTGCCCACCGAGCACCTCGCAGCCGTCCAGGCAGAGGGATTTCACGCGCGAGGCTTTCAGCTGCCGCCCGGGCCTTCTCTCGATGAGTCGGTAGCCCCACGTGACGTACGTGCCCGGATTCGAAGCCGACTTCCGGAAATAGTTGCCCGAACCATCGAGCTCCTGGAGCCGGCCTGCGCCGGAGCGGATGTGATGCTTACGCATCCCTCGCAGCTCGCCGCGACACTCGTCGCAACGAAGCTCGGCATCAAGTGGGTCACGCTCACGCCGTATCCCGGAAACATTCCAAGCGCCTACACAGTCCCGCAGCCGCATTGGCTGCCCGCGCTGCCCACCGCTGCGGGCCGCCTGCTGAACCGGGCGACCTGGCGGGTGTTTCAGTTTGGATTCGAGCATCTCTCTCGAGACACGATCCGCGAGACTCTGGACCGAGCCGGCATAACGCCGCAGCCTGCACATTTCACGGCAGGCGGGCTCTCTCCTTATCTCGTACTCGTTCTGAGCTCAACGAAGTACAGCCCGCCTCCACCGGACTGGCCGCCTCACGTCAAGGTCGTGGGCTATACGCCTTGGGACCAGCCTCGAGCGTGGCGAGACCCGGCAGGTCTGGACAGCGTTCTGGCCGGGGGCGCGCCGCCAGTGGTCGTCACGACGAGTTCCGCCGGTGAGCGAGACGCCACGTATTTCTTTCGCTGCGCCGCGCGCGTGTTGGCGCGTCTGCACCGCCGCGGCCTGCTGCTCGCCGGGCCGTCTGCAGCCGCGCTGGGCGCCGATTCGGGCTCCGAGGTGGCCCCAGGCGTGTGGGCCTGGCCTTATTTGCCGATGTCTCGGGTGCTGCCACATTCCTCATTGGTCGTCCACCACGCCGGCATCGGGAGCACGCTGGCGACTGTTCGGTTCGGCAGGGCGTGCTTGGCGATTCCGGCGAGCTTCGACCAGTGGTACAACGCCGGCCGAATCCGGGCGCTGGGACTTGGCCGCGTCATGGAGTGGAAGCAGTTCAGCGAGGAGCGCCTCGCAGCCGAGATCCAGCACGTCTCGAGGACCTCGCTTTACCAGGAGCGGGCGACAGCGTTAGGTCAGGCCCTTGCCTCCGAGGACGGCGCGAGCGCTGCTTGCGCGGCCATCGAGGACCTCATCAAAACTTCGGTCGCGGCGCGCCGATAGATTTCGCTGTGCGCCTACCTCCAGGCAATATCGGTCGGTATCGGTCGACGATTTCAAGCCAGGCCTGCCGGTCGAGTGAGTAGATCAGCAGGTCCCAGTAGCGTCCGGCGATGAACTGATGCTCGCGCATCCGCGCCTGCGGCGAGAGGCCGCTCTTCCTCATGATGGCGTTCATCTCCTGGTTGAACTCGAGCACCTCTGACGTCACCAGGCGCGCGCCTGAGTCGAACAGATGGCTGACGTAGAGCACGATCGCCTCAAAACCGAAGCCGACGCGACGCGACCTCGGATCGAGATAGACGACAAGGACCGCAATTCCTCCGGGCTGCGCATGATTCTGGACCACGCCAACTGCCTGGCCCGATCGGCGGTCTCTGACAATCATTGGCGGCGCAATCGCCGGCGAGCCCGCCTCGCTGGTCGAACCGACAAGCGGCTCCAGCTGTCGCTGGACGTTGAGCCGGGCGAACTCAGCTGTGGTCCGATCGTCGACTGGATCCAGTCGGATCCGAGAGCCTACGAGGCCAAGGCCTATATGGCGAGGCGTCTCTCGTTGGTCTGGCACCAAGCCTGGAACTCCTCTCGCACAACGCCCAGCACCGCGAGGTCGCAGGGCTGACCGCGCATCAGCGCGTGAGCGCGCACGACACCTTCTTCGCGAAAACCCACCGCCCGGAGCAGACTCACATAGGCGGGCCCCGCATCCACCACCGGCAGCTGAGCGTGAATCCGATGCACCGGCATCCCCCAGAACAGGTGGCGCACATAGATCGCCAGAGCCGCAACCGCCCGCGCGGGCTCAATGAAGAAGCAGGTCAGCCTGACATTCAGGTTCTGCATGTTGCGCATGCCATAGGCGGCTGCGCCGAATTCTTTCTCACCGTCGTAACAGAGCATCGACTGCCGAAAACCAGGCCGCGACGGGGCACGCATGAACTCAGCCGTGAACATGGGCAGCTGGAAAAGCGGGCGGTTCGAACCGACAGCAGCGAGGCGCTCGAGCACCTCGGCATCCTCCGATCGCGCGTCTCTCCAGGAGAAGCCGTCGAGCTCGAGGACCGCAGGCGTTGGCGCCGGACGGTTGGTCACGTTCGCAAGGTCACCGGCAGCTGCCGCAGCCCTCGCACGGTGACGCTTTCCAGCCACGCGGGGTCACCCGCAAGGTCCATTTCGAGGCCGGCCAGCGTCATCACCGCCTGTCCGCCGATCAGCCGCGCGAGCGGTGCCGCAAAGCAGCCGTGAGCGCCATGTCCAAAGGCGAGGTGCTGGTTGTCCTGGCGCGAGATGTCAAGACGGTCGGGATCGTGAAAACGCGAGGGATCACGATTCGCGGCACCCAGCATCACGATGACCTGCTCGCCCGCAGCGACAGTGTGTCCGTCCAGGTCGATGTCGACGGTCGCCGCCCTAGCCGTCAGATGCACCGGGCTGTCGAAGCGCAGGAGCTCCTCAACCGCGGACGGCCGGCGATCCGGCCGCCCAGCCAGCTCGTGCCGAACGTCAGGGTGGCGCACCAGAGCGAGGGCTGCGTTGCCGATGAATGCGGATGTCGCTTCGAGGCCCGTGGCGATCAGCACTGCCAGGTCCGCGATCAGGCCCCACGTACGTACCTTCCGGGGCATCGTAGCCAGATCGTGCAGCGCGCCCGACCCCAAGGTGGCAGAGTCGATCCGGTCGAGCAGGTACTCGACCAGGGCAGCGGATGCCGCGCCGGCTCTGATCACGCCTGCCGTGCGAATCATCGGGTCCAGCCCGGACGCCAGCTCCCGGCCCCAACGCTGGACGGCCAGGCGGTCCGCAGCCGGTATGCCTAGAAGATCGCAGATCACGACGACAGCCAGCGGTGATGAGAAGTCCTGGATGAGATCGACTCTCCCGCCCTTCTCCCGCATGAGGGTGACCAGGTCATTGGCCACTGCTGTGGCGCGCTGCTCTGTGCTCTTTGCGGCTTTTCTAACCACCGCTTCGAGCGGCCGCAAGTGCTTTGCGTGTTCCGGCGGATCGCTGAAGAGAATGCTGCTGCGCAGTAGTCGCACGGTGGGATCGGTTGGCTCGTCAGGTCCGCGTGCGGGCTCGAGAATTCGGTCCGCGTCGTGGCTCCAGCGCCTATCTTCCAGAACCTGCCGGCAGTCGGCGTACCGCGTCAGTATCCAGAATCCCAACGGGCTCTTATGAATGGGCTCGACGGTTCGCATGTATTGATAAACGGGATACGGGTCGGGGCGGGCTCGACGATCGAATGGATCGACCGGAATCATCGACGACGGGCCTGCTCTCATGCGCGCCCGCAGATGCTAGAGGAATCGACTTACCAGGTCGGCGTTGGTACACAATCGCTGCGTGGGCGTGAGACCGATTTTCGTTCTGGGGTCGCCGCGGTCCGGCACGACGATGATCGGCAACTACATCGGCAGCGCGCGATCGGTCCTGAATGCGGGTGAGTACCGGGCTTTGTATCTTGCGCATGGATCGTTGCCCATCCAGCTCAGCGGGGCGCGCAGGCTCGCCGGGCTGATCCCCCCAGAATGGGAACCCTTTCGGCGCGAGTACATGGGCGAGGTGCAGAAACACGCTGCTGAATTCATCACCCGGGTGGCCGAGCGCGAGGGCTACATTGCGTTCTGCGATTCGTTCCCGCGCAACGTGCTCATCGGGGGAGTGCTGGCCGACATTTTTCCAGAAGCGCTTTTCGTGCTCACTGTCCGGCACTACACCGGAGTTATCCAGAGCCTGCTGCGCCTGGAGACGATCCGCGTGCTGCCAGGAAACGAAGACCAGGTGGATTGGGTCGACCCAACCACTGTGGCGGCAGGCACCTTGTGGAGCCGGCACTACCAGGCCTCGTTCAATCTGCCCGACGACCGAACAGTCGTGTTCGGCTACGACCGATTCTGCGCCGACCCTGAGCCCACCCTCCGCCGCTTCAAGCTACAACTGGACGCTGCCGGTTTCCCCATAGACGAGCTGGACGACGGCACGTTCGCCCAATCGCACGCCAACGGACCTGGAACCGAGCGACGCACGACCGGACGCAAGAACGGCTCAAGCGTTCAATGGGCACCGATTCCGAGCTACGACGCCTCGCGCTGGACGCCGCAGATGGAGCTCGACGCACGGCCGGTGGTCTCCGCGACCGACCAGCTGATGCAATCTATCTTCGGGGCTGACTACTCCGAACCGGTGGGATATCCGGGCTCGAATGCGCTGATTGCAAAACCTCCAACCTCTCTCGGGCCCAACGCGCCAGCGGGCGAGGCGGGATCGCCAGATGCCGCTCCAGCAAGGCGTCGGCCTGCTCCTGCACATGGGCCAACTCCAAAGCGGCAGAGAGCACCGAACGAGCCTCGGGGCGAGGGGAAGCGGGCTCGAGTCCGTCCGGCCAGGGGGAAGTGAACCCGAGTCTGGAGGCAGCCACATTGGCGAAGCCTGCGTACTCAACGCCATGCGCCGCCGCCCAGCAGCTGATCGTGGCCTGACGGGCTGAGCTGAGCCACTCGGCGGCCGCAGCCGGACGCCCGCGCTCCAGGTATTTGGTCACCTCGGTCAAGTTCTGCCACGCCAGGAAGGCCCAGTTGGCGACGGTGGCCGGATCCGACAGCCGCATCGGATGGTCAGTCGCCACCAGGATTCCATCTCGATCGAGCAGGGTTCTTCCGTCTGGACCCGAGCCCAGGACGCGGCTCGTGGGTATCAGCAGGAGGTCGAGCTGGACTGAGTTCGTGAATTGGACCCATGCTTTGAAGATCTCCGGGGTCTCGATTCCGGGCAGAAAACTGTAGTGGGCGTCGACGACTGTGCCGATGCGGCTGAGCAGGCTCGGAATCTCTTCGGCGATCGCGGGCCATGCATCTTCAGCGGCCACCAGGCCGACATCGAGGTCGGACAGAGCGTCGCCTTCCCCCCGCCCAATGGATCCTTGCACCTGGAGCGCCCTCAGGCGAGGGTCTCGAGCCGCCTCCGCGAGGAGCGAGCGCAAGACCACCTCGTGCCAGTGCATCGAGGGCGGAAGCTCGCCGAGCCAAACGGCCAGTTCAAGGGCTGCGCTATCGCTGTCGCTCACGACTTGGCGCTCGCGCTGGCGGGTTCCAGGTCCGGCCCGATGTCTTCGTCGGAAGCTCCCCTGAGCACGGCCACTGCGCGATCGACGTTTTCGAATACTGCGGCGCGAAGTCGGGCGTGGACTTCGATGTCTCGATCCTGTGCAGTGGAGTTGCGAAATACGGGGACGCGGCTCCCCGCGCCGTGGTGGTAGACGAGATCGCCATAGATGCCACCGATCACAAAATGCGCGTTGCGCGCGTTGCTGCGGCGTAGGGGAGCGATCCTCTCGCCGGCAGCCGCGACTTCTCTGGTAATGCGCTGGCCAACGTCTTGCGCCCCATCGACTGCAAAAGGAGCACTCATACGGGCCAACCGCTCCCGACGTGCTATCAGGCAGCTCGGATGCACGAAGGGTTGGAGCTGCGGCGTCATCTCGTCGCGCCAGATGCCGGCCAGCGCCGCACCGTCGAGCAGCTCATGCAGGGTTTCGAGCCAGCCATCGCGAATCGGGAAGGCGTCGGTATCTAGCGTCATCACATATTCGAACTCCGCGGGGACAAGGGACCACAAGCGCTGCAAGGAGCGGTTGTGACCCAGGACCAGCTCGGCTGCCAGCCCATCTTGGTCTTTGGCGGTGGCGGCGAGGTCGTTGTCGAACGGATGCAATTGGGCTCCATGGCTCTTGGCCGACGCACGCATCTCTGGAAGCTGGGTGTTGTCCCAGACCAGCAACGCGTAGTCGCTGCCTTTGGAGCGGCGCGCGACCTCGCGCAGGCAGACCTCGAGCCACGGGTATCGCCGCGCGTCGGACTCGTCAAAATGCGTGCCCCATAGGCCCCTGCGGTCAAAGCCGTTCACTATCAGGATGGCGGTGGACGTGGGCATGGGCGGGATGCTAAGGGATCGCCGCCGGCACATGCCTATGCTTGGCCGCGGCATGCAGCGTCCCGGGTTGGGCCGTGGATTGATCGTCGTGGGCCCTCACCGGAGCGGCACATCGGCGGTCACGGGCGCGCTCGACGCGCTGGGATTGCATGCATGTCGTCAGGACGACCGCTTTCCTCCGAGCACCTGGAACGAGCGTGGCTACTACGAGTCTCGGAGCCTCGCCATCCTCGACGAGACGCTGCTTCACCATCTGGGCGGAGCGTGGTGGGCTCCCCCCGATCCGGGTCTGAACTGGCCCAAAGACGAGGGTTTCAGCGCGCTCAGGTTGGAGGCGGCACGACTTTTCCGCGAGGCCCATCCTTTCGATCAGTGGGTCTGGAAGGACCCGCGCGCGTGTGTCCTTCTCCCCTTCTGGGATCTCGTGCTGGGAGCGGACACGCCGCGACTGATCGTCCTCCGCGCCCCCGAAGCCATAGCCGCGTCGCTTGAAGCACGCAACCAGATGCCGCGAGAGTTCGCCGTGGCACTTGTGGAGCGCAGTCTCAGGTTGGCGCTGCGTGACAGCGCGAAACGCCCGGTGATGATCACCGCTTACGAAGATGCACTGGCGGATGCCGACGCGTGGTTAAGCCAGGTCGTCGCGTTCATGCACCGGGTGGGCCTGTCGACGACAGAACCAACGAGCTTCGATGGCGCGCTGGACCTGCTGGATCCTGGCCTACGCCATCATCGCCCTGAGTCCAAACGCAACCGCTCAGCGGGCCGGCTCTGGCAATGGGCACACGAAAGGCGCGGAATCCATGCGTCGCTCGACATTCACGGGCTGCCCGATGAAGCGCCCGAAACTGACGCCAACATTCGCCTCGCCGCGCTCACATTTACCCCGGTCACCCGTCAGACGCGATGAGTTTCAGGATGGTCTCCGGACGGATCGGCAGCGCCGAGATCCTCACATCAGGCACCAGGTCGCGCAGGGCCGCCTCGATCGCCGCTGTGACCGCAGCCGGTGCGGCGACGGTTCCGACCTCGCCCGCGCCCTTGAACCCCTCTGGATTGGAGTCGGTCCGGGTTGGAGTCGACACCAGCACCTGTTCAAATGCCGAATCGGGAGGACTCGCGATCTCGTAGTCGCGAAAGGTGGCGGTTCGGAACGTGCCTGACTCTTCGTAGACTGCCTCCTCCCGCAGTGCGTAGCCGAGGCCGTGCACGACGCCGCCCGCAATCTGGCCTTCCACGACCTCAGGGTTGATTACCACTCCGGAGTCGTACACGACGACATATCGCTCGACTTCGATTGCACCGGTCTGCCCGTCGACTGCGACCTGAACCGCGTGACAGCTCGCGGGGCTCGTGCCGCCACTCGCATGCCAGATCTCCGTGACGTCCAGGTCCTGGGCGGCCAGAAAGTCGGCTGCGGGCCATACGTCCCCGTGACGCGAACGGATCCAGCCATCATCGAGCTCGAGCTCGCCAACCTCGAGCTTCAACGCCGCCGACGCGACCTGAAGCAGGGCACGTCGAGCAGCGGCCGACGCGACCGAGACGGCGTTGCCGACGTTGACCGCAGAGCGACTGCTGGCGGTCGGCCCGGCTTCTGGAATGAGTGTGGTGTCCGACGCCTTTACCGAGATGCGGTCGATCGGCCACCCGATCCGCTCCGCTGCAACCTGAGCCGCCATGGTCTCGTGGCTCTGCCCTTGAGGGCTCGACCCGACAATTACCTCCGCCATGCCATCGGCCCGGATGCGAATCCTCGCCGGTTCGTCGCGGAACACGCCGGGAGCGTGCTCGACGCCAATCGCCAGGCCAATGCCTCGGAAGCGACCGTCGTTCACGTGTACCACCTGCCCGATGCGACGCTCGGCCTCCGCGAGGAGGCTTGGTGAGTCGCCGCTGTCCATGGTCAGCCTGTATCCGCTCAGGCTGACCCTGTATGGGTGCTCCTGCGGAGTGATGAGGTTGCGATACCGCACCTCGACCGGAGAGATCCGCAAACGGGCTGCCAGGAGATCCAGCATCCGCTCGATTGCGAAATTGCCCTCAGTTGCTCCTCCTCCCCTGACAGTTCCAGTGGGTGCTGTGTTCGTGAACACGTCACGAATCTCCAACGCCACCGCCGGCAGCCGGTAGGCGCACAGCATGTTGCGCAGGATCGAACCTGGTAACAGGGCGCCAACCGACGCGTACGCGCCAATGTCATGCCGGAGGACCCCGCGGAGACCGCGCAGCGTGCCGTCCGGCGTCGCGGCGAGCTCCAGGTCAAAGATGCTGCCGTGGGCTTGCACCGACGACGCGCTGTCCTCGGCACGCCCGGCCACCCATTTCACCGGGCGCCCCAGCTGGAGCGCGGCCCACGCCACCAGCAGGTCTTCTGGATATCGGCGGCCTTTCGGGCCAAAGCCTCCGCCAACGTCGGCAGCTCGGACCTCGATCCGGTCTCTGTCGAGCGCGAGGCCCTTGGCCAGCATGTCCCGCACGCGAAACACAGCCTGCGTCGAGGCCCACAACGCCACACCATCAGCGACTGGCGTCGCAACAGACGCACGCGGCTCGATCGCTGCTCCCGCCACCCGCCCCATGACGAGCCGATCCCCGACCACGACCGCGCCAGGACCGAATGCCGCTGCGATGTCGCCGTATCCATCGGCGCCCCACCAGGCCACATTTGTGCCCCAAAGCTCGTGCACGAGCGCAGCACCTGGCCGGATCGCGCTTTCGATCGTTCCTGCAGCCCGCAGCGGCTGCACATCGACCTTCACCCTCTCGGCGGCGTCCCGGGCAATGTAAGGATCGTTGGCCACAACGGCCGCCAGCGGCTCCCCTACATGGTTCACCTCGCCCGCGGCAAAGAGTGGCCGGCTGAGCGGCACAAGGTGAGGGGGCATGCCGTCGTCGACCACGCGCCGCCCAGTATCCGGAATGTCGTCTGCGGTAAAGACCGCCAGGACGCCCGGCACCGACTGGGCGCCGGACACGTCGATTCGCTCGATCCTCGCGTGCGCGAACTCGGATCGCCGCAGTGCCAGGTACACCTCACCCGGAAGTCGAATGTCAGCGACGAACCGCCCGCCGCCTGTGATCAGGCGCACATCTTCGAGGCGCCGCATCCGGCGCCCGATCCAGCGATGGTCACCCACTGCCGCTAGCTTATTTGGCGGAGGGTAGACGTCCGAGCGCTTAGGTGCGGCGTCGCGATCCGCTGTTGAAACCTGGGCCGGCGAGGCTCGTCGCGATGTCGAAGCCCTGCCAGTAGGTGAAGGGCGATACCGCAGGCGCGGCGCCGTACGGGTGGATGCCGCCCCAGCCGTCCAGCACCCAGCCGCCTACAGCGGCGCCTCCACCGCTCCATGCGACGATGCCTCGACCGATGTCAAAACCTGGCCAGTAGCCGGACCCCGCGGCGCCAGGCGCGGTGCCGAACGCGTGCACCCCGCCGTAGCCATCGAGCACCCAGCCGGCCCCGTTCGACTTGCTCGCGCTTGGCGACAGCGTGAGGCCGCGAGCAATGTCCCAGTGAGGCCAGTACGTGGCGTTGGTGATGACCGGCGCCCCACCGAACGCATGGACTCCGCCCCAACCGTCGAGCGTGTAGCCGGCGACCGACCCAGGAGTGCTGTCAGGCAGGATGGCCAGCCCGCGGGCGATGTCCCAATTAGGCCAGTACGTATTGCCGCTAACCGCGGGCGCGCCGCCGAACGGATGAATGCCTCCCCAGCCATCGAGGGTCCAGCCCGCGGGGCTCCCCGGAGTCGACCACGGGGCCAGGACGACCTGCCGCGCGATGTCCCAGCCGTGCCAGTACGTGGCGCCCGCGGCGGCCCCCGCCGAACCGAAGGGATGCAGCCCGCCCCAGCCATCCAGCGTGTAGCCGCCGGTGCCGTCAGGGAACAACGCCGCGCTGCGGGCGATGTTCCATCCGGCCCAGTACGCGCTGGCGGTCATCGCCGGGGCGGAGCCCACCGTGTGAAGTCCGCCGTATCCATCGAGTGTGTACAGGTGGCCCTGGTTGTTGAGCGCGCCCATACCGTTCAGCTGCACCGATTGAGGGCTTCCAGGTCCGTCGTCCGTGAATGTGAGCAGAGCCGGCAGGCCGCCAAAACCTGGAGGCGTGAAGGTCACCTGCACCGTGCAGGTCGATCCCGTGGTCACGCCGGCGCCCGTGCACGTGTCAGTGCCCTTGGCGTAGTCAGCTGAGTTCGCCCCTGTCACAGCGACACTCGAAACGTTCAGCGTGCTGGGGGTGTTGTTGTGCAACGTAACCGTCAGCGGCGAGGACGTGGTCGTCGGCGCCACTCCACCGAAATCGAGCTGCGTCGGCGTGAAGCTGATGCTGCCGGCGAAAGTGAACGAGCGGATCACATTGCCTGACGCGACGAATATCTGGTTGCCAGCCTCGGCCGGTGTGCTGAACCGGTTGATGCCGAAGCCAGCGCTGTGGAAGATCTGGACGCCGGTCGTGGCGTTGAACGCGTAAAGGCCGCCGCCGTTGCTCGCGGCCCACACCGCGCCGCCGGCCACGATCGGCGGGCCGAACGTCGAGGTCCCACCAGCGTGCCAGTCGGGCGAGGCGCACGAGTCGCAAGGGCTGAATGACGGCGCGCCGGTGTTCACGTTGAGCGCGACGAGCCCATTCCCTTCGCACTCGAGGTAAATGAACGGCGCGGCATACGCCGCGGAGCCGAACGTCGCGTCGGAGTGGTTGCCCATGCAGGTGTTGGCCTCGACGTACGCCGCCGGCTTGGGAGTCGGGAAGAGTTGGCCGTCCAGGCCGCCAAGGGTGTTCGGATTCAGCAGGAAGCCCGCGCCCCACTTGCCGCTTTGGAACAGAAGGCTCGGGCTGATGAGCAGCGGCGCGAAGGAGCCCATGTCCTGGTCGTTGTCGCACCAGTTGCCCTTCCAGTCCTGCGGCATGAAGAAGTCCTCGTGGGCGAGCGTCCCAGGTGTCAGGCGGGCGACCGCGTCGTTCTCGAACACCGCGCTGCCATTGACATTCGCATTGCATCCGGATCCCGTTCCGTTGCCCGTGCTCACGAACACCTTGCCCGTCGTGTCGTCGATCACGACGCCGCCCGGGGCCCAGATACCCATGCCCTGCCCGGGCGTGGTGTAAGGCGCACCGGGCGCTGCGCCGCTGGTCGGGACTGCGAAGACATAGCCGTGGTAATTGCCGCAGTCTCCCGCCCTGCCGCCGAACGGGACGTAGACGTATGCGCCCCTCATCGCCAGAGCCCCTCTCTCCTGCTCGATGGTCCAGTCGAAACCAGAGGTGGTGAGGACGGTGTTGAGGACGATGTTGCCGCTGTTGCCGAGATCGAGGCCGAACAGCCGGTATGTCGTGACGCCGGTGATGACGACCTCCGCGACCGCGTAGATGCGGTTGGCGATGGTGTCGATGACCGGCGTGCCCAGGATGCCCGTGGGGCTCACGTTGCCGCATCCCCACCCCGAGGTCTGAGGCGTGCCGACGTGCTGGGACCAGATGATGCTGCCGTCGATCTGGTTAAGCGCATAGACAGTGTCGTTGAGCGTCGCCGCGTAGACGGCGCCGTTATAGATCAGGGGTTCCGCGTAAACCTGCCCATCGAGAGCAGGCAACGTCCACCCCGTTGTGACCGCGACGCTGGTGACCGCCGGCGCACCCGAGTCATAGCCAGTGCGCCCGTTGTCGCGATGGTATGTGGTCCAGGAGCCGTTGGGCACGATCGCCGCCGTGTGCAGCCCGGCCGGGGCTGCGGCGCGGCTGGACGACGCCAGGCCCGGAGATGCAGGCAGGATCGCCCCCAGCAACGCAGCAATGCCCGCGACCAATGCGAACTTCCTGGTCATTCCTCTTCCTCCCGCCGGACGAAATCGGCTCGCAGTTAGGTCAACCGCCGACTGGGCGATAGGGGTCGCTCAGGCGCCCCACACCCCGCGCGCTATGTCGTTTCCGGACCAGTATGCAGACGATCCCACTGCGGGGGCTCCCCCGAACGGGTGGAGCCCGCCCCAGCCGTCGAGCATGTAGCCCTGGGGTGCGCTCAGAGTCGAACCGGGCAGCAGCCACAGACCACGGGCGATGTCCCACCCTGCCCAGTAGCTGGGCGCTGGGATAGCCGGCGCTCCGTTGAAGCCGTGCAGCCCGCCGTAGCCGTCCAGCACGTAGCCGGCGTGCGTGCCCGGGATCAGGACCACGTCACGGGCGATGTTCCAGCCCCAGTACGTGGCCCCCACCGCCCCTCCTGGTTTTGCGCCACCGCCGATCGCGAATGGGTGCAGGCCGCCGTAGGCATCGAGC
>WNFL01273181.1_pt2 | contig 14321 bp, 15 predicted proteins | sample 5400361 | NCBI WGS metagenome assembly WNFL01 (sample SAMN13153351, study PRJNA577476) | soil metagenome | isolation source: 40 cm soil on Douglas fir-dominated hillslope | place: USA:California | collected 2013-09-17
AAATTTTCAGGGGTGAGCAAGGAAGGAGAAAGGGAGTGAGGATAATTGACAAGGGATCTTTGGGATCACATGAACGCCATCTCGGTTAACCGCCTCATCTCTTCATCTTGAATCGCCTCCACCTCTTTACAGATCCAACCGGGCGATCGTAGCTCCAAATTTGATGGCTTTTTGTGCCTTGTACCAACACTATGGCCGATTGATCTGCCGCTCAGGGCCTGTGAGAATTCGGGCACCTCTCGTGCTTCCATGTCGAATGGGCTCAAATAAAACCCGTCCCCGTAAGCGGTGGTCTGATCGTAACCAGGGCTGATGGCGCCTGACTTTGGTATCCATAACCGTGGTGGTCGGCTCTCGACAGCAGATTTAGGCGTGTGCAGATCTGAGGTGCCATGAGAGGACGCCGACGTCGACAACGAAGGTCGTCTCACGTGCCCTTGGGACGGGGAGACTGGAGAGGACGGAGAGACTGGAGAGACCGGAGAGATCGGGGAGATTGGTTGGGCGCGAAATGCTGGATGAGTGGGAGCAGGAAGGGGGAAGATTGTCGTCTCGTTGGGGATGAACCATTTCCCTCCCTTTGTTCGACTAGGCCGCTGAGCGAGCGATGTAGAGGATTTATTGCTTTTGGCGAAGGACCACTTGCGGGCAACATTGCCTTCTGATTTATTTTCGTGTGGGTAGATTCGCGACACAGGGGTGCGCTGGGACTCAACGGCCCTTGAGGCAGAAGGTGATGAAGATGAACGGGCAGGGAGTGTGTTAGACCTAGTGGGCTTGAGTACCTTCTTGAGGCGATCGACTATGGTCGCACGCCGTGTGGGCTTTGAGCTCATGCTGGACATGATGGTAAGGAAAGGACGAGGAGGAGACGAAAATCGGGTCACGTCCGTCAGACCAACGCTTGGGTTTAAAACAGGAACCCGTGTGGCGGGGAGAGGGGCCGGCCACCATCGGGAACCAGCCCTCACCCGCATGTGTCTATGTTTCGAGAGCGGTCGGTGAGAGGCCTTCGGGGCATAGGTAAGAAGTATGAAATCGCGCACCCACGAATCAGGGAGCAAAGTGTCACCTAGGGATGCATTGTATACCCACGTGTGACAAGCGCCACCCAAAGAAGGGCCCTCGCTTGGCGCGCGGGGTCGATGGAACCTGGAAAGAACAGCGCGGAAGATGACCTACTCTCCTGCTCCTGCTCCTTCGCCGCTCCGTGTCAAATCGACGAGAGGATGTACCTATTCAATTCATATCTAATCGCCCTGTCATGCGAATTGAGTCCCCATTTCAAATTAACCTCATCGACCATTAGGTCTTCATATCCGATAACTAACTATCAGGCCAATAAAATCCCTCATTAGTCTGAAATGGGCTTCCTGCCCTTGTGGCATTTTTGGAATCATGTGCTTCGCGAAGCCGAAACATGTCTCGCTCGGCACCTTCCATGCCATGACAAACGACCACATGCGCATTCATATGTTTAACCGCCCTACACAGAAGCACTGGCGCTTCCAAATTGTCTTTCTCCGGGAGGAAGCGCCGTGACATCGGCGTGCCAGCGGAACCCGCTAACCACCGAATTTCTTGAGGGGGCTTTGCACGGCCGTAATAGCAACAAAGATACGATGGAAGAACGTAGTGTAGTCTAGAAGCCGACCCGGTTGATGAAGGCGGTGTGGGGCACAAGTTGGAAAGAGCACTCATTTAACATTTTCACTGTGATTGACCCCACGAGGTTGTCAAAACAATGACACGGCTCCACGGAGCAACACTCTCGAACCTAGAAATATTGAAAATCGAGGCGCTCCCCCCACGGTTTGAGCCTGACAACCCATTGCTCCGCGATTTCTAAACTTGGATCTATTTGTCCCCTCGTATTGGAGGGGGCCACATCTGAAGCGGAAGAATGCCAAGAGAGAAGAGAGGGTGGTGGTTGTTTCAATCCACACAGCATATGGCAGTGGCTGATATACAACAAGAGAGGCCCGAGTGTATCAAGAAGGATGACATATATGTGAGAGGAATGTACTACGAGTCGTTTTTAAATTGGCGCCCCCTTCCGTGCCGGGTATTCTCGCAGCGGAACCGTAACCTCCAGTCTGGTACATTGAAATGCCAATTGGCAGACACATATATGGTACATTAGATGAAATAGCATGAGTCTTGCACGAAAGGGGCATGAGGTCGACCAGAATGAGCCCTGGAATACGGAGCAATAGGACTTCCAGGCTAGCCCAACTTCTGCTTATCCTTGCCCCTATCCTTCTGCCCGAAGCCAAACACCCTCATAAACCCACTGACCACGCTACTACTGTTCTTCGTATGACCCTTCTTCACCTGCTGAGCATCAGCGCGAACGGCGGTTTCTTGAGCGGTAGCGCCATGGCCACGACCACCATGAGGAGGTATGTGCGTTTTGCTCTTTCCAACCCACCCAATCTCAACTCCCAAGTCTTCGAAGCTCGGTCCGCCTCCGCCAGACCGGTACAAAGGAGCCTCCTCGACTCGCGTATTCGATGCAGGAAGCTGTAGAGACGGTGCGTGCGGGTGTCGGGTGTCTATCTGTGGCGGTGTGGACAGCGGTGGTATCTGATATTGAGCATATGGATGAGGCTGCGCTGTGACAGGAGGTACAGTAGTCCCGAGGTAAGACGGCTCCTCATCCGCCTCTCCCTTCTTGCTAGAGGCCCCATATGTATTCACCGACGACGATGAGCTCGAGAAAATCTTGCCTCCCCACCCAGCCAGCGCTTCGAAACTAGCATTGATGCCTCTCGAGTAGAACGCGCGCTTCCTGTCCTCCTTCAGGTCGTTGACGTCCTTGGAATCCTTCGATTTATTCACACCTGAGGCCGCAAGTCCGGCAAGATTCGTATCACTCGCCGTTCCACCCGCGTTACCAAAGAAACCGAACCGCGTCCTCTCTTTAGCTTTGCCTTCCTTTCCCAACTTTGGCTCCTGCATACCACCAGGACCCACCAGGCTGACAACAGGGAAGGTCGGCTCGCTTGGACTTCGGCCATGTGCTAACCTGTCTGTATCCGAGTTCGACGTGGTACCGAGCGACAGACTGGTGGTGTTGGGCGTCAAAGACGTCTGCGGAGGTGCATGGGGCATCAAACCCCAAGCGTTTGTGGTGGCGATACTGCGCCTGTTTTGGGTCAAACTAGCACTGGTATCTACTTCTTGCGGCCCGATGTCCAAGACAGGTTGCAACTGCAGCGCTAGATAAGCAGGAGGCGGCAATGCTTCGAAGAGTTGACTGCCAGGTCGCAACGAGGCGGGTAGTAGAGCGAGTTCAGATTTTCCGCGTCCGCCGAGGGTATTGTTGGATCCAACTACCTGCTGCGGAGGTCGCGGGATCCGCGCAAACGGAACACCACCGGGTTTCAGCGTCAGCGGGACATTCATTCCCTTGATCACCTCAGTGGTCTGTGCGATCGTTCCCGCCTCCTTTTGCGCGGTCTTTCCCCTGCCTTTGCGCTCGCGATTCCTAGCATCCTTATCCTTACTGCCCTGCCTCCTGACTGCTGTAGATTCCTGTCTCTTTTTGTCATCCCGCATCTTGTCCAGGTCCCAAGTTTGAATCTTAAGCCGCGGTTTGGACGGATTAGTCAGCACGAGGCCCCTGTTTCCGAATGGCGAGCTGGAGTCACTAGCGGTCAAATCGTAATCCGTGATAGCATCGTTGGAGGAATGGGGCGAGAGATCGCGAGGCGATGTGGATGAAGGCTCAACTGAGTGGCCGTCGGTTGCATCCGTGGTTGGCGTATGGGAATGAGTCTTGTAATCTGCCTTGAGAAACTCCGTTGGAATGTCCCCTGGCTCTTTGACGGCTGGCTCATCGATCGCCCTCCCTACGCCTTCGGGAACATCCGGAGTATGAGGGCTCCAGTAACTCCCAATGGCCGCGCTGGGCGGCACCACAAGCAACCCACTGGCTCTCCCCCCTGAGCCTTGCTCATCCTGGTGTTCTCTCTTAGGGCCGGTACCGATCGTTGCCGTGTATCCGGTTCTGGTACTTGAGAGCAAATCGGTTATCGCAGGCGTATGCGGGGAGAAATAACTAACATCAAACCCGGTGTTAATATCCTCGCCTAAACGGACGGCGCTCCCGGTTTGGATCAGAGAATCGCGGTTGAGCGGATCCTGAGGTAAATGAGGGGAGAAGTGGCTCCGCGGATGATTGGGAAGCGATGCGTCCGTATCATTGATAGTGATGCTAGCAATGGAAACCGCCGCTTTCGAGTCAGGAAAACTTAGCGTCAACACGGGTTTAACGCGTGGGCGGGGGCCGAATTCGGAACTGCTAGAAGTAAGGGTGCTACTAGCAATTGACGAAGCTGTCCCGGTTCTGTTCAGTGACGTGGTATACGGGTTTGGGAGGCTTGGGATCGGAGATGTTGGTAGGTCCGCGAGTGGGTAGAATCCGTCAGTAGTGTACTGTGAAGGGGGATTTATCAGTACTGTCAGATTTAGTGGGCGGCTCGGAACGATACCTGAGGAGCCTTTGGGGCAAAAACAACCGGATATGAGATGGTGGGTACACCAAACTCTTCAGCTGAGGGGATTTCGACGCCTCGACGTTGGTCGAAAAGCAAAGAAGAAGGTACCCTTTTGCTGTTCCTAGCCGCACGAGGTCCGAAATGGACACTTTCTGGTCTTGCAAGCGAGGCCTTGTCCTCAACCGATGCTGGGCGATGAGAGGTTAGTGGAGGGCTGTTGGTGGAATCGCTGAGAGGCGGTGTTGGGATGTATGAGGGGCTTTCCCCCTCAGCCTCAGACACGGAGGCGGAGGTCGATGCAGTACTTGGAAGTTGGATGGTCCTTGTCGGGGGAGACAATGCAACATTATTCAAAGAAGTCTCTGCGATGATAAACGGTGGTGCCATGGCATCGGTTGGTGGTGGTTTTTTACGTGCAATTCGTAAAGGCGGTGGTCGGGGGGATACGCGGAGGGGAGGCATGGCCGTCAAAGTCGGGTCTGTCGATGGCAATGGCAATGGCAATGGCAATGGGCGGGAGAAACGAAAAGAAGGATTCGCAGAGGAATCGATTGCGAGGTTTGTATATGAAGAGTGGGAAAGAGAAGGTCGCGGTGGTTCGGTTTGGGTTTGGGTTGTGTCCCGGGTAGCATAGGCTATTTGAGTTGACATCCGCGTATACGCGGCAACATTAAAGTCGATAAGCAGTCAGCGAGTGAGAGCGTACGAGAACGTAGGAGCCTTGGAGCCTTGGAGCGTAGGGACCGGGAACTTAAACGTACGTACTTGATTGCTCGATATATCCTCCTCGTTGTTCTCGTTGCTCTCGCCGTTCTTCTTGTTCAAACATTACAGACGCTGCGCTTTTTTGTGTGGGCAAGCCAGCCGCGGGCGTGAACGGGCACAGGTCCATAGGTCCACAGGCCCACAGGTCCACAGTTCCACAGGTCCACGCATCGCTCGTACCAGCTTGAGGCGCACTGCCTCCCTCACAGCCTCTCGGAACGGAACGCAGCGGAGCGGCGGAGTGGGCTGACCCAAAGAGCACAGCTGCTTTCTTTCCCTGCAACGATCTCAAGAATGGTGTAACGACTGCAACCTACAATGGCTCTTCCAAAGCGACGCGAATGCCCCGCCCGACATGTCGGCTACACGTCGTGGCCGTTTCTGCTTCAGCATTGGGCCCAATTCGCCAACTCCGACGAGCTTCGACGAGCTTCGACGGGCTTCGACGTTGACTGACAGGGAGGTGCTTCTGAAGTGTACAACGGTTGCCCCTTGATCCACATCGGTCGTTAGGTGCTCAGGAGGTTGGTTGAACCACTTAGATCTTTGTCAACCACCTTTGCCAACCCGACACCCGACATTGCCTTTACCGTCAATCTCATACACTCATACACAGTTCCAGTGACACGAAACATTATGTAACGTCTTTTAGCATCCTCATTCACCTTGAGCCCGGTAAAGGCTTACACCCAGTACAACGAATGTAAATCCAACGACAAACGACGCATAACCGTCAGAAGTCGTCTTCCGTGCTTCCGTGTGGGCGACATCAGGTCCCATATGCCCATGCAAGAGCCGCCGACGGCCATCGGCGCGTTCTGGGCGGCCCAATCCCAATTTAAACCGGGCATTATATTCCAGATCGAGTGGAGGATCTGGATCTCAACTTGGGTTCTCTCTGTCGTCCTGTACCTGCGCAAACAAATGTTTCTTTGCCAGTATCTCATTTGTCTTTGAGCTGTTCTGGTCGTGTCCCTTGTATACTGCCCATGCATTGTACAGCCCTAGGTTCTCAATCTCGGTACCTGGCTTTCCCCTGAGCATCCCATCTTTCCATTCCAACTCTCCTCTCTTCCTTCCTCAATTTGATGAGCCCACGGGTATCTCACATCTCACATCCCTTGGATCCTCATCATCGTGACATCCTCAATCCTTACGATCGGACTTCAGCTACGGTATGAAATGGCTGAGTTGGATACAACTACTTTAATGACTCTTCTCCGCGCGCTCTTTTCCCTGATCTGGCAGACCGCAGCTCTGAGCCCTATGTCTAATGGAACACCAAAGGTCAGACTCTCGATTATGACCACCACCACAATCTGTGGCCCCAATTTCTAAATTCGCTTCACTGCCAGTTGAACAACGGCATAGACAGAAGGTACTAGAGGCGTTTTTATACACACTGCACACCTGTGAGCAGAGGGGAACCTCATCGTTCTCACCCCCTGCTCACTCGTGGGCTGGAATTGACCTGACGCGGCATGCCGAGGAAAGCTGGGCAAAGAGGCACTGCAGGGCTGGCAAGCGCGTGTCAGCCTTTGACCTGGACGACAACAATGGATTCAGAAACAAACCCCGCTGAGATCCTGTTCGTCGAATCCCAACGTCTGGAGGCGTTCACAGACTTTTGGCGACGACGGTATGGGCCTCCAAAATATGTGACATAGATTCTCCCTGACTACGGGCATAGAGTTGAGATCGAGGAGGTATAGTAAGTAGCACCTCAGATCTCCCTATGCACCTATTATCGTTCCGGATAGCCTCAATAACCTCAGTGGACTCCGGATTCCCGACCCACCTGGCACCGGGCAGCTGCAGGAGTTGGCTCACAAGACACGCGAACTCCTAATTGATGGTAAAGGTAGCTTCCTAGGTACATTTGATGTTCTCAATACCCCTTGTAGAGCTAGAAGAAAGAAGGCGGGGATTCGCAAAATTCAAGGCAGCGTACAAGGCTCTGACAGACGAATTCTCAACGGAAGAGGGTCCCAACCACTTTGATCGATGGGGCAGAACTATGAATCTATCATTTCGGCGAATCAACACCCTTGCCGCCGAGATCGCAGCTGCCGAGTCCATTGCCGAAAGGTTGGCCGTTGAAGCACGGGAGGAGGAGGTAAGCCACTGATATTCTAATGCGAAGAGTCAGGGTTCCATTTACAGCTTAGAATCCTCCCACGTCCTCATCGGCGAAGCAAGAATACCAGTTTCCATCCAATGTTCTAGCTCGTTTCCTGGACAGAGCCAAAAATGCGCAGCCTGAAATGCATTATGGTACTCCACATTTCCTCAGTGCAGGTAAACCAATAATTTATTTCGCCGTTCATTGGCTGACCCCGTTCAGATTCCGCGTACCGGCGGAAAGTTCAACAAATAAATGACGAAAAATATATGATTCAAAATGAAATCGTACCGCAGACTGTGGTTGGTACACTGGATCTATGTCTAATCGTCACTAACCATGGCACGTCACAGAACTATGTAGAGCACGATAGGAAATGCATCGTTGCTCTAAAGCACATCGTATCCGCCTTCTCTGCTATGCACAGGTACGCAATCTCATACGCTCATCCACAACTACCACCTGACAACCACCATTACTTGCGACTTTCTGTCAGCGACCTTGCCCAGGTTCTGAATATCACATCATCGCAACTATACGCTCTAACACCCTCCGTGAACGCATCAGTGGAATCTGCCTCCTTCGCTGAAAGACTAGACAACAGTTTTGCTTCGTTGATACAACCACACCGGTACACAAGCCATGAAATCTCTTCCTCCTTGCGGCCGATCACAATGCTTTTCGGGTGCCCTCTTCCTGACGAATTTGATGGTGCCAGTATTGGACAGCGTGCTGTTGCTAGGGTATTTGCGACGCTATTGAGCTCAGCCGCCGAAAAACATCCCAAGACCTTGTATGAAGCGATATGCGATGCGCATAAACAACAAGGAAACGACATCAAGCTGGTGAAGTACCTGTTTATGTGTTCGCATGCAATGTTCGCTCATGTCACTGTTACATAGTCTGCACTCCAACTGGAATCATTATGGGACCCGTCTCAGATAAATGGTGGTCAAGGAGCTGTTGATTACCTGGCCAACGCACCGGTTGACGGTCTTCTGGTGGTGGGTTTGCACCCTTACTTAGTGTGGGGAACCACTGACAACGTGATAGTATTTCTTGACCCGTCTCCCTGAACCATTCCTGCCTCTGCATGATTCAGATATCAAAAAGCTTGCCAAGATGACTACCGCTAGTATCATTCCTGTGGTACGCGTCTTTTCCGAGGCTGGTAACAGGATGGGTACAGCAAGGCGTTTCAACCTTGCCAGACTTTTCCTCACACTTCAGGGCGACCCACAATATTTGCGACCATTTGTATTGTCCCACCCAGAAGTCGCCCAAATTCTCACTCGGGTGAGTGAGTCTGTACTATCCTATTAACACTTCCCTCACCCATCTAAATTCTTCCACCAAGACTACAGCGTTCCTTCCTCATTCTCGTTTAGCGAGCTACTTTTACGTAGCCATTCAGTGTATCAATATGGCCATCCGTCAATCCTTTGATTATTCGTTGATGCTACCGGAGGACTCTATCGAAGGGTTGAAGCGTGCTGGACTTCTGTAGTGACTGGTCAGGTGTAGTGATTACGTGCTTCTCTCAATAGCCAAGTGTTTGTGTGCACTGAATTTTTGAGAGCATCATACTATATCCTACGTGTATCACGATGCATTACCACCTGTGGCAAGAACGGAATGAACTAGTCATACATGGAACGGAGCAATCGTGTACTGCCGTGCTCGCTGAAATTGAGGCTCACGTGCAAATTGGAACATGGGAACTGACTCAGCTGCCCACTGGGAGAAGGGCTGTTGGTTTGCAGTAGTTCAAGCGGAATCCGGATGGTTCTCTTGACAAGTGTAAGGGCAGGATTATGCCATGGGGTTTCTCGCAAGTCCAGGGGCTCACCGTGAAACCTGAGCAAGGGCAACGATCAACGATTGAATTAGGCAGAACGCACTACTCTGAGAGTTGACCCCTTGTAGTTAGGCTCAATCTCCGGTCCTGCGTAGTTCACCATTGTCAGCAAAGCTGCTAACGTCCCCGAAGCATACCCGACTCGTGACTTTGATTCACCACACATTTCGTCAGTGATTGATGGCACTGGCAAAAAATCATCGCTTGTGACTCACCCCTTTATAAACGGTCCTAAAAATGGTCCCTCGTGTACAGTAATACACTGGCGGGAGTAGTGGTCAAGTAGATCACACAAACACAACAACACAGCACACATGTGGAACGCTATCTGATATAAGTTCTTCATTCGAGTTACTTATCCAGAATTAATTCGTTTGTCAGGGTTTATTTCGAGGGGGCTCGCGGCGCATGCCATCAAACTGAGGCGATGGGGTAGTTACATAGCTACGAGAGACTTCGTACACTCATTATTCGTTTCCAGTTTTAATATGCTTCGGCGAAATTTAACGCCAGTACTGATGGACAAGGTGGAACATGACGGGTTTTGTGTGCATGGGTCACGTTGGCTAAGTAGCCCTCTTGGCCTACTCCAGGCGATGTAATTCATTAGAGTTGATATTTAGCATTCGCGCGTCTGTCACCAAGACAACACCTGCATAGCTGAAGCGCGGAAAATCAAATAATATACAACTATCGAAGGCATGGGCAATCCTACTCGCGATTAATTTACGCGTCGTTTGAAGGTCAAAGGCACCCCCGTAGGAGTGACAGTAAGTGTACGTTGAACCGCACCCATCACTCGATCTCGCCTCTGTTCCCACGTTTCGTGCACATATCTTGGATTCTCTGTCACGCTGACCTCATAATGCATCACCATAAGGGCGAGAGTGGTGATCGATTCGATCTCCGCAAACCTAAACCAGTGAATGAGTATTCAATATCTGACTCTCTTTTGAGGTGAAAGAGAATTCCGGCATACCTCCTGCCAATGCATGATCGCACTCCCGCCGAGAAAGGAAGGAATGCGTCCCGATTCCAATCACCAAGGAAGCGATCAGGATTGAAGGCGTGGGGATCATGCCAGTACTTCGCTGAAAATCTGTCCTCAGTTTCATCGTTATTCCATTGTTGTTCTAGCTTACGGCTGAAGTGCAGCGCGATCGCGCTCAGCTTGACTTGTGTGCCTTTTGGACACGGAATCACGAGAGTTTCCCCGTTCTTGTTTTTGGTACGTAGGGTGGTATCGAAGGCGCTCTCTTTGGGTATGTGAGGCACTGGCGGGAACATACGCAGGGTTTCATTCAAAATGGCTGGGATGTATGTGAACCGGACAACATCCGAGTAGGACTGCCAGACACCAAAATTTCGATAAGGAGAGCAAGAGATATATCGTGATTAGACTTACCGGAAGCTGCCCCTTCGGTACCATCGCGCGGATCTCTTCAAGTGCCTTCTGCTGTATCTCCGGGTGCAATGCGAGCGCTGCGAGCGCAAAGGAAATGGCGTGACTAGTCGTCTCATGTCCGGCCACAAGCAGTACAAACTAGAAACCAGTCAAAGTGAAATTCTTAATTATCAACGAAGGGCTCACAATATCGCCTGCCATGAAAGGGCCAGTGAGAATACAGCCCAAACAGAAAGGCGAGGCACACACCATTTAGCTCCAAGTCTGATAAAGCTCCACCTTCTCCTTCCTCTGACTCGCTCGCGTTCAGGAGATTCGTAAAGACGTCCGCACGTTCTACTCCTTGAGCCTTGGCATCACGTCGCTCTTGTATCATCTCACCCATATAAACCTATGGAGCTGGTAAGTGACCAAGGCAAACGGCATACTCGATTTGTGACACCAGACCTTGAGCTCTTCGAACCCAGTCTTAATCTCCCTTCCTCGCTCCACCAGGCTCAGGATACGGTCAGAGCATACCATCCTCGCTATTAGGTTGTGGCAAACACAGTTGAGAGCACGCTTGAACGTCTGAAATGGAAACCTCAGGCGACCATACATTCGACGAAAGGGTAGACGGTCCATTCTGTGTCCTTCAGGGACTTTCTCGTCGTCCTTCCAAGCAATGCTGTAACCAAAAGCCGCGGAAGCAATTACCTGCAGTGCAAGTTCGAACGTGGTATCGGTCATATCAGGTATTGCGATCACATCGCCTTTTCCCTGTTTCTTCCATATTTGGAACAGATTCAAGACAATCCGCGTCGTTTCTTGGAAGACCAGCGCGCTGTTTCGCTCACTGAAGGCCGGCGACGCAACCTTGCGGTGCCTAGAAGCTGATGTTCCGGCCGAAAAGTGAAAGCGATTCGTAAAGGTCTGTTGGTTTGGGGAAGTTGGGACGATTCAACACCACTTCCTGGAGAGAGTGAGGGTAAGATGAGCACAGATTGAGGGAGTGGGTGAAACGGTATCACCTTTATTGCGTCAGGATCTGCGACTAAGAGGGTTGGGGCATTGTTGGGCCACACACAAACCACAGAAATGATGTCAAGACCCGTCTCTTCAAACCCTTCACGTTTGTGCAATGATTAGCGAATAGTACTGGCCCGCCATGGATCGCGCACGTACGTTCGCACTTGTTCCAAAATTCGAAAACCTCGGAACCGTTGAAGTACTTCCATTTCGGACAAAGCCTCGCGACAATGGATTGGTGAGAGAGGAATGCGCGATGCCCGGGAAGGTTGTTAAAGGAGGCAATGGCATTCCTATAATTGATGAGAAGCCTGACTGCATATGCGACGACCAAGGTCCCTATGCCAACTTTCAATAGCTGGGGGTTCACGAGTTCATGGAGCTGGGCCATACTCCACGCAATATTTGGACCGGTAGAGGGTTGGGGATAAGTAGCTCAATGGCCCCCTCAGTGAGCCAGTCTGATAAGCGCGGGTGTGCGGCAGTGACCCAATTGAGATGCGGGCTTCTCGGTGTTCTCGGGGGTGTTCGTAACAAGAGCACCCAGGCACCTTTTCAAGGTTCAAGGCCCTTAGATACGTATATCTCATTGACAATATGTCTGTCACTCAGGTGGCCTAGCACTATGAAACATGTTCATAGACCTTAGACCACGACGATAGGTTCAGAAAACAAACCCTGCTGAGGTCTTATTGGCCGCATCCCAACGTTTGCAAGCATTCGCAGACGTTTGGCGGCAACGGTACGGTCGTTATTTTCCCACCTGTGTGTCCGCCATACCCACACCACCGGTCCTCCCAAATTTGTATCATAAATTCTCCCCATTAGAGTTGAGATCGAGATGATATAGTAAGTGACCGATCAAATCCCTCTATGCACCTATTATCGTTCCGGGAAGCCTCGATAGTCTCAGCGGACTCTGGATTCCTGACCGGCTACCAAAACACGCGAACTCCTGCTTGATGGTAGCAGCAACTCCTTGAGACAATATTGGTGCTCTGGAAGCAATAATGCGTCTTGTAAGCTGAAAACATTCGTATTTGCAACGATATTCACGTCGGCGGCAAACTCGACACCCGAATGGTGTGTCCGATGCGCTGGGCCTTGCGCTCGAACCATAAACAGAAGTGGTCGTCCTCGTTGGCGCATACGCTCATTCCGGGCAGTGCGAAGGAGCGAGTAATAAGCGACGGGTTAGAGTCGAGTGTGAGAATCACAGTCTTTAGGAGCCAGCAGCAGGTCGAACTGAAGACGACGGCACCTGGTCAGTCGACTATACGAGCAAGTGTTATTAGCCTCGGTGGATGGGTGAACTAGGGAAAAAAATTGGGACCAATTATACTGTACATCGGTATTGGCCCGACAAGCGCGACAACATTGACCTTCCCGTCTTGATGATAGCGAATCTATCTATCTCGTTAGCCGTCATCATCCTCCGAATCTCAAGGGAGCGAAAGCACTTCGTATTCTCCTGCTCGCTGCCAAGTATCCTCCTTAAACACAAATTCCCCACAATCTGTATCCTCCTCTAGAAATCCTTCGTGTTGGTAAATGGCAGCGGTAGCCTCCGTCCCATTCCTCGGCGTGATGAGGCCGATGTCTTTCCGGAGAGGATCATACAAGCTCTTTATATGCGGGCTGTTCGTTCATTCACTATTTCGGTATGTGAGAGAGAGAATAGGAATGAAAGAGGTGGGAGATGGAAAAGGAAACTGGGAGCGGACGTACCCTTCGACCGTAAGAGCAAAGACGGCTTTGCTCCCACTGATCAACGCCAGAATAAACAAAGTTGCAGCACTCATCGTCTTCTCAGGGTTGTTGAGGCGAAGAATAAGTGTAGGACTGGGGGAAGAGTGGGAATGTAGTTGGTGAGGGATGGAAAGTGCGATGCATACCTGTATATATCTGTGTAGAACAAGCTAGTATGGGAGTCTTGATGAAAAAGTCGCCAAGAACCAGCCTGCAGAATAGTAATGGTAAATTCACGTTACGTTCCCTCACCCTTTTTATGAAGGGAAAGAACACACCCACCGAACCTCCCAAGGGCGGATACCACTCGCGTGCAGCCCAAATACAAGGGCAATCAAGGGACGCGAGAACGATCCCATATGAGCCGACCACTGGATCTGGCCGTCCAATCCAATAGGATTAATCAATGGCCGCGAGAAGGCTTTGAAGGATCCTCACAGTCTTCATGGGAGTCGAAACGCTGGAGAAGCGTAACCTCATCCAGGGTTCGGTCAGCCAAGTAGTACCACTTCAAACATTCGACGTGCTTCGCGTTAAATGTCGCAGCTTCAGGTTCGCGATCGGCGTAAATGTGCCGCAAGGAAATAAGTGCAGCGTCCTGTACCCTGCCAGACAGAAAGGGTGATGAGAAACAGAGTGACGATGCGTTGACATACGTTGGTATTCTGCCCGCGGCCTTGTAGATGAGAGGCTTCCGAGGGGTGATGATATGAGGCACGTGGAGGGCCCGATTCGAAGGTTTGGTCAGTATGGTCACGCTCCTATACGAGGCCAGAATCTGGTGAAATATGCATGACATGACGCAGCAAGACTCGTACGTACGTACGTACCACCAGTCCACTTATCCTAAATGGGTTCCTTTGGCGGCAGTCGTCTATAGCGGGGTGTATTAGTAGATACCGGCCGCAGCGA
>WNFL01415489.1_pt1 | contig 14321 bp, 12 predicted proteins | sample 5400361 | NCBI WGS metagenome assembly WNFL01 (sample SAMN13153351, study PRJNA577476) | soil metagenome | isolation source: 40 cm soil on Douglas fir-dominated hillslope | place: USA:California | collected 2013-09-17
GCGTCGAGCGGCTTGCCCTGCAGCAGGTTGTTCGCGCCGATCCAGAGATCGGCAATGTTGGAGAAGAAATTGCGCACCATCATGCGCGCCGGACCCGGGATGATGTCGCGGTAGCCGGTCGCCACCGGCTTGCCGACCAATTCGTCGAAAGCCTCGTTGAAGCCGTACACGGCGCGGTTGAAGTCTTCCATCGGGTCGCGCGGATCCGTGCCGACCGTGGCACAGCCTGCCGCTCCGCAGAGCAGCAGCACCATCGCAAGATTCTTCGCCCAGCGCATCATCACTTGCTGTCCTTGCTGTCCTTGCTTTCAGCCGCCTTGTTGAACAGGAACTGGCTGATCAGGTTCTCCAGCACCACCGCCGATTGCGTCAGCCGCAAACGGTCGCCGTCCTTCAGCATCACGCCGTCCCCGCCCGCTTCGAGCCCCACATACTGCTCCCCGAGCAGGCCGGAGGTCAGGATCTTGGCTGACGTATCGCGCGGAAACCGGTAATTCGCATCCACATTGAAGGTGACGATTGCTTCGTAGCTCTCGTTGTCGAACCTGACGTCCGCCACGCGCCCGACCACCACGCCCGCGCTCTTAATCGGCGCTCTTACCTTCAATCCGCCAATGTTAGCAAACTTGGCCTGCACGTGATACGTCTGGCCCGTTGAAAAAGAAGACAAATTACCCACCTTTAGCGCAAGAAACAACAGTCCGGCGAAGCCGGCGGCCACGAAGGCGCCGACCCAGATGTCGATGGTGGTGCGTTTCATTTGGCGTTACCTCCGGTAAACATCAGCGCGGTCAGGATGAAATCGAGGGCCAGGATGGCCAGGGAAGAGGTCACCACGGTCCGGGTGGTGGCCCCGGAGACGCCCTCGGCGGTCGGCGGCGCGTCGTAGCCTTCGAATACCGCGATCCAGCTGACCGCGACGCCGAAGACGAAGCTCTTGATCACGCCGTTCAGGATGTCGTTGCGCACGTCGACCGAGGCCTGCATCTGGGACCAGAAGGCCCCCTCGTCGACGCCGATCAGCTGCACGCCGACCAGGTAGCCGCCGAAGATGCCCATGGCCGAGAACAGCGCCGCCAGCAGCGGCATGGAGATCACCCCCGCCCAGAAGCGCGGCGCGACCACGCGCGCGATCGGATCGACCGCCATCATCTCCATGGCGGCGATCTGCTCGGTCGCCTTCATGAGACCGATTTCGGCGGTGATGGCCGAGCCCGCGCGGCTCGCGAACAGCAGCCCGGCGACCACCGGCCCGAGCTCGCGCACCAGCGACAGCGCGACCAGGATGCCGAGCGCTTCCGACGAGCCGTAGCGCTGCAGCGTGTCGTAGCCCTGCAGGCCCAGCACCATGCCGACGAACAGGCCGGACACCAGGATGATGATGAGCGAGAGCACGCCCGCGAAGTAGATCTCGCGGATGGTGAGGTGAAAGCGCCGCAAGGCCGTGCCCGAATGCCAGAGCACGTAGACGAAAAAGCGCGCGGCGAAGCCCAGCCGCCAGACCTTCGCGGTCACCGTGTGGCCGAGCCGCTCCAGCAGCTTGCCGAGCTCACTCATCGGCGGCTGCCGCCAGATCCGCCGCGAATTGCGGCGCCGGGAAGTGGAAAGGGATCGGCCCGTCGGGCTCGCCGCGCACGAACTGCTTGACGAAGGCTTCGCCCGAGCGGCGCATCTGCTCGGGCTTGCCCTCGGCAACGATGCGGCCGGCGGATACGAAATAGACGTAATCGACGATGGCGAAGCACTCCTCGACGTCGTGGCTGACCACGATCGCCGTCTGGCCGAGCGAATCGTTGAGCGTGCGGATGAGGCGCGCGATCACCCCCAGCGAAATGGGGTCGAGGCCGGTGAAGGGCTCGTCGTAGAGCATGAGCTGCGGATCGAGCGCGATGGCGCGCGCCAGCGCCACGCGCCGCGCCATGCCGCCGGAGAGCGCCGAGGGCATCAGCTGGGCCGCGCCGCGCAGTCCGACGGCCTCCAGCTTCATGAGCACCAGGTCGTTCACGAGGTCGGCGGGCAAGTCGGTATGCTCGCGCATCTGGAAGGCGACGTTGTCAAACACCGTCATGTCGGTGAACAGCGCGCCGAACTGGAACAGCATGCCGATTTTCCGGCGCAGCGCGAAGATGCCCTCGCCGTCGAGCGCCGCGACATCCCGGCCGAGCACCCGAAGGCCGCCGGCGCTCGGCTTGAGCCAGCCGGCGACGATGCGCAACAGCGTGGTCTTGCCGCAGCCCGACTGCCCCATGATCCCGACCACGCTGCCCGGCTCGATGCGCAGGCTGACGCCATGCAACACCGGGCGCGCGCTGTCGTAGCCGAAGGAAACCCGGTCTATCTCGACGATCGGAGCAGCGGCCAAAGGCGACAGGTGCGGGGAAGGGTGCGCAACGGAAGGCGGGATTATAGTATCGCCGCATGGTGCAGGCCCCCGCGACCGCCGCCGCCCTTCGGACCGAAGGGCTCGTGAAGCATTTTGGCGCGCAATGCGCGCTGGACCGCGTCAGCCTGGAGCTCGCGCCGGGCGCGGCCCTGGGCCTGGTCGGCGCCAACGGCGCGGGCAAGACCACTTTCATCAAGTGCGCGCTCGACCTGTGCGCGCCCGACGCGGGGCGCGTCGAGCTGTTCGGCCTGGACAGCCGGCAGCCGGCCGCGCGCGCGCGCCTCGCCTACCTGCCCGAGCGCTTCGTCCCGCCCCACTACCTGCTCGGCCGCGAATTCCTCGCCATGACGCTGGCGCTGGCCGGGACCGGCTTCGATGCCGCGCGCGCGGCCGCCCTCGTCGCGGAACTGGAGCTGGAGCCGCAGGCGCTCGAGCGCCCGGTGCGCCAGCTTTCGAAGGGCATGACGCAGAAGCTCGGCCTGGCCGCCTGCTTCCTGCAGGAGCGCGATCTGTACGTGCTCGACGAACCGATGAGCGGGCTCGATCCGGCCGGCCGGCTGGCGGTCAAAGCGGTGCTCGCGCGGCTGAGCCGCGGCGGGCGCGCCCTGTTTTTCACCTCGCACGTGCTGTCCGATGTCGAGGAGCTGTGTTCGACGATCGCGGTGCTGGACGGCGGCAGGCTGCGTTACCGCGGCGCGCCCGCCGACCTGCGCGAGCGCTTCGGCGAAGAAAACCTCGAGCGCGCGTTCCTCAAGTGCATACGCAGCGATGCCGACGCCCCTGCAATCCGCGCCTGAGGGCCGCCCGCCGCTGCTGATCGTCGACGACGACGCGCTCATCACGGACACGCTGGCCTACGCGCTCGGCGCGGAGTTCGAAGTGCTGGTCTGCGAGTCGCGGCTGCACGCGATCGAGCTCATGCGCCAGCTGCCGGAGCCGCCGCAACTGGCGCTGGTCGATCTCGGCCTGCCGCCGACGCCGCACACGCCGGACCAGGGCTTCCAGCTGATCGCCGACCTGCTCGCGCATGCGCCTGCCATGCGCATTTTCGTGCTGTCGGGGCAGAACGACGCGGCGCACGCGCGCCACGCGCGCGCGCTGGGCGCCGCGGAATTCATCGCCAAGCCCTGCGACCCGGCCGCGCTGAAGAAGATCCTCGCGCGCGCGCTCGCCGTGCGCGACGCCGAACGGCGGCGCGCGCCCGGCGCCGAGGAGCTGATCGGCCAGAGCCCGGCGCTGCTGAAGCTGAAGAGCCAGCTCGCGCAGTTCGCCGATTCCCCCTTCCCCGTGCTGATCGAGGGCGAATCGGGCAGCGGCAAGGAACTGGTCGCCCGCAGCCTGCACCGGCTCTCTTCGCGCGCGGCCAAGCCCTACTTCGCGCTCAACTGCGCGGCGATCGCGCCCACGCTGGTCGAGCCGACCCTGTTCGGCCACGTGAAGGGCGCGTTTACCGGCGCGGCGACGGCGCGGCAGGGCTACTTCGAGGAAGCCAGCGACGGCACGCTGTTCCTCGATGAAATCGGCGAACTGCCGCTGGAAATGCAGGCCAAGCTGCTGCGCGTCCTCGAGAACGGCGAATACCAGCGCGTCGGCGAGACCGCGAGCCGCGTTTCGCGCGCGCGCGTGATCGCCGCGAGCAACCGCGACTTGCGCCAGGAAGTGAAGAAAGGCGCTTTCCGGGCCGATCTCTACCACCGGCTGTCGGTGTTCACGCTCGGCGTGCCGCCGCTGCGCGATCTGGACGGCGACAAGCTGCTGCTGCTCGAGCATTTCCGCCGCTTCTACGCGGAGCAGTCCGGCATGCAGCCATTCTCCCTCGATGAGGGCGCCGAGCGGCGCTGGCTCGCCTACGCCTTTCCGGGCAATGTGCGCGAACTGCGCAACATCGTGATCAGGCTGACCACCAAGCATACGGGCCGGCGGCTCACGGCCGCCGATCTCGAGCCCGAATTCGACCTCGAATCGAACGCGGCCGCCGACAGCGCCCCCGGCGAGGGCGACGTGATGGCGCAGGCGCTGCGCCACCTCGAACGCAGCCACGGCATCCGCCTGGACGAGATGCTGCAGTCGCTGGAGCGCAACTACATCGAGGCGGCGCTCCGGCTGACGCGCGGCAACGTCAGCCAGGCGGCCAAGCTGCTGGGCGTCAACCGCACCACGCTCTACAGCCGCATGAACAACCCGGAAGAAAAGGACAAGTAGCGCGTGGCGCTGTACCTGGAGCACTTCGGGCTGAGCGAACCGCCTTTTCGCATCACGCCTCACCCGGACTTCTTCTTCGACGGCGCGGACCGCGGCGCGACGCTCGAGGGGCTCCTGTACGCGATCCTGCACGACGAAGGTATCGTCAAGGTGAGCGGGGAAATCGGCAGCGGCAAGACCACGCTGTGCCGGGTGCTGATGGAGCGGCTGCCGGCCGAAGTGGAGACGGTGTTCCTCGCCAACCCGAGCTATTCCCGCTCGGAAATTCTGCTCGCGATCGCAGAGGAGCTCGGCCGGCCGCCCTCCGCGGATCCGGCCGCTTCCGCGCTGCGCGATCTGCAGGGAATGCTCATCGAGCTCTATGGCAATGGCCGCAGGGTCGTAGTGATGATCGACGAAGCGCACGCCATGCCCGATGACACGCTCGAGCAGGTGCGCCTGCTGTCGAACCTCGAATCCAGCCGCCACAAGCTGCTGCAGATGGTGCTGTTCGGCCAGCCGGAACTCGACGAATCGCTCGCCAAGCCGTCCATGCGCCAGTTGAAGGACCGCATCACCCACAGCTTCCGCACCCGGCCGCTTGCCGTGGATGAAGTCGGCAAGTACGTCTCCTTCCGCATGCGCGCCGCCGGCTACAAGGGCCCCGAAGTCTTCAGCGCATCCGCCATCGCCGCCATCACGCGCGCCTCCAGCGGCCTCACGCGGCGCATCAACGTGCTGTGCGACAAATCGCTGCTCGCCGCTTTCGCCGCCAACAGCCACGCGGTCACGCCGCGGCAGGTACGGGCCGCGGTCGCCGATTCCGATTTCGCACCCGTCGCCGGGGCGCGGCCGCGCGCCGGCCGCGCGCTGGCCGCCGCGGCCTTGATCGCACTCGGCGCGGCCGCGGGAGCCGGAATCCTTCTGTGGTTCGATTCCCCGGGCCTCTCCAGCCGCAAGGTCAGCGCGCCAGCGCCTGATCGCAAAGCGAGCGCCGCAGCGGCGGCGGTCGCCGCGGTCCCGCGCGCGGAGGAAGCGAAGCCGGCTCCGCCGCCGCCCGCGCCGCTGCTGGCAGCCGAGCAGTTGCGGCGCCTGGAAGGCTACGGCGCCGCGCGCAATGCGCTGCTGAGCGAGCGGCTCGCCGCCACGCGCGAAAAACTCAGCAGCGCGCCGGATGCGAGCTACAGCATCGAACTGTTCGTCGCCGAAAACAGCGATCCCGCCCGCACGGAGCGCTTTCTGCAGCGGGCGCGCGACCTGGTGCCCCTGTCCGAGGTATACGTGATTCCGGTCGCCACCGGATCGCGCTATCTCCTGCGCGTCGCCTACGGCATTTTCGACAGCAGGGAAGCCGCGGCCGAGGCTGCCCGGCGCCTGCCGCCGAAGTACCAGAATGCGTTTAGGGTCCAATTGCGCAGTTTGGCCGAACTGCGGGCCTCGATCTGACCTCGGCCGAGGTCAGAAAACGTCATGGCGACAATTGCTTAGCGTATTTTCCTAAAGAATCCATGCTATGCTAGCTTCATGGGAGAAAGCACGCTCGGCGGCGGTTGGGCCAAGGCGGCCTTGGCTGCATTATTGGCGCTTGTCGTCGGCGGTTGCGGACAGACCCCACTCAAACCATCGGCCTCGCATGTCGGGGTAGAGCCCGCTGCGCGGGCCGACGGCGCGATTCCGGCGCCCGTCCAGGTCGCCCCGGTAGTGCCGCCCCCGACGCCGGGGCCGCGCGCCGAGACGTACAGCGTGGTGGTCAACAACGTGCGCGTGCAGGACCTGTTGTTCGCGCTCGCGCGCGATGCCAAGCTGAATGTCGACATCCACCCTGGCGTCACCGGCACGGTGACGCTCAATGCCATCGAGCAGACGCTGCCGCAGCTGCTCGGCCGTATTTCCCGCCAGGTCGACATGCGCTACGAAATCGACGGCCAGACGCTCTCGATCATGCGCGACACGCCCTATCTGAGGGTCTATCGCGTCGACTACGTAAACCTATCGCGCGACTCGCAGAGCCAGGCGAATCTCTCGACCCAGGTGAGCGGCGCGGTGTCCGGCGCGGGCGGCGGCTCGAGCGGGCAGAACAATTCGACTTCGGTGATCAAGACCACCTCGATCAACAGGTTCTGGGACACGCTGGTCACCAACATCAAGGACCTGCTGCGCGAGACCGACAAGATCGTCCCCTTGAACCAGCCCGCCGCGCCGGCCGCTGCTGCGGCGCCGGCGGCCGCCGCGCCGGGCGCACCGCCCTCGCCGGCCGCGGCGCCGGCCGCGCCGCAGCAGACGGTCGAATTTCGCGAAGCCGCATCGGTGATCTCGAACGCCGAAGCGGGGGTGCTCAGCATCCGCGCCACGTCGCGGCAGCATGAGAAGGTGCAGGAGTTCCTCGACCAGGTGATGTCGAGCGCGAAGCGCCAGGTGCTGATCGAGGCCACCGTCGCCGAAGTGCAGCTGAACAACCAGTACCAGCGCGGCATCGATTGGCAGCGCCTGCGCGGCCTGTCCGGTTTCGGCTTCACGCAGGCCTCCGGCGGCACGCCGGCCGGTATCAACACCAACGCCTTCACGATGCTGTTCGGCACCGGGCCGGGACTGGGCATCAGCGGCACGCTCAAACTGCTGGAATCCTTCGGCGACGTGCGCGTGCTCTCCAGCCCGAAGCTGAGCGTGCTGAACAACCAGACCGCGTCGACAACCTCGTCTACTTCACCGTTTCGGCGACCACCGTGCCCGGCAGCGCCGTCAGCGCGCCGATCACCACCTATACGACCACGGTCCAGTCCGTGCCGGTCGGCTTCATCATGGCGGTCGTGCCGCAGATCAGCGATAACGACGCGGTGCTGCTCAACATCCGGCCGACGATCTCGCGCAAGCTGCGCGACATCGCCGACCCCAACCCCTCGCTCGCCAATCCCTGCGGCGTGCCGGTGCCGGCCGGCGGCTGCAATATCCCGGGCATCTCCAGCCTGATCCCGGAGATCCAGACGCGCGAGATGGAATCCGTGATGCGCGTGCAGAGCGGGCAGACCGCGGTGCTGGGCGGCCTGATCCAGGATTCGGTCAGCAACATCGAGGACGGCATTCCCGGGGTGAACAGGATTCCGGGGGTCGGCCAACTGCTGGCGCAGCGCAAGGACCTCAACCAGAAGACCGAGCTGGTGATCTTCCTGCGCTCCACAGTGATCCGCGACTCGAGCATCGACGGCGACTTTTCGCGCCTGCGCGACCTGCTGCCGGGCACCGACTATTTCCTGAAGCCCAATCCGAGCCGGGAACCTCCCGCGCAGTGACATGAGCCTGCTGCTCGAGGCCCTCAAGAAAGCCGAGAAGGCCAAGGAAGAAGCGCAGCGGCGCGCCAAGAGCGGCGGGGCGGCGGATGCCGGCGCGCCGCCCCAGCCTTCGGCCTTCGACCCGGAATCGACGGTGCTCGACGACGGCCGGCACGTCACCACGCGCGACGAGCTGCCCGACATCTCCGCGCCCCTGGAAATCCTCAGCGACGATATCCGGCCCGCGGCAGCGCCGAAGTCCGCGCCGCTCGAGCTCTCGCTCGCCGACGAACCGCCGCCGCGCAGCGAACCCAAGCCCGCGCCGCGCCGCGAAACGCAGCGCGCCGCCGAGGCGGCGAATGCGGCCAGCGCGACGGCCAGCACCGAGCGCGCGACCGCGCAGCGCGTGTTCGAAGCGAAATTCAAGGAGCCCAACCCGCGCCTGCCCTTCTTCATCACCACGGGCCTGCTCGGCGCGTTCGCGGTCGGCACCGTAATCTATTTCTGGATGCAGCTGCGGCCGCCGCCCGCACTGGTCAATGCCAATCCGCCGCGCGCGGCGGATGAGAAACCGGTCGAGACGGCGGCGACGGCGCCCGCGCCGAGCGCAGCGGGCGCGCCTGCCTCCGCGATTCCCGGACTGCCGGGTGGCACGCTGGCACCCGCTTCGCCCGCCGCGCTGCCGCCGATTGCGGCGGCACCTGCGCCGGCGGCGCCCGCGACTTCCGCGGCGACCGCGGTGGCGCCCTCGTTCGTTGCGCCCTCGGCGACCTCCGCCGCGCCCACGGCGCCCGCAAAACCGCTTGCGCGCGCCGCAACGCGCGGGCGGGCGCCCGCCACGCCCGAAGATGGCGCCTTGAGCATCAACCGCGGCGGCCCGCAGATCCATCCGCAGGTCGCGGCCGGCTATGCCGCCTACCAGGCGGGCGACCTGCAGAAGGCACGCGCCGACTACCAGCAGGTATTGCGTGAAGAGCCCGCCAACCGCGATGCGCTGCTCGGGCTCGGCGCGGTCGAGATGCGCTCGCAGCGCTACGACCAGTCCGACGCCTACTACCAGCGCGTCCTGCAGATCGATCCGCGCGATCCGCACGCGCAGGCGGGCCTGCTCGCGCTGCGCAGCCAGCAGCTCGACCCGGTGCAGGTGGAGAGCCGCGTCAAGTCGATGCTCGCCACCAGCCGCGAGGCCAATGTGCTGTATTTCACGCTGGGTAACCAATACGCGCAGCAGGGACGCTGGGCAGAGGCGCAGCAGGCGTATTTCAAGGCCTTCGCGGCCGACCCGGACAATGCCGATTTCGCCTTCAACGTGGCGGTAAGCCTGGACCAGCTGCGCCAGCCCGCGCTCGCGCTCGAGTACTACCGCCGCGCGCTCGCGCTTAGCGAAAAACGCAGCGCCAGCTTCGCGATCGAGGCGGCACGCACGCGCGTGCAACAACTCTCCCGCTGACAGTTTTTTGCAGTGCGGCGCGACGGTGCGCCGGGTATCATGGAGGCTGGATGAATTCGCCCACGAATCCCCAGGCCAAGCGGCACATCGGCCAGATTCTGATCGACCAGGGCATCCTCACCGAGGACCAGCTGAGGATCGCGCTGCTTGAGCAGATGAAGTCGCATTTGCCGGTCGGGCGGCTGCTGGTCCAGCTCGGCTTCGTCTCGGAGGCCACGCTGCGCGACGCGCTGTCCGAGAAGCTCGGCCTGCAGTCGGTGGACCTCGCGCACATCATCGTCGATCCGGCGGCCCTGAAAATGCTGCCCAGGGAACTCGCGCGCCGCTACCGCATGTTTCCGGTCGCGCTCGACCGCCAGGCAAAGAAGTTCATCGTCGCGCTCGCCGACACCAACAACATCGTCGCGGTCGACCAGCTGCGCGCGCACCTCAAGGGCGACCTCGAAGTCGAGCTGCGCCTGGCGGGCGATTCGGAGATCGAGCGCGCGATCGAGCATTACTACGGCCACGAATTCTCGATCGACGGCATCCTGCGCGAAATCGAGACCGGCGAGGTCGACTACACCTCGATCTCCGAGGGCGACGAATACAGCCAGCCGGTGGTGCGCCTCATCTCGGCGCTGCTTGCCGACGCGGTCGAGCGCAGCGCCTCCGACATCCACTTCGAGCCCGAGCAGAACTTCCTGCGCATCCGCTACCGCATCGACGGCGTGCTGCGGCAGATCCGCTCGCTGCACAAGACCTACTGGCCGGCGATGGCGGTGCGCCTGAAAGTCATGGCGAAGATGAACATCGCGGAAACGCGCGCGCCGCAGGACGGACGCATCTCGGCGACGATGGCCGGCCGCGTGATCGACTTTCGCGTCGCGAGCCTGCCGACCACGCACGGCGAGAACGTGGTGCTGCGCATCCTCGACCGGCAGAAAGGCATCGTGCCGCTCGACCGCCTCAACATGGAGGAGTCGCAGCTCGAGCTGCTCAAGCGCATGATCGCGCGGCCCGAGGGCATCATCATGGTCACGGGTCCCACCGGCAGCGGCAAGACCACGACGCTCTACTCGATCCTGAACCACATCAATTCCGACGCCGTCAACATCATGACGCTGGAAGACCCGGTCGAGTACCCGATGACGCTGATCCGCCAGACCTCGGTGGCGGAGGCCTCCAAGCTCGATTTCGCCAACGGCATCCGCGCCATGATGCGCCAGGACCCGGATGCGATCCTGGTCGGCGAAGTGCGCGACGAGGAGACCGCCGAAATGGCCTTCCGCGCCGCGATGACCGGGCACCAGGTCTACACCACCCTGCACACCAATTCCGCGGTCGGCGCGATTCCGCGGCTGCTCGACATCGGCATCGTCCCGGACATCATGGCGGGCAACATCATCGGCATCATCGCGCAGCGCCTGCTGCGCAAGCTCTGCCGCACCTGCCGCCAGTCCTACGATCCGGACGTCAAGGAGCGGCGCCTGCTCGGGCTCTCGCCCGCCGAACCGGTCGCGCTGTTCCGCTCGGTCGGCTGCGAGCAATGCGACTACCAGGGCTACCGCGGCCGGGTCGGCATCATGGAGATCCTCAAGATGGACGCGGCGATCGACGAGCTGGTCGCGCGCCGCGCCACCGCGCGCGAGATCCTCACCGCGGCCCGCGCCAAAGGCTTCAAGACGCTCGCCGAGGACGGCATCCGCCTCGTGCGCGGCGGCATCAGCAGCCTCGACGAGCTCATGCGCGTCGCCGACCTTACCGACCGCATGGCGTAAGCCATGCCGCTCTACACGTACAAGGCGATCGACGCCACCGGCAAGGCGGTGCTCGGGCGCGTCGACGCGGTCAACGTGTTCGACCTCGAGCAGCGCCTGTCGCGCATGGGCCTGGACCTGGTCAGCGGCGCGCCCAGCTCGACCAAGACCCGGCTCCTGGCGGGCGCGCGCATCCCGCGCCAGGACCTCATCAATTTCTGCTTCCACCTCGAGCAGCTGGCCGGCGCCGGCGTGCCGATCGTCGAGGGGCTCATCGACCTGCGCGAAAGCGTGGACAACCTGCGCTTTCGCGAGGTGGTCGGCGGGCTGGTCGAGACCATCGAGGGCGGCAAGAACCTGTCGGGCGCGATGGCCGAATATCCCGAGGTGTTCAGCAAGGTGATGGTGAGCCTGATCCGCTCGGGCGAGCAGACCGGCAAGCTGTCCGAAGTGCTCAGGAGCCTCGCCGACACGCTGAAGTGGGAGGACGAGCTCGCCTCGCAGACCAAGAAGCTGATGATGTACCCGCTGTTCGTCGGCGGTACGGTGCTGCTGGTGACCTTCTTCCTGATGATCTACCTGGTGCCGCAGATGGTCGGCTTCATCCGCAACATGGGCCAGGAAATCCCGCTGCAGACCCGTATCCTCATCCACGTCTCGAATTTCTTCGTCGGCTACTGGTGGGCGGTGATCGCGGCGCCCTTCGTCGCCTGGTTCGGCATCAAGGCCGCCGCCAAGTCGAATCCTTCCGTCGCCTACGCGCTCGACGACCTCAAGCTGCGCGTGCCGCTGATCGGCCCGATCCTGCGCAAGATCATCCTGTCGCGCTTCGCCTCGAGCTTCGCGATGATGTACAGCTCGGGCATCACCGTGCTGGATGCGATCCGCTCGTCGGAGGAGATCGTCGGCAACCGGCCGCTCGAGAACGCGCTGCGCTCGGCGGGCCAGCAGATCGCCGAAGGCAAGGGCCTGACCCCGGCTTTCACCGACGTCGGCCTGTTCCCGCCGCTCGTGATCCGCATGCTGAAGATCGGGGAAAACACCGGTGCGCTCGACCGGGCGCTGCTCAACGTGAGCTATTTCTACAACCGCGAGGTGAAGGAAAGCATCGGCAAGGTGCAGGCCCTGATCGAGCCGGCCATGACGATCGTGCTGGGCGCGATCCTCGGCTGGGTGATGCTCGCGGTGCTGGGACCGGTCTACGACACGATCTCGAAGATGAAGTTCTAGCGCCATGTCGGCCAAACTGGTCCTCTACTTCACCGCCAACGGCCATGCGCTGTATCGCTGGACGGGCGGCGGCCTCGAGCTCGACGCGCGCTTCACGCCCGACGAGGACGGGCTGGCCGGCTTTCGCGCCCACCTGCAGGGCCGCCGCGGCGCGCTGATCTACATACTCGCGGATCTCGCGGGCGAGGATTTCCACGAGGACCAGATTCCCTACCTGCGCGGCAGCGACCGCCAGGCGGTGGTCGATCGGCGGCTGGCGCAGCGCTACCGGGACACGCGGCTCGCCGCCGCGCTGTCGCTCGGCTACGCGAGCGGCGAGCGGCGCAGCGAGCGCCTGCTGCTCGCCTCGTTCACCAACACCCAGCAGTTCACCGCCTGGCTGGACGCGCTCGCCGAATCGGGCGCGCGCCTCTCCGGCGTGTACTCGGTGCCGCTGCTCGCGCCGGCGCTTGCCGCGCGCCTGGGCGTGCGCGGCGGCCGCGCCTTCGTGGTCACCGCCAACAGCACCGGCCTGCGCCAGTGCTACATCGAAGAGGGCCGCTTGCGCTTCGCGCGCCTCGAGCGCACCGCCGAGATGCCGCCCGAGGCGCTGGCGGCGTTCGTGCGCGCCGAAACGCTGCGCCTCGTGCAGTACCTGTCGACGCTACGCGCGCTGCCGCGCGAGGGCCCGCCCATCCAGGTGATCGTGGTCACCCCCGCGGTGCAGCGCGCGACCTTCGAGCAGGCGCTCGTTTCGGATGCGCGGCTGGCCTTCCACACCGTGCCGATGGAAGAGGCCGCGCGCAAGGTGGGTATCAAGCGGCTGCGCGCCGACGCCGCGGGCGAGGATCTATTCCTGCACCTCGCGGTCCGAAGGCCGCCCAAGGAACAGTTCGCGCGCCAGGAAGACCGGCGCAGCTTCGTGCTCTGGCGGCTGCAGCGCGCGATCGTCGGCGCCGGCGTCGCCGGCTTCGCCGCCTGCCTGCTGTATGCGGGCGCGCAGTGGATCGACCTGTTCGGCGTCAAGGACCAGATCGGCGAGCTGCGGCGCGAAGCGCAAACGGCGACCCAGCAGTACGAGCGCATCACCGCCTCCTTTCCGGTGACCCAGACCACCACCGACAACCTGAAGGCCACGGTGGTCGAATTCACGCGCATCGCCGCGCAGTCTGCGTCGCCGGAGCCCGCGCTGGTGTATCTGTCGCAGGTGGTGGACAAATTCCCGCAGATGGAAATCGACGCGGTGCTATGGCGCGTCGGCAAGCTCGAAAAGGCCACCGCGGCCGAGGAGCGCGCCGCCGCGCAGCCCAACGCCGCCGCGCCGCCGGCCGGCGCCGCCGCGACGGTCGACATGATGCAGATACTGGAAGTATCGGGGCAGGTCACCGCGATCAAGCGCTCGGAGTACCGCGCCATCACCGGCCAGGTGCAGCGTTTCGCCGAGGCGCTGCGCACCGACCCGTCGTGGCGCATCCTGCGCACGCAGCTGCCCTTCGACGTGACCTCCGAGGGCACGCTGTCGGGCGACATCGGCTCGGCCGAGGGCAGCGACGCGCCGCGCTTCACCATCACCGTGGGGCGGGCGCTGAAATGAACTTCTCCTCCGCCGAGCTGAAGAAGCTCGCCGCGCCGCTGGCGATCCTGATCGGGCTGCTGGCCGCGGGCGGCGGCCTGATTTACTGGCTGCAGACCGAGCAGCAGAAGGCCGAGCAGCAGCTCGTCGCCGCGCGCGCCGAGCGCACGCAGGCGCGCGAGAAACTGACGCGCATCGCCGAGGAGGAAAAGGAGGTCAACGAGAAAATCGCGGTCTACCGGCGCCTCAAGGAGCTGCGCATCATCGGCGACGAGCAGCGCCTGGAGTGGGCCGACGCGATGACGCGCATCCGCAACGCGCGCGAGCTGCTCGACCTGCGCTACACCGTCGCAAAACAGCGCACGATCGCCTCGATCCCCGGCAAGCCGGCCAACGTCGATTTCTTCGCCAGCACTATGAAAGTCGACGTCGCGCTGCTGCACGAAGGCGACCTGCTCGCCTTCCTGCGCGACCTGCGCGAATCCGCCAACGCCTACTATGCGGTCAAGCGCTGCCAGAT